>Ga0209295_1000073_pt1 | contig 162871 bp, 180 predicted proteins | sample Porto_5metaG_FD_187428 | JGI IMG/M metagenome (GOLD analysis project Ga0209295, IMG submission 187428) | Marine algal microbial communities from Porto, Portugal - Porto_5 metaG (SPAdes) (version 2) | ecosystem: Host-associated > Algae > Red algae > Unclassified | place: Portugal: Porto...
CTTTTAGCGGACTTCTTCTCTTTACATCTATCGAATTTTTCTTGATAATAAACTACAATACAGTTTTCATTTAAAAAGGTGATTCCATGGCGAACGAACAAGTTTTAACGGCGCAGCAGGTCATTGATAAGGCAAGAGAATACCTGTCCGCTGAACATATTCAATTTATAGAGCGTGCATACGAATATGCTGAAAATGCTCACAAGGAGCAATACCGGAAATCCGGTGAGCCCTATATTATCCATCCTATTCAAGTGGCGGGAATTCTTGTTGATCTTGAAATGGACCCTTCGACCATTGCTGGCGGCTTCTTGCATGATGTTGTCGAAGACACGGATGTGACATTAGAAGATTTAAAAGAGCATTTTAACGAAGAAGTAGCCATGCTTGTTGATGGTGTGACAAAGCTCGGAAAGATTAAATATAAATCACAAGAAGAACAACAGGCTGAAAACCATCGTAAAATGTTTGTTGCAATGGCGCAGGATATTCGCGTCATCTTAATTAAGCTGGCAGACCGTCTTCACAATATGAGAACACTCAAACACCTTCCGCAGGAAAAGCAGCGAAGAATTTCAAATGAAACCCTTGAGATCTTTGCACCGCTTGCGCACAGATTAGGGATTTCAAAGATTAAGTGGGAGCTTGAAGATACAGCCCTCCGCTATTTAAATCCGCAGCAATACTACCGAATTGTGAATCTCATGAAGCGCAAACGAGCGGAACGTGAGGAATACTTGGACGAGGTTGTCAATGAAGTGAAAGACCGCGTGTCTGAAGTGAACATTAAGGCTGAATTCTCCGGCAGACCGAAACATATTTATAGTATTTATCGAAAAATGGTCATGCAAAATAAGCAATTTAATGAAATATATGATTTGCTGGCTGTACGTATTTTGGTTGACAGCATTAAAGACTGCTATGCGGTACTTGGTATTATTCATACATGCTGGAAGCCGATGCCAGGCAGATTTAAGGATTATATTGCGATGCCAAAGCCGAATATGTATCAGTCTCTTCATACAACGGTGATTGGACCAAAAGGGGACCCGCTTGAAGTTCAGATTCGTACAGTGGAAATGCACGAAATTGCTGAATACGGAATTGCCGCACACTGGGCGTATAAAGAAGGCAAAGAGTCAGCAGAATCGACGGAAGAAGCCGTTTTCCAGAAGAAGCTGTCTTGGTTTAGAGAAATCCTTGAATTCCAAAATGAATCCACAGATGCGGAAGAATTTATGGAATCGTTAAAAATCGATCTCTTCTCTGATATGGTGTTTGTATTTACACCAAAAGGTGACGTCATTGAGCTGCCGTCTGGTTCCGTACCAATTGATTTCTCATACCGGATTCATTCGGAAATTGGGAATAAAACAATCGGAGCCAAAGTCAACGGTAAAATGGTCACACTTGATCATAAGCTAAAAACAGGTGACATTATTGAAATTCTGACTTCTAAGCATAGCTATGGACCAAGCCAGGATTGGGTCAAACTTGCCCAAACCTCCCAAGCGAAGCACAAGATCAGACAGTTTTTCAAGAAACAGCGCCGTGAAGAAAATGTCGAAAAAGGCCGAGAACTTGTGGAGAAAGAAATCAAAAACCTTGAGTTCGATGTTAAAGACATCTTGACCGCTGAAAATCTGCAAAAAGTGGCCGATAAGTTTAATTTCTCAAATGAAGAGGACATGTATGCAGCTGTCGGTTATAACGGAATTACGGCACTCCAAGTGGCGAATCGTTTAACGGAAAAAGAAAGAAAACAAAGAGATCAGGAAGAACAAGAGAAAACCGTTCAAGAAGTGTCTGTAGAGTCAAAACCATATCACGGGAAAAAACGAGAAGCTGGCGTGCGAGTGAAAGGCATTGATAACTTGCTTGTCCGTTTATCTAAGTGTTGTAATCCTGTTCCTGGTGATAGCATTGTTGGCTTTATTACAAAAGGCCGTGGCGTATCTGTTCACCGTGATGACTGTCCGAACGTGAAGACAGGAGAAGCGCAGGAACGGTTAATCCCGGTTGAGTGGGAGCATGAACAGCCTGCTCGAAACCGTAAAGAATACAATGTGGAAATTGAAATATTAGGATATGACAGACGCGGCTTACTTAATGAGGTGCTTCAAGCAGTCAACGAAACCAAAACGAACATCTCGTCGGTTTCTGGTAAGTCTGATCGTAACAAAGTGGCGACGATCCATATGGCGATCTTTATCCAAAATATTAACCATTTGCACAAAGTGGTAGAACGCATTAAACAAATCAAAGACATTTACTCTGTTCGCCGATTCATGAATTAGAAAGGAAGTATATCGTCTATGAGGCTTGTTGTTCAGCGTGTGACGAGTGCATCTGTGAAAGTAGAAGAAGAGATCACAGGTGCCATTAATGAAGGCTATATGGTGCTCGTTGGGGTTGCACATGAAGACACAGAAGAAGATGTGCATTACTTAGCTGAAAAGCTCGCACACTTGCGTATTTTTGAAGATGAAAACGGGAAAATGAATCATTCTTTGTTAGATGTAAAAGGAAGTGTACTGTCTGTATCTCAATTTACTCTTTATGGTGATACGAGAAAAGGCAGACGGCCGAACTTTATGAAAGCTGCCAAACCGGATGTGGCGAATTCACTTTACGAATGCTTCAATGAAACGCTTAGAGAAAAAGGCATCCATGTTGAAACTGGACGTTTTGGGGCGATGATGGACGTCTCATTGACCAATTCGGGGCCTGTCACCATGTTGATGGACAGCAAAGAATAGAAAGACATTAGACTGTAGATAAACTCTTGCTGAGAGTTTGTTTAGAGTCTTTTTCTTTTGCGATCAAACAAAAAAGAGGCGCAGCGGCCTCTTTTTTCTATCGGAAATATTGTTTTAATCCTTCTGTCATTCCTTCTGTCACTCGTTCTTGGTAAGAGGCGCTATAAATGATCGCTTCTTCTTGAGGATTGCTTAAATAGCCGAGTTCATATAAAAGGGAAGGGCGCTTGTTTTCTCTTAAAACAAAATAATCTCCAAATTTGACTCCTTTATCAGGGATCTGTGATCGTTTTGCGACTTCCGTATGAACGCTTGTCGCCAAACGTTGATCTTTGGATGCTTGATAATAATATGCGGTGCTCCCTCTGATACTTTGGTCCATAAAACTATCATAATGAAGACTAATAAATGCATCTGCATTTCGGTAATGTGAAGTGGCAACCCTCGATTGAAGGCTGATGAATGTATCATCACTTCTTGTTAAATAGACATTTGCTCCAGAAGCTCTTAACTTACCCGCCAGCAAATGAGCGGTTTTGATCGTGATATTCTTTTCAAATGCACCGTCTGCGCCGATCGTGCCGCTGTCTTTTCCGCCATGCCCAGGATCAAGAACAATTGTTTTGCCTTTTAAAGATCCAGTGCCAGACGATGAATCCTGCTGAGGTCTTGGTGCTTCGCTACTATTTTTCTTTGTTTGAACGACCCAGCTCGCCACGTAGCCTGTTCCGCCGTTTGATAATGTCACCTCGTACCAGTCACCTTGCGTACGAACAATTTGATAAGCAGCTCCTTTTGTTGCTCTTTCTGCAATTCCAGCAGAGGTAGAAGCGCTTTTTCTAATATTCGTTCCATCATAAACGATGTACGCTTTCTGATGAGATGACGAAGAGGATGAATTCTTTTCAGGTGCTGCACTTGTTCCTTGGTTTGAGACAATATAATAACTTGCAACCCAGCCTTTAACGCCTTTTGCTTCGATTTCATACCAGCCATTTTGCTCCCGTAAAATGGTGACTTGAGTGTTGCGGGAAAGTGAAGCGGCCACTTGTGCGTTTGGTGCCGCCGATTTTCGAACATTCAAGCTTGATACGCCAACTGTGCCGGACTGTTTAGAACGAGCGGGCTCAGCTGAACTGGATGAAGAAGCGTTTTGTCCGCCAGAAATATAATCAGAGTGGACCCAGCCTTCCGCTTGTTTGTACGATATTTTTGTCCATTCGCCGCTTGTGTCCAGCTTTTTAGCGGAAGCGCCCTGCGGGAAAGTGCCAATGACTTGATAGGAAGTCCCTGGGCCTGTCCGAATGCGAAGGTCAGAGGCTGTTGACGTAATCGAACTGCTTCCTTGCGTACTTTGACCTTGCGTCTTTTGCTTAGCAGGCTTTTGTGCATCAGATGACTTGGTAATCAGCCATGAGACGACCCAGCCTTTTTGTCCGTTCGATAGCGCGATCTGTACCCATTCTCCTTGTTCAGTGAGAATCGGGTAGCTTTCTCCTCGTTTCACAACTGCTGCGATCCCGTAGCTTAAACCAGGTCCGGTTCGCACATTGATTTCATCTGTTGCAACGACAGCTTGATCTGTTTGAGCCGTCGCATGTGTCATTGGCCAAGTGCTGGCAATGAGGACAAAACAGGTGAGCAGCAACATCATGTGATGGTGTGTTTTCAGATTCAAAACGGTGTTTTCCCCTCCCTTGTAAAACCGATGAATGTTAATTCGTTATGTAATGGATGAATTCCTTGCAGTTTCCCTAATAAAATTGAATCAATCTGTTTATACTAGATAAAAATGTGATAAAAGGATGTACAAACATGAGATTAAGCAGAAAATTAGGACGAGTGCAATATAATGGACATCGTGATATCGACCGCTGGCAGCACGACGAAATGGATCAACCAGGCTTCCTTGAAGAAACAGCATCTGAATACGGATGCACATCAAAAGAAGAGCTGGAAAAGAAAAAGAGACACGGCAAGGGTTGACAGAGTGGCAGCACCGACCTTATTATAATATAAATCAACACACTTGAAAATTTAAAATGTGGAACTGATGATAGAGAATAGTAGGATAAATTGCGTGAGCAGAGAGGAATCGCCTAAGGCTGAAAGCGAATCCGCATGGCATTTATCACGAAAGAACACTCTGTAGGTTTCCTGCTGAACACTCAAAAAATGAGTCATTAGGCGGAGAACGTGAATCTGCGTTAAGGATTTGAGCGGGAACATGGCTAGATCATGTTCCAACTAGGGTGGCACCACGGGTATAACTCTCGTCCCTACTATACACATAGTAGAGGCGGGGGTTTTTTATATGTCCACATAAAAAATGAATGATGGTCGTAGGAGGACGAAAAATGAGTTTTAATATTCCAAGAGGCACACAGGATATTTTACCGGGAGAATCAGAACGCTGGCAGTATGTTGAACAAATTGCGAGAGATACATGTGCAGCCTTTCAATACAAAGAAATCCGCACACCGATTTTTGAGCATACAGAACTGTTTGCACGAGGAGTAGGCGAGTCAACAGATATCGTTCAAAAAGAGATGTACACATTTGAAGACAAAAAAGGACGTAGCATCACACTTCGCCCAGAAGGAACAGCTTCGACTGTCCGTTCTTATGTTGAAAATAAACTGTTTGCACAGCCTGCACAGCCTACAAAGCTGTACTACATTGGACCAATGTTCCGCTATGAGCGTCCACAAACGGGAAGATATCGTCAATTTTATCAATTCGGAATTGAAGCGATCGGTTCAAAAGATCCTGCCATTGATGCAGAGGTCATTTCATTAGCGATGAGTGTGTATGAGAAAGCAGGTCTTTCCAACTTAAAACTCGTTATTAACAGCCTTGGTGACAAAGAAAGCCGTGCAGATTACCGTCAAGCACTTGTCGAGCATTTTGAACCAAGAATTGATGAATTCTGTCACGACTGCCAAATTCGTTTACATCAAAATCCATTGCGTATTCTTGATTGTAAAAAGGACCGCGATCACGAACTGATGGCAACGGCACCATCCATTCAAGATTACTTAAATGAAGAATCACGGACTTATTTTGAAAAAGTAAAACAATACTTAACCGATCTAGGCATTGAATATGTCGTCGATCCGAACTTAGTGCGCGGTCTTGATTATTACAATCACACTGCCTTTGAGATCATGAGTAATGCAGAAGGCTTTGGCGCGATCACAACATTAGCCGGCGGCGGCCGTTATGATGGACTTGTTGAAGGAATTGGCGGTCCTGAATCACCAGGTATCGGCTTTGCGATGAGTATTGAACGTTTCCTATCAGCGATTGATGCAGAGAAGATCGAGCTTCCTGTTCAAGACGGCATTGATTTATATATTGCGGCATTAGGAGATCAAGCAAAAGATTATGCTGTTGGCTTATTGAATCGTCTAAGAAAAGAAGGCATTTCAAGTGAAATGGACTATACAGGGAAAAAGCTAAAAGCACAATTTAAAGCGGCAGACCGCTTGAAAGCCAAGTTTATTGCAGTTCTTGGTGAAGATGAGCTGGCGCAGCAAATTGTAAACGTAAAAGATACGACAACGGGTGAACAAATTGAAGTGAAGCTTGATGAGCTGATTCAAATGATGAAAGCCCACCAGAAAGCGTAAAGAAGGAGTGGAATGTTTGTGTTTGGTAGAACTTTTTATTGTGGAGAAGTAACAGAAGACCAAATCGGTCAAACAGTTGTATTAAAAGGATGGGTACAAAAACGTCGTGACCTTGGCGGATTAATCTTTATTGACCTGCGTGATCGCACAGGCATTGTGCAAGTTGTCTTTCATCCAGACCAATCAAAAGAGGCTCTTGAGACAGCAGAATCGATTCGGAATGAATATGTCCTTGATATTAAAGGGACAGTGGTCGCAAGAGAAGAAGCCACGATCAACCCAAATTTAAAAACAGGCAAAATTGAAATTCAAGTCGACACAGTCACTGTTTTAAATGAAGCCAAGACGCCTCCATTTGTGATTTCTGATCAAGCAGATGAGGTATCAGAAGATGTGCGCTTAAAATACCGCTACCTAGATCTTCGCCGTCCTGCGATGTTTGAAACGATGAAAATGCGACATGAAGTCACAAAAGCATTCCGCCATTTCTTAGATGATCACGGCTTTCTAGACATTGAAACGCCAATTTTAACAAAAAGTACGCCAGAAGGTGCGCGTGACTATCTTGTGCCAAGCCGTGTACACGAAGGAGAATTCTATGCGTTGCCGCAGTCTCCGCAATTATTTAAGCAATTGCTCATGGTGTCTGGGATGGACCGCTACTATCAAATCGCTCGTTGCTTTAGAGATGAAGACTTGCGTGCTGACCGTCAGCCGGAATTTACACAAGTCGATATTGAAATGTCCTTTATGAGCCAAGAAGACATCATGACGCTTGCTGAAGAGATGATGGCAAAGGTGATGAAAGATGTCAAAGGTGTTGACCTGACATTGCCATTACCTCGTATGACGTACGATGAAGCGATGAATTCCTATGGTTCTGACAAGCCAGATACCCGATTTGACATGAAGCTTGTCAACATTTCAGACACGGTAAAAGACTCAGATTTCAAAGTCTTCAGCGGTGCTGTAAACAATGGCGGAGCTGTCAAAGCGATTAATGTCAAAGGGGCTGCAGCAAACTACTCAAGAAAAGAAATTGATGCACTTGGTGCATTTGCAGCGAACTATGGTGCAAAAGGTCTCGCTTGGCTAAAAGCTGAAGGGACAGAGCTAAAAGGACCAATCGCTAAATTCTTTGATGAGTCAAAACAAGCAGAATTAAAAGAACAGCTTCAAGTTGAAGAGGGAGACCTTTTACTTTTTGTCGCTGACAAAACGTCTGTTGTCCATGATGCGCTTGGCGCACTTCGTTTAAAACTTGGCAAAGAGCTTAAACTCATCGATGAGTCTGTCTTTAATTTCTTATGGGTAGTCGACTGGCCGCTCCTTGAAAAAGATGAAGAAGAGGGCCGCTTCTATGCTGCTCATCATCCTTTCACAATGCCAGTTCGGGATGATCTTGAATTAATTGAAACAAGTCCAGAAGATATGAAAGCTCAAGCGTATGATCTCGTGCTGAACGGCTATGAGCTTGGCGGAGGTTCTATTCGTATTTTTGAAAAGGACATTCAAGAGAAAATGTTTGGTTTACTTGGCTTTTCTAAAGAAGAAGCGTACGATCAGTTCGGCTTCCTTCTTGATGCATTTGAGCATGGTGTGCCTCCGCATGGCGGAATTGCGCTTGGACTTGACCGCCTAGTGATGCTGCTTGCCGGCCGATCTAACCTAAGAGATACCATTGCGTTCCCGAAAACGGCAAGTGCAAGCTGTGTTCTCACAGATGCTCCTGGCACTGTAAGCGCAGCGCAGCTAGATGAACTGAGTTTGGCTATTAAAACAAAAGTAAAACAGTAAAATAGGCGCATGTTTATAGGCATGTAAACGCTTGAAAAAGGGACATGCCTATGATATGCTTTCATCAACCAATAAATAAAGTCCTGATACGTACGGTGGTTACCTAGTTTTGACCGAACATTTTTTTCTACGGGAGCTTGCCTTTCCTTTCTGCATAAATGCCTCTTCTGAGGACTTATAAAGTGAGGAAGAAAGCACCCACCTGCATGGTGCGGGGTTCAAAACGAAGGAAAAGCTGGCGGCGTGATCGGGACTTTTTTGTGTTTTTTTCTATTTGAGAAGGATGACGGAGAACGCTGAATATGATATGATTCTTTCGATTCATTTTAAATAAAGGTGGAGTGAGGCACTTGTTACATCAGTTTTCAAGAAACGAGCTTGCCATTGGCAAGGAAGGCTTAAATATATTAAAAAACAGTACAGTTGCAGTGCTTGGAGTAGGCGGCGTAGGTTCTTTTGCAGTAGAAGCCCTTGCTCGTTCAGGTGTTGGCCGTATTGTTCTTGTTGATAAAGATGATATTGATATTACAAATGTAAATAGGCAGCTGCCAGCTCTGCTATCAACGGTTGGTCAGCCTAAAGTTGACTTAATGCAGGCAAGAATTGCTGACATTAACCCAGAATGTGAAGTTGTTGCGCTCAAAATGTTTTATACAGAAGAAACATATGAACAATTCTTTGAGTATCCACTTGATTATGTCATTGATGCATCAGATACAATTCATTATAAAATTCATTTAATGAAAGAGTGCCTGAAACGCGATGTGAACATTATTTCGAGTATGGGTGCTGCAAATAAAACAGATCCGACACGTTTTAAAATTGATGACATCTCGAAAACACATACAGACCCAATTGCGAAAGTCGTCAGAACACGCCTGCGGAAGGAAGGCATTCGTAAGGGAATAGAAGTTATTTTCTCTGATGAAAGTCCGATTGTCATTCGTGAAGATGTGAGAAAAGAAGTTGGAAATGATGAAGCGAAAATTCGTAAGGCACAAATGCCGCCATCATCCAATGCGTTTGTTCCATCTGTAGCTGGACTGATCATGGGTGGTCATGTCATTATGAAACTGTTAAAAGACATTCCGATTACACGTGTGAAAGATAAATAAATAGCCCGCCTGCTTAGAGCAGGGGGCTGTTTTTATTTTTGCCGTCTTAAATTTTCATACACTTGCTTTAGTGCACCTTCAAATTTTCCAGTTTGCTTTGGTTCATAATATTGCTTGTTTTTCAGCGGGTCAGGTAAATATTGCTGCTTCACCCAGCCATTTTCATAATCGTGCGGATATAAGTAATCGGCGCCCCTTCCAAGTGCTGCTGCTCCTTTATAGTGGGCGTCTTTTAAATGAACGGGAACTTCACCAATTTTCCCCGTGCGAATATCATGCAGTGCCGCATCAATCGCTTGGTAAGCGGAGTTTGACTTTGGAGAAAGACACAGTTCAATCACGGCATTAGCGAGTGGAATTCGTGCTTCTGGAAAACCAACTCTCTCAGCTGTTTGAACAGCGCTTAACACACGTGGCCCTGCCTGCGGACTGGCTAGGCCAATATCTTCATAAGCCATCACAAGTAATCGTCTCGAAATGCTTTCAAGGTCTCCCGCTTCAATGAGTCTTGCAAGGTAATGAAGCGCAGCATCTGCGTCAGATCCTCTAATGGATTTTTGAAAAGCCGAGAGGACATCATAATGGGCATCACCGTTTTTATCATGCGAGAAGCTCTTTTTTTGTAAACATTCTTCTGCTGCAGCTAGAGTGATCGTGATCTGTCCAGATTCATCCGCTTTTGTCGATAAGACGGCTAGTTCAAGTGCATTTAAAGCGGAACGCACATCTCCTCCGCATCCATTTGCAAAATGATTCATTGCCTCCTCATCAACTTTGACCGAATAACCGCCAAGCCCGCGATGTTCATCCTGTAAAGCTCGAGATAATGCAGCTTTAATTTGCTCTGTTTCCAGCGGCTTCAGCTCAAATATTTGTGTCCGGCTGCGGATGGCTGGGTTAATCGCATGATACGGATTAGCTGTTGTCGCGCCAATTAAAATGATCATGCCATTTTCTAAATACGGAAGAAGGAAATCCTGCTTCCCTTTATCGAGTCTGTGGACTTCGTCTAAAATCAAGATGACCTGACCACTCATTTTCGCTTCAGCGGCGACAGCTTCCATATCTTTTTTGTTATGAATCACCGCATTCAATGTACGGAAGGCAATGCTTGTACTGCCAGCGATTGCAGTTGCAATGGATGTTTTGCCGATTCCCGGCGGTCCGTATAAAATCATCGAGGACAAATGTTTTGCCTCGACCATTCGTCTAATAATTTGACCTTCCCCAACGAGATGCTCCTGCCCAATAATGTCTCCAATATGACTTGGGCGCATCCGATACGCTAAAGGTTTCATGATTATCTCTCCTAAAGCAATGTCTTGTTTGTATAGAGTACCGAAATTTCTTCAAATAGAAAAGGGATGCGTCCTCGTTTTGAGCTCAGAACCCGCAAATGAAAGTTGGCTAAAAGTATGATATAATTGCTTTTGGTCTATATAAGCGTATATGAAATCAGAAAAATAATTGATGACATAGAAATAGAAAACGCAGAGGTGTTTAACTTGAAAATTTCTACTAAAGGCAGATATGGTCTGACGATCATGATCGAATTAGCCAAAAAACATGGCGAAGGCCCTACATCATTAAAATCAATCGCTCAAAACAATGATTTGTCTGAGCATTATTTAGAGCAGCTTGTATCACCACTTCGCAATGCACGTCTTGTGAAAAGTATCCGCGGAGCGTATGGCGGCTATGTGCTTGCCCATGAGCCAAACGAGATTACAGCCGGTGATATTATTCGTGTATTAGAAGGACCTATTAGTCCTGTTGAAGTGATTGAAAACGAAGAACCAGCAAAGCGTGCACTTTGGATTCGTATTCGTGATGCAGTAAAAGACGTACTGGACAATACAACTCTTGAAGACTTGGCAAGCTATAAAGATGACGAGGATCAAGAGGCGTATATGTTCTATATTTAGATCAGAGGTGTACCGGAAATGGAACGTATCTATTTAGATCATGCAGCCACAACGCCGATGGATCAACGGATTGTGGACAAGATGATGCCTTACTTTACAGAGATATTTGGCAATCCCTCTAGTATTCATTCATATGGACGCGAGGCAAGAAAGTGGCTCGATGAAGCAAGGGAAGTCATTGCAGGAGAATTACACTGTAAGCAGCAGGAGATCATCCTCACAAGCGGAGGAACAGAGGCAGACAACTTGGCCATTACAGGTGTGGCAATGGCAAGGCAGCATGAAGGAAAACATATCATCACAACAAAAACTGAGCATCATGCAGTGCTGCATACATGCGAACGCTTAGAGAAGCTTGGTTTTGATGTGACGTATTTAGATGTGGATCACACTGGATTGATTCATCTTGATCAATTAAAACAAGCACTAAGAGACGATACAATTCTTGTGACTATCATGTACGGCAATAATGAAACGGGTGTGATTCAGCCAATTAAAGAAATTGGTCAACTTTTACACGAACACACTGCTTATTTTCATACAGACGCTGTACAGGCATTTGGGACAATATCAATTGATGTCACAGAACTTCATATCGACCTCTTATCTGCGTCCGGTCATAAACTAAATGGCCCGATGGGAACAGGCTTTTTATACGTGAATGAGCGTGTAAAACTTTCTCCGCAGCTATTCGGAGGAGAACAAGAGAGAAAACGCCGTGCTGGCACTGAAAATGTGGCGGGAATCATTGGACTTGCAGAAGCAGTTCAATTAACAAAGCAAAATAGAAGAGAAAAAGCAGTGCATTATGGTAAGCTCAAAGAAGCGATGCTGCAAGTATTCGAAGAGGAATCACTCAATTTCTCTATCAATGGACATCCGGAAGAGACATTGCCGCACATTTTAAATGTCCACTTCCCGGGCGTTTCTATTGAATCGTTACTTGTGAACTTAGATATGGAAGGGATTGCTGTTTCGAGCGGGTCAGCATGTACGGCTGGATCTGTCCTTCCTTCGCACGTATTAAGCGCCATGTATGGTGAAGAAGCAAAAGAGCTGACATCCTCAGTCAGAATAAGCTTCGGTCTTGGAAATGAAGAGGAACATGTGAAGCAGGCGGCGCATAAGATAGCGGCTGTCGTGAAACGCCTAGCCAAATAAATGCTCCCTTTTGTTCGTGTGTGAAAAATGAAACAGCTAGGCACCTGAAGAACGAAACGCGCACGTTGTTTCATTGAAATTGGAGTTGATGAAGATGACAAAAAGACCTGAAGACACAAGAGTTGTGGTCGGTATGTCCGGAGGCGTCGATTCATCAGTTGCTGCGCTCATGCTAAAGGAGCAAGGCTATGATGTGATCGGCATATTTATGAAAAACTGGGATGACACAGATGAAAATGGTGTATGTACAGCAACGGAGGACTATGAGGATGTCATTCGTGTTTGTAACCAGATTGGAATCCCATATTATGCAGTGAATTTCGAGAAACAGTATTGGGACAAAGTGTTTCAATATTTTCTTGATGAATATAAAGCAGGCAGAACGCCGAATCCAGATGTCATGTGTAATAAAGAAATTAAGTTCAAAGCATTTCTTGAGCATGCATTGTCGCTTGGAGCGGATTATTTGGCAACAGGGCACTATGCCCGTGTCGACAGAACCGGCGATGAAGTGAAAATGCTAAGAGGTCTTGATACAAACAAAGACCAAACTTATTTCTTGAATCAGCTGACTCAAGAACAGCTTGAAAAAGTATTGTTCCCAATCGGCGATTTAGAGAAAAAAAGAGTGCGTGAATTAGCGAAAGAAGCAGAGCTCGCAACAGCAACGAAAAAAGATTCTACGGGCATCTGCTTTATTGGGGAAAGAAACTTTAAAACGTTCCTTAGCCAATATTTACCTGCACAGCCCGGTGTGATGCAGACAATGGACGGAGAAGTAAAAGGTGAACATGATGGACTCATGTATTACACGATCGGTCAACGCCAAGGACTTGGCATTGGCGGAAGCGGTGATCCGTGGTTCGTTGTTGGGAAGGACTTAGAGAAAAATATCTTATTTGTTGAACAAGGCTTCCACAATCCGCTTTTATACTCTGAAAGTATTTCAGCTGTTAACATCAGCTGGACGCGTCCTCATATTGTCGGCGAAAACGGTGAACTCACATGCACAGCGAAATTCCGATACCGTCAAGAAGACCATCATGTAAAAGTCAAAATGACAGGTGAGCAGGAAGCAATGGTGATCTTTGATGAACCCGTTCGTGCTGTCACTCCAGGACAAGCTGTTGTTTTTTATGATGGCGAAGAATGTCTTGGCGGCGGGACCATTGACGATGTCTTTAAAGATGGCCAAAAGCTGTCGTATGTGTAACATGTGTTAAAAACCTCAACGTCGCTGTTGAGGTTTTTTAATGAAAGGATGAAGAGAGCGAATGAATCATAACGAAATCGGTATTGAAGCTTTAAATCAAGGGAACATCGAACAGGCAGCTGAAGCTTTTACGAAAGCCATTGAAGAAAGCCCAAAGGACCCGGTTCCATATATCAACTTTGCGAATTTACTTTCAAGTGTTCATGAATTTGAACGTGCTTTGAACTTCTTTCAAAAAGCCATTGAACTTGATCATACAGCAGCTGCAGCCTATTACGGAGCAGGAAATGTTTACACGATGAAAGAAGACTTTATGAAAGCGAAAGACTATTTTGAGCAAGCGCTACAAGCTGGAATGGAAAACAGTGATTTGTTTTATATGTTAGGGCAGACACTGATGAAATTAGAGCAGCCGAAGCTTGCGATGCCTTATCTTCAGCGTGCAGTTGAGCTAAACGAAGAAGACAACGAAGCAAGATTTCAATTTGGCATGTGCTTAGCGAATGAACATCTGCTGGAGGAAGCGGTCGCAGTCTTTACTGAAGTGATTACGCGAGATCCGCAGCATGCAGACGCCTTTTATAATGCAGGCGTTGCGTATGCGTATTTAGAGAAAAAGGACGAAGCGCTTGAAATGCTAGGAAAAGCCATTAACGTGCAGCCTGATCATATGCTTGCATTGCATGCGCAAAAGCTGATTCAAGAGGCAGAATAACCGGAAGGAGGGAAGACCTGTGCAGGAACATCCAGATCAAATGAAGCTTGAAGACGAACCGTTTTTAAAAGGGACGGTTCAAGCCGTTATTTTCCATAACGAAAGTAATTTATACTCGGTGTTAAAAGTAAAAGTCATTGAAACATCAGAGAATTTAGAGGAAAAAACAGCATCTGTCACAGGGTACTTCCCAGCGCTTCATGAGGATGAAACCTACACCTTCTATGGCAAGGTCACAAGTCATCCGAAGTTTGGCGAGCAGTTTCAAGCCACTCATTTTCAAAAGGAAGTCCCTACAACAAAGCAAGGCATTATTCATTATCTCTCTAGTGACTTGTTTGAAGGGATTGGGAAAAAGACGGCGGAAGAAATCGTCGGCAAGCTAGGCAATCAGACGCTTCATCAAATTATGCGTGATCCGTCTGTGTTGTATGACGTCCCTCGCCTGTCAAAAAAGAAGGCAGATAAGCTGGCTGCCGCACTTCAAGAGCATCAAGGACTTGAGCAAATCATGATTAGCCTGAATCAATATGGTTTTGGTCCTCAGCTTAGCATGAAGATTTACCAAGTATACGAGAGTGCAACGTTGCAAAAAATTGAAGAAAACCCTTATCAGCTCGTCAAAGACGTCGAGGGGATTGGATTTATTAAAGCAGATGAACTCGGCGCTAGAACAGGGATATCTGGAAATGATCCAGACCGCATTCGTGCAGCCCTTTTGTATACCGTTGAGACAGCAAGCCTGCAGGACGGTCATACGTACATACAAACGAAAGATCTGATTGTCGAGACCCGTAAACTGCTGAATCAAACCGGCAATGACTACAAAGTGACTGAAATGGACGTTGCCAATCAGATCATTGCACTTGGTGAAGGGAAAGACATGATTATTGAAGATGAGCGCTGTTATCATCCGTCGCTCTTTTATGCGGAGCAAAGTGTGGCAAAACGCATTCAAAAAATTGTCGCTCAAACGGAATATGCAGATCAATTTCCTGAATCAGAATTTCTGCTTGCACTCGGTGAACTGGAGGAACGGCTTGGTGTCCAGTATGCACCAACCCAAAAAGAAGCCATTCAAAAGGCACTCATGTCTCCAATGCTGCTTTTAACAGGCGGACCGGGTACAGGGAAAACGACGGTCATTAAAGGGATTGTCGAGCTTTATAGCGATCTTCACGGCGTATCTCTTGACCCGGGTGATTATAAAAAAGATGAAGCATTTCCGTTCGTGCTTGCAGCACCAACTGGACGTGCTGCGAAACGAATGACAGAATCCACTGGACTTCCTGCTGTGACCATTCACCGGCTGCTAGGCTGGAATGGATCAGAAGGCTTCTCACATGATGAAGACCAGCCGATTGAAGGAAAACTTGTCATCATTGATGAATCGAGTATGCTGGATATTTGGCTGGCGAACCATTTGTTTAAAGCGATCCCAGATCATATTCAAGTCATTATGGTTGGAGACGAACATCAACTTCCATCTGTCGGACCTGGTCAAGTGTTAAGAGACCTGCTTGCGTCACAAGCTATACCGGCAGTTACACTAACTGATATTTACCGGCAGGCAGACGGTTCAACAATTGTGGAGCTTGCGCATGATATGAAAAATGGTGTATTGCCAAAGGATATTACTGCACGCTCGAAGGATCGATCCTTTATTCAATGCTCTAGTGACCAAATGAAAGAAGTCATCGAGAAAGTGGTCAGCAATGCTGCGCAAAAGGGGTATTCAGCAAAGGACATTCAAGTGCTTGCCCCGATGTATAAAGGAAAAGCAGGCATTAATGAACTGAATAAAATGCTTCAGCAAATTTTGAATCCTAAAAAGCCAAAAGGAAGAGAAATTCCTTTTGGTGATGTCGTCTACCGGACAGGTGATAAGGTACTTCAGCTTGTCAATCAGCCCGAGAATAACATTTTTAATGGAGATATTGGCGAAATTGTCTCGATCTTTTATGCGAAAGAAAACACGGAAAAAGAAGATATGGCGGTCATCTCCTTTGATGGAAACGAAATCACGTTTACGAAAAAAGATTTTCATCAATTTACACACGCTTATTGTTGCTCGATTCATAAATCCCAGGGCAGTGAATTCCCAATCGTGGTGCTGCCAGTCGTGAGAAGTTATTATCGAATGCTTCGAAGAAATTTGCTTTACACGGCCATAACACGAAGTAAAAAGTTTTTAATTTTGTGCGGTGAGGAATCAGCATTAGAGTGGGGCGTGAAAAATAATGAAGACTCCCTCAGACAAACATCTTTAACCATGCGTCTTACTGAAACGGAAGAAATCATGGACGCTGAGCTAGCAGCCCTCCAAAAAGAACTTCCTTTCAGCGTACACGATGCCAATATTGGCATGGAGGGAATCACCCCGTTTGATTTTATGCAAGAGTAAATGGCTTCCTTCATGGAAGCCATTTCTTCGTATGAGTCATAGAGGAAACGCACACGATAAGACTGTTCCGAAAAGGTGGTTGATCACATTTTGAGAACATGTCGAGAGCTTGAAGGACTGACGATCTATACAGACGAGCTGTCTCATTCACTTGGGGCGATCAAAGATATTTGCTTTTTAGCCGGCGGCAGCTGCGGGGGATATGTTTTAGATGGGAAAAAGAAAGACTGTGCTTTCATCCCATTCTCAGCTGGCGACAAACTGACAGACAAAGGTCTATATGTGAGCTGCCAGAAGGGCATCGAGATAGATACCTCCGCCCCATCCTTCTTCTTTTCGAAATTAAAAAAGAAAATGATCCGTACGCCAGATGGTGAAACATTAGGTGTTTTGGAAGATGTATACTTTTGTACAAATTCGGGCACAATCGTAGCATATGAACTCTCGGACGGCTTCTTTACAGAGCTATCAGGGATTCGAAAGCAGCTGCATGCTGCCGGAACCTTGATGGATGTTCAAAAAGAAGCACTTGTTCTAAACCGAACGTAAAGAGGTGCTGAGTATGCTCATTTGCCCAAATTGCAAATGTAAAGACATCGGAAAAATTGGGGTCAATCAATATTATTGCTGGGGCTGTTTTATTGAATTGACACTGTCAAAAGGCAAAATATCTACTCACCAAGTGGAGGAAGACGGTACACTAAGCAGTTTAGACGACCTGTTTAGTGACGATGAACGTTCAATTCAACTATAAGTGTTAAGGGGGAATTTCGAATGGGCAAAATGACTTCTTCACTATTAACGCTTGGTGCAGGTGCACTCGCATATCACTTTGCAAGTCGATATGATATGCCATCTAAGCGGGATATGAAAAAGATGAGAAAACGAGTTATGCGAATGCTTTAAACAAAAAGGGACATCCACCATGAGCGGATGTCCTTTTTTTATGCCTGCCTGTACTCTAATCTCCGTGCAAGTATAGACAAGCTGAAGTTCACAACAAAATACATCATGGCCGCCAAGAGGAAAATAGGAAGTAAATAAGATTGGCTTTGACCATTTAAAATCTGCGCGTGATGCAATAACTCTGGAAGGGCAATCACAACGGCAAGTGATGTATCTTTTAAAAGAGAAATAAATTGACTGACAATCGGCGGTACCATTCGGCGTAACGCCTGTGGCATGATAATCATTTTTAATGTTTGAATATAGGTTAAACCAGAGGATCTGGCCGCTTCGATTTGTCCTTTATCAATTGATTTTAATCCGCTGCGAATAATTTCTGACAGCATGGCGGATTCAAACACGGTTAAAGCCGCAATGGCAGAGGCTGTAATGCTCAGCTTAATGCCGATTTCAGGCAGGGCGAAATACGTAAAAAAGATGATCAGCAAAAGCGGCAGGTTCCGAACGGTTTCCACAATGACCGCAAGCACCTTTGATAAAATAGGGATTTGTGCGAACCTCAATGTGCCAACGACTAATCCGATGATAAAGCTTAAAATGATGGAGATAAAAGCCACTTTTAAGGTGACAGCAAATCCTTCAAGTAAAAAGGCGAGATGATCGGGCTGGTAGGCACCTATAAAATCCATTGTGTTTCCTCCTTTCTAGTGGCTTCGGGCTAATCTTTTTTCTAAATAACCAACGCCTAGACTAAGCGGAATGGTCAATAGAAGATAGAACATGGCAACAAAGATGTATACATCAAATGTCACAAACGTTCTCGAAGCGATAAGGTCTCCTTGGTACATCAGATCAAACCCTGCAATGACACCTAAAATAGACGAGTTTTTCACAAGATTGATAAATTGATTCCCAAGTGGTGGAATGACAATTTTGATTGCCTGCGGCAGAATAATATATCGCATCGTTCCGCCATATGACAGACCAGAAGCTCTAGCTGCTTCCATTTGTCCAAGCGGTACAGCTTGTATACCTGCACGAATGGCTTCAGCGATAAAAGCAGACGTATAAATGGAGAGGGCAATGGTTCCTGCTGTAAAGCCATCTGCCACAATGCCAAGCACCGGTAAACCAAAAAAGAACACAAAGGTGATCAATAATAACGGAATATTCCGAATAAATTCCACGTAAGCCGTCCCTAACCAGTTGAGCGGCCTTAGTGGCGCAATTCTCATAATGGCAATGAGTGTACCGATGAAAAAGCTTCCAATCAACGCAATGACACTTGCACCAATCGTATATTTAAACCCTTCTAAATAAAGATGGAAGTTCTCAGTTAAAATGGAAAACCGCAGCAATCAGTTCACTTCCTTCCTAATCAACAGAGGAGCCGGCAAGCGGCTCTCCTGAGGGTGTTGAGGTTGATCGAGTCAATTAATTATTCTTTGATCCATTTTTTATGAATCTTGTCATACTCTCCATTGTCTTTTAATGCCTTTAACGCTTTATTAATGGCTTCTGTCAACTCTTCATCGCCTTTTTTTACAGCGATGCCATAAGGCTCATCGGTAAATGTTCCGCCAACGACTTCATAATTTGAATCTTCGTCTGCCATGCCAAATAAAATTGCATTATCAGTTGTCAGAACTTGCCCTTGATTTGATTTTAAGGCTGTAAAGGCTTCTTGGTAATTTTCAAATTCTAAAACGGATGCTTCTGGTGCTTTTTCGCGAATGTTTTGAGAAGAAGTGGACCCTTTCACTGCAAGCACCTTCGTACTTTTTTTAAGATCATCAATCGATTGAATGTCGCTGCCTTTTTTCACAAGCAGTGATTGTCCTGCTTCAAAGTAAACATCTGAGAAATTGACCTCTTTTTTACGCTCTTCTGTGATCGTCATTGTGGCAACAATGGCATGAATATCTCCTTTTTGCAGTAAAGGAATCCTTGTTTTAGATGTTACTTCTTTAAATTCTGCTTTTCCTTCATCACCGAGCATTTCTTTAGTGATCGCTTTTGCGATATCAATATCAAACCCTTCAATATCCCCGCTACTAGGATTTTTTAGACCGAATAAACGAGTATCGTTTTTCACACCGAAAACGATTTTTTTGTCTTTCTTAATGGCTTCTAATGAGCTGCCTTGTTTTGCATCGGTTGAGCCTTTCTCGGCAGATCCACAAGCAGCGAGAGCGATCATACAGCAAGTCATCAACAGTAATAGGCCAAAGCGTTTCATTTTTTTCATTAAATTCATTCCCCCTAGTGATTTAAAATACGGCTTAAAAAGAGCTGAGCGCGTTTCTCGCGCGGTTTTTCATAAAAGGCAGCTGGTGTAGATTCTTCAAGAATTCTTCCTTCATCAATAAACACAATGCGGTCTGCGACTTCACGGGCAAATCCCATCTCGTGCGTGACAACGACCATTGTCATTCCTTCCCTTGCCAGCTGTTTCATCACATCTAGCACCTCACCGATCATCTCTGGATCAAGAGCTGATGTTGGTTCATCGAAAAGCATGACCTCAGGTTTCATTGCAAGTCCCCTTGCGATTGCCACACGCTGCTGCTGTCCTCCTGAGAGTCTAGAAGGGTAGGTGTCTGCTTTTTCAGGAATGCCAACTTTATTTAAATAAAATTCAGCTGTTTCCTTTGCTTCTTCTTTGCTCACTTTTTTAACCTTCATCGGCGCAAGCATAATGTTTTCTAGCACCGTCTTATGCGGATAAAGATGGAAGTGCTGAAACACCATCCCGATATTTTGCCTGATGAGATTGATGTTGGTTTTCGGATGCTGAACAGACACTTGATTGACAAGGACTTTTCCTTCATCAATGCTTTCAAGACGATTGATACATCTGAGCATCGTGCTTTTTCCAGACCCTGAAGGACCGATGATCACAACAACCTCACCTTTTTGAATATGTAGGTTAATGTCCTTAAGTACATGGAACTGGCCGTAATGCTTGTTGACTTCTTCGAATGTGATCATGAAGAACCTCCTCTTCTAATGATTGATTTAAAGTGGATTCTAGCATAAATGAGGCGAAAATAAGAAAATAATGGAATATTTTCTAACGAGATTTTACAGCAAACAGTGACTTTGGATGGAGCCGTATGTTTCATGTGTATTCATTTTTAACAAAGTTAGGACAAATTTTATTTACATGGATAATTGCAGAAGTTGGTTAAACAATAAGAAGAGAGGTGAAAAAGGTGAAGAAACGTCCGATCGAGTTTCTAATATATGCTGCAGGTGTACTGCTTGTCCTTGCGTCTTTACTCATTTTGGTTCAGCTCGACGAGTTATGGATGCCTATTTTTTTATTGCTCAAAGCGGTTTTGATCCCGCTTCTTATCGCTATTTTTATTTCTTATCTTCTTTATCCAATTGTTGAAAGACTACATAAGCGAGGTTTGCCAAGGACGGTCAGTCTCTTATTGATATATGTGCTGTTTTTTGGCGGCATTGGTTTGGCTGTGTATAAAGGGGCACCGGTTTTAATCGCTCAGTTAAATGAATTGTCGGAGCAAATTCCCATGCTTGCCGAAACGTATAATGGTGCTTTATCACATGTTCATCGTCATACAAGCCACTGGCCTGATGGACTACATGAACGGCTGGATCGTTTTATTGTCCAATCTGAGACGTATGCCGCAAATGGGGCAGAGCGGATGATTCTTAGCTGTAAAGTACTGCTTGATTACGCTTTAGTTGCTGCACTCATCCCTTTTCTTGTCTTTTATATGGTGAAAGATATGAACACGATGAAGCGGGCAGCATGGTATTTAACCCCGCCAAGCTTCCGAAAAAGGGGACATGCCTTTGTGAAAGCAGTGGATGACTCACTTGGGGATTATATTAGAGGGCAATTGCTTGTCTGTTCTTTAATTGGGGGAGCTGCTGCCATTGTTCTTTGGCTGTTCCATATTCCATATCCGCTTGTACTAGGTATGTTAATCGGTGCAACGAATGTCATTCCGTATTTTGGCCCGATTATTGGAGCGATTCCAGCTGTCTTTATCGCTTTTACCATCTCAGTGAAGTCAGTGATCATTGTGCTAATTACAGTAGCCGTGCTTCAATTTTTAGAAAGCAATGTACTGAGTCCGATCATTGTCGGGAGAAGCCTGCATATGCATCCTGTCGTAATCATGCTGGTGTTACTCGCTGGAGGTGAGCTGTTTGGCTTGATTGGAATGATTTTAGCCGTGCCGTCCGCAGCCATTATGAGGGTCATTATTGTGCAATATATTCACATGAGACGAAGCGTTCATTGACAAGACGAGCCGAGTTGTCTATAATAATTTCGATTCATACATATTGAATTCAATGACGGACCCGAGTACGTTAAAAAGCTGTTGCAGAGAGAGGCTTTGTTTGCTGAGAAAAGCCTTATCAGACCTTTAACGGAAGCTAGTCCCGAGTGCAGATAAACACTGCCGCTCTCTTCCGGCGTTATCGGATGTGAAGGTGATAGACGCATATGTCTATAATCAGGGTGGTACCGCGAGAGCATCTCGTCCCTGTGTAAGTAGTTTTTTGCTTGCATAGGGCGGGATGTTTTTTCGTTTGTGTGAAGATTGAAGAATAAAAAAGGAGGATTTATGATGAAAACTTTAACTTCAGCTCAAGTACGTCAAATGTTTTTAGATTTTTTTAAAGAAAAAGGACATGCTGTCGAACCGAGTGCGTCCCTCGTACCGCATGACGATCCAACACTTTTATGGATTAACAGCGGGGTGGCAACATTAAAGAAATACTTCGATGGCCGCGTCGTGCCTAAGAATCCACGTATTTGCAACGCACAAAAATCAATTCGTACAAATGACATTGAAAATGTAGGGAAAACAGCACGCCATCATACGTTTTTTGAAATGCTGGGCAACTTCTCTATTGGAGACTATTTCAAAGAAGAGGCAATCGAATGGGCTTGGGAATTCCTCACAAGTGACGAGTGGATTGGCTTTGATCCGAATCTGTTATCTGTAACGGTACATCCAGAGGATGAAGAAGCGTATGTTCTTTGGAGAGATAAAATTGGTGTCCCTGAGGAACGAATTATTCGTCTAGAGGGCAACTTCTGGGATATTGGCGAGGGGCCAAGTGGTCCGAATACAGAAATTTTCTATGATCGTGGCGAAACATATGGCAACGACATGAACGACCCTGAATTATATCCAGGCGGAGAAAATGAACGTTATCTAGAAGTATGGAATCTTGTTTTTTCTGAATTTAACCATAATCCAGATGGTACATACACACCGCTTCCGAAGAAAAACATTGATACAGGAATGGGTCTTGAGCGTATGGTCTCTGTGATTCAAAACGTACCGACGAACTTTGATACAGACCTGTTCATGCCGATTATTCGTGCAGTAGAAACGATTTCTGGAGAAAGCTATGGGGAGTCAAAAGAAAAAGACACAGCATTTAAAGTCATTGCTGACCATATTCGTACTGTTGCCTTTGCCGTCAGTGACGGAGCACTTCCTTCTAATGAAGGCCGAGGTTATGTGTTAAGACGTTTGCTGCGCCGTGCTGTGCGTTATGCAAAAACGATCCATATCCACCGTCCATTTATGTATGACCTAGTTCCAGTTGTTGCGGAGATCATGAAGGATTTCTATCCAGATGTTCAAGCAAAAGAAGAATTTATTGCAAAAGTGATCAAAAATGAAGAAGAGCGTTTCCATGAGACACTGAATGAAGGGTTAGCCATTTTATCAGAAGTGATCAAAAAAGAACGAGACAATGGCAGCTCACAAATTTCCGGTAAAGATGTGTTTAAGCTTTATGACACATATGGATTCCCGGTCGAACTCACGGAAGAATATGCAGAAGATGAGAACATGACAGTTGATCGTGAAGGCTTCCAGCTAGAAATGGAGAAGCAGCGTGAACGTGCAAGAAATGCCAGACAAGATGTAGGTAGTATGCAGGTTCAAGGCGGGGCTTTAGGCGATATTAAAGCAGAAAGTACGTTTGTGGGCTACGAAAATTTAACTGCAGATGCTCGTATTATCGAATTGCTTCAAAACGGTGAAATTGTTACAGAAGCTCACGAAGGGGAAACGGTGCAAATTTTATTAGATGAAACACCTTTCTATGCAGAAAGCGGCGGACAAGTGGCGGATAAAGGAACGTTAAAAAGTGCCGAAGCCATCATCGATATCAAAGATGTGAAAAAGGCGCCAAACGGCCAGCATGTCCACGAAGGAGTCGTCGTAAGTGGTACGGTTCAAAAAGGCATTGAAGTCACTGCAGAAGTCGAATCAGCGCTTCGAAAAGGCATTGTGAAAAACCATACAGCGACACACCTTTTACATCAAGCGCTAAAAGATGTATTGGGCAGTCACGTCAACCAAGCAGGCTCACTTGTAAATGAAAACAGACTTCGCTTTGACTTTTCTCACTTTGGACAAGTAACAAAAGAAGAATTGTCACAAATTGAAAAAATCGTCAACGAAAAGATTTGGGAAGGCATTTCGGTTGCCATTGAACTGAAACCAATTGCTGAAGCAAAAGAAATGGGCGCAATGGCGCTGTTTGGCGAGAAGTATGGCGATATTGTCCGTGTGGTGCAAGTGGGTGATTACAGCATCGAGTTATGCGGAGGCTGTCACGTTCAAAACACTGCGGAGATCGGATTGTTTAAAATTGCATCTGAATCGGGTATTGGTGCTGGAACACGCCGTATTGAGGCTGTAACAGGTAAAGGTGCTTATGAAGAATTAAATGATCAGCTTGCGATTTTAGAAAAGGCAGCTAATGAACTGAAATCAAATACAAAAGATGTACCAAAACGCATCGCTTCCTTGCAGGCTGATTTAAAAGAAGTTCAAAGAGAAAACGAATCACTTCTTGCGAAATTAAGTCAAGCAGAAGCTGGCTCTATTTTAGAAAAAGTCATCGAAGTTGGCGGAGTGAACGTGTTAACTGAAAAAGTAAACGCCAAAGACATGAACCATTTAAGAACGATGGTTGATGACTTAAAAGCGAAATTAGGTTCAGCTGTCATCGTACTTGGTGCCGTTCAAAATGGAAAAGTCAACATTTCAGCCGGTGTGACGAAAGACGTCATTGAAAAAGGTCTTCATGCAGGAAAACTTGTGAAGCAGGCAGCTGAAATTTGCGGCGGAGGCGGAGGCGGACGCCCAGATATGGCACAAGCAGGCGGGAAACAGCCAGAAAAGCTTGAACAAGCACTGGCAACTGTCGAAGAATCTGTCAAATCCGTTTTATAATCAGTCAATGTAGTGTAGAATAATGGTATTAGATGAGCGGTTAGAAAAAAGCTTGCTAGTAGAATGTTGGAAGAGAGGTGCAAGAAGCAGTGAGTTCATTTGATAAGACAATGAAGTTTAACTTCTCTGATGATTCAGCTGAAACCAATGTGAATGAAGTGCTCATTACAGTATATGACGCACTCCAAGAAAAAGGATACAACCCGATCAATCAAATTGTCGGATACTTGCTGTCAGGCGACCCTGCTTATATTCCAAGACATCAGGATGCTCGCAACCTAATTCGTAAACTAGAACGAGACGAATTAATTGAGGAATTGGTTAAATCGTACTTAGAGACACATAAAGAGGCGTAAAACATGAGAATTTTAGGCTTAGATTTAGGCACGAAAACCCTTGGTGTGGCAATCAGTGATGAAATGGGATGGACAGCTCAAGGGATTGAAACCATTAAAATTGATGAATCAGGCGGAGACTTTGGTCTCAGCCGCCTGTCTGAGATCGTCTCGCAATATGGAACTGATAAAATTGTACTTGGTTTTCCAAAAAATATGAACGGTACGGTCGGTCCAAGAGGCGAGGCCAGCCAATCATTTGCGAAAGTGTTAGAAAACACGTACAATGTTCCTGTTGTGCTTTGGGACGAGCGTCTGTCAACGATGGCAGCAGAAAAAATGCTCATCTCTGCAGATGTGAGCAGACAAAAGCGTAAAAAAGTCATTGATAAAATGGCGGCTGTTATGATCCTTCAAGGGTACTTAGACAGCTTAAATTAAAATGAGGTGAATCAAATGGAACACGGAGAAAAGCAAATTACAATCGTTGATGATAATGGAAATGAGCAGCTTTGCGAAGTACTATTTACTTTTGAAAGCGACCATTTTAACAAATCATATGTTCTTTACTACCCAATTTCTGAACAAGATAACGAGGAAATTGAAATTCATGCATCAAGCTTCACACCAAACGAAGACGGTGAAGATGGCGAATTAGAGCCAATTGAAACGGATGAAGAGTGGGACATGATTGAAGAAACGTTAAATACGTTCTTAGATCAAGAAGACGAAGAAGAATAGAATGAATAAAAGGCCTGTGAACATGATCTCTGTGATCTTTCTTCACAGGTCTTTTTTTACATTCTATATGTAAACTATTATCGAAATTTAGTTGACATATATCACTCGACCTTTTACGCTATTTTTATCAAAAACATCGAGTGAGGGGTATGAAAATTGAAAATTCACGATATGATGCAAATGGCATTCATGACAGCAGTTATTGGGATGTTAGGATTGATTCCGCCTATTTTTCTTGCGTTTACACCTGTACCAATCACCTTACAAACCGCAGGTCTTTTGCTTGCTGGAGGGCTGTTAAAACCAAAGCAAGCGCTGATTAGTTTACTTCTGTTTCTTCTAATAGTGGCAGCAGGCGCACCTCTTTTATCTGGAGGGAGAGGCGGAATAGGGGTCTTTTTTGGGCCAAGCGGTGGTTTTTTACTTGCTTATCCAGTGGCTGCCTTTATGATCAGCCTGTGGCTGAACCGGCTGAAGAAAGTGACGGCCTTACGCCTATTTTTAATCTATGCGGTATGCAGTATCGGGATATTATATATAGGCGGAATTCCCTTTCAAGCCATGATGATGCATATAAAGATCACGCAAGCAGCTCTGTTCAGCGTCATTTATTTACCGGGTGATCTGATCAAAGCAGGGATATGTGCCGTCTTCACGGTGAAAATCATTCAAGCGATGTCATATCGAAAAAGGGACTTACATAGAGGGAGGCGAGCAGTTTGATGAGAATAACGGAAAGCTATGCAGCTCATGCAAAAGTGAAGCCAGATCAGATGGCGATCATAGATGAAAAAGAGCAGATCACTTATGAAGAATGGCATGAGCGTGTGAAGTCATCTGCACAATGGTTAAAAGAAACGCCTCATCAGCAAAAAAGAGTCGCTTTTTTAGTATCAAATGGTGTTCCGTTTCTCCAACTATTTGCTGGCGCAGCTTCTGCAGGATGGACAGCGGTGCCTCTTGATCCGCGGTGGAGTGATAAGGAATGCGCGGAAAAGCTCTTATTAAGCGAGGCAGACCTTGTCATTGTGGAAGATCGATATATCAAAAGAATTGAAAAGTACAAGCTGGACATGCCAGTGCTCTCTTTATCTGAATGGAAAGAAAGAATCAGCCTCAGCATAAACGTTCAATCGAACAAAGGTGAACCGGAGGAAGATCCTGCTTTTTATATGGGTTTTACTTCAGGATCAACGGGATCGCCCAAAGCCTTTATAAGACGCCAACAGTCATGGATCGAGAGCTTTCAAATGACAACATCCGTCTTTGGGATCACACATAAAGATCATGTACTGATTTTGGGCACACTTTTATCCTCTCATTTTTTATACGGTGCGATCAGCACACTTTATTTCGGTGGCACTGTGACATTGTTAGAAAAATTTGTGCCAGAGAAAGCAAAGAAAACCTTAGAGAAAGGAGACATCACGGCTATTTATACGGTTCCGACCATGACAGAATCGTTACTGCAAATGGATGCTTTCGGAAAGAATCCGCTTCTTGTCCTGTCGTCTGGTGCAGATTGGGGAAACTCTTCAAAAAAACAGCTCGTCAACCGCTATCCTCACATCACATTTTTTGATTTTTATGGAACATCAGAATTGAGTTTTGTCTCCTATTTATCTTCAGATGACTTTTTGCAAAAGCCTACTTCTGTCGGAAAGCCTTTTCCTTCTATTCAGGTTGAAGTCAGGAGGGCAGATCAAACCGTTTGCAAGCCAAATGAAGTAGGGAGAATTTATGTGAAAAGCCCAATGTCTTTTTCAGGCTATTTACAAGATGAAAAGCCGCCCGAAGAGTGGCTGACCGTATATGACATGGGGTGGCTCGACGAGGATGGTTACTTGTATATGAGCGGCCGCGAGAATGGCATGATTGTCTATGGGGGACTGAATATTTTTCCAGAGGAAATTGAGCGTGTGCTGAATGAACAGCCAGAGGTGAATCGGTCAATCGTGATTGGACTTCCTGATCCATATTGGGGCGAAATCCCTGTTGCCATTATTGAGAATGTACAGCAAACAAAAACCATTCGGCAAGCTGTAAAAGAAACATTAGCGGCATACAAAGTACCAAAAAAATGGCTCGTCACGGACAAAATGATCGAAACATCAGGAGGGAAAATCGCTCGTGCCAGTATGAAAAAGTGGGCGGAGGAACAATTATCATGCAAGCTGTGATCGTACAAGCGAAGCGGACGCCCTTCGGTGAGAAAAATGGAATGTTGAAGGATTACCGGCCAGAGCATCTAGCTGCGCCCTTGATCCAGCATTTTTCAAACGTGACCAAGCCAGATGACATCATTTTAGGCAATGTCGTCGGGGGTGGTGGCAACATTGCCCGTCTGTCCTCGTTAGAAGCAGGGCTTTCATTACATATTCCGGGTATGACCATTGATAGGCAGTGTGCTTCCGGTCTTGAAGCCATTAGAACGGCGTGCATCATGATTCAGTCGGGGGAGGGATCAATGTATATCGCTGGTGGAACGGAAAGCATTTCTCGGTCACCAATGAAAGAAAGGGCCCGCTTTTCTCCAGAGTGGATAGGGGACCCTCATATGGGGGAAGCGGCAGAGCTGACGGCGTCGAGATTTTCAGTTGCGAGACAAGAGCAAGATGACTATGCACTTTTAAGCTGGGAACGAAGTATAACCGCATTCAAGCAAGGAACGTATTCAGAAGAAATTGTTCCGATTAGCGGGATGAGTACAGATGAAGCGGCAGCTAAAATAAGACCGATTGCAAGCTTGATAAAGCGGGCAAAACCTGTCTTTTTACCAGGCAAAGGTACTGTGACTGTGACCAATAGCTGTAAAGAAGCAGATGGTGCAGCTGCCGTCGTTGTGATGGAAAGAGCGGAAGCGGAGGCAAAAGGCTTCAGCCCTATGCTGCGGTATATCGGGAGTGCCGTGACCGCTATGGACCCGCATTATCCTGCTGCTTCACCAATTGATGCAATCAAGAAACTTTTACATAAAGAACAAGTGAAGATAGAAGATGTTGCACTTTTTGAAATCAATGAAGCGTTTGCGCTCAAAGTAGTGCTCATTGCCCGGACACTAGGTATTCCTTATGACCGTATCAATAAAAGAGGCGGTGCGCTTTGTCTTGGGCATCCATATAGCGCCTCGGGAGCTGCTATGATGGTGAGACTGTTTTACGAAGCCCGCGCCTTACCGAATGGAAGTTATGTCATGGCTGCAATTGGCAGTGGAGGCGGTGTCGGTTTAGCCTCACTATGGCAAGTTCTGTCATGACATGCATGAGCAAGTAATTGCCGAACTCCGTCGAATCATGTACTATAAAAGCTAGATGTGAGGAGGGCCATGCATGTTTTCAGAACAAAAGAAACGACCATTTTTTAAACGGAAAATGGGGATCGTCCTGTTATCTGTACTTGCTGTGATCATCATTGCAGCATTATCAGGTTTTTTATATGTAAAATCAGCACTCGGGCCGGTCGATCAAAAAAGCAAACAAACCATTAATATTCATATTCCAAATGGGACATCTGTCAGTGGAATTGCGAGCATTTTAAAAGAAAATGAGCTGATTTCAAATGACACGATTTTCACTTACTATGCAAAGTACAAAAAAGCGTCAGGCTTTAAAGCGGGCTATTTTCATCTCAAACAAACAATGGATGCGGATCAGCTAATTCAAAAGCTGACATCTGGCGGGACAGATTACGCATTTCAGCTTGTGATACCTGAAGGGAAACAGTTGTCTGATATTGCAACTATTATCGCAAACCAGACGAATTTTTCAGCGAAGGAAGTTGAAGCGAAGCTGGATGATCCAGCCTTTATTAAAAAATTGATGAAAAAATACCCGAAAACGGTGACATCACAAGTGAACGGGAAACAGGTCAAGCATCCGTTAGAGGGATATTTATTCCCGGCGACGTATCCGTTTTATCGTGAGGATGAATCACTTGAAACCATCATTGACACGATGATTAAACAAACAGATCAATATGTGAAAACGTATGAAAAGGACATGAAAAAGAGAAAGATGTCTATCCATGATGTCCTAACGATGGCATCCCTGATAGAAATGGAAGCAACTGAAAAAACAGACCGGTCAAAAATCTCAAGTGTGTTTTATAACCGGTTGAAAAAGGACATGCCGCTTCAAACAGATCCAACCGTTCTTTATGCGCTTGGCGAGCATAAGTCCCGTGTTTATTACAAAGATTTAAAAGTGAAATCACCTTATAATACGTATACAAACAAAGGGCTGCCGCCTGGACCTATTGCCAATGCTGGAGAATCTTCTTGGAAAGCAGCACTCCATCCAGAGAAAACAGATTTTGTTTACTTCCTAGCAAAGAAAAATGGGGAAGTCGTCTTTACGAAAACGTTAAATGAGCACAACAAAGCGAAAGCGAAATACATCACAGGCAGCAACTAGCGCTCATGTGAGAGGAAAAAGACTGTAGACAATGGTGAAATTGCCTGCAGTTTTTTTCGTTGTTATATCCATTTTATAGGTTCGCAATTACCACATCTTTGTGGTAAAATATATCGGGTTGTTTTTACTTAGATGAACGAAAGATTGACGAGAAAGAGAGCTGCAGCAGGCAGGACTCTTCTTTTTCAGGTCATGAAGGAGCTAGACATATAATGACAATCGAAGATGATCAAATAAATGATTATATTGAAGATTTAATTGAGCCGAGTCCTGATGCCATCGCTCAATTAGAGGAGTATGCCAAAGAGCATCATGTGCCAATCATGGAAAAGGTGAGCATTGAACTGTTATTGCAGCTGCTTTCTTTGAAAAAACCGAAGAAGATTCTTGAGGTTGGGACAGCGATTGGCTATTCAGCGATTCGAATGGCAGAAGCTCTGCCAGATGCTGAAATCTATACGATTGAGCGAAATGCGAAACGTTATGAGGAAGCGACACGGAATATTGAAGAATTGCATTTCAAAGATAGAATTCACGTGTTTTTTGGCGATGCGATCGAATCAGCTAAAACGGTTCAGACGATGGCGCCCTATGATGTGATCTTCATTGATGCGGCAAAAGGTCAGTATCAACGCTTTTTTGAGCTGTTTGAACCGATGCTGTCCGATGACGGAATGATTATTACAGACAACGTATTATTTAAAGGCTTAGTTGCGACAAATTATGAAGAAGAAATTGAAGATAAACGAAAAAAACAATTAATAGGCAAAATTGATCGATACAATCAATGGCTGATGTCAAATCCTGACTACCAAACGTGTATCATTCCGGTTGGAGATGGGATCGCTATTAGTACAAAAAGAGGTGACCAATCATGAAAAAACCAGAATTGCTTGTGACGCCAAGCAAGGTGTCGGATGTACTGCCGCTCATTGAAGCGGGTGCTGACGCATTTTTAATAGGTGAACAAACATATGGAATCCGTCTTGCAGGTGAGTTTTCAAGAGAAGATGTGAAACAAACGGTTCAACTTGCACATGCACATCACAAAAAAGTATATGTCGCCATGAATGCGATTTTTCATAATGACCGTGTGGCACTGCTTGGAGATTATTTAACCTTTCTCGATGGGTTAAACGTGGATGGTGTCGTTTTTGGAGATCCGGCAGTGATCATGGCCGCAAAAGAAACAGGTGTCAACTTGAATCTGCACTGGAGTACAGAAACAACTGGGACAAACTATTACACTTGTAACTACTGGGGCAGAAAAGGCGCAACACGTGCTGTTCTTGCCAAAGAACTCAATATGGATAGCGTGATTGATATCAAAGAAAACGCCGAAGTGGAGATTGAAATTCAAGTCCACGGCATGACCTGTATGTTCCAATCCAAACGGACACTTGTTGGCAACTATTTTGAATATCAAGGCAAACAAATGGACGTGGAAGGCAGAAATATGGAAGAAGGTCTATTCCTTCACGACCAGGAGCGTCAAAACAAATATCCTATTTTTGAGGATGAAAATGGCACACACATTATGAGTCCAAATGATGTATGTATGATTGATGAATTAGAAGAATTTGTCGACGCAGGCATTGACTCATTTAAAATTGACGGAATTTTAAAGTCACTTTCTTATATGACAGAGGTGACATCCCTCTATCGAAAAGCCATTGATTTACTAGTGACTGATAAGGAAGCCTATGAAGATCAGAAAGATGAATGGGTGGAGCGTATTGAAGAGATCCAGCCTGTCAACCGTTCAATCGATACAGGGTTCTTCTTTAAAGAAACGGTTTATTAAGATAAAAGGAGGCAGAGGAAATGGCACTTTTAAAAGATGGAATTTCTGAAGTGATCGATGGAAAACGTGTCATTACAAAAAAACCAGAACTGCTAGCGCCAGCAGGAAACTTAGAAAAACTAAAAATTGCTGTGCATTATGGAGCGGACGCTGTTTTTATTGGCGGGAAAGAATTTGGACTTCGTTCAAATGCAGATAACTTTTCAATCGAAGAAATGGCAGAAGGTGTCGCATTTGCGAACAAATACGGTGCTCGCATTTATGTGACAACGAATATTTTCGCCCACAACGAAAACATGGACGGTCTGGAGGAATATCTTCAAGGGATTGAAGGAGCCGGTGTAGCGGGAATTATTGTCGCTGATCCACTCATCATTGAAACATGCAAACGAGTAGCTCCAAAGCTTGAAGTTCACTTAAGCACACAGCAGTCTCTTTCAAATTGGAAAGCGGTGCAGTTTTGGAAGGAAGAGGGGCTTGAGCGTGTGGTCCTTGCACGTGAAACAAGCGCCCTAGAGATTAAAGAAATGAAAGAAAAAGTGGATATTGAAATCGAAACGTTCATTCACGGGGCCATGTGTATTGCTTATTCTGGCCGCTGCGTGCTCAGTAACCATATGACAGCGAGAGATTCAAACCGCGGGGGCTGCTGCCAATCTTGCCGCTGGGATTATGATCTTTATAAACTAGAAGGCTCTGAGGAAGCGCCTTTATTCAGTGAAGAAGACGCACCATTTGCGATGAGTCCAAAAGATTTAAAACTCATCGAATCCATACCGCAAATGATCGAAATGGGAATTGATAGCTTAAAGATCGAAGGACGAATGAAGTCCATTCATTATGTAGCAACAGTTGTCAGTGTCTATCGTAAAGTCATTGATGCTTACTGTGCGGATCCAGACAACTTCGTCATTCAACAAGAATGGCTCGATGAATTAGACAAATGTGCCAACCGTGACACGGCTCCTGCCTTTTTTGAAGGTGTACCAGGAACGGATGAACAAATGTTTGGCATTCACGGAAAGAAAACGACCTTTGATTTCGTCGGTCTTGTACTTCATTATGATGAACAAGAACAAATTGTCACATTACAGCAGCGTAATTTCTTTAAAGCTGGCGACGAAGTTGAATTTTTCGGTCCAGAAATCGAAAATTTCACATGCAAGATTGAGACGATTTGGGACGAAAAAGGGAACGAACTCGATGCCGCTCGTCATCCACTGCAAATTGTGAAATTTAAGCTTGATCAAAAAGTATACCCTAGCAACATGATGAGAAAGGGGAAATAACCGGCACATGGGGAAAAAACCAGTGGTGATTGGAATCGCTGGCGGCTCGGGTTCAGGTAAAACGAGCGTCACCAATTCCATTTACGAAAAATTTAAAGGACATTCAATCCTCATGCTTCAGCAAGATTTATATTATAAAAATCAAAGTCATATGCCATTTGAAGAGCGCCTGCTGACAAACTATGATCATCCGCTTGCTTTTGACAATGACCTGATGATTGAGCATGTAGAAGCGCTGCTAAAGTACGAGTCCATTGAAAAACCAATTTATGATTTTAAACTAAACACACGTTCAGAAGAGACGGTACATGTTGAACCAAAGGATGTCATCATCGTTGAAGGAATCTTCGCTCTTGAAAATGAACGTCTAAGAAACTTAATGGATATTAAACTGTATGTGGATACAGATGCAGATCTTCGGATCATTCGCCGTATTTTACGTGATACGAAAGAAAGAGGCAGATCGATTGATTCCGTGATTGAACAATATGTATCTGTCGTCAGACCGATGCACAATCAATTCATTGAACCGTCAAAACGATACGCCGATATCATCATCCCAGAAGGCGGACAAAATCATGTCGCAATAGACCTCATGGTGACAAAAATTCAAACGATTCTTCAAAACCGCGGAGAGTAAATGATGGAGAAGAACAAAGACCTTTACGACGTAAAGGTCTTTTCAACATCATGCTCTTGTAGTCAATACTTTAGTAATGGCTAGTCCGAAATCATCGGTGAGCATTGTAAGAAGCAGTCCTCTGAATAAAAGATTTGATATGATAGGAAAACAATGCTGCGAAATGGAGACAGGAAAATCACGATGGGATGCTGAAAGTTTCAGTTATTCCTGCTTTGTAAAAGTATATTAAAAAAACGACAAACAAATCATCACAAATTTTCAAACAATTCTTGATCAAAATGCAATTTTGTAATAATATAGCATAGACATATCGTACACTGACCATATTATGTATTGGAAGATGGAGAATGGATAAGCTATTCTTCTACATATGATCGAAATGGCCGAACGAGGTACAGGAGCTTCCTGTGCCTTTCCACAGTTTGTGCGATGAAGATAATATATCATCATGAGACCGCTGCTGTTCCTGCCTAATAAAAAGGCATAATAGTTGCATCTAAAAGGGACGCCATGTAAGATGGACTTTTACGAATATGGGACAGAAGGAATGAGGGCCGGAATATGTCCTCATTCTTGTATATTTCAGTCGTCACTCACATGCAGAAAGCTTGTATGATGAGGATTAATAGAAGGAGTGAATGATTCATGGCACAAGAGAAAGTATTTCCAATGACAGAAGAAGGAAAGCGCAAATTAGAAGAAGAGCTTGAATATTTGAAAACGGTTAAACGTAAAGAGGTTGTAGAGCGTATTAAAATCGCTAGAAGTTTTGGAGACCTCTCTGAAAACTCGGAATATGATTCTGCTAAAGAAGAGCAAGCGTTTGTAGAAGGTCGTATTACAACGCTTGATAATATGATTCGTAATGCCAAAATTATTGAAGATGAAGGTAACTCAAATATTGTTTCACTCGGTAAAACGGTGACATTCGTTGAATTACCAGACGGTGAAGAAGAGTCTTATACGATTGTAGGAAGTGCAGAAGCTGATCCGTTTGAAGGCAAAATTTCAAACGATTCACCAATTGCAAAAAGCCTTTTAGGCAAACAAGTAGACGACAAAGTCACGGTTCAAACACCTGGCGGAGAAATGTTCGTCCAAATTGTAAAAATTTCATAATTACGTTTATACGATCAACACCTCGTCCACAATAGGGACGAGGTGTTTTTATGCTGAAAACAAGAAGAATCCAATGGACAGGTGTCATTATTTTTATCTTATTGCTCGGTCTCCTATTTAGACTAGCGGAAATTCAGTTGTTTTTCACAGAATCTTTTTCAAAGCTGGATATTAATTTGATCCAAGAAAGTGTCAGGCAGCGGACAGAAGAAGTAGTCATTTCAGACGGACGCGGTGAATTTTTAGATCGAAACGGCGAGGCACTTCTCACAAAAGAAGAGCCTGCGGTCATCATATTTCCTTTCCTGCAATATGACCTCCCTCACTTAAAGCAAACCGCTTCTATACTTGAGATGGAAGAAGATGAATTGAAGAGCCAGCTGACAGAAACGAAGAAACCACTTATTTTAAAAGATGATATCACGAAAAAAAAGCTAAAAGACATCAATGATATGAAATATTCAGGTGTTTACGGCGTATATATGAAAGAGAAGGACAAAAAAAGACTTGCCCTCCACACATTAGGTTTCACAAGCGAGAATCCAGAACTCTTGAGAAAACGTTATCCGGACAAAAAAGAGCTTTCAATCCGCACTGAGATCGGTACATTCGGTTTGGAAAGTACATTTGACGAATTTCTATTACCAGAGCAAGACACAAAATTGTTATATCATGTGGACGGAAGGGGAAACCCTTTGTTTGGGATGGACGTCAAATATACAGCAGAAGCTCATTCGTTTTATCCGCTGCAAGTGCAGACAACCATGGACGAAGACATGCAGAGGGAAATGGAGAATGTTCTCAAAGCACAAGGTGTTGAAAAAGGCGGAGCGGTTCTGCTCGACATTCAAAATAGCAGTGTGCTGGCGATGGCGAGTGTTCCAAATGTGACCAGCAAAAACAGGCATGAGGCAAGAAATTACATGCTGACCGCAATGGCTCCCGGGTCTGTATTTAAAACGGTCGTACTTGCCGCAGCGATTGAAAAAAACTTGAACCAGCCACAAACGATGTATGATTGTCGAAAGAATTTATATGGAGAGCCAGAAGGAAAGCAGGAAGTACTGAATCTGTCTGAAAGCTTTGCGCAAAGCTGTAATTATACATTTGCGACACTCGCTGAGCAGCTCATCCAAACAGATGATCAAATCCTTGAAAAGACAGCTTCAAAGCTTGGGCTTGTGGATCGAGCCGGCTGGGAAGGGGATGTATACCATAAGCAACAATTCAAACAGTTTGATCGTGAAGAAACAGGCAGTGTGTGGGGAGATAAAAGAGACAAGCATGTCAAAAAAGCCATTGCGCAAACGGCAATTGGTCAAAAAAATGTCAAAACAACCCCCTTACAAATTGCCAATATGATGGCAACGATTGCAAGGGGTGGAGAACGAAAAGAAGTGAGGATTGCAGATAAAGTGATGTATCAAAACGGAACAACGATGCTATCCTTTCAAAACAAACGACCTGATGGTGACAGTATTGACCGCTATACAGCTCAAACCTTGCAAAAGTACTTAAGGCAGGTGGTGACGTCTGACAAAGGAACAGGAAGAAGATTTCAAGACCTGCCGTTCCATATAGCAGGGAAATCAGGCACTGCCCAAACCGGCAGCAAAGATAAACAGGGGAATCCACTTTATCACAAGTGGTTTGCCGGATACTTTCCGGCAGAAAAACCAACATACGCTCTCGTCGTTGTTCACCTTGATGAGGCAAGTGGCCGGGCTAAGACAAATGAAGCGTTTTATGATATTGTAAAAAAGGTCAATGAAATTGAAAAGAAACAGACATAGAACATCCCTTCATGTCATGTTAGAATAGTAACGACTTAGGGAACAGAGGCAAAGGAGTGCAGAGATTTTGAGTAGAAATTCTCGATTTGAACATCGTGATAAGCGCAGAAAGGCGAATATGGTGCTTAACATATTAATTGGTATCGTTGTGGTGCTTATTTTGGTTGTCGCATCGAGTTTGTTAATTTTTAATAAACCGAAAGATACAAATGTAGCAGACGAACCATCCAAGACAGCACCGGCATCGAGTGAAAATAAACAAAACTCAGAAGAAGATGTGAAAGATCAAAAGAAAGATACATCCGATGATGCGGATGCGAAAAAAGACGATTCATCTGACAAAAAAGACGATACAAAGAAAACAGATGATGAAGAAGAGCCAAACAAAGATGCGTTAAAAGATGCCACAGAAACAGATGGCGGTAAAACAAGTGACGTAGACAAAACATATGAAAACGATAACTGGGAGCCTGTAGGAACAGAGCAATCGGGATCACATACAGCAACCTATGATGCTAACTCAAAAGACTGGAAAGAAATGATCAAAGCCATGTCCTATGCGACAGGAATCTCAGAAGATCAAATGACTGTTATTTGGTTAGGAAATAACGGAGGACCTCAAGATGCAAAAGGAACCATCCGTGATAAATCAACAGGTGAACGCTACCGTGTAGAAATTACGTGGGTGGACGAAAAAGGCTGGAAACCTGTGAAGGTTGAAAAATTAAAATAAAATAAAAAAGATGCATGCAAAAAGGCTAAAATGAACTTCATTTTAGCCTTTTTCTTCTTTTCAGCGTGATAGAAAACCTTTGCAGTCTAGGAAGGACTAGCACCGGCGCACAGACCTGACTGCCTACACGCTGATCTTTTTTATGAGACATTCGCTTTAAAATGAACAACTGCTGTATACAAAATCTTATCATCAATGACAGTCGTTTGATGACTCACAGAATGAACAGTCAGCAAGATCGCCTGATTATGTTCAATTTGTTTTTGGATCTTTTGTTCAAGTTCTTTTAAAGACGTTGCTTCAAAAAATTCAATTTTGTCCTTTAAAAAATCCAGTTGAAAATCCATTTCATTCATCCCTCCATGCTCTAGATTCATCATAATCTCTCCCATTCAAAAGGGCAAATATTTTTCTACCCCACTCAGTATTTTTTAGTAGGAAAGAATCAGAAGATGTGGTAGGATAGGAACTGTTCGACGGAATAAAACATACTATACGGATAGGAATAAATAGATAAAGTGGAGGGAAAGAAAAATGGGACGTGAGTTTCTTTCTTTATTTGATCATTGGGCTGAATCTTATGATGACACTGTAAGTGGTCATGACGAGCAGTATAAAGAAGTGTTTCGCCGGTATCCGGCCATTCTAAAAGAGATTACTCGCCGTGCAGGTCAACATGTCATTGAGTTTGGAAGCGGCACAGGAAACCTAACGGCGGCACTGCTTCAAGCAGATAAGAAAGTGTTTGGCGTTGAACCTTCAGAGGCCATGAAGAAAGCGGCTCTTCAAAAAGGAATACCAAATGTATTTCATGACGGAGATTTTTTATCGTTTCCAGCCCCACCTTTTGAGCCTGATACGATCGTCAGTTCATATGCTTTCCATCATTTAACGGACGAAGAAAAAAAACAAGCCATCCACACCTATGGCAACATCCTTCCCTCAGGTGGTAAAATAGTCTTTGCTGATACAATGTTTCAAAATCAAGCAGCACATCAAGCTGCAACGAACAAAGCGAAAGCCGCTGGGTTCGATCAGCTTGCAGAGGATTTAGAAACGGAATATTATCCATCCATAGGTGTGTTAAAGCAAATCTTTGAAGAAGAAGGTTTTAGCACATCTTTTCATCAAATGAATGATTTTGTGTGGATCGTAGAAGCGAAGAAAAGGGAATGAAAGGATGTTTTTGATTTGAAAATCGCAGTAATAGGTGCAATGGAAGAAGAAGTGACGATTTTAAGAGACCAACTAAAGAATGCCACACAAGAAAACATCGCTGGGTGTGAATTTACAACAGGTGTTTATGAAGATAAAGAAGTGATTTTATTAAAATCAGGGATTGGAAAAGTGAATGCAGCGGTCAGCACAACACTTCTGCTTGACCGCTTTCAGCCAGATTATGTGATCAATACAGGATCAGCTGGCGGTTTCCATCACTCATTAAATGTAGGTGATATTGTCATCTCTACTGATGTTAGACATCATGATGTGGACGTGACGATCTTTGATTACGAATATGGACAAGTGCCAGGATTACCAGCTGCATTCATCGCAGATGATCAGCTTGTGAAGCTGGCAGAGGAATCTGCTTCAGAAATCGATCATATTCAAGTGGCAAAAGGAACGATTGCAACAGGAGATTCATTTATGGATGATCCTGGTCGTGTCGCGTTTGTGAGAGAGAAATTTCCAGAGCTGTATGCAGTGGAAATGGAGGCAGCAGCAGTTGCGCAAGTTTGCCATCTATTTGAAACGCCATTTGTGGTCGTTCGAGCGTTGTCAGATATTGCTGGGAAAGAATCCAATATCTCTTTTGATCAATTTCTAGAGCAAGCAGCGATTCACTCAACAGACCTTGTCCTGCGTATGATAAAGCAAACACAATAAAAGAAGGGGTTTCCCCTTCTTTTCCATACAAAGGAAGGGATTTATATGGTTGTAATACATGATATTACGGAATTAATTGGCCACACACCGCTTTTAAAACTGTCAGGGATGGGTGTGCCGGCAGGTGTTGATGTTTATGCAAAACTTGAAATGATGAACCCAGGCGGAAGTATTAAGGATCGCTTAGGTGATATGCTGATTAAAGAAGCGCTGGCATCGGGCAAACTGCGCCCAGGCGGAACCATTATTGAAGCAACTGCAGGAAACACAGGCATCGGGCTTGCGCTAAGTGCAAGAAAACATCAATTGCATCCGATCTTCTGTGTACCAGAACATTTTAGTCAAGAGAAACAACAGCTCATGAAGGCGCTTGGTGCAGAGATTATTCATACACCAAGAAAAGATGGGATGAAGGGTGCGATTGATCGAGCCCTTGAACTAGAGGCAAGCCTTGACAATGCGTATTGTGTCTTACAATTTAAAAACCAAGTAAATCCATTGACTTACTATAAAACGCTCGGGCCAGAAATATGGTCCGACCTCCAGGGGAACATAGACGTGTTTGTAGCAGGAGCGGGCTCTGGCGGAACGTTTCAAGGCTGTGCTGCCTATTTAAAAGAGCAAAAAGAAGCGCTAAAAACAGTGATCGTGGAACCAGAAGGATCTATTTTAAATGGCGGAAAGCCGGGACCGCATAGAACGGAAGGAATTGGCCTTGAATTTATTCCAGATTATATGGAATCGACTTTATTTGACGAGATTTATACCGTCAGTGACGATGATGCTTTCCGAATGGTGAAAGAAGCAGCTGAAAAGGAAGGTGTTCTGATCGGAAGCTCGTCTGGAGCCGCTCTATTTGCCGCTTTAGAGGAAGCGAAAAAGGCATCACCTGGGACGGTGATCGTCACTATTTTTCCTGATAGCAGTGAACGTTATCTAAGTAAAGGTATTTATGAGGGAGGAAAATAAAATGAAGCCAAAAACAATGATGATTCATAGTGGAATCACTGGTGATGAAAAAACAGGAGCCGTGTCTGTTCCCATTTACCAAGTCAGCACCTATAAGCAGCCTAAAGCAGGCGAGCACACTGGATATGAATATTCCAGAACTGCGAATCCAACAAGAACAGCACTGGAAACAGTCATTCGTGATCTTGAAGGAGGGGCAAACGGCTATGCATTCGGTTCAGGGATGGCTGCAATTACAGCTGTGATGATGCTGTTTAACAGCGGAGATCATATCGTACTGACTGACGACGTGTACGGCGGAACCTATCGTGTGATGACAAAGGTGCTCAACCGGATTGGCATTAAAGCCACATTTGTAGACACAAGTGATCCTGAAGCGGTGAAAAAAGCGATTTTACCAGAAACAAAAGCCGTCTATATTGAATCACCAACCAATCCATTGCTGAAAATGACCGATCTACAAGCCATAAGCCGGATCACAAAAGAAGCTGGCATCTTGATGATTGTCGATAATACGTTTTTTACCCCATATTTCCAAAAGCCGATTTCATATGGGGCTGACATTGTCTTGCACAGTGCCACAAAATATTTAGGCGGCCATAGTGATGTGGTGGGCGGACTTGTCGTGACAGCTACTGAAGAGCTTGGTGAAGAACTGCACTTTGTTCAAAACTCTACAGGCGGTATTCTTGGACCGCAAGATGCGTGGCTTCTAATGCGAGGGATGAAAACGCTCGGACTAAGAATGGAAGCACATCAACAAAACGCGCAGAAAATCGCTGAGTTTTTAGAACAGCATCCTGCGATTACACGTGTCTATTACCCAGGTTTAAGCGCTCACCCAGGTCATGAGCTTGCAAAAACTCAAGCAACAGGCTTTGGCGGTATGATTTCTTTTGATATTGGAAAAGAAGAAAATGTCGACGTGTTTTTAAGCCAATTAAAATTGTTTACAATCGCAGAAAGCCTAGGGGCGGTTGAAAGTTTAATCTCTGTTCCTGCTCGCATGACCCATGCATCCATTCCAAAAGAGCGCAGAGAAGAACTTGGCATCACAGATGGTTTAATCCGTATTTCTGTCGGTATTGAGGATATTGATGACTTATTACATGATATTGAACAAGGGCTCGACGCAGTAACGAATGGATAGATTTACATGCCCCTCGCATTCTCTCACTATGGTAAGCTATCAATAGACATTGATAACGGGAAGGTGAAACAAGTGAAGAAAAAGTGGGATGGTTTAGTGACAGATTACAAGCAATACGCTTTTATTTTGCTTGCTGTCAGCACCTTTTTATATATTGGTACGATTTTACCGAATCAGCACATAGAAGCATCACCAAAAATGCTGATGCTGGCAGTTGATTGTGTTTTCCTATTGGCTGCTTTTCTTTGCGTGAAACGTGCGATCTTTTTTCAAAAAAAGCTACAAGAACTAGATGAAGATTAAGTAAAAAGTCTCCTCATATGATGAGGAGACTTTCAGCGTGTAGACAAACCCTCGCATTCTTTGTCAGTCCTGCGTGCCGGTGCTCATGAATGTCAAATTCGCTCCGCGCCGGTACTCGTCCTTCCTAGAATTCAAAGGTTTTCTATCACGCTGAAAAGAAGACAAAGGGCTAAAATCAAGTTCATTTTAGCCCTTTGTCAACATTCTGAAGTTTCCTCATGTGATGAGGAAACTTTTTTTTAATTGTACTGGATAATCGGACAAGAATCACTGTAGAAATTTAGTCAAACACACAAAAATCATCTAATTTACTAAAAACAGGTTTACAAAATGGTGCTCGCTGGATATACTTACAAAGTAATTAAAAACGTAAAGGAGGCTGAAGAATATGTTATTCGTATCTACTTGTGATCAATTCAACAACCAATTTCATCATGTCATCAGCCTGTGGAAGAGCTCGTGTCCTTCCTTTACCTTTTACGGTTCACGCTACAAAACTGTTTAAGTAAACGAGGATTTCACGTATCATCCATCGCAGGTTAGAAGACACTGTCTTTTGATCTGCATTTTTGTGTGCCCGCAGGTCAACTGATAAAGAAGATCTGCGGGCTATTTCGCGTGCTGCGAACTGAAGGGAGGTGAGCGTATATGACAATCCATTTATTTTTTATTACTTTGACGATCCAACGTAAATACAAGGACATTGAAACCGTTCTTTATGAACAACAAGTCGAAACGTTTTATGAAGAAATGAAGCAGAAACAACTAAAGTACATGAACTAAAAAGGACAATAAAAACATGAAAAGGAGGAGATTGACATGTTTATGATGCTTGCAATGCTTGATTGTTATACAAGGGAGAAGGACCAGGTTTAGACACGCTCCACATTGATCACCTGCACATATGATAACCGTAAAAGGAGATTGTGAGGTGATCAATGAATGTCGATGTCACCATATATGAGGTTTCCGTCAGTGGGGCACGGGTATGCGTCTATTCCGCATTCTTTAAAGCACGGATACGGCAATCCATACAGAATGCAAAGAGAGCAAGAAGAAATGCTCAGACGCTATATGTACAATTATCCAACCTATTGGTATTAAAGAAAAGGAGCAGGAAACGTTATCGTTTCCTGCTCCTTTTACATTAGCAAATCCAGCTTGCACCGATGATGATTAACAAAATGAACAGTACAACAAGCAATGCGAATCCGCCTGCAAAACCGCCACCGTAGCCACCGCAGTAGCCTCCAGAATAACCGCCAAAGCCCATAATCTAGCACCACCTTTATCTAATCAAGATACATTCATAAAATATGCAGCTCATGCAGAAAACGAAATCAATCTGAGCACAATTAATGAAAATGCCTATTTGTTTAAATATTTTTCATTACGTGCGAAACATTTTCAGAAAAGGTGCCGTCTAATAAAAGACAAAGAAATTAGGACTAGGTCTTAACTTTTGTTAGGCGAGAGCCGATATGAAAAGTAAGAAAATTCGTAAATAGTTTTATTTACTGGTGCAAAGCAGGTGTTGACATTGATTCAAAGCTGGATTGGAAAACAAATGAGGGAACCAAAGGGCTTGTTCTCAAAATGGGTTGCCCGCTATATGGAAAAAAATCATCATAATATCAATCAATGGACGATTCAACTCTTAAATATACAAGAAAACGACCGGATTTTAGAAATTGGTACTGGAAGAGGTATGACATTATCTAAAGTAGCGGAAAAACTTGACCGAGGAAAAGTATATGGAATCGATGCTTCGCGTCATATGGTAAAATACGCTAAAAGAAAACATAAGAGGCTTGTCGAGCAGGAAAAAGCCGTTATCACACTTGGAAAAGCTGAGCAATTACCTTTTGAAGACAGATCATTCAATAAATTGTTCACAGTGCAGACCATCTATTACTTGCCAGATATCGAACAAGTCATGAAAGAGGTATATCGTGTTCTTCAAGTGGATGGAGAAGTATTCTTATCTTTTCAAAAGCAGGAACTAATGAAGGAACAAAAACGCTCACAGTCTCTTTCAACGTACAGTGAAGAAGACATCAGCTGTCTTTTTTCAGCGTATCACTTTAGAGACGTCTCTGTTTACCATTATGATACATACATCTGTATCAAAGCCTTAAAATGATGAAAATATTTCCCAGGTAATGAACAAGCACTCAAAAAAAGGCTCTTCGCCAGAAGGGCCTTTTTTGCATGTGGGAATTGATCATTCATCAATAAAAAAGACTCTTCACAAGAAGAGTCTTTTGCATTCATTTCATATGTAGGGGCCAGCCAGGTGTGTAAGGAATGATAGTATATATAAGGAATTTGTTTGTCGATTAAGGATACCTGTCTGGCTTATTCCTTATATCGACAATGTTCTGCAAATGTTTAGCTTTTTTTTCAATATTTTCTTTTTTATTTGACTGGAAAATACATTTTTCTCTCCTAGATAGACATTTGTCACTTATTTTTTGAGTCAATGTGCGGTTAAAAGAAGGAAAAAGCCCGAGAAAGAGAGAATTTTGGAGAGACTTCATTTTTAAACAAAAAGGGAGGAATGAAAACATGTCGGGAAACAAAGGTGTCGTTTACAAAGGAGCAGGAAATGTAGCAGTTGAGGATATTGGATACCCTGATTTGGTTTTAAGGGATGGCCCTGGTGTACCTAAAGCCAATGTTGGACGTAAGTGTGAGCATGGCGTCATTTTAAAAGTAGTGACAACAAACATTTGCGGGAGCGACCAGCATATGGTAAGAGGGCGCACAACTGCGCCTGAAGGACTTGTACTTGGTCATGAAATTACTGGTGAAGTCGTTGAAGTTGGACGAGATGTAGAGTTTATCCAAAAGGGTGATCTCGTATCAGTTCCGTTTAATATTGCCTGTGGCCGTTGCGTCATGTGTAAGGAACAAAAAACCCATGTGTGTTTAAATGTGAACCCCGATCGACCTGGCTCAGCTTATGGTTATGTAGATATGGGCGGATGGGTTGGCGGCCAATCAGAGTACGTCATGGTGCCATATGCTGATTTCCAGCTGCTTAAATTTCCGGACAAAGATCAGGCGATGGAGAAAATACTTGATTTGACAATGCTTTCCGATATTTTCCCGACAGGTTTTCATGGTGCGTATTCGGCTGGCGTAAAACCAGGCTCTACTGTCTATATTGCTGGTGCAGGGCCAGTAGGTCTTGCAGCAGCGCATTCCGCTCAGCTCCTTGGCGCTTCTGCTGTCATCGTCGGCGATCTCAATGAACAAAGGCTCGAGCAGGCGAGAAGCTTTGGCTGCGAAACGATTAATTTACGAAAACATGATCGAATCGGTGAACAAATGACAAACATCCTTGGAGAGCCAGAAGTCGACTGTGCGGTCGATTGTGTCGGCTTTGAAGCTTCAGGTCATGGAGATCAAGGAGAAGCACCAGCCACCGTTTTAAATACAATTATGGATATTACCAAAGTTGGCGGTAAGCTTGGAATTCCAGGACTTTACGTCACAGAAGATCCAGGTGCTGTGGATGAAGATGCAAAAGTTGGATCTCTGAAAGTGCGAATTGGACTTGGCTGGGCCAAAGCCCATACCTTTGTGACAGGCCAAACCCCTGTCATGCAATATCACCGCAGCTTGATGAAATCTATTTTAAGCGGAAGAGCACAAATCGCCAAAGCCGTTAATGCAACCGTCATTTCCCTTGATCAAGCCCCTAAAGGATATAGCGATTTTGATTCGGGTGTGGCGAAGAAATTTGTGATTGACCCGCATGGCATGATTTCTAAATAATGATCCATCGAAAAAAACTTACAGGATTTTTCCTGTAAGTTTTTTTGTTTATAAATATAAAAAGACCTATACTGTTCTTCTATATTTCATAACGTGGTAAAATGAGTAAATTGGAAAAAATGATCTTTAGTTGAAAGACATACCATAAAACGGTTGGCAATGATTGGACAGGATTTTGATAGATAGGAAGAATAGAGGAGAGATTGCGATTGCTAAAAGTACAAAACATCATCAAAAATTATGAAGGTAAACAAGTATTAAAAGGGGTTAGCTTCCACTTAAAACAAGGTGAATCATTTGGACTGTTGGGCCCTAATGGTGCAGGGAAATCAACCTTAATCGGTATCATGACAGGACTTATACATGCAACGAGCGGGACTGTTACGATTGGAGGCATTGATCTACATAAAGAAACAAAGCATGCACAGCAATTGATTGGCATTGTTCCGCAAGAGATCGCTTTATATTTAGATATGTCAGCAAAAGAAAATTTAACGTTTTGGGGGAAAATGTATGGACTTAAAGGAGAAGAATTAAAAAGCAGAGTACAAGAAATCCTTGAATTAATTGGTCTGGGCAATAGAGCGAATGATAAGGTGAAAGTATTCTCAGGAGGGATGAAAAGAAGAGTGAATATCGGATGTGCGATTTTGCATCGGCCAAAACTATTAATAATGGATGAGCCTACAGTGGGTATAGACCCGCAATCCAGAAATCATATATTAGAAACAGTTAAAACGCTAAATAGTGAAGGAATGACGATTATTTATACGAGTCATTACATGGAGGAAGTCGAATATCTATGTGAAAAAATAGCTATTATGGATCAAGGTTCTTTCATTAAGGTAGGTGATTTAAGTGAATTGGCTGAGCTTGTTGGAGAAAAAAGAGAAATCATTTTTACGATTAAATGTGAACAAGGACAAAAGGATATGGAGCGAGTGTGCCAATATATAAATGAATATCACCCACTGAATGACTTTATGGTGCAGGGAAATCAAATCAAATTATTTGATGACAATCCTCAGCATTTACTAAGTCAACTTATTCAAGGTGTAACCGCATTAAATGTTCAATTAATTTCAGCAGAAGTTGTAGAACCAAATTTAGAAAATGTATTCTTGTATTTCACAGGTAAGAAATTACGAGACTAGACCGAATAGAGGTGAGCATATGAGCATTTGGGTTGTACTGAAAGATCTATTATTGTTTTTTAGGGATAAGAAAAGCTTTTTTACACTTTTTTTTATGCCTATCATATTAATTGCTATATTAGGTGCAGCATTTGGAGACAACATGAAGAAAGATAGCGAAATTAGGATCAATTCATTTCGAGTAGGAATAACAGATCAAGATAAGTCCGCTACAAGTAAAATGTTTCTTTCAACATTGTCTAAGAGTGAACTCAGTGACATATTTGAAGTGAAGGTCACCTCGAAAAATCAGCTAGAGAAAGAATTAAATAGTAGAGACATTACAATGGGTATAATCATCAAGCCGAATTTTGAAAAAAGCATATTAAATCACGATCATGTGCAATTGAATATTTTGAAAGGACCTAATTCAAGCTTACAGGAAATGGTCCTAGAAAATGTGGTTTTGCAATTCTTTCAAAATTATCATATGAATCGTATTCTGATGCCGTTGAATCAAGGTAAAGAAGTGGAGATCGTGTCTGATCAACTGAAAAAAGAACTAGTGAACGAAAGGAATATTCATATCAACAGCCAGCCGATTACATCCTTCCAATACTACGCAGGCGGGATGGGTGTGCTTTTTTTATTAATGACTGTTGTTTTCTTGGTTGGCAGTATGATAGAGGAAAAAGAAGAAGAAGTCTATAAAAGACTACTAGTATCAAAGTTAAGCAATACTAGTTATATCATTGGAAAGTTATTGGGCATTTTTTTAATGAGTATGATTCAACTTGCGGTCATTATTTTATTTACTAGTTTTGTCTTTAAGGTGAATTGGGGAGAGCCTTTTACTGTTGTTATGATCGGATTTAGTTTTATATTAAATGCTGCGGGCTTAGGGGTGCTGATTGGTTCTTTTATCAATAGAGAAAAAACGTTTAACAGTGTGGGGATTTTAGGAACTCAAGTGTTAGCTGCTTTAGGTGGGAGTATGGTGCCCTTATACTTATTCCCACAATGGGTGATGAATATCAGCTATTTTTTACCTAATTCTCTTGCACTTCAAATGTTTTTGAAAAATATGGCAGGTGCTGATTTTAGTGAAATTCAAAGCGGATTATTACTTAGCTGTGGGATGGGACTAGCTTGCTTCATCATTGCTTTATTAAGAATGTCTTTTGAAAGGAAGCATCGCTATGCATAAAATATTAGCCATTATCACGTTAAAGTTAAAAGAAACATTAAAGTCTCCATTGGCTCTCATTTTTTTATTTGTTATGCCAATCATATTTAGTTTTATCTTTGGCAGCACGGCATCAGATACAAAGAAACCTACAGTTGCTTTTGTTCAAAATCCTCAACAAGACGAACTAAATCAGGAAATATTAAAAATGCTCAAAAAGAACACGACATTTCTTTGGATAAAGGCGTCTGAAATTGAAGCGGAAGAATTAGTATCTGATGAAAAGGTAATTGCGTCGGTTAAAGTCTCTGATCAATTAGAGTCCCATTTAAAAGAAAATAAAGAGATTTTTGATGTGACAGTTTATAAGAAAACTGAGGAATATGCAGTCTTATCTCCCTATTTAAAAGAGGCAGCAGCGATCATTTATCAGATCAATTACGGTGTGAAAGATCAGAGAAGTGCTTCTCTCACCACTGCATTGAATAAGTTAAATGAATCTGGCACCATTTCGTTGGTTGAAAAAAATCAAGATGGTCAAGCAAGCCAGCAACCAAATTTAATACCGCTTGGCTTTACCATTATGTTTATGATGTTTGCGATTTCAAGCTCTTTGTCCTCTATACATTTGGAGTATAAAAATTATACATGGCAAAGATTGCTTTCGAGTCCCATCCATAAAATATATGTACTTCTGGGCTATTTAATGGCATATTTCCTTCTTGGATGGCTACAATTAGGTGTTCTTTTGACCATCTTATCTATTTTCTTTAATGTCTACTTAGGCAACCTATTTCTTATTTTATTGTTCGGATCATTTGTTATAGGCCTTGTCGTAAGTTTAGGGTTTATGATAGCTACTTTATCTCAAACGAAAAAACAAGCTGAAATCTTTAGTGCAATTGTCATTGTAGGATCGTGCATGCTGGGTGGTATTTATTGGCCTCTAGATATCGTTCCAGACATTATGAAGAAGATTTCTTTGACTATACCGCAAACATGGATGATGTCTGGTTTTGGTGAGATCATGAGCGGCAATGTTAATCTTTCTATCTTATTATTAGATGCGACGGTTTTAATTGCTTTTACAGTGATCTTTATGATCATTGGTTTGAAGAGTATCAGATCCTATTAATCCTTTGTTCTTCTAAAAAGCCCTCTATAGCTATGTAGAGGGCTTTTTGTATACATGTGATTTACTTTAAATGATTGGATAACTCGTTAATATTTAATGGTGAAAGAAATGGAAGGCTGCCCAAATAAATATTTCACACTACCCATTGAGAAGGATATATTCCTCTGTTAAATCAACAAACGCCTTCAAAGCAGGAGACATCCATTTATTTTTATGCCAGAATAGTTGGATTTTCGTTGTGAGACAGGGTCCCATCCAATTGATTTTAATCATATGGCCTTCTGTTATTTCTCTTTTTATAGAAATTTCGGGAAGTACAGCAATTCCTAGACCAGCCATTACACATTTTTTAATGGCTTCTACATCTGCTAGTTCTAGTTTACTTCTCGGTTTTGCTCCTGTCTGTGTCAAAGAGTGTTCGAAGGCATAACGATAATCGCAGTCTTCAGTTAACAACAATCTTTGCTCGTCTAAATCGATAGGATGTACTTTTTGTTTTTTGCTCAATGGATTTGTTGGACAGCATACAATGGCCATCGGTTCATCTTTTAATTCTTTTACAATTAAATGTGAGGATACGACAGGATTCATCGATAATAGGGCGACATCAATTTGTCCTTCCAGTAATAGATTTAAAACATCCTTTTCAGCTATTCCAGGACGAAAAATTAGTTCTACTTTAGGATACGTTGTTTGAAAGTCCGTTAAAATATGAGGAAGTCGATAGGTACATTGTGTTTCAGATGCACATATTCTCAAAATGCCGCTTGGCTCACTCATTCCGCCAACGGCCTCTAATGCTTCTCCTGTTAAACCTAAAATCTTATCCGTATAATCTTGAAACTTCATGCCAGCTTCTGTTAAAATTACCCTTTTTCCAAGCCTTTCAAAAAGAGGGGTTCCTAACTCTTCTTCTAATGCAGCGATATTCGCCGTGATACTAGATTGAGCATAGCCAAGTATTTGTGCTGTTTTTGTAAAGTTTAAAACTTTTGATGCTGTTTGGAACATCATCAGTTGCTTTATTTCCAACGTCAATCCCTCCTAAATCGGATGAGCCGATTGATGCAATCAGAAAACTTCTATAGATAGATCATAACATTTTTACTATGATAAAAGTAGGCGCTTTCATTATTTAGAATGTTCAGATTTTATAGGGGGGATGGTTTTGTTTGAAACGATTGTCAATTCAATAAATGACTTTTTATGGACATATATTTTAGTCGTTATGTTAATAGGGATTGGAATCTACTTTACGGTGAGAATGAAGTTTATGCAAATTGTCTTACTAAAAGAGATCTTCCGTTCTATTTTTGAAAAAGCCCCGAAAATAAAAGGGAGTCAAGACATTTCTTCAATGCAAGCTTTCTTTATCGGAGCAGCGACGAGGATTGGAACTGGAAATATGGCAGGTGTTGCTATTGCCATCACAGTTGGTGGTCCTGGAGCTATTTTTTGGATGTGGTTTGCAGCAGTTTTAGGGGGAGCTTCTGCATTTGTCGAAAGCACACTCGCTCAAATATATAAAGTGAGAACAAGTGATGGTTTTAAAGGGGGGCCAGGCTATTATATACAAAAGCAATTTGGACTGAAATGGCCAAGTAGGATCTTTGCCTTTTCTGTTATTCTTAGTTTTGGGTTGATTTTTAATGCAGTACAAACGAACACCATCACAAATGCCTTTCGATATTCATTTGGTATCAGTCCAATTGGCATGGGGGTATTCGTAACCATTCTTACGGCTCTCATCATTTTTGGTGGTGTAAAGAGAATTGCCCGCTTTACCCAAATCATTGTGCCAATCATGTCCTCGTTTTATATTATCTTAGCACTTTATGTGATTGTCACAAATATCGCTGATGTACCCGCAGCATTAGCAAGTATTATGAAAAGTGCGTTTGGATTAGAGCAAATGGTTGGAGGCGGAATCGGCGCTGCAATAATGAACGGTGTCAAACGCGGTTTATTTTCCAATGAAGCAGGAATGGGAAGTGCACCAAATGCAGCTGCTGCTGCCCATGTTTCACACCCAGTAAAACAAGGGTTTGTTCAATTATTAGGTGTATTTTTTGATACATTAGTTGTTTGTAGTTGTACAGCATTTATTATTATGCTATCAACAGTAGAAACAGCAGGTGATTTGTCAGGTATTGAAATTACTCAAGCTGCAATGGCGCAGCATTTCGGTTCTTGGGCTAGTATTTTCTTAGCATTTGCGATCTTTACTTTTGCATTTAGCTCCATTGTAGGTGGCTACTATTACGGTGAAGCCAATATCGGGTTTATTCATCACAGTGTAACTGCGCTATTCGTGTATCGAATCACTGTTTTAATAATGATTATGTTTGGTGCTCTCGCCAACTTACAAATCGTTTGGACGTTAGCGGACTTGTCGATGGCGATTATGGCTATTGTTAACTTGGTTGCTATTGCGATTTTAGGCAAATTTGCTTTTGCGGCTCTAAATGATTACATGGGACAAAGAAAGGTAGGAAAGAACCCTGTTTTTTACGCTTCTACCATTCCAGGTTTAAAAGGAATAGAATGGTGGGGAGCAGAAAAACAAGCGATTAAATCAACAAATGAAGGGGTAGAAAATCAATGATAAATTTTGAATATGATTGTCATACGAAAATGATCATGGGGACCGGAAAATCTAAAGATATTGCCTCTATTGTAGAGGACATTGTTTTGCCTAGTGCTACAATTATGATTGTGACTGACCCGGGTGTAAAAAGCGCAGGATTGGTGACGCCTATTGAAGCGTATTTGCAAGAAGCTGGTTATTCCGTTGTCGTCTTTGATCAAGTATCTCCAAACCCTAGAGATCATGAATGTCTAACGGGTGCAGAGCTCTTTAGAAAAGTACAAGCATCAGCGGTTATTGCGATTGGCGGAGGCAGCCCAATGGATACGGCAAAAGCCATTGCTTTATTAGGTCCAAATGGCGGTAATCCTGAAGAGTATATAGCAGGCAAGAAAGCGTACACAAATGTATCACCCTTAATTTGTATTCCAACCACGGCTGGAACTGGCTCTGAGGTGACCCGTTCATCTGTGATTACGTTAGCTGCTTCACATAAAAAAATCACCTTAAAACATGCCTTGCTTCGACCAACTATTGCGATTTTGGATCCTGCTCTTACTTCTACGGTGCCAAAAAGTATAACAGCGGCAACAGGTGTTGATGCACTGGTCCATGCGATTGAAGGCTATACATGTAAAGAAACAAACCCTATATCTAAGGCGATGGGAGCAAGCGCAATGAAAACCATTGTGACCTATTTACCGAAGGCGTATGAAGACGGGTCTGATTTAGAAGCAAGATACAAAATGCAGGAAGGCAGTTTACTCGCTGGCTTATGCTTCGGTTCTGCTGATGTAGCAGCTGTGCATTGTTTAGCCGAAGCGCTCGGCAGTCTTTATGATACGCCTCATGGTATCGCAAATGCTGTGTTTTTACCTTATGTCATACAATTTAATGCAGCTGAAAACAAATCATTGCACATAGAGCTTGCAAACATCATGGGCTTTGCAGATAAAACGGATGCAGATGATGTGGCGATTCAAAAATTAATGGATGGTATGTATACATTCACAAAGAATTTAGGTATTCCATCACTAGAAGAATTATCTTATGTAAAAGTAGAAGATTTTGAAAAAATGGCTGAACTAGCAGAACAAAACAACTCTACAAAAAGCAATGTTCGTGCCGTTACGAAAGCGGACTACTTAGATATACTAAAGGCTGCTTTTTAAGTCATACAGAAAAAGAGCCGAATAGAATGACTGAATGATAAACACAAACTTTCCCAGACTTTACACAAGAAGCAAACGACTATGTCGTCAATATGGAGAATTACAAATATACCACCCTCCTAATGTATGATTTAGGTGGTGGTTTTTCTATGTCCCATTTGACTAGGTATCGTGTATACATGAGTGGTATGATAGACGACAACATCTCAAGAGAGAAAGGATAGGATAAACGATGAACTTTCACTATAAAACAGTTGTCATCACTGGCGCAGCCAATGGAATTGGTGAGTCGATTGCGTATGGCTATGCGAAAGGAGGGGCGCGTGTTGTGCTTGCGGATATTGACGAAGAGAAGGGCAAGCGCTTGGAAGATCAGCTGAAAAAGGAGTCCTTTGAGGCTTTTTTTAAAAAGACGGATGTGAAACAAGAGAAGGATATTCAAGACATCATGTCGGCTGCTGTGGCTCGTTATCAAACGATCGATATTCTCATCAATAATGCAGGGGTTATGTTTACAAAATCGCCTTATGAGCTAACGGTTGATGAGTTTGATCATGTGCTGCATACAAACCTACGAGGTGCTTTTTTATGTGCAAGGGAAGCGGCACGTTATATCAAAGAGAATCCAAACGGCGGTTCCATTGTGAATATTTCATCTACCCGTGCGACCATGTCAGAGCCTCATACAGAAGCGTATGCTGCATCAAAAGGCGGGATATCAGCACTTACTCATGCGCTGGCTGCTTCTTTTAGTCAGGATCACATAACAGTAAACAGCATTTCCCCTGGATGGATTGAAACGAAGGATGAGAAAAGCCTGCGAGAAATTGACCATCAGCAGCATCTTTCCAATCGAGTAGGAACGCCAAAGGATATTGTCAAAGCTTGTTTTTATTTAACAGATGAAGACAATCAATTTGTGACTGGAACCGATTTGGTTGTTGATGGCGGCATGACGAGAAAAATGATTTATGCGGATTAACATGAAAAAACATTGACGCCTTGACGGAGGCGCAGTACAATATAGAACAATTCAGCTGAAGATCGTGATGAAAAAAAGATAAAGCGCAAATAGAGAAGAGTATGTAATGGCTGCCTCACACAGAGAACTCCGTGAAGCTGAGAAGGAGCTGGGAAGCGTTACAGAACCAAGCCTCTTAGCTCTGCACCGGATTCATTGTGATGGTGGTGCAGCGGCATTCTCCCGTTATAGAGAAGGGTTAGCGATAACCTGCTAAGGTTCATCTGGTAACAGGTGAATGAACTGAGGTGGCAACGCGGAGTCAATCCCGTCCTCAAGACAGAAATGTCTTGGGGGCGGGATTTTTTTATGACAAAAAGGAGGGCACCACGATGAAAAAACATTGGCGGGATATGAGCATGTTACTTGGAGCGATTGGTATTGCGAACATAGGAGAATGGATTTATATGATTGCTCTCCATCTGCTGATTTTTCAGGAAACGGGCTCCGTTCTTGCTGTAACAGCCGTCTATATGTTAAGACCTGTCTCGGCTCTTTTAACAAATAGCTGGTCTGGTAGTTTAATAGATAGACTGAATCAGCGGAATGTCATGATCAGTCTAGATCTATGCCGGGCCATTCTGATTGCTTGTTTACCCTTTGCCTTATTTTCAGGCCACTTATTGATCGTATATGTGATGCTATTTCTCATTCATATGGCACAAGCCATGTTTCATCCAGCTTCGATGGTGTATATGACAGCACTAATCCCGGCGGATAAACGAAAACGGTTTAATGCCATTCGATCTTTGCTTCAGTCTGGTGGGTTTTTACTCGGACCCGCCGTAGCAGGGTTGCTTTTTCTCATTGGTACACCAGTCCTTTCAATTTATGTAAATGCAATCTGCCTTTTGATATCTGCTGTTTTGACGATGTGTTTACCGATTTTGTCAAAAGCAGCCGGGGCACAAAAGGGCTTTTCTCTCTCGGTATTAAAGGAAGATGCAAAACTTGTGTTTCGTTTCAGTCTCACATCCAGGCAAGTGATGGCCGTGTATTTATTATTTAGTGCCGCCATCACAGTGCTGCCGACTGCCATTGACTCACTTGAAGCAGCTTTTGCAAAGGAAGTGCTGATGTTGACCAATACCGAATATGGGTTTCTTGTCAGTGTAGCTGGGGCAGGGATTATCGCAGGGGCATGTCTCAATACGGTCATTGTCGAAAGGCTGCCTATTTCAGTGATGCTTGGTGCGGGGAGTTTGTTTGTGGCTTTTGGATACTTGATCTATGCTTTTTCAAGCACATTGACTGTCGCAGCAGCTGGCTTTTTTGTTCTCGCTTTCTTTTTAGCATTTGCAAACACCGGTTTTATGACTTTTTATCAAACGAATATCCCGGTAGAGGTTATGGGGAGAGTGGCAAGTTTTTATGCGTTATGTGAAGCTGTTCTGACGATGATGATGACAGGAATATGCGGCGCATTGGCGCATGTTTTATCGATACGTACTTCTGTCATGATTGGCTGCCTATGTATGCTTCTTATTTGTCTGTTGCTATGTTTTGTCATTTTTCGTCCATTGACTGTCAAAAAAATAGTGCATCTTACTTAGAAAATTAAAAAAATTATGTTATCATTATTTAAGTAAGTTAATTAAATTGATGAGAAAAGGAGTCTTACAAATGAAAGCACTACGCTGGCACGATCAAAAGGACATTCGACTAGAGGAAATTGACGAACCAACAGTTGCTCCAGGAAAAGTGAAACTGAAAGTAAAATGGTGCGGCATTTGTGGTAGTGATTTACATGAATATTTAGGCGGACCAATCTTCATTCCTGTGAATGAACCTCATCCACTTACAAAAGAAAAAGCACCCATTACACTGGGACACGAGTTCTCTGGTGAAATTGTAGAAGTTGGAGAAGGGGTGAGTAATTACAAAGTAGGCGATCGAGTGGTTGTTGAACCTATTTTTGCAACTCACGGGCACCAAGGTGCTTACAACTTAGATGAAAACATGGGCTTCTTAGGACTTGCTGGTGGCGGTGGAGGATTCTCTGAATATGTATCTGTCGATGAAGAATTACTTCATTTGTTACCAGACGAAATTTCATATGAGCAAGGTGCACTTGTTGAACCTTCTGCAGTTGCTTTATATGCGGTTCGTTCTAGTAAAGTGCAAGCTGGGGATACAGCAGCTGTGTTTGGCTGTGGACCAATCGGTTTACTTGTCATTGAAGCATTAAAAGCAGCTGGTGCTACTGACATTTATGCAGTGGAATTATCAAAAGAGCGCCAAGAAAAAGCAAAAGAACTTGGAGCGATCATTGTTGATCCTTCTCAGTATGAAGATGTTGTTCAAGAAATCGCACGCCGCACAAATGGTGGAGTCGATGTTTCTTTTGAAGTGACAGGTGTACCTGTTGTATTGAAGCAAGCAATCCAATCAACTAGAATTTCAGGTGAAACAGTCATTGTAAGCATTTGGGAAAAAGGCGCAGAAATTATGCCGAATGACATTGTCATTAAAGAACGTACAGTCAAAGGAATCATCGGCTATAGAGACGTATTTCCATCTGTATTAAACTTAATGAGAAAAGGCTATTTCTCTGCAGATACACTCGTCACGAAGAAAATTAAGCTGGACGATGTGATCGAAGATGGCTTCCATGCATTAATCAATGAAAAAGATCAAGTGAAAATTTTAGTCAGTGCTGAATAAGTAGGACGATAAAGAGAATGGCAGATGCCGTTCTCTTTTTTTTATAAGAGCATGCGATTTTTCATAAAGAGGGGATCGGCTGAATAGTGATAAGTGCAAAGGTGTTTGTAAATAAAGGAGATGACATCATGTTTTATCACATTAAAGAACTGCAATATGAAGCAAAGCCCTCTAAGCCGGACCCTCTTTATGCGAAAAAATTACAAGAGGTGTTAGGCGGTCAATATGGAGAAATCAGCGTGATGATGCAATATTTATTTCAAGGGTTTAACTGCCGAGCGGATCAAAAATATAAAGACTTGCTCCATGACATTGGAACGGAGGAAATCGGTCATGTCGAAATGCTGGCAACGATGATTGCTCGATTACTTGATAATGCCCCAGTTAAAGAACAAGAAGAAGCGTATCAAAGTGATCCAGCACTTGCAGCCATCATGGGCGGAATGAATCCTCAACATGCAATTGTTGCAGGCTTAGGGGCAATGGCAGCAGATAGTCAAGGGTATCCGTGGAATGCAAAATATATCATTGCAAGTGGAAATTTAATGGCTGACTTCCGGGCAAATTTGAACGCGGAGTCACAAGGCAGACTTCAGGTTACACGGCTTTATGAAATGACCGATGACCGCGGAGTGAAGGATATGCTCTCCTTTCTCATTGCTCGTGATACATATCATCAAAATATGTGGCTGGCTGCAATTAAGGAATTGGAAGAACGAGAAGGGGATGTCGTTGTTCCAACCACCTTCCCGCGCTCACTGGAAAAACAGCAAGTATCCTATGATTTGTTTAACTTCTCAAGAGGAGAAGAAAGCAAAGAAGGCAGATGGGCACATGGCCGAAGTATGGATGGAAAGGGAGAATTCAGATATATTTCTGCTCCTGTCGTGTTCGGCTCTGCGCCTAAACTCAAACCAGCACCGAAAGAACTATATAACACACCGAAAAAAGGAGAATAAAAAAGTCGATCAGGGTTTGTACCTGATCGGCTTTTTTAACGTCCAAGAGACTTTCCGTACACGCTGACTCGTTTCTCTAACAAAGCAAAAGCGAGTTCAAAGAAAATACTAAGCATCCAATAGATCAAAGCAGAGACGAGGTACGTTTCTAAAAACTTGTAGCCGTCATTTGCAATGATGCGAGAGATTCCCATGATTTCCAGTACACCAATTGTAAACGAAAGGGATGTGGCTTTTAACAGCTGAATGAGCTGATTCCCTAGGTTTGGCAGGGCAACCACAAACGCTTGCGGTAAAATAATGCGAATCATCGCCTGTCTGGTGGTCATGCCAACGATTTTCGCCGCTTCAAGCTGCCCTCTGTCTACCGCAAGGAGTGCGCTGCGGACCACTTCTGTTAAATGTGCGGCTGAATGCAGGCTGAAGGTGATAAGGGCAACGGTAAGCGGGGAGACCATATCCGGGTGAAAGGTCAACCCAAAAGTGCTATTCATTTTGGTCAGAACAAATGGAATGCCATAAAAGAAAGCAAACAACTGAACAATGAAAGGTGTTCCTCTAAAAAATGAGACATAGAGCGTGACCAGCTGGCGGAGCACAGGGATACGAAAGAGGCGAATGAAAGCAAAAACAGATCCAATCAAAAGGCTCACAGCCATAGAAACAAGTGCAATCAATAAGGTAAAGGGAACGCCTTTTAGAATATGTGGTATTTGGTCAATCGCAAATGATATATCAATGGTTTGCATCAAATCGCCTCCTTAGCGTGACAGGCTGGTGCGGCCTTTCACAAATTTTCTTTCCAGTAGCATCGTGATCAGTTCAATACTGATGCAAATCAGCCAATACACAATTGCAATGATGACGTACACTTCAAACATCCCTATCCCGTAGTTATTGCCTAGGATGATTTTGACCTGTCCCATCATATCAATGAGTCCGATTGTAAATGCAATGGCGGTATCTTTCACGAGATCAATGGTGTAATTTCCGAGGTTCGGAAGTGCAATGAGAAAGGCTTGCGGAATAATGATCCTCATTAATGCCTGCGTATCTGTCATCCCAACAATGTAAGCTGCTTCAAGCTGATCTTTCCCAACAGAGGAATATGCACTGCGAAAGACTTCAGATAAATAAGCGCCCGTATGTAACGAGAATGTGATCATCACAAATAACACACGATCCCAATGATTGATTTGAATTCCGGCCATGAGTAAAAGCTGAGGCAGGCCAAAATAAATCAGAAATAACTGAACAATGAGCGGCGTACTTCGTGTAAATGACAAATAAATGACCGCCAATTGTTTTAGCACTGGAATTTGTTTGATTCGAATGTAAGCAAACAGCAATCCGATGATGATGGCAAAAAACAATGACACCACAATCATCAGAAATGTGAGTGGCAGACGATCCACCACTTGTAAAAAGATTCTTAACCAATCTCCAGCTGTAAACGTCATGGCGATTCCTTCCTTTCTTCATATTGATAGCCTTGCTCTGATATATAGTCAATATCTTGAAAGAAATCAACGCCAAACCATTTCTTCGCAAGGTCAGGTAATGTTCCGTCTTCTATCATCTCTTGTGTCACTCGGTCCAATTGTGATGCTAGTTTCTTTTGACTAGTCTGTAAGACAAGATAAATAGGTTCCTTTGAGACAATGCCGCCCACTTTGACTTTCAGGTGAAGATGTTTTTGAATCGTATCAAAGGTCGAAATATTCATAAAAGCCGCATCGGACCGTCCACTTTCGACTCGTTTTAAATTGAGTTCGTTTGAAGGGCTTTCAATGGTCGTGAGCGGAATTTTCCGATCATTTTCTTCATTATATTGATTTAATATGGAACGAAGGCCGCCACTAGGACTGACGGGAGCGAGCTTTTTTGATGTCATATCGTCTAGAGATTGAATATCTTGCTCTGATTCATTCACAATTAAACCTGTCATTGAATAGCCGTATGGAACCTTAGGATAAAGAAAGCGTTTTTCACGTTCAGGATTACTAAAAAACCAATTAGCCGCCATTTCAAATTTCCCAGCGCCGATCCCAATTAAATTGGATTCTTCCTCGCCAAAGATATAATCAAAATGAATGTGTGGCAAACGTTTCTCGACTTCATTTAAATAATCGATGTTATAGCCAATCGGCTCGTTGCGGTCATTTGTGGCTAAAAAAGGCGGATTGACTTCTGCGCTTAGTGCGACTTTGACAATTTGTCTGCCATCATCTGTTGTCGTTTTCACACTGCTGCAGCCAATGAGAGAGAGGAGAAACAGAAGGAGACTAGCGGCAGTGAATAAAGTCTTGCGCTTCATCTGTCTTCCTCCAATCCTTGCCACATCCCGCGATGAATTCTTGATAAAAATTGTTTCGTCCGTTCATGCTGAGGCTTCATCAGGACGTCTTCTGGTGAGCCTTTTTCAACGATTTCCCCATCTGCCATAAAGATCACTGTATCCGCTACATCTTTTGCAAACGAGATTTCATGCGTCACAATGACCATCGTCATGCCTTGGCTCGCAATATCTTTCATCATTTCAAGGATTTCTCCGACCATCTCTGGGTCCAGTGCGGACGTTGGTTCATCAAACAAAAGCACCGCAGGATTCATGGCAAGAGCACGGGCAATCCCAATCCGCTGCTGTTGACCGCCGGATAATTCACTTGGAAACGCATCTTTTTTATGAAGCAGCCCAATTCGCGTTAACAATTGCTCTCCGATTTTTTCCGCCTCTTTTTTAGACATGTTTTGAGACACAATCAATCCTTCTGTGATGTTTTCAAGTGCTCGTTTATTTTGAAATAAGTGATAATGCTGAAACACCATAGACGATTGCTGTCTGAGTTTTAGAAGATCTTTTTTTCGATATTGTTCAAATTGAATCGTGGCTTCTCCAACTGTCAGCGTTCCTTTGTCTGGGATATCAAGGCTGTTTAAACTGCGGAGAAGGGTTGTTTTTCCTGATCCGCTCGGTCCAATAATGGCGACCACTTCACCTTCTTGTACGGTGAAATCAATTCCTTTTAACACATGAGTTGACCCATAGGATTTATGTAGATTAGTAGCAGAAATCATAAAAGCATCACGTTCCTTTGACATATGTACTTAATATTGATAAAATTTAACACATTAAATCCTATAAGTAAAGTGTGTTTTAATAATACCTATTGGATAAATCGGATATGATAGATTGCGAGAAACAGAGGAGTTGGATACGTTTTGTCTAAAGCATTATTTGTCGATACAGATTTTCAAAAAAATTGGCTAAATCAACTAGAATCCCTTCGTGAAACGATCGAACAGTCTGCAAAAGAACATGATGAGGGTGCCTATTTTCCTAAACAGAATATCGAATCATTAGTTAAACTGGGCTATACAACGTTGTCTCTGCCTGTTGAGTACGGGGGCGGGGGTCAATCTGTAAAGGATATGGTCCTTTTTCAAGAAACACTAGGAAGTATGGATGGAGCAACTGCCTTATCGATCGGCTGGCACCAAGGAGTTGTTGGTGAAATTTATGAAAAGAAACTATGGAATGAGAAGCAGCTGCAATTTTTTGCTGAAGAAATCAAAAATGGGGCTCTTGTGAACCGGGCTGTCAGTGAAGCGCAGACAGGTAGTCCAACAAGAGGAGGCAAACCTGGAACAACTGCAACGAGATCAGGAGATCAATGGGTGATCAGCGGCAGGAAAACATTCACAACGATGTCACCAGCACTCACATATTTTCTCGTCGGTGTATGGATCGAAGAAAAAGAAGCGATGGGCTTCTTCTTAATTCACCGTGATACAAAAGGTGTTTCTATAGAAGAAACGTGGGATGTTGTTGGCATGAGAGGAACAGAGAGCCATGATTTAATTCTAGATCAAGTGGAAGTTCCAGATGACATGTTGGTTGAAGTGCAAAAAGGACCTCGGGGCGGTACGCTGAATCCTTGGATCGCACATATCCCTTCCTGTTATTTAGGGATTGCGCAAGCGGCAAGAGACTATGCTGTTCAGTATGCCATCACCCATTCACCGAACAGTATTAGCGGAACGATTAGCGAACTGCCAAATGTCCAAACACTGATTGGCGAAATTGATTTACTACTAAAGCAAGCACGCCATGTCATCTATTCAACGACAACATTATATGAGCAGCCAGAGAAAAGAGAGCTGTTAATCAATGAATTCGGTGCTGTGAAGCATACAGTCGTCAATGATAGTCTGCAAGTGGTCGATAAAGCCATGCGTTTAGTCGGTGCAAAAAGCTTAAGTCTTAGCTGCCCGCTTCAACGTTACTATCGAGACATTCGTGCTGGCCTTCATAACCCACCAATGGACGATATGACGATTTCGAAAATTGCAAAGCAAGCGATAGAAGAGAAAAAATTGAACGTACAATAAAACAGAAAGCCGGATAAAACCGGCTTTTTTTATTGAAAAAGAGGACGAGCGGCTCTTATTTCTGATCAGTCGGCATGCTACAATCGATTGCAATCATGAGCAAAGAGGGTGATTGTTTGCAAAAAAAGAAGATGAAATGGCTGATTGCTGGCGTGATGCTTGCAGCACTTTGTATGAGCAAGCCTGCATCAAGTGAAGGAACATCTCCAAAATGGTCCGTCGATGAATTCATGAAAGAGCGGGAAGGCACATTTGTGATTCAAGAAGTAAAAGAAAAATCACCATGGGTGTATAACAAAAAAAGAGCGAACAAGCGCTTTGCACCTCAATCAACGTTTAAAATAGCAAATGCCTTAATCGGACTTCAAACTGGCGCAGTTAAAGATGAATACGACATCAAATATTGGGACGGAGTAAAAAGAGAGATTGATAACTGGAATAAGGACCATACACTGGGCTCAGGCATGAGAGATTCAGTCGTCTGGTATTATCAAGCCATGGCACGTGACATCGGGGAAGAACGCATGGGCCATTGGATAAAAGCCATGCAGTATGGGAATCAAGACATATCTGGCGGAATTGATCAGTTTTGGCTAAGCAGTACGCTACGCATTTCTCCAGTAGAACAAGTCCATTTCCTTAAACAGCTATATGAAGAAAGTCTCCCATTTGACCTATCTGTTATGAGAATCGTCAAACGAATGATGATACAAGAAGAAGAGAAACACGCCACGCTATACGGAAAAACAGGCTCCGGATCAGGAATCGGCTGGTACGCAGGCTTCATCAAACATGAAAACAAAACCTACATCTTCACCACAAATATAGAAGGCACCGGACTAGAAGCAAAAGAAATTACCTATCGTATTTTGAAAAAATATCATTTGGTAGAAGCATCCGTTTAGGATGCTTTTTTGAATGCGAAAAAGGGGATATATTGATAAGTTGATGATATATGGGTTAGTTTAAAAGTATGGTATATTTATAGAAAAATATTGAAATTGATTAGAAACAAAAAATCTCTTCTTAAGCAATTACATAGGAAGTACAAGAGTTGGAATGATGAACAAAATAAAATTGAATGTTTTGACCAAAGAATTTAACAAAGATATCGGAAAAGATACGACAAATAAGGTGATTAAAATCTCATTAGGAGGCCTATAAGAAGTGTATTTGAAAAATATACAATTAATGTCAGATGATGATCGTGGGAACTTAGCCAGCCAATCCCTTTGTATGACTGAAATGTTTTTATACGAATTAGAAAAGAAATTTCAAACGAAAGATTGTGAGGCTATTGTTTTGATATGTGGGTCTTTTAAAGACTACAAATTAATTAGTACTTCAAAAGATGAACCAGATATCTTATTTTTAAAAAATACGTACGAGCTGGAAGTACCCTTCCGTTACAGTGAATTTGAAAATGCAACAAATAAGAAAAAGATCTTAGCAGATACTTTGGAAAAAGCGATACTCTATCTGTGTGAACTGAAAAATTGGGACAGTCAGCTAGTCAAAGCAACATTTAAGAAAATGAAAGAGAAGGAATATAAAGCGGAGATTAAAGGGAGAACAAAACTAAGTCCCGATAAAAAAAGAAAAGCTTACCCACTTATCGAATTAGATTTAAAACAGTTTACTCTTTATCTTGTAGTTGAAGACAATAAAAGAAATATCTTAGATAAAAAATTAATTGCTAAAACCGATACTTACTTAGAAGAAATTTCCTATCATATGAGAGAGCTTAAGTGGTTAACGGATCATGAAGTGGCACTTTTCAAACGTGCAAATAAAACAGTTTATACAAGTATACGTTTATCGTGATAAAGCAAAATGAGAATAACATAAAGAACGCAATATATAAAGGGGTATTCTAAATGGGCTTTTGGGAAGAAGAACATAAGAAAAAGAACATCATAATTGGTGATGATGGATTAGATATTTTTGAAGAAGCGATTGAACAATTCTATGAAATGACTGAGGAACATTTGAAGAAGAAGCCAACGATTGATGAGATGCTTTTGACAATTATGATGGCTTTAAACAATGGAGGTAGTCACTATTTTGATGATTTAAACGACAAAGAAGTAACGGATATTAAAATAACAACTAAAAAAGTAAAAACTTTAAGTAAAGTAGAACCAGGAGCTATATTTGAACTCCCATTAAAAGAAGTTGGGAAATTGAGCTATGCTTTGATCATTTCGGGTGAGGGGAAAAATCAATATGATGATATTTTAATCAAATACTATGATTTGTTTGTTGATGAAAGAATTGAAAAAAATGAGTTAAAACAATTGATGAAAAAAGAGAATGGACTATTTGTTGCAAATACAGGTCTGACAGGCTTTTTAAATGGTTCATGGAAAGTCATCACAAAAATAAATCAAGATTTTATAAAAGAAGAGGATCTTCAAAATCTGAAATTCGTGGAATACCGAGATGGAAATTATTACGTAAGCAAGGGGAAAGAAGGTCACAATGCACCTGTTATGGACTTAGAGGTTGCTGACCCAAAAACGGCTAAAATGATATTTAACCCGATTGGTATGCTTGGCGAATACACTATTATAAGCATTCTTTCATTATATTTTAAAGGTATGTCAATGGAGGATATTATTAAATATGAAATATAGGCAGTTTACAGCGTAAAATGAGTTTTGAGAAAGGAATGGTGTAATAAATGGATGAACCAAAAATGCTAGACTGTTTAAATAAAATACGAAATGTCTTAAAGGGGACGATCACAAGAGAACAAGTGTCTGATTGGGCTGAAATTTACGTTTCTGCAGACGATCCAGAAATAGACGATGATCAAGTTTGGGATATGCTGATTCTTTTAAGTGGAATTGATTTGAAAGATTCACCTAATTCTTACTTACATCCTGTAGATGATTTGAATGACTGGTTAGAAGAATACAAATAGTTCCTATATATGAGCTTGCTAAATTCTTATGGTTAAGCCCATTTATAAATAAAAGGAGTGACGCAATGTCCATGCATCCGAAAGAATTAGAAACCACCATGCAATTACCTGCGAAAAAGCGTTATGACTATTTCATCAAAAAGATTGTTGATTTTGAAGAGGTTTGGTCATTAAGAAACGAGAAGGGGTGGGTGATGTCAGAGGATGATTATCGTGTACCGCAGCTTCATTTTTGGCCGACAGAAGATCATGCCGCTTATTGTGCGAGCGGTCAATGGGAAAAAACAGTGCCAGAAATGATTGATTTAGACGATTTTATAGAAGAGTGGCTGCCGGGAATGATAGCAGATGGAATCAATCCGTCCATTTTCTATAATCGAAATAATTCGGTGTCAATTGAAATTCAAACATTAAAAGAAGATATAGAGGAAGAATTAAAAAACTACTAGTTCGACAAGAGTGGAGGTAGTTGTTTGAAACGGCTTGAAGACTTATTTATTCGTTCAGAAAAAGAATTCAAATTCTATCAGAATTTAGTAGACCATGTGTTTGAAACAAATAAAGAGCTACCACAACAAGTCTTTCGTAAGACATTTGATTGTTTTTTGTTTCAAGAGTTTGATTGGGCATTGAGTGATGATATTTTACCAACCATAAAAGAGTTATCAACTGTTACACAAGATAGAGTATTTTTGACTGCAGTCCTTCAACCAGATCCAACCGCATATTATTTGAAGGAATTTGGTTATTATCATTGGCTGAAAGCGAGTGTGAACATTTCAGGTGAGGATTATGTAAATGCACTATGGATGCACCCAAAAGGTTTCATAGCAGATAATATAATCACGAATTCGAATATAGTTGTCTGGTTATCTCATTCTTTGCAGTGGGCGATTTGGGCAGATAGAGATATGGAAATTTGTATCATAGGGATGGTATCAACAAAAGATTCTGCAAAAAATATGTTATTAAAAGAAGGATGGAAGCCACTGGATCACCCTGTTTTAGCAAAATGGCTACAACTATTATTAAAGGATCAAAAAACATTCGATGACTATTTCACTCAAATGCTTTCTAGTTATGCATAATGTTCCAAGCGGTGGAATTGAGAATCAATGACTGATAATAGCCTTACCCGAAGATGTGAAAGGAGCATAAAGTGAAACATTTGTTTATATCCGATCCAAAAGAATTTGAACATGTTCTATCGTTTGTTCATTCGCTCGTTCATAGTACGAAGACATTCCCTGATCAAGTGTTGAAAACGAAAACCCCTCATTATTTATTCGAAGAATTCCATTGGTTGTTATCAGATGATGGCTGGGAAATGTTAAAAGGTTTAGCTTTGAATCATCATGATGACTATATACTCATGGCTGTTTTAGATGAGCAGAAAAGTATGGATGATTATTATTATCATTTTGGTTATTATCCTTGGGTGAAAATCCCCTTAAATCTCACATCAAGCGATTACCTTGATCTCTTAACGGATTATCCGATAGAGAGTGTAAATGATAGCTTGATGAATATTGCTTCACGCGTGATATGGGTTTCCCCTTCTGCGAAATGGATCATTTATGGCGACAGAGGTTATGAGATAGGAGTTTTAGCGATTCATCAATTAGAACATATGAATAAACAATTGCTAAAAACGTGGAGAACTTTAGATGAGATTGTATTAGGCTGGATTTCAGTTGTATTTCCGAATCAAAAACTTCCTGATGATTTTAAAAAAGAACTGATTCGAAATTATACTAATTTTTAGGGGAGTGAAAGAGTTGTTTAGCAGTATAGAGAAATGGATCTATTATTTAGATGGTGTCTGTGATGTACTGGCATTCTCATTTGATTTTTTTCGTAAAGAACTAGTCATAAACATTAGTATAAGTGAAATAAATGATGCTCGGTATCATGAATTGCGATTTATGAATGTGGCGAGTCTTTATTATAATGGGGGTGAAGGTAATGATAGATTTGAAGAATTGATACAAGAAGAGATGAATTGGCAAATTTTCGAATGTAGTTACCATCCTAATGGGATAGGGAACCTTAAAAATGTACTTCTTGAAGAATTTGATTCAAATGCAAATTTTCTATTTAACATCAATGGGATGTTACTCGCAATAGAATCGAAAAACGTATGTTTCGATTCACAAGAATTTATTTGCAGTGTATAGGAAGATCTCATTAGCGTCTAAATAAGAATTAAAAACAATGAGAGATTGGAGAAAATCCATGAGAATCAGCCGTGATAAACAAGGTTTATTCGATGATTTAAAACAACGTTATCAATACTTATTAGATTCTGCTTATCCAGATGATATCATCTCTTTTGAAGAAGAAACTAGGATATCCTCAGATGACTTTTATTTATTTTTTTCACTTGTTGCAGGTAGCCTAAGTTATGTGATCGATCATAAACGAATACCGAAAAAACAGTTAAACGTGCTACGTCAGTCATTTGAAGAGCAATATCCCCAAATCAAATCATATCAACAGATCCTTGAATCGTATCCTTTATTGCATTCCTATGTTCAATACCATGAAGAAACAAGAAAACGAATCATTGCACTTATACAATAACCTCTTGGAGACCAAACAATGACATGGTTTTTAAATGAAAAAATCCAGAAACAAATCCCGATTTCAATATCAACCATCTAAAGCAAATCAATGAATTTCACTACTTTAAAGAGTATAATGAACATTACGACTTGATCAACTGTATTGTAATGCACATCCCATATGATTCCCCGAATCTGCAAGCAGACATTCATCTGAAATTTACCAATGTCTCTTCTGTTCAAATCAAAGATTTGGAGTTAACAAACGATTCCTCTCTTTTTTTGAACGTTCAACTTTTGGATAGAGGCTGGGAATATTTGAATTACTTTGTCGAAGATTATGAAGAACAGTATTTTTCTTTTTACTGTCAGATGGTTCAAGTCATACAAGTCGTATCAAATGAATCGGGCTAGTCGCTCTACATATGTGCGAATCATGCTTCCCCATCCCAACACAGAAAGGTGCAATGACATTGAATCGAATCATGAAATGGCTCTTATTTGCGGCAGTCATCGCTGGCTTATTGGTGTGCGCATTTTTTGTGTTCCGCTTCAACCAGCCTAAGCCGACGACGAACATCCATTATGCAGACACACAAAACAAACAGCAAACACTTGATATGTATATGCCAAAGGGAAAAGATGAAGACAAGAAGCATCCAGTCATGATCTATCTCCATGGCGGCGGCTGGACAGGCGGCGATAAGAATAGAGTCGCTTCAAAGGCTGATTATTTTACGGGTCAAGGTTATGTGTTTGTTTCAATGAATTACAGGCTTCACCCTGATGCCACCTATGAGCAGATGGCGGATGATACGGCGAATGCTATTAAGTGGGTCAAGGATCATGCAGATGAATATCAAATCGATTCGTCAAAAATCAATGTCATGGGTCACTCAGCGGGTGGTCATTTGACAGCATTGGTTGCTACAGATTCGACTTACTTAAAACGTGTGGGGCTGTCGCCAAAAACGATCAATTCTATTGTGATTTTAGATGGGCCGTTAAACATCAATCAATTTATACAAGCCATTCCATCGTATAAAAAAGTGTTTGGCAAACAGGAGAAGAACTGGACAAAGGCATCACCGGTCACTTATATGAATCAAACGAATGTACCGCCTGTTTATTTGGTCACAGGCTGGGAAAATCCAGAGGTGTACCGATTTGCAGAAAAACTGAACCATGATCAAGGCTCACGGTTTGTTTTTCGGGTTCATTCGCTGAGCCACAGTGATTTAAATAAATGGTTTGGATCTGACAGAGCGCCAAAAGAAGCGCAAGAGATGACAAAGGCTGTGATGGCTTTCGTCAAAAAACAAAATCAATAACAAAGACTGTATGCTAGGGCAATCCATTTTGCCGAAGTATATGATAAAGTGGTTTGAAATTAAAGGAGTGTATGTTGTTGTCATCACGTATGGAAAATAAAGTGTTCAATTGCGAAAAAGAGCTGACGCTGAATATTATCGGCGGTAAGTGGAAAATGTTGATCTTATGGCACCTTGGCAGAGAAGGGACAAAACGGTTTGGTGAGTTAAAGTCGTTAATGCCTGGGATTACGCAAAGAATGCTTGTCAATCAGCTAAGAGAATTAGAGGAAGATCACATTGTGCACCGAGAGGTTTATCCTGTCGTTCCGCCAAAGGTTGAGTATTCTCTCACAGAACTCGGAGAAAGCTTAATGCCAATTTTAGAGGCGATGTATGATTGGGGCAAACAATATCTCGACAGCAATTTCTTAAAGGATGATAAATAGAATTACCTACAATAGATACTGGTCGAAAGACAGTATCTTTTTTGTGCCCATATGCGAAAAAGTATAGTATGTAAAAAAAAAGTGCGTACTAGGATTGCGCCATTCCTGTTGTTATACTCGTTTCATGCATTCAAGATGCACCATCCGCGGAGCTCTTGAAGGTGAAATAAATGAACAGGAGTGAATGTTGATGAAATTACAATTAGCGTTAGATTTAGTGAATATACCAGAAGCGATCGAGCTGATCAAAGAAGTAGAAGCGTCTATTGATGTGGTGGAAATTGGGACACCTGTTGTGATCAACGAAGGGCTTCGTGCTGTAAAAGAAGTTAAACAGGCATTTCCGAATTTACGTGTGCTAGCGGATCTCAAAATTATGGATGCTGCCGGTTATGAAGTGCAGCAGGCATCTGAAGCTGGAGCGGATATCGTCACCATTCTTGCGGCAGCGGAAGATATGTCTATCCAAGGAGCGGTGAAAGAAGCAAAAGCAAGAGGGAAACAAATTTTAGTCGATATGATTGGGATCAAAGATATCGCCGGCCGTGCGAAAGAGCTGGATGAGCTTGGGGTAGATTATATTTGTGTGCACACAGGCTATGACCTGCAAGCGGTTGGTCAAAACTCATTTGCTGACCTCATGACCATTAAACAAGTCGTCAAACAGGCGAAAACAGCTATTGCAGGCGGTATTAAGCTTGATACATTGCCTGAAGTCGTCAAATTAAACCCTGATTTGATTATTGTCGGCGGCGGCATTGCGAGCCAAGACAATAAAGCAGAAGTGGCTGCGCAAATGAAGCAGTTGATTGCACAATCATGAAAATAAGTGACTATGTGAGAGTAATTCTAAGCGAGCTTTCTGAGCACTCGCCCGCTATTCAAGACGAACAAGGAGAGCAGCTTGTCAAAAGCATTTTAGCGGCTCGAAAGGTCTTCGTCGCAGGGGCTGGCAGGTCTGGTTTGATGGGGAAATCGTTTGCGATGAGACTCACGCATATTGGTGTCGAAGCTTATGTGATCGGTGAAACGAATACGCCTGCTTTTACATCTGAGGATTTATTGATTGTAGGGAGCGGTTCTGGCCGAACAGAGACGCTGCTTGTGCTCGCGAAAAAGGCAAGGGCGATTGGCGGAAGCGTGGCGTCGTTCACACTTTCAGCTGAGTCACCTATAGCTGATCTATCGGATGAAGTCATCTTACTGTCAGGTGCGCCAAAGGATCAACATGAAGGAAACCATCATACGATTCAGCCGATGGGCTCATTATTTGAGCAAACTTTGCTTCTTATGTACGATGCGGTCATCTTGAGATTGATGGAAATGAAAGAGCTTGACACCCATAAAATGTACGGTCACCATGCGAACTTAGAATAGCCGTGATGAAAACCTTTCCTTTTTTGAAGGAAAGGTTTTTTTAATACATGGTACTTAAAAAGAAGGATCACTTGACATAAAGGATAAGATGTAACTATAATAGTTACATCTTGAAAGAAAAAACGTAAGCAACGGAAGGAAGATGAAGATGAAAGTGCAAATTTGGTCAGATATCGCCTGTCCTTTTTGTTATATAGGAAAAAAACAGTTGGAAACAGCGCTTGAGCAATTCCCTCATAAAGAACAGGTAGAAGTAGAGTTTAAAAGCTTTGAGCTTGATCCGAATGCACCTGTTGCAGTGGATTATGATGTGCATGATATGCTTGTCAAAAAATATGGCATGAGCCGTAGCCGGGCCATCGCGATGAATGAACAGGTGAAACAGGCGGGCAAGGAGAAAGGAATCGATTTTCAATTCGATCCACTCGTTTTGACAAACACCTTTGATGCCCACCAGCTCGCACAATATGCTGGAAAAATGGGAAAAGGCGATCTCGTCATGGGAGAGCTGTTTCAAGCGTATTTTACAGATGGAAAGCATGTTGGTGATCGTCAAATCCTTTTAGATATCGCAGAAAAAGCAGGCCTTGATCAGAACGAAGTACAAAAGGTTCTAGACGGGCAAGAATTTGCAGACGATGTACGAGAAGATGAAAAAGAAGCAAGACAGCTCGGGATTTCTGCTGTGCCTTTTTTCTTGATCAATGACAAATATTCGGTTGCTGGTGCACAGCCAGCAGATACGTTCCTTCGTGCCCTTGAAACGGCTTGGACAGAAGAGGCAGTGCAAACGGAGAAAGCGGCTGATGCTTCATTTGAAGAAGCATGTGCAGATGGCGTATGTGCAGTACCTTCACCTAAAGAAGAAGTATAATCGGCATTTTCCCTATCTTTAATAAAAGATAGGGATTTTTGTTGATTAATAATTAACATACCTTTATACTTAAGTTATCTTAATTATGAAGGTGATGACAGTGATATCCAAAACAACGATGATCCAAGAATTAAACCAAATCGAAGCGCGCATCCATCAAAAGCTCCGATTAGAGTTTGAAGAGTTATTTGTAGATGAGTTAACAGATAAGCAGCATATTGTCCTTGATTTCGTAGAGCGAAAAGGGGGAAGCTCACCTATTCAAATTGCTCAGCAACTAGGCATCACCCAAAGTGCTGTGAGCCAGTTGTTAAACACGCTTGAAAAAAAAGAATGGGTTCGCCGCACCATCAACCCGCAAAATCGTCGGGAATTGCACGTTGAACTTTCTGAAAAGGCAAAGACGTACTTGGAGAATATGAGAAAGATAGAACTTGCGATCATTGAAAAATACTATTCAAAATTAAGCCTCGAAGAGATCAACACATTGACATCCATTTATACAAAGCTTGATCAATTGATTGTAGATCAAAATGAAGGGGAAGGATGATGATCCATTGATGATGCTCAAACAAGAAGTACAGCGAATTGCCTCTTCTTATACGGAGAAAAAGAAACAGGCACTGCTCGTGATCGGCCTGATTCATCAAGGAGAAAGACACGTTTTTCATTTCGGAGATCACCCCATACAGCAGCGCGTGCAGCCTGAGGAGGTCATTTTTGAAATCGGCTCTATTTCAAAAGTCTTTACGACAAGTATATTGGCAAGCATGATTCAAAAAGGGCAGATGAAGCTAGACGATTCCATTTCACTGTATTGTCCCGAAATAAAAAAGAATCACCCCATCCAATTGGAACAGCTGGCAACCCATACGTCTGGACTTCCTTCACATCGTTTTCTCAGAGATTTACAACTAAGGTTCCTTCCAAAAGTGAGAAGAGATATGTACTGTCAATACTCCCTTGATGAATTAATGAAACTGTTACACTCGAAAAAATGGAATGAGCGAAAGGAATACCCATCTCGTTACTCCAATGTAGGGATGGGACTCCTCGGGTTGATCATGGGATGGTCTCTTCACAAAACATATGAAGAGCTGCTGACTGAATATATCGTGGATGAGCTGAAACTATCGAACACCTTGATTACGATCAAGGAGGACGTCAAAGAGAAGATGATCCTCGGTCATCAAGAGAATGGAAAAGAGGTTCCTCCGCTTCAGATGCATGACTATCAAGGGGCTGGTGCGATTCGTTCGACGATCACGGATTTGCTTTCATTTCTCTCTGCACATATGAGTGCAGACGTCGCTTCTCCATGGAAAATGACCCACGAGCCAAAGGTAAAGATAGGGAAAAACATGTCAATGGGACTCGGATGGGTTATAGATGATACGGGATTGATTGGCCATAATGGTGCAACTTCTGGTTTCTCCAGCTTCATGGGTTTCCGCCCGCATTCAAAAACGGGAGTGGTCGTCTTGTCTAACTATCGCAATCGTATCACGCAAAATTCTCCTGACCGAATTGCTTATGATGTGATGAATATGCTAGAACAAGAGCTTAAAGCCAAATGAGCCTCCTATGAAGAGGGCTCATTTTTTCTTGCGTTCAGCGCTTTAATCGTTTCACCAGGAACGAGTTCAGGCTCATAAAATGTTTGATCAGGAAGATTCTTTTTCCCTTGTACTTTTTTAATCATCCAGTCTGCTGCATCTCGTCCCATTTGCTCTTGAGGGTGTGTCAGCGTTGTCAGTTTCACATGGGCATTTTTTTGGGCAATATACGAGTTATCCTGTCCAATAATGGAAAGATCATCTGGAATAGATAAACCCATTTCACTACATACATTTGCTACTTCTAACCCGACTTCATCGTTATAGCAAACAAGGGCGGTCAGCTCATGCTGGTGTGCTTGTAAAAAGGTTTTGATATGATCCCCTAAATACTGCTTCGATTCTGTATCGAAAAAAAGGACATGCTCTGGTAGGAAGTTGAGCTTCGCTTCACCGAGTGCCTGAATATAGCCCTTCATTCGATATTTTCCTTGTAAATCATCTGTTTTTGAAATCAGTCCAATGTGCTGATGTCCAGAGGTGATCAGCTCCTTTGTCGCTAAATAGCTGGACTTTACATCATCCAAACAAAGGAAGGGAACCTCTAACTGCTCATAGTAGGCATTGATCATAATAAGCGGGACATCCTGCTCTTTAAAGGATAGGTAGTACGAAATATTTGGATTATATAAATTGCTTTTTGTCGGTTCGACAATTAATCCGTCCACACCAAAGGACAGCATCATTTCAAGCGCTTTTTTCTCCTGTTCCACATCGTTATTTGTACTCGCCAGTAACAAAGAATAGTTCTCTTCATTTAATCGGCTTTCGATGCCCCGAATGATCGACGGGAAAATGTAATCGGATATGTATGTGGTGATGACGCCAATCGTTTTCATATGAGCATGTCCAGCAGGTTTTGTTTGATATTGATTGGTGACAAATGTGCCCGAGCCTTTTTCGCTTCGTAAAAAACCTTCACTCGATAATTCTAAGATGGCTTTTCGCACCGTATGCCGGCTTACTTGATACATCTCTTGTAAGCTTGATTCGGTTGGAATACGCTCCCCGATCCGGTAATCCCCTGTCAGTATTTTGCTTTTTATATCATCCATAATGATCTGGTACTTCTTTTTCATCGTTTCACTTCTTTCACAGTTGATCCTCTACTCGGATTGAGAAGAACTTGTATGGACATATTTTAACATGGTTGCTTAATCAAAAACAGGCGCTTGCAGTGTCTACCGTCTAATCCTTAGAGAATATAAAAGTTTTTGTCTAATTATGTATGCACAACTATATTTATTATTGACATATGTACGGACAAATATTATATTGTTTTTGTGCACAGGTAAAGATGGATCAAACGAAATAGATATTTGAAACCGCTATCATCATGGGGGTGAACAAAATGAAACGTGAAGAGACGGCCAAAGCTATTAGAGAAGGCAGGACATCTTTGGGCATTGAATTTGGTTCGACACGAATTAAAGCCATTTTAATAGATGAAGAGTTTCAGCCAATTGCACAAGGTGCATTTGAATGGGAAAGTTCTCTTCAAGAAGGAATATGGACGTACAACTTAATTGAGATCATTACAGGTCTTCAAGTGGCGTACCGTCAGATGAAAGAACAGGCTGCACAATTGTATGGGGTGACGATTCAAACGATTGGCTCCATCGGGATATCTGCGATGATGCATGGCTATGTCGCCTGTCATCATACAGGAGAGCTCCTCGTCCCGTTTCGAACGTGGCGGAATGGAACAACGACCGAGGCGAGTCAAAAGCTAACAGATGTATTCCAATTTCATATTCCAGAAAGATGGAGTATCGCTCACTTATACCAAGCGATACTAGGAGAGGAAAAACATCTGTCCCGGTTAGAGTATGTGACCACTTTGTCCGGCTACATTCACTGGCTGTTAACAGGGAAGCAGGCCATCGGAATTGGCGATGCGTCGGGAATGTTCCCCATTGATGAAAAAACGAAGGATTACAACGAAGTGATGCTTCATCAATTTGAAGCATTGATTGCAGAAAAAGGCTACCCGTGGAAGCTTCGTCATCTTTTGCCGCGCATCTATTTAGCAGGCGAAGAAGCTGGTGTGTTAACAGCAGCTGGAGCAGCGATTTTAGACCAAGGCAAACAGTTGCAGCCAGGTATCCCTTTTTGCCCGCCAGAGGGTGATGCAGGAACAGGGATGGTCGCAACAAACAGTGTGGAAAAGAGAACTGGGAATATTTCAGTTGGGACATCTGTATTTGCCATGATTGTGTTAGAGCAACATCTAAAAGGTGTGTACCCAGAAGTGGACCTTGTCACGACACCAGATGGCCTGCCAGTCGCGATGGTTCATGCCAACAATTGTACAAGTGACCTCAATGCTTGGATGAATCTATTCAGAGAAGCGTTTGAAGCAATGGGTCAGCCAGTTGAAACAGAAAGATTGTACGAAACCCTATTAAATCAAGCTTTAGAAGCAGATCATGATGGGGGCGGGCTTTTAAGCTATGGCTATTATTCTGGTGAAAATATTACGAGACTAAAAGAAGGAAGACCCCTTTTTGTTAGATCTCCTCAAAGCCGATTTACCCTTGCTAATTTCATTCGGACGCATCTCTTCTCTGCATTTGGCGCAATGAAAATCGGGATGGATCGGTTAAAAGCACATGAACAAGTCAAGATTGATCGCTTACTAGGACATGGCGGTTTATTTAAAACACCAGTAGTTGGGCAAAAAATGGTCGCTGCTGCACTCGGGACACCTGTATCCGTCGTATCAACGGCGGGAGAAGGCGGTGCGTTTGGGATGGCGGTCCTTGCTTCATATATGATCAATCACCAGCAGCAAACACTGAGCCATTTTCTCAAGCATCAAGTATTTGCCCATACATTAGAAGAGCTTATTGATCCTGATCCACTGGATGTTAAAGGTTTTGAGGAATTTATAAAGCGCTATCAAGAAGGACTCCCGATAGAAAAAGCGGCAGTAGAACATCTCACGCCACAGAAAGGAGCGGCACCTGTATGTTAGAGCGGTTAAAAGAAGAAGTGTTTCAAGCGAATCTAGATCTACCAAAGTACGGACTTGTGAAATTTACATGGGGCAATGTCAGTGCGTGCGATCGTGACAGTGGACTGTTTGTCATTAAGCCAAGCGGCATAGCGTATGACAAATTATCAGCAAAAGACATGGTCGTGGTCGATTTTGACGGTCAAGTGGTCGAGGGAGAATTTAATCCTTCTTCCGATACTGCCACACATGCTGTTCTTTACAAACACTTTGAGGAAATTGGCGGCATTTCACATAGCCATTCAATGTGGGCAACGGTATGGGCGCAAGCTGGACTTGATTTACCAGCAATGGGCACAACACATGCAGATACATTTTACGGACCTGTTCCGTGCGCTCGATTTCTCACAGAAGAAGAGGTGAATCGCGGGTATGAGGTGGAAACAGGACACTTGATCATTGAAACGTTTGAGAAAAGACAGATAGATATCATGGCGGTTCCTGGTATTTTGCTACAAGGTCATGGTCCCTTTACGTGGGGAAAAGATGCAAAAAGTGCGGTAACGAACAGTGTCATTTTAGATGAAGTAGCGAAAATGAACCTGTTTGCAAAGCAATTGAACGAATATGCGGAGCCTCTTCCGCAGGTGATTTTAGATAAACATTATTTAAGAAAACATGGAACACATGCGTATTACGGACAAAAACCTTCAAGATAAAGAAAAGAGGGATTTCTATGTTAACAAGTCAGAAGAAAGAATGTTGGTTTGTCGTCGGGTCACAGCACTTATATGGGGACGAGGCACTGAAGCAAGTGAAGGCAGATGCGCAAAAGATAACAGATGCCTTAAATGAGAGCGGTTTGCTGCCTTATCCAATTATTCTGCAGGAACTGGCGGTCAATGCGGATCAAATCACACAGCTGATGAAAGAGGTCAACTATCGTGATGAGGTCATCGGTGTGATGACTTGGATGCATACGTTTTCTCCAGCAAAAATGTGGATACGTGGTACGTCTCTTTTGCAAAAGCCTCTTTTGCATCTCGTCACGCAATACTATGAAAACATTCCGTGGGACACGATTGATATGGACTATATGAATCTCCATCAATCGGCACATGGAGACAGAGAGTACGGCTATATCAATGCACGTTTAAATAAGCAAAACCAAATCGTTGCAGGTCATTGGTCGAAGCATGAGGTGAAGCAGCAAATCGCTGATTGGATGGACGTTGCGGCTGCTTATCATGAGAGCTTCCAGATCAAAGTGGCCCGGTTTGGTGACAATATGCGCCACGTTGCGGTGACAGAAGGAGATAAAATTGAAGCGCAGATCCAGCTGGGATGGACCGTTGATTACTTTGGAATTGGCGATCTTGTGAACTATGTAAATGCTGTGGAAGAAGCAGAAGTTGATGCTCTGTTTGCTGAGTACTTAACGTTATATGACGTGGATTATGGGAGCTATTCGGCAGAAGAATGGGAACAAAGTGTAAAAGTGCAAGCACGATATGAATTGGCTATCAAACGTTTCTTAGATGAAGGCGGCTACAATGCCTTTACGACAAACTTTGAAGATTTACATGGCATGAAGCAGCTTCCGGGTTTAGCCGTTCAGCGCCTCATGGCAAAGGGGTATGGCTTTGCAGGTGAAGGGGATTGGAAAACCGCCGCACTGGATCGTTTATTAAAGGTGATGAGCCATCATCAATCGACTGGTTTTATGGAAGATTACACATATGAAATGACTGCTGGTCAGGAAGCAGTGCTGCAATCTCATATGCTAGAAGTAGATCCTGCGCTTGCACATACAAAACCTGTCATTGTCGTGTCTCCGCTAGGCATTGGAAACCGGGAAGACCCAGCACGTCTTGTGTTTGATGGAAAAGCAGGCGAGGGCGTTGTTGTCTCCATTGCTGATTTTGGAACACATTTCAAATGGCTGATTCAAGAAGTGGAAGCCTTTGAGCCGCAGGAAGCAGCACCTCAATTACCGGTAGCACGAGTCCTCTGGAAAATCAAACCGAACTTTCAAGATGGCATCAAAGCATGGATTAAGCACGGCGGAGGTCATCATACAGTCGTATCTCTCAATTTAACGGTTGATCAAATTGTTCATTTTGCAAAGCTTGTGAATGCAGAATATGTGGTTTTATAAAGAAGGGTGAAATGCATTCTACTGTGAACGGTAGAATGGCAGGGAGAAATGAAAGCGGTTTATTAAGTGAGGGGGGTCATCCACTTGGAGAAAAAAGTATCAAGTAAATTTATCTTCTTTTTCGGGTCCTTTGCAGGTATCTTATTTGGATATGATATTGGTATTATCGCAGGGGCAGAAGGGCACATTCAGGAAGAATTTCAGCTCAGCCCGTTATGGCTTGGCATCGTCGTTTCTTCATTAATGGGCGGGGCGATCATTGGTTCCATTTTAAGCGGTCTGATGGGGGATAAGTTTGGCCGCAGAAAGCTCATTTTGGTGTCATCGATTATCTTTTTTGTCGGTGCGCTTGGCTCAGCCATTGCACCAGAAGAAATCTCATTAACCATTGCCCGGATTTTCTTAGGAACAGCTGTAGGGACAGCCTCATCGCTCGTGCCTGCTTACATGTCTGAAATCGCTCCGGCTAAAATCCGCGGGAAATTGTCTGGCCTGAATCAGCTGATGATTGTGAGTGGATTATTGCTTAGCTATATCGTCGCATTTGTGTTTGAACCAATTCCAGACAGCTGGCGCTGGATGCTGGGAAGTGCTGCTTTATTTGCGATCGTGCTTTATATTGGCATGCTGAAACTTCCTGAATCTCCAAGATATTTAATTAAACACGGAATGGCTCATAAGGCACGTGAAGTATTAGGATCACTTCGTTCATCACGTGAAGAGATTGAAGCAGAAATGCAAGAAATTTTAGAAGTAGCAAAAGAAGAACGCTCAGGCATTCGTGAATTATTTCAAAAGAAATTCCGAATGGCTCTCTTTATTGGGGTCGGAATGGCGACACTCCAGCAAATACAGGGGGCGAACTCCATTGTGTATTATGCAACGAGTATCGCAAGAAATGTAGGTCTTGCTCCGCAAGTTGCCGCAGGTTTTACCGTCATTGTTGGTGTCATATTTGTTGTGACGACCGTGATCTTTTTACAATTCGTCGACCGGTTCGACCGCCGAACGATTCTCACAGTTGGGGGAACGGGGATGGCCCTGTCTTTCTTTGCACCAGCGGCATTAGGTGCGCTCGGAGTGAGTGAAGGCATATTAAACTGGGTCACATTGATTTCACTTTGCTGCTTTATTTTGTGCTATGCCTTCTCATGGGCACCGATCACATGGATTATCATTGGTGAAATTTTCCCACTTTCTGTTAGGGGTATTGGAGCGGGCATTTCATCTGCCTTTAACTGGACGGGATCATTAGCAGTTGGCCTTGTGTTCCCAATCTTGGCTGACCAATTCAGCTTTGGCGTCATTTTCTCTTCATTTGGGGTCATCTGCTTAATTGGCCTGTTGTTCACGCGCTTTGTATTAGTTGAAACAAAAGGAAGAAGCTTAGAACAAATCGAAACCGATATGGCTGCACGTGTCTAAAGGAAACCATCTATCCACACAGGATAGATGGCTTTTTTAATCAAGTATTTGTTTCAGTTCATCTGGCAGTAAATCCATTAATTGATCAGATGAGGATACGTCCAGCACTTCAAGAAGCGCATAATATTTCGCATAAATTTCACTCAGCTGATCAGGGTGATTTGCTTCATATCGATTCAAATGCAATTGCGTCAGTTCAAGTGCAATGTCCAGTTTGTTTCGTTCGATGGTTTGTGTTGTGTTGATCAAATCGTTCACCTCTAATTTTAAAGTTATTGAAAAATGTTATGGTGCAGTTCCGCAGCTGACCTTATATTCATGGTCTTCTATCTTTTTTGAATAACAGACGGAAGGTGTCATTCCTGTCTCGCTTTTCCAAGCCTGCCAATACACATCATACAGCTGACCATATTGAGGGTCTACATCGTCCTTTTTTTGCAAAATAGCAAAATAGCTTTGGTAAGGGTAGCCTTCTTGATAAATGGCATGCCGTATCGCTCCTCTTTCAGTCGCATTTGTAAAAACCATAGGCGACAGCAAGGGAAGGGTGATAACTACGACGAGCAGGATGAAAAATGAAAAAAGTTTATGTCTTGTCGTCATCAATGAATGTCCTTTCCTTCACAAGAGATCATTTGTATAATATGTTAAAATTGTCCTATTGTAAAGAAAGAGACTACTAGATCACAAGCGGATTTTTTCAAAAATAGACAAACATCTAATCACTGATCGTGCCTCTGACATACGATAGAGTGTAAGTGAAAGACAACTTGAAGGGGTGTTGAGAATGAGCCGGAATCGATTAGACAATTTTTTCTTTGGGCCTCGCAGAGGGAATCATGGAGAAGTTGAAACGGTTTTATCCCCTACACGTCAAATTGTCAACACGACAACAAATGAACAAACGATTAGAAAAATTCATCCAACTCATATCACAAACGTCAATAAAAACATCAAAAGAATTGAAAACTACTACCCTGTGACGCAATCTACTCGAAATGAGTATATTGTGGAAGAATATGACTGTGGCAGTGATATCAAGAACCCTTGCTGCCGCCCGGTCAAACGCTGTAAGTGGTAGTTTAATAGTAAAAAAAAGAAGTGAGGCATCCTGTGATGGGATGCCTTTTGTATGTTTAACGCTCTATTTCATTTAGTTGTCCGTGATCAAGCTCGAAAAAACGATTTCCTAATTCTGAATAAAGGTAGCGCTGATGGCTTGTAAATAAAACACATTGATCAGAGAATTCTTCTTTTAATAAAGAAATAGACTGCATTTGAGATGCCTCATCAAGAGATGTAAAAGGTTCATCAAGAATGATTAGCTCTGGTGATCTGGCCGCCATACAATTAAAGAAAAGCTTATATCTCATACCTAGTGAATATTGTTTGACAGGCATCTTAAGTGCATGAGTTAAATCAAATGCATCACAAAGCGAGAGAAAGGTCTTTTTGTATACCTCTTTTTCTGACTGATTCATTTTCCATAGCGACTGTATAAGAGTCATATGCTCGATACCAGTCAGCGCATCATAAACCAAAGGCTTATCTGGGATGTACGCGACCAACCCTTTATAAAGAGCTGACCCAGGATGATGCTGTTCATTGAGTAAAACCGTTTCGGATACTGAAGGAAGCAGACCTGCGATGATCTTTAAAAGTGTCGATTTACCGCTGCCGTTTTTTCCGATAATACAAGCACGATCACCTTCTTTCAGATGAAAGGATACTTGATCAAGGAGGGGAGAGCTTTCTTCAGTTGTTTCATAACGAAAAGATAGCTGAGACACTTGCAAACTAGCCATTGATAAATCCTCCAATAACAAAAACAGTGGTCACCAGCATATACAAGATGACGGTCGCAAGGGCGGCTTTTTTTGACCCTTTAGCATAATAAATGATCCCATCATATAGGATGCGTAAAAGGTACAAGTTGATCAAAAACGAAACCGCTTGGATGAAGATAAAATAATGATCTAAATCGAGTACCATCACACAATAGATTGCTGCGCTATTCACTAATAGAAGAAACGCATTATAAAGCAAGATGACAAAATACATTTTGCGCAAAATAAACGTTTTATGAAAAAAGTACATATAAATTGAAGTCACGACAGTACCGAGAAAATTCAATATGAAATAAAGTGGGATTGTCAGTAAAAAGATAAACACAATGCTGGCTAATTGTTTTCCCGCAGATAATGGTTCCTCTACTAACAAATCAATAATGAAAAATGTTAAAAAAACAGTTGAAACAAATAAAGATAGTAAGACTAAGCCTATAACAGTTTTGGTCGATTGATGTTGGTTGAAAAATTGCTTAGGGCGTAGAAGTAGCTCCATAGAACCACATTCTCCTTTCTTCTAAGATAGATGTACATGGCTGACATATTCCTCTAAAAGAGAGGCAATCAACAAGAGCACTACAGCGGCAAAGATTAACTGAATCACAGTCCGAGTCAGCTTTCTTACATCAATGGCCTTACCTTTCATAAACCGGTAAAGATAAATAAATGGAAAAGCACTGACGATTGAAAATAGGATCAAACCAAGAACCTCAACAAAAGCATGTGGCATGAGGCCAGTGAATAACTGCTGCACTTCATGCTGAGCTATCAAAAACTGAATGAGTTTTCCAATGATATAGCCATTATAAAAAAGAATGCCAGCAGACATAATGCCGCCAGTAAAAGCCCCGATACCTAGAATGGCAAGCCCAACCTGTAAATTGTTTGAAAAAATAGAGAGAAAAAACATGTCTTCATCCTTTTTTAAATAAGGAATCTGATCATAAGGAAGGAGACTTCCAATGAGCAAAGCTACAATAAATACACTGGCATAAAGATAGCCGAGGCGTAGAATCAATCTATTCTCCGATAGAATATATCTTATTTTTTTCAACATACTCAATTCCTTTATAAATGGTCTTGCGGCATAATATCCAGCAAATCACTGAAACGATCACAAAATATATAGCGAACAGCACGTTTACGAGCCCTGAGGATTGCTGCAATATAGGGAGAAAAGAGGTCAAAATCAAATAGTACATAAAAGGCAGAACAAGAAAGTTTCTTGCAAATGCCTGACCTTTATCGATGATCTCTAGTTCCTCATTTGTTGTCCCTATTTCATGCTCATGAATAAAATTGAATTTCGTTGTGAATGGAAACAAGTAAAGCTGAATCAAAGGGAAAATGAAAAAGCCAACCCCTAATACCACCAGTTGAATGAGCATCTGAACATGAAACAGTTGATACACAGTCATAATAGATAGATTAATGAATAGTAAAAAGAGCGCTGGTATGGAAAATAAACAATAAAATAACTGGATTTTTGATAAGAAAAATTGCAAAAGAGATATTTGAGAAAGCTCGTAAAGCCAAATGTTCTTTTTTTCAGCACTTAAAGCAAAAATAGAAGGTGTCAGCATTCTCATCTCATAAGATTGATTCGCTAGTATCATAATATTGAGTGTGAATAGTAGCTGAATTTGCAAGGCTTGATGATCGATGATCGAGATCAATCCGGTAAAAACACCAATATAAAAGAAGGCTTCATATGACATGAACATATAATTAAAAAATTCTTTAGATAAGAGCCACCTTTTTTCTTTCAGCAGCTTGATGTCTTTTTGGATCAACACATTTTGTCTAAACAGCGAACCCTGAATTTTATGCAGTACTTGAAAGTACCAATAAAATAAATCCCGAAAATGCTTTGAGCTTTGGTCTTGATCTTTTTCCGTTGGAATCCATCGAACAGGACTTCTCATGACAAGCGCACTACCTAGTATCACAACAATCAATGTAATAGGTGAATTAAAAAGGGCTTGAAATTGTAGAAAAACAGAGCCATCTGAAAATAAAGCATGATGCATTTGCTGAAGATCATGTTGATATAAAGAGATCAGCTTGTTTGAAAGAGTGATCCAAAACGAATCCTCTGCAAGCGATGAGATCGATTGAAATAGTTTTTGGAAGGTGTGATAAAAAGGGAAAATGATGTTTAATATGAGAACCCTTCCGAATAAGAAAAAAAGCAAAGCGATGCTTGCAAAAAAGAGGACACGAATAGCCCCGATTTTTTTCACGACGATGTTATAGATATAAGCACCGAATATCTTATTGCTGATGATAAATAGGAAGATACTTGTCAGCATCACATTGACATGTTTTAACCAGAATGCCAGATCGTGTGTTTGAACAATATCATATTGGAATAAAAAATAGATCAAATAAGTGCTCAAACTCGTAAACACAAGCCAAATCAATTCTGAAAACAGAAGCGTTTGAAAAAGTTGTCTAGAGGAAACAGGTGCTAGCTGTATCAATTCTTTAAAAGGAAGAAGATGAGTTCTTCTATAAGATTCAATTCCTTTGACGATAGAAAATAAAAATAAAAACATCACAAAAGCACTTTCCCATTCTATTTGATAGACGGGGGAGTAAAGAAATGAAGAAATCACGAATACAATCATGCATCCGAATATGATATCAAGAATACAAGAAAAAAATATGTACTGTTTTGAAGAAAACGACTTGAGAAATGGAATTTTTCGTATAACGAACTGAGCGATATTAGAATACTGTTGCTCCAGTCTAATGGATAGAAGTAGTGATAATAATGGATATAACATCTTCTCACCTGCACTAAAATTTAAATAGAAGGAGAACAGAGTCTCCTTCTATTGAGTCGTTAAATAAATTACCAAGCGATAACGGCTTTACGGCCTTTTTTCTTAATTTCGTTTTTAAGGTATTGACGAATTGTCTCTTTACCAGCTGCAGCAATAAGAGAAAGACCGCCTGAACCTACAGCAGTTAAAATGGAGACAATTGTAGTGACAGCTCCACCCGCTTCAACCACATTAAGAACTACAGCGGCAACACTGCCTGGAATACCAAATTCTTTTGCTAGATCAGCAACTGGCAGTACTTGTAGCGAGAAGGAAAAAAGAGCTAGCATAAGGAATCCTACTGCTAAAGCACCAAAAAGAACATGTAGTTTGATTTCATTTCTTGTTTCTGTCATATCAAATTCCTCCCTTTTTTGTCTTTTTATTACTATTCTATCTTATGATATGTTTTTGTTCATATCAATCCTTTTTTTTCTTTTTTTCATGAATTAGTTATAGGTTAATATAAAAAAAGTGAAAAGATAAGTGAGAAAAGAATCGTTTTGGATAGGAAATATCGAGTGAACATGATCAAAATGACCTTGTTTTCACAAAAACGAAAGAGAGCCTAAAAGTCTATAAGAAATGTGTTATATGTAAATGAACCAATATTCTTTGATCAAAATCTCTTTTCAAGATAAAATTGGAAGTATCAATTTATTCTGATGGAGGCGATTTTCTGAATATTCGATTGTTAACACCAGAAGATGCTCAAGAATATGCGAACTTGAGATTAGAAGCACTCCGATTAAATCCAGAGAGTTTTGCTATGAGTTACGAGGAAGAGAAGCTAGATACGAAGAATAAATATAAGGCTCGTTTTGCCTCTACACAATCTATGTGGACATTCGGTGCCTTTCATCAAGGTCAGCTGGTCGGCTCGGTTACACTCATACAAGAAACCTTGCAGAAATTAAAGCACCGTGCCAATGTGGCAGCGATGTATGTAACGGCTAATGGACGCGGAAAAGGAATGGGGAAAGCACTCCTGACAAAAGTTCTTTCTTTTGCGCGCGAAAGAAAAGATATCGAACAAATATATTTAACCGTGGTCACAACAAATGACCCAGCCAAACATCTTTACATGTCTGTCGGATTTAAGTCGTATGCGGTAGAGGAAAAAGCACTAAAAATAAATGGTGCTTATGTAGATGAGGAAAAAATGGTGCTATGTTTATCATCGTTTGGAGGGGATATAGATGAGCCAGCCAGTCATGCGCATCACATTGGCAGCCGGACCAAATAGTGAGCTGGAATCCTTTGCGCTTCGTGCAGCACTTGAAAACTTTGGCGCAAAAGTCGATATGCATTGGATAGGCAGACCGAATGACCTGATTGATGTATTATCCGGGAGGAATAGAGGCGAGACGGACTTCATTCTTTTATCCTTTCACGGAGAAGAAGGAGCGTTTCTCATGCCGGAGTTAGGAGAAGATGTATACGAAGAGGGTGAGCCGAGAGGTGCTGCTTTTGGTGCGGATGACATAAAGCGGTATGCTTCGTTAAATGGAGTCCACATTATATGTACAGGCTGTACACTAGGCGAAAAAAAGGTGGCAGAAGCTTTTTTAGAAACAGGGGCGATATCCTATACAGCGCCCGATGACTACATTGATGGAAATGCGTCATTTATTTTTGTTCTCACCATGCTGTATGAGCTGGTGAACAACTCAAAAACAGTCAGAGCAGCTTTTGACCAGGCACGCTCTATTGATGAAGAAACAAAGTTATTCCAACTGTATATGCAAAAATAAGGGCTGAGCGATCAAGCCCTTTTTATATGTCTCTCGTAAAATATGTCGAAAATGTGACAAATGTGTTTTTTGCAAACTAAAAAGGAGCTGCGAAAAGTCTATCCTACAAACACACGCCATTTAGACAGGACGGCATCACGAGAGGAGAATCATTGTGTCAACGAAAGGGAAGATCAGCCTCGTCCTATGTGGACTTGCAATCGTCATCGGTATCGCTGCGTTTTATCATAACCAGCAGGCAAGCGGGACAGAGAGAAAAAAAGTAGAACAAGATGCGAGCTACAAACAAGTTGAAATTGTCACACTTGTGAATGACGGGAAATTCATGAGATATGCTGTCAACTATCCGCTGTTTCATCAAGAAAAACTAGATCAGGAGATCAAAAGATTTGCAGAGACAGCGTTAGAAAAGTTTAAAACATCGTTTAGTCAAGCGAGTGATGTCAATGAAGAGAAACGATACGAACTAAACATCGATTATGAGATCATTCATTATGTCAAGCAAACAGTCGCAATCAAATTCAATACATATGAAGTGAAGGGCGGAAAGCAAGGCGTCAATCAAACGAAGGTGATGAACTTTGATTTCAAGAAACAGACATTTTTATCAATCAACGATATCTTTCTATCAAAGAAGGATAATCTTCAAAAATTATCTCATATGACTTTTGAGGAATTAAAAAAAGATCGAACGCTAGTTGAAAATCAGTCGCTGCTCAAACAGGGAACGTCTCCTGAGGCGAAGAACTATCAGTATTTTGCCATCAAAGATCGTTTTATTGAATTCTACTTTCTAGCAGGGCAAATTGCACCAGACAATAAAGGCCCTCAAGTGCTGGCGATTAAGAAAACACTGCTTAAAGGAATGTTAAAGCCAGAATACATCAATAAAGAAAAGAACAAAAACGAGAAAAAAGAACCGATCGCCAAAAGAAAGATCGTAAAATCTCCAAAACAGGGAGTATTCAACCCAAATCAAAAAGCCATTGCCCTTACATTTGATGATGGACCAAATCCATCAACGACCTCAAAGATCTTAACAGCTTTAAAAGAAAACAAAGGACATGCAACATTTTTCGTATTAGGAAGCAGGGTTCAATATTATCCCGATATGCTAGGTGAAATTAGAAAAGGTGGAAATGAAATCGGAAATCATACTTATAACCACCCTTTGCTCACAAGACTCCCTTTAAAACAAGCCATCAAACAAGTAGAAGACACGCAGCAAATCATTGAAAAAGCGAGCGGGTTCACACCGACTCATTTTAGACCACCATATGGCGGGACAAACGGGCAAATCAACGAAGCTCTTCACATGAAAGTGACCCTTTGGGATGTGGATCCTGAAGACTGGAAATATCGAAACAGCCAATACGTCGCGAACTACATTCTAACTCATGCATCTAGCGGTGAAACGGTCTTAATGCACGACATCTATGACACCTCAGCCAACGCAGCCGTCACGATTATCAAAGAACTCACCAAACAAGGATATCAATTATTGACGGTGTCTGAGCTTGAGCAGTGGAAGGAAGAACAGAAAAAATAATTTATTGATAATTAATTGAGAAAACAATTTCGGAACATAGAAATTGTTTTCTGTTTAAGAAGTAATTAGATCCATTATATATACCTCTTAGAGTTAATCTAGTTAATATTCAATAGGTAATAATTATTTTTTCGTTTGATTCTTTTGACTTTAAAATTAAGTTAACAAGATCATCTCTATCAAATAATTTAACATCTGTTTTTTCAGCTAATTCGATTGCTGGAGATGTAAAATAATTATTAGTAACTACCCATGATGATTCAGATGAATAATAAAACCTTGCTGAAGTGATTTCTTGTACAGATTTCACCCCCACTTTTTTTTTATACCTTTTAGCTTGAACTACAATACTCAAACCAGATTTTTTCAAGATTAGATCAGCACCGTAGTCACCAGAAGCTTTAGTTAATTTTACTTTATAACCTAGGTTCCTAAATAGAACGCTTAAATAGATTTCAAATTCTCTTCCTGTCATAGCATCTATTTGATCGATTCCTGATTTGCTTAATTTTTCAAATTCATTTTTTTCTTTGGTCCTTTCAATGAGAGTCAATATAATAATTATTATTATGGAAATAAGGCTAACAAAAAATATAAATAAGAAAAAATCGTACATGTCATTCCCCTTTGTTCAGAATAAAAATATTGTTTAATATTGATAATGTATCTTTAATTTTATAATCGGTCTGAAAGTAAAGATTTAAAGTTATTTCATAGTAGTTTAAGATTTATATAGTTGGTTAAATGAAAACTTTAAACTTATTTAATTTATTTATAAAGAGTTGAAACATAATAAGGAGAATTTAAATTAATGGAGTTTAGTAATTGAATATGAATGGTCTATTAAAAAATATTGAATTTAAGAAGCATTCTTTCAGAATAAATCATCATTTACTTATCCATTTTACAAATTTGAAGGAAAGAGAACGAGAAATCAATAGTTGTCGAAGGAGAGAATGGAATGTTTTTGTATTATGGACCAACCGGTGCTCCAGTGGAAAATCCGGGAGAAGAATGGATGAAAGAAATCTTCTTCCATAAGGGTGAAGACTATTGGAAACAAGGGAATGGAGAATCTTCTATTGAAGTGGATGAAGATTGGGAAACGGAAAGTCTTGTTTTCTTTTATCATGAACCTTATGGCTTTTTTCTTATGAGATATCCAGATTTTTTGGTTCCTTTTAAAAAAGTAGAGAAGATAGAAACGATCAAGCATGTCGTTGCAGGCGCACCATTGTATGTACCTTCATGCAGCTACGTCGATCGACATCAAGCTTATGAAATCGTTCAACATTTTCTAAAAACAAAATCGGTACCTGATAGTGTTGAATGGGTGGAGTTGAGGACGATTGATTTTCAGCAAGATCTATAAAGTTTTACGGGGAACAAGAAGGAGAATAAAATGTGTCGTTTAGATGATACCATGCATGTACATGTTGGCTATTACGAACATGGTCTTGATGTTGAAGGGGTGTTTTTTAAGAGTTTAGAAACAGGAAAGTGGCAATTATTCTTTGACCATACATGGTATGGGATCACGCTTTTAAAGCATTATGAAAAATATGAAGATTTAGGGCTGTTGATTGGCGAGTATTCTATTGAAGATGACAAAATTGAAGGTGAAGGAAATCAGCTGTTTGAGCGTTTTTTAAAAGAAAACGGGATATTGAAGTCAATGGAGTGAACAGATATCTCTTAGCCTTTAGAGTATTTTTAAATCTAATAAGGGTCAGTCTTATATAAGAAACAAAGAATGGTCAAAATAAAAAAACAGACCTAATGTGGTCTGTTTTTTTATCAACCCAAAATGAATGGATTTTTTTACATCTTTCAAATCATTTCCCCTTCTCCCGCTTCCGTTTCTCCTTCTCCGCCCGGTAAAACTCATGAAACATCTTCATCAGCGCTCGCTTCTCAATCCGAGACACATAACTCCGCGATATGCCAAGTTCTTTGGCTATTTCCCGCTGCGTTTTCTCTTTCTTTAAGTCCAAACCGAACCGGCCGACGATGACTTCTTTTTCCCGGCCGTCGAGAATGTCGATATATTCTTTTACTTTTTCAAGCTCCATGTTGAGCTGAATGGTATCAATCACGTCTTCATTTTCTGATTTTAAGACGTCAATTAATGAAATTTCGTTGCCTTCTTTATCCTGACCGATGGGGTCATGCAGAGAGACGTCCTTTTTTGTTTTTTTGAGTGCGCGTAAATGCATGAGGATTTCGTTCTCAATACACCGCGCCGCATATGTTGCCAGCTTTGTTCCTTTTCCAGAGGAATAGCTTTCGATGGCTTTAATGAGTCCGATCGTCCCGATGGAGATGAGGTCTTCAGCGTCTTCCCCGGTATTTTCAAATTTCTTGACAATATGGGCGACGAGCCGAAGGTTATGTTCAATCAGCATGTTTCTTGCGTGTTCATCGCCCTGAGCCATGAGGGCTAAGTATTTTTTCTCATCATCTCCCGAAAGGGGTTGTGGAAAGGCATTGTTTTTGACATAGGACACTAAAAACACCAATTCTTTGACCATCAATCCCATCGCTGTAAATACTCCTGCCACGATTTTCACCTCCACCATGTTTAGGCCACTGCCTATATCCTCAAATGTATGTGAAGGAAGGATTGTCTGTGTCTGTACGATGAAAAAATCATCTTATTTGAAAGAAACGTGCTTCTGTGCGTATGTTTTTGCTGCACCTCTCATATGTTTGCGGTTTCTTTGCGGTGCTTGGCGGTCTAGAAGCGTGCTAAAATATGTAATATTAGACCGAAAAGGAAGGGGTTTTTTCGGAACATGGGGAAGGTTCTTTCTTCACATGTCGGTATGAAAATTAATGAATGGTATCGAATGATACGGCAGTTCAGTGTTCCAGATGCGGAAATCTTGAAAGCGGAAGTAGAAGCGGAAATTGAACGTATGGAAGAGGACCAGCATTTACTGATTTATTATCAGCTCATGTGTTTTCGGCACCAAATTATGCTCGACTATATACACCCTTCAAAATATCAACCTTTCTCAGTATCTAACCTTGTCGATAAAATCGAAAATTCCAATCATGAGTTATCTGATATGCTGCATTATTACCATGCATTTTTTCGTGGCATGCATGAGTTTAGTCAAAAAGAATATTTGGAGGCCGTCAAATATTATCGCATGGCAGAAAAACAGCTGTCTATGGTATTTGATGATATTGAGCAGGCCGAGTTTCATTTTAAGGTAGCAGAAGCCTACTATATAATGAAACAAACGCATGTCTCCATGCACCATATTTTAAAAGCGCTTGAAATATACGATCAGCATGATGCATATTCCATTCGCATTATTCAGTGCCTCTTTGTCATCTCGGGAAATTATCAAGATTTAAAACGTAAAGATCGAGCACTGCCTCACTTGAAAAAGGCGAAACAACTCGCATCCGAAATTGACCACCCGCGCATCTATAGCTCAGCACTCTATAATTTAGGGAAATGTTACGGGGAGTTAGGATATCGAGAAGAAGCAGAACGATATTTAACCGAATCGGCTGACCTCGCCAAAAAAGAGCTGCTTCCCACGCTGCCTCATACACTTTATACACTGGCCAAGCTACTTTTTAGACAAAATGAGCAGACTGAAGCAAGGCGCATATTAGAGGATGGGAAATTGGCCGCAAAGAAGCATGAAGACCAGCTGTTCTGTCATATGTTTGAGTATCTGGATGCTTTATATGTTCAGGAAATCAATGAAGAACAACTGCAAAAAACCATTGATTATTTGGAAAAACTTAGCCTATACTCTTATATAGAGGATATCTCACTAGAAATTGCGACAGCCTTAGAAACCTCTCAACAATACCAGAAGTCCAACCAGTATTATCAAAAATTGTTATGGGCTCAAAATCAAATCCAAGAAGGAGAGTGTCTGTATGAATTCTAAGCAACGTTCGACAGTTGAAGAGAGAAACCAAACGTGAGACAAAAAGCGGGCCTGATGGGCCGGCTTTTTTTATGTGAAAAAGAAGCGTAGACGATCACGAAACTTGAATGAATTCATCAGAAAGCGGGCAATTTAATGTGTAATGATGTTCTGTGGAGGCGGTCTGATGAAAGGGTTGCATATCTTGTTATGTATATTGGTAATATGCGCTTTTGTTCCTGGTAACATAGAGGCGCGTACATTAAAAAGAATCGACCTAGAAAAAACGGGACGAGCCTTTTGGGACATGAGAGAGGAACGGAAAAAGATTGCGTTAACCTTTGATGATGGGCCTCATCCGGTATACACAAATCAAATACTAGACGTACTGAGAGAGCATGAAGTGAATGCCAGCTTTTTTGTCATCGGAAGCCGTATTCATGCATATCCCCTGCTCGCAGAGCGGATTGTGAGCGAAGGAAATGAGCTTGGCAATCACACGATGAACCATACGTATTTTGACCTTTTGTCATCGAAAGAAATCAAGCAAGAATTAAAAGAATCAGCGGCTCATATCGCTTCTCTCCAGCCTGGCGGACCCTTATTATTTCGTCCCCCGGGCGGGCGCTTGACGATGAAGTCATTCCGCATTCTTTCAAAGCAAGGATACGATGTCGTGATGTGGTCCTTTACGCAAGATCCGAAGGACTGGTCTAGGCCAGGTGCACACAAAATTGCCAGCCGTATTATTGAGAATATTCAGGGCGGCGATATCATCCTTTTACATGATGGCGGAGGAAATCGTAAGCAGACAGTAGAAGCGCTGAAGCAAGTCGTACCTGAACTAAAGAAAAGGGGCTATGAGTTTGTGAAAGTAAGCGAACTACTGCACCATAACAGAGATTATCTGCCGGTTCAATTACAATAAGAAACAGTCATTCATTGAAACCAAAAGTCTTGTCGTTTACTATATGAAGAGGGCTTTTGGAGGTGAATGTTGTGAAGAAATTTGTTTTCCTTTTCATCCTGTTATGTGTTGCTGCTGGGTGCTCGAAGCAGGCGCAGGAAAGTGTGATTGCATTTGGTGACAGTAACACAAGAGGATCGAACTGGGATTTTCGAGATTATCCCACATCTGAAAAATGGGTGAATCTCATGAAAAACGTCGAGCGCGGCCAAATCAAGGTACAGAATGCCGGGATTGGCGGGCAGACAACAGAAGATGCGAAGCTGCGCTTTGAGCAGGATATTTTAAAACAAAAACCAACTTACGTCCTCATCATGTTCGGTACAAATGATGCGGCGATTCTAGACGGGAAACATCCCCGTGTGACTAAAAAACGATTTAAAGAAAATTTATCCTACTTCATTTCTGAAAGTAGGAAAGAGGGAATTACTCCGATCCTCATGACGTGCGTGCCTGTGGTGGAAGGAGGCAAAAAGGGCTTGTATTATTATTCTAGATATAAGTCATCTTATTTTGCTGAGAGAGGCGGGGCGAGAGCTTGGCAAAACTCATACAATGACATCACAAGACAAGTAGCTGAAAAACAGCAAGTGCCGCTTGTCGACAATTGGAAAGCGTTCATCCGAGAAGCGGGTGAAGATAGTGACAACGCCTTGATTCAGTCTGGCCTCATTGACCCTTCTGGCAATCATATGACACCAAAAGGGGCAAGAATCATTTATAACGAAATCAAAGAGCGTGATGTCATTAAACATTTTTAAATGCAGGCCATCTGCCTAAACAAGACGATCCATCCAGCATAGTCTAACAGTATATCTTCTTAGAAGGAGGTAACTGATATGTGGGGATGTCCTTATCCTTACCCTGCGTGTTCGCCTTATCCAGCTCAAGGAGCAGGAATCGGTTACGCTTTTCTTGTTGTGTTCCTTGTCGTCATTTTGGTCGTAGGTGGAGGGTTATGGTTTTGGAATGAACAGCCTTGCAAATAAGACACCTCTTCTTTGATCAGAAGGGGTGTTTTTTACGGAAAATAGTAGTAAGCCTATAGCGCAAGTGATATAATATCAGTCACCTGAGTTTAAAAAAGGAGAGTGCTCGGGAGGCATGGTTCCTGGATATATGGAATTAAGAGGAAACAGAGAGCATATGCCCGAGCGAACGTCTTTTCATTTCTGTCTCAATTAATTCAATGAAGTCGCGATTTAAGTTCATTTCATTTGCTTTATAATACGATTCTATAAGTAAATCATCTGACAGCTTTTTCATACTAGAAACCCATATGATGGGAAAAACACCTCCCCCGAAAAAGTTGGCATAAAACTTGAGGAAAAGACATATCATCATAGGTTGATCGAATGTCTCTGAAGTACCTTTAATCTACCATGAATGGGAAACAAGAACAATCGTTCTGTTATCCACATGGTGAAGTGGATAACTTGTGGGTAGAGTGTTTATAATTGAATGAAAGCGTGATGAAATATAGGTGGATAATGTGTGTAAAATTATCCACACCTGTTGAAGGTCCTCATCATATGTCGAAAACTTTTTCATTGTATTCGATAGACAGACAAATTGTGATTTGATTCGACACAATCGCTGAAAAACCAATGGAAGAAAGGGTGCAAATTGTGCTAAAGAAGTATTTCTTACCGGATGAATTTGTGAAAAGCATTTTCCACATTTCACCGCAAAAACTAAAAGAACGAAATGTAAAAGGAATTATTACCGATTTAGATAACACACTAGTAGAATGGGATCGTCCAAGTGCGACGCCCCGCTTAATTGAATGGTTTCAAGAAATGAAGGATCACGGGATACAAGTGACGATTGTATCGAACAATAATGAAAAAAGGGTCAAGCTTTTTTCTGAACCAGTTCATATCCCGTTTATTTATAAAGCGAAAAAGCCGATGGGAAGAGCTTTTAATAAGGCCGTCGCTGATATGCAATTGAAAAAAGAAGATGTGGTGGTCATTGGGGATCAGCTCATGACCGATGTTCTAGGCGGGAATCGTCACGGCTTCCATACGATTTTGGTCGTCCCTGTTGCTGCCTCAGACGGATTTTTCACTAAGTTTAACAGGCAGATTGAACGCAGAATTTTAGGAGCCTTAAAGCGTAAGGGCCACATTCAGTGGGAGGAAGAGTAATAATGGAAAAGGTTGTTTGTATTGGCTGCGGTGTAGCCATTCAGACGGAAGATAAAGATCAATTAGGATATGCGCCGGCAGCATCTCTATTGAAAGAAGATGTGATCTGTCAGCGCTGTTTTAGGTTAAAGAACTACAATGAAATTCAGGATGTGTCTTTAACAGAAGACGACTTTTTAAATATTTTACACAGCATTGGCGAGACTGATTCTCTGATCGTCAAGGTCGTTGATATTTTTGACTTTAACGGAAGCTGGATTAATGGACTGAGCCGTATTGTTGGTGGTAATCCCATTTTACTTGTCGGCAACAAGGTAGATATTTTACCGAAATCCGTGAAAAAAGATCGTCTTGTTCAATGGATGAAGCGGGAAGCAAAAGAAAATGGGCTCAATCCGATTGATGTGTTTTTAATCAGTGCGAGCAGAGGACAAGGTGTGCCTGAGGTTATGGAGGCCATTGATCATTACCGTGAGGGCAGAAATGTCTATGTTGTCGGCTGTACAAATGTTGGGAAATCAACATTTATTAACCGCATTATCAAAGAGGTGTCTGGAGAAGAGAATGTGATCACCACATCCCAATACCCAGGGACAACACTTGATGCTATTGAAATCCCGCTTGATGACGGGTCTGCTTTATTCGATACACCGGGGATCATCAACCGCCATCAAATGGCGCACTATGTCGGCAAAAATGACTTAAAGATTTTAACGCCGAAAAAAGAATTGAAACCGAGAACGTTCCAGTTAAATGAAGCTCAAACGCTTTACTTTGGCGGACTGGCTCGATTTGATTATGTAAAAGGCGGCAGAACATCCTTTGTCTGCTACATGCCAAATGAACTCAACATTCATAGGACGAAGATGGAGAATGCAGATGACTTATATGAAAAGCATGCAGGTGAGTTGCTTTCACCGCCATCAAAAGAGGGAATGGAAGATTTCCCGCCGCTCGTTCCGCACACTTTCACCATCGATCAGCCAAAAATGGACATTGTCTTTTCAGGATTAGGCTGGGTGACGGCAAATGATGCTGGTAAACAAATCAAAGTGTATGCGCCAAAAGGCGTGCACGTGTTTATGAGACGTTCATTAATTTAAATGTTCAGAGGGGGAGAGACCTTGAAACCTTTATACGGAGTAATCGGTAACCCTGTTGGCCATTCAATGTCTCCAGATATTCATAATGCAGCATTAAAGGATGCTGGAATTGATGGACATTATCATGGCTTTCAAGTAGTAGAAAACGACCTGGAAGATGCCATTAACGGTATGAAAGCCTTAGGAATCAGCGGCTTTAACGTCACTGTTCCGCACAAGGTAGACATCATGCAGTACCTTGACAAAATTGATGTGACAGCTGAACGTCTGCGTGCCGTCAATACGGTTCGCCTCGAAAATGATCAACTCGTTGGGTACAATACAGATGGAGAGGGTTTTCTTCATTCATTGCTTGAAGCGTTGGATCAGCCGTTATCAGAGCTGTCATTTCTCCTGCTTGGTGCTGGTGGAGCAGCAAGAGCGATCTACACGACAATTGCTGAGTATGCACCGAAACAATTTGATATCGCCAACCGCACCATTGAAAAAGCTGAGGCTTTAATTGAAAGTGCCGATGGGAAAATTACATCTCGTGCGATAGCATTAAATACAGCAGAAGAGCGGCTGGGGGAATATGATGTCATCATCCATACGACCTCAATTGGTATGTATCCGAATGTTGAAGAAACCCCCATTTCTTTAGCGAACGCAAAAAAAACAGCGGTCGTTTGTGATATTGTGTATAATCCAATAGAAACAAAGCTGCTAAGCGAAGCAGCCGGGTTAGGTTTGAAAACAGTCGATGGCGTCGGCATGTTTGTTGGTCAGGCGGTAAGAGCCTTTGAACTGTGGACGGGCATTACACCTGACGCCCGAAAAATGAAGTCAATTGTCATAGAGAAATTAGGAGGAACACCATGTTAAAAGGTAAGCAAAAACGTTTTTTACGTGCGCAAGCACATCATTTATCACCTATTTTTCAAGTTGGAAAAGGCGGGGTAAATGACAATATGGTCAAGCAAATTTCCGAGGCGCTTGAAGCAAGAGAACTTTTGAAAGTCAGCGTATTGCAAAACTGCGACGAGGACAAAACAGAGGTTGCAAAAGCACTTGTAAAAGGTGCAAAAGCTGAACTCGTTCAAACGATCGGAAATGTGATTGTCCTTTATAAGGAATCAAAGGAAAATAAACAAATTAAGCTGCCGTAAAGGTGGATATGATATGAAAAAAATAGGATTGTTCGGTGGTACGTTTGATCCCCCGCATAATGGGCATTTGCTGATGGCAAGTGAGGTGCGTTTCCAAGTAGGGCTTGATGAAATTTGGTTTATCCCAAATCACAAGCCCCCTCATAAAACAGGCCGAAAACGAGCAGAGAGTCATCACCGCGTAAAAATGGTGGAAAAAGCGATTCAGACAAATCCTCATTTTCGAGTTGAGCTTATTGAAATGGAGCGGGAGGACCCATCTTATACAGTAGATACGGTTGAGCTGTTAAAGAAGCGCCATCCTGAAGATGAGTTCTTTTTTATGATTGGAGCGGACATGGTCGAGTATTTGCCGAAATGGCATAGAATCGATGATTTGCTTCAGATGATCACCTTTATTGGGATGAAAAGACCAGGTTATGAAGGAAGTACGGCGTATCCTCTTTTGTTTGCAGATGTTCCGGCTTTTGATGTATCATCGACATTGATTAGGCAGCGAATGAAGCAGGGGAAACCTGTTGATTATTTGATTCCGAAAGCGGTTGAGTGTTATATAAAGGAGCATCATTTATATGAATCGTGAAGAAGCTTTAAACTGTGTCAAACAGCAGTTAACAGAGCATAGATATACACATACAATTGGGGTAATGGAGACGGCCATTTCATTAGCTGAACGTTTTGGTGCAGATGTGAAAAAAGCAGAGGTCGCGGCTATTTTCCACGATTATGCTAAATTTAGACCGAAAGAAGAAATGAAGGGCATCATCCAGCAAGAACAGATGAACCCTCTATTGCTTAAATATTCACCTGAGCTTTGGCATGCCCCAGTTGGTGCCTATTTGGTCAAAAAAGAAGTTGGAATTGACGACCAAGATATTTTAACAGCCATTGAATTCCATACATCCGGCAGACCGAACATGACATTGCTTGAAAAAGTGATTTATGTCGCCGACTATATAGAGACAGGACGCCATTTTCCTGGTGTAGAGGAAGTAAGAGAGTTAGCAGAGCAGGATTTGGACCTTGCCTTGATTCAATCTTTAAAAAACACCGTTAGCTTTTTAATGAAAAAGAATCAGCCAGTTTTCCCAGATACACTTGCTACTTATAACTCACTTGTGCAAAAGAACAACTAAGGAGGAATTTTGATGGATGCATCATCAATTTTAAACATCGCAGCAGGAGCGTGCGATGATAAACGGGCAGAGGACATTATTGCCCTGAATATGCAAGGGATCTCACTTGTTGCAGATTATTTTCTTATTTGTCACGGGAATTCTGACAAACAAGTACAGGCCATTGCAAGAGAAGTGAAACACCTTGCAGAAGAAGGCGGCATCGAAGTTAAAAAGATGGAGGGCTTTGACGAAGCAAGATGGGTCTTGATTGATTTAGGAGATGTCATTGCTCATGTGTTCCACAAAGAGGAAAGAGGATACTATAACTTAGAGAAGCTTTGGGGAGATGCGCCGAGAGAAACGCTTTCGCTTGGCATTAACTCATGATTTATCAAGGGTTTGCAGGTGTGTATGATGAGCTCATGACACATGCCCCTTATGATGAATGGGTTCAGTGGATACAGCGGTATATCAAGCCAAATAGTGCGATTATCGATGTAGGTTGTGGAACTGGAGAGATCTCTCTTCGGTTAGCTGCAAAAGGCCACATGGTCACAGGAATTGACCTAAGTGAAGAGATGCTGGCATTTGCGCAGCAAAAAGCACAGGCTCATAAGCAGACTATTCAATTTTTACATCAAGATATGAGAGAGCTTGAGGGGTTTGAACAAACTTTTCAAGCAGCGGTTATTTGTTGTGATTCTTTGAATTATCTAAAAAACGAAAATGACGTCAAAAAAACCTTTAAAAACATGTTTCAGCTTTTAGAGACAGGTGGGGTTTTATTATTTGATGTTCATACCCCTTATAAAATGGAAGAGGTATTTCCTGGCTCTACTTATGCCGATCAAGATGAAGAAATCAGCTACATTTGGCAGAGTGATAAAGGGGATGACCCATATTCGGTTATTCATGATTTAAGCTTTTTTGTAAAAGACGGAGACGTGTATGAGCGTTATGATGAAACGCACGAACAACGTACATTTCCTTTTGAAACTTATGCAGCGTTCCTTGAGTCCGCTGGCTTTGAACAGATTGAAGTGACCGCTGATTTTACAAATGAAGCACCTCAGGAATGTGCAGAAAGATATTTTATTTCAGCGAAGAAACCAAAAACCATCGTTTAATGGACGATGGTTTTTTTAAAACCCTTTTTTCTCTTGTTGCGAACATGTTTAATTTCTGAGATCATCAGTAAACACACTCGGTGGGTATTGATGCGCAACGGCTTCTACATCCTCATCGAACTTGTCATGAGTGTTCTGGAAAAGCTGATGGAACATATCTTGAACACCTGCTTCAAGTGCTTTAATGCCCTCGCCGGTGACGCCGCCTTTTACACACACCTTCTCTTGCAGTGTCGGCAGGGTATACACCCTTTTTTCAATCAAACGGCCAAGTCCTACAAGCATATCTTCTGATAAGGTGGTGGCTTCTTCTTTTGAAATATCCGTTTCTTCAACAGCGGCTTCAATCATTTTCTGAACAAGAAAGCTAATAAAGGCAGGACCGCAGCTGACAATATCTGAGGCTGCCCGTGTGATTGAATGATGAATTTCTATTGGTGTTGAAATGCGGGAAGCGAGTTGTCTGAGCGCTGCTTTTGTCGTGACATTGCATGATGAACCAAATGTTAAAAGTGATGCGCCTGATAATGCGCGGTTGGTGATGCTTGGGATCAGTCTGGCTGTTTGACAAGGAACAATGTCTTGAAGCTGTTCAGGATGAACCGGACTTGTAATGATGACAATGGTTTGCTGTTCTTTTAAAAGTGGGCTCAGCTCTTTTAAAAGCGGATAAATATCAAGTGGTTTGACACAAACAAAGATGAAATCTTTATCCGTTACAGCTCCTGAAAGCTGTTTCGTCACTTCGACCTCTGGGTGATTCTTTTTTATATTGAACGCTTTTTCGATGGTCCGATTTGTAATGGTGATGGATGAGGGATTGACTGCTTTTGATTCAATAAATGCCTCAGTAAGTATGGTACCCATGTTTCCTGTACCGATTAACCCTATATTCAAACGTTCTCCCTCCTTAGACGCATAGGATCTGTTATCTTCTAAACAGTATGTGAAGTAGCGTGAAAATATGATTGAAAGAAGCGTGAACAAGTGAAGCAGCTCATTTCGTTGAAAAAATACAGTCTTTATCTGATAGCGGGAATCATCATCCTTATCATCATCAGTTTCTGCTTTTTAGTAGGAAAAGAGAAAGGCAGCGCGAAGCCAAGTGTATTGAAAGAACAACATGAAACGCGGGTCACATTAGAAGAAAAACAAGAGAGTGCAGAAAAAGAGCCAACATCCATCGTAGTAGAGGTCAAAGGAGCTGTACGGAAGCCGGGCGTTTATGCATTTATTGCTGAGGACAGAGTTGAAGAAGCCATTAAAAGAGCAGGTGGTTTTACGAGCAAGGCAGATACAGTTGACATCAATCAAGCAGCAAAATTAGAGGACAGTATGATGATTTATGTACGAAAGAAGGGGGAAGGTGACAAGCAGGGACAAACAGCAGCGGCTAATGCGCCGCCCGGAAATGAACAGAGTCAAGGGGTGAATGTCAATCAAGCTGATGCAGCGGAATTGCAGACCATTAACGGAATAGGCCCAGCCAAAGCGGAAGCCATCATTGCGTATAGAGAAGAACATGGAGAATTTCAGCAAATTGAAGATTTGCGGAATATTTCGGGTTTTGGAGAGAAGACCATTGAACGGCTGAAAAATCAACTGACGGTTAAGTAGAATTGACGGTATAGAAGAAAGGCATGTACACTTAATACCATACATCATTCTGGAGGGATCAGCTCGTGGAGAGAATTTCATGGAATCAATATTTTATGGCTCAAAGCCATCTGCTTGCTTTGCGAAGCACCTGTGAGCGGCTAGCTGTTGGGGCAACGATCGTAAGAGACAAGCGCATCATCGCAGGTGGATATAATGGATCCATTGCCGGCGACGTGCATTGTGCAGATGTAGGGTGCTATGTCATAGATCATCACTGCGTTCGTACAATCCATGCGGAGATGAACGCTATTTTACAATGTGCCAAATTTGGTGCACCAACGGCTGATGCTGAAATATATGTGACGCATTTTCCTTGCTTGCAGTGCTGTAAAGCGATTATTCAAGCAGGTATTCGAACAGTGTATTATGCGAAGGATTATAAAAATCATCCATATGCTGTTGATTTATTTGAACAGGCCGGAGTTCAAACAGAACAGGTTGAACTAGATGAGATGATTATTGACTTAAAAAACCAAGAAAAATTAGCCTTTGTTGCGGATTTAATAGGCAAACTAAGTGAATCAGGACGTAGCGAAACAGAAATTCGTCAAATGCATGAAAAGGCGAATCAATTATTTACTTCCTATGTTTAAGTATTTGCCGTTCGGGGCGATTTCAGCAGCTGTTGGAATTGCTCTGGCCGCATATCATCTTCATTTGTATTTTCTCCTTTTTCTTCTTGTATGTCTTCTTTTCAGTCTGCTGAAAAAAACACCCCAGCTCTTTCTAATGGTCAGTTTGTGTGGAATGATCTATATGCTCATTTTTATGGTGCATCAGTCTTTTGAAACGGATCATCCTGTACAAGAAAAAGCATTTTCTGATTCGATTGTGATTGAAACGATTCCGAAAATAGATGGCAATCGCTTTTCAGCGACTGTTTCATCAGAGAATCGTCGACTAGCGGCATTTTATACGATTCAAACGGAGCGTGAAAAAGAAGCGCTAAAAGATGTTGGGCCAGGTATGAGCTGTCATATGACAGGGGAGATGCGGTTGCCCAAACATGCAACCATACCGAATGGCTTTCAATATGATCAATTTCTAAAAACAAAAGGCATTGATGCTATTTTCCTAACGCAGTCTATGAAAAGCTGCACGAAACATGACAGCTCTTCACATTACCTTTCATCTATTAGGCAGAAGGGGTTGAAATTTCTAGAAGATCACGTTCCGAAGAGTTCTGTTGGGATTGTGCAGGCACTTATTTTTGGCGATCGTGATTTAATAGACCCTGATACATTAAGAGATTATCAAATGCTTGGCATCATTCATTTATTAGCCATTTCAGGACTTCATGTTCAAACATTGCTCGCTTGTCTATTTTGGTGTCTACTCCGCGCTGGCGTGACAAGAGAGACAGCGCGTATTCTTTTATTATCCTTTTTACCGGTTTATGCTTGTTTAACAGGTGCTGCACCGTCTGTGTTAAGAGCCTGTCTCATGGCTGGAATTTATTTAGTCATCACAAGCCTGCCAAAAGAAATGAAACAGCCTTCTGCGGTCGTGTTAAGTGCAGCGTTCTTGCTTTTATTAGCCATTCAACCACTTTATATATTTGATGTCGGTTTTCAACTGTCATTTGTGGTGACCTTATTTATTTTGCTATCCACTAGTATTTTATCAAAAGCAAAAAGTTCGGTGATGCAGTTATTCCTCATTTCCTTGATTGCACAGCTTGCTTCGCTTCCTGTTCTTTTATATTATTTTCAGCAATTTTCCTTGCTGAGTGTTCCTTTAAATATGATGTTTGTTCCTTTTTATACAATGGTTGTCCTGCCTCTGTCCTTATTCTTTTTTCTTTTATCTATCATTTATCTTCCGCTTGGACAAACACTGTTTCAACTGCTTGATTGGGTGATCCAGTTTAGTCATCAATTGTCAGCACATATGGCTACTTACGATAGTCTTACTCTCATTTTTATGAAATCGACATGGTGGCATGTGCTCCTAGAGGTTTCCTCCATTGTTTTTCTATTCATTGTGATGGAATGTAAAACTTCTATCAAATCTTATCTTGTGCCGATTTTGATTCTCGTTTGTGTGCTGGCTGTACACTATTTCACGCCGAATTTTCTTCAAAAAGGAGAGGTCACAATGTTAGATGTAGGACAAGGGGATAGTTTGTTTATTCAGCTACCTTATCGAACTGGGCATATATTAGTCGATACAGGAGGCAGACTTTCTTTTGAAGAAGAGCCATGGAAAAAAAGACGTAAAGTATCTACAATTGGGGATCAAACGCTTATTCCATTTCTGCATTCTAAAGGCATAGCGAAACTTGATGTCCTCATCCTTACCCATGCAGATCAAGATCATATGGGAGAAGCGATGCGGTTAATAAAGCGAAATAAAGTCAAGCGCCTTGCAATCCCAAAAGGCTTTGCTCGAAATCCAGAGGATGCGCAGTTTTTAAAGGAAGCGGCTGATCAAAGGATTCCTATAGATGAGTTGGAAAGAGGGGATCAGCTGAGAATTGGAGGACAAAAATTTGACGTTCTGCATCCCGCACGTGACCAGGTGACGAGTAAAAATAATGATTCACTGGTCCTCACCTTTACGCTTGGCGGCAAGCGTTTTATGCTGACTGGGGATCTTGAACAAGAAGGGGAACGAGACATCATTCAAGCTTACCCCAAGCTACGAGCGGATGTCTTGAAGGTTGGACATCATGGGAGTAAAGGATCAACAAGTGAAGAATGGCTTCAGCATTTGAACCCGTCATATGCACTGATTTCAGCAGGTGAACGAAATCGGTATCACCATCCTCATCAAGAAGTTTTGAAAAAATTAAATGAGCATCAAACAAAGGTGTATCGTACAGATATCGATGGAAGTGTGACCTATGAATTTCTTGAAGAGGATGGAACATTTTACGCTCATCCTCCATATGATATCTTACAAAATCAATAAAAAAACTGCCAAAACGGCAGTCATCTTGCATTCATGTAGTTAAGATCCAACGAGGTGTATCACTGTTGCCAAAATAAACATTGAGGCGAAAAATCCGAATGTGACGATAAAACCAACAGCTGAGTCGGTCACATCATTCCGCTTGCTTTGAACATTCTTTTCAAATTCATTCATTTTCATCCCTCCTGGCTATTTTTAGTATACTTGAACTCATTTGGAATTGCTAGAAGGTAAAGTAACCGTTTTCCATTTTCATGATCATTTTGTGAATATCGTCTGACTGTAAGCTGACCCGGGAGCTTACGTGAGACGTTTACTATAAATGAGGAGGCGGCACTTTCAGCTTCCTCTTTACTAATGTCTCTACACACTTTAGGATAGAGGAGGAAGTGAAAGAGAGGGATTTAAGCGAATGGTCTTTGAAGTATGGAACAATTTAAAAAAAGGGGATATCCATCCCGTTTATTGCTTATATGGAAAAGAAACGTATTTACTTCAAGAGACAGCTGCAAAATTGAGACAAGCTGTCGTCGACGAAGAAACAAAGGATTTTAATTACTCTGTCTTCGATATGGAAGAGGTGCCGCTTGAGCAGGCTGTGACGGACGCAGAAACATTTCCGTTTATGGGAGAGCGGCGTCTCGTTGTGATCAAAAACCCTTATTTCCTCACTGCAGAAAAGAAAAAAGAAAAGATCGAGCATCAGCTTTCTGTGTTAGAAGCTTATTTAGAAAAGCCAGCACCCTACACGATTCTCGTGTTATTAGCACCATATGAAAAACTGGACGAACGTAAGAAAATCACCAAATTGTTAAAAAAGAAAGCGGCTGTGGTTGAGGCGAAAGAGTTAAATCCGAAAGAAACAACAGATTTCACCATCACGCTGGTGAAATCAGAAGGAAAAACAATCTCGGCTGAAGCGGCAGAACAGCTTGTCATGTTATGTGGCGGGAGCCTGTCCTCACTTTTTCAAGAGGTTCGAAAGCTAAGTACATATATTGGGCAGCGAGAGGAAATTGAGCTGGCGGATGTGAATCAGCTCGTTGCACGAAGTTTGGAGCAGAATATTTTCGAACTGATTAACCAAATCGTGAACAGGCGCCGGTCTGAAGCGATGCAAATGTTTTATGATCTCCTAAAGCAAAATGAGGAACCCATTAAAATATTGGCACTCATTTCAAATCAATTTCGGTTGATATTGCAGACAAAGTACTTTGCTCAACAGGGATACGGGCAAAAACAAATTGCGTCAAACCTGAAAGTCCACCCATTTCGGGTCAAACTCGCGATGGATCAGGCAAGACTGTTTTCAGAAGAAGAGCTAAAGTACATCGTCAAAGAGCTCTCCACGATTGATTATGAAATGAAAACGGGTAAAAAGGACAAGCAGCTATTATTAGAATTGTTCCTGCTTCGGTTATTAGGGGCTTGAACATAAAAAAAAACGACCTTCTCAAAAGAGGGTCGTTTTTGTTTAGATGTATAATTGCCAGTCTGTCCTTATGGCTGAGCCGTTCAGGACGGACGTACAGTTAAACAGGTGCCTCATCACTGAGGCGTTGCAAACATTATGCAGAAAGTCCGTTTACTTGTTTCGCAAGTCTTGATTTGTAACGCGCAGCTGCGTTTTTGTGTACAAGACCAGTTTTAACGGCTTTGTCAATGCGTTTTGCAGCAGAAGAAAGAGCAGCTTTTGCTTGCTCAGCATCGTTGTTAGCTACAGAAACTTCAACTTGTTTAATCGCAGTACGCATCGCAGACTTGATTGTTACGTTGTGTGCACGGCGTTCGTTATTCGTTTTTGTACGTTTGATCGCTGATTTAATATTTGGCATGTGTTTCACCTCCTAAGATACAACCTAAACACAATTGTCTTAAGGTTAAATCTTCACAATAGAACAAATTGTATTCTATCAAACACACCTTTAGAATGCAATATAAATGTAAAGTATTTTTCATTGATGAAGCGCTCGAATGTTTCTTGAAAGAGATGGAAAGACTACTGTTAATTACTTGATGGAAGGAGCCTTTTCATGAAGAAACAGAAACTCGATTTAAGCGCTTATCAAATCCGGACCGATTTGGCCGTTGAAACAAAAGAGATACTAGAACAAGAGAACGATCCGAATGTGGTCAAAAAGGACGGTATTCAAGGAATTGTTGAGAAGGAGAAGGAAGAGCACGGCATCCGCATCCGCACTGTGGAGATTACGACAGAAGGAGAAGAGTTGACCGGAAAAAAGGCAGGGACATACTTGACGCTTGAGGCGCAAGGAATTCGGGAGAAAGACTCTGAGATGCAAGAAAAAGTGGTTGAAGTTTTTGCCCATCATTTTGCTCAGTTTTTAAAAGATCACGGCATTCAGGCAGATGCGAGCTGTCTTGTCGTAGGACTCGGAAACTGGAATGTCACGCCGGATGCATTAGGGCCGCTCACAGTTGAGAATTTGCTGGTGACACGCCATTTATTTGAATTACAGCCTGAGAATGTGCAGGAAGGCTATCGCCCAGTGTCTTCATTATCGCCTGGAGTCATGGGACTGACTGGTATAGAAACAAGTGACATTATACAAGGTGTCATTGAACGATCTAAACCAGATTTTGTGATCGCCATCGATGCACTGGCTGCACGTGCAGTAGAACGGGTGAATACGACAATTCAAATTTCTGATACAGGTATACATCCAGGATCGGGTGTCGGAAATAAACGAAAAGAATTAAGCAAAGAGACCTTGGGGATTCCAGTCATTGCCATTGGTGTACCGACAGTGGTCGATGCAGTCACGATCGCAAGTGACACGATTGATTACGTGTTAAAGCATTTTGGTAGAGAACTGAAAGATGATAGACCTTCCCGATCTTTAGTACCAGCGGGTCTGACATTTGGGAAGAAAAAAGTGCTGAATGAAGAGGATTTGCCAGATGATGAAACGCGTCAATCCTTTTTAGGAATCGTCGGAACGCTTCCTGAAGAAGAAAAAAGACAGTTGATCCATGAGGTGCTTGCACCGCTTGGACAAAATCTAATGGTCACACCGAAGGAAGTGGATACATTCATTGATGACATGGCGAACGTCCTCGCCAATGGGTTAAATACAGCACTTCATGAAAAAATCTCTCAAGACAACATGGGTTCCTATAATCATTAATCAGTTCTACTTTCTCTAGCTCGCTCATAGTGTAATTACTAGAAAGCGTGCTGGAGGGAGTAAATCATGAAAAAAAGACCTCGCCGTCCTCGACAGTTGGTCGTTGCGATTAATGGAACAAAAGTAGTGAAGAGTATTTTTTTGTTTATTGTCTCTCTGGTGGTTGTGTTTGTCATGTCAGGGGCTTTGACGTCTTTAAAACCTGAGCTTAGGCCTCAAGCGTCATTATATGGTGTGGCAGATGAGCTGTCAGGGGCATTCTTTGCAACTTTAATGGGGATGGAAAATCAATATTTTGCCTCAGCAGTCTCTGAAGATCAAAAAGGATTTCATTTCTCCGGGCTGTCACTCAAACTTGCCACAAGTATCAATTTAGAAGACCCCCGCAGTTTTCTAGGAAGAGAGCTGCCAGGCTTTGAACACTTTGATACAAAAATCATCCTAGCAGGTGAAGGTACAGACTATACGAATATGCCAATGGAATCGCCGCCTCCAAGTGAAGTCATCAAAGATGAAAAAGAAGCAAATCTAGCTGAGCTGGACAAGCTTGATGAAGATGAACCGAAAACGCCTGCAAAAGAGCCGGACCAGTCGACAGGAAAACGAAAAGCTGTATACATTTATCACACACATAATACGGAATCATATTTACCATTTTTAAAAGGAGAAACAAACCCAAACAATGCGCGCCACTCAAAAGTGAACGTCACCCTTGTCGGGGAGATGTTTGGTAAAGCGCTCGATCAGCAAGGAATCGGCAACACAGTGGATAAAACAGAAATTGAAAAAAGACTGCTGAAAAAAGGGTTGAAGTATCCTCAATCATATAATGAATCCAGATTGGTTGTAAAAGAAGCTCTCGCTAAAAATGATGATCTAGATTACTTAATCGATATTCACCGGGATTCAAGAAGAAAGAAAGATACGACAGTAGAAATCAAAGGCAAGAAATATGCGAGAATCGCTTTTGTTGTAGGGAAGAAAAATCAAAGCTATGAGAAAAACTTAAAGCTGGCGACAGAGTTCCACCATTTGATGGAGAAAAAATATAAAGGACTTAGTGTCGGTGTGTTTGCCAAAGGAGAAATTGGTGATAATGGAATCTATAATCAAGATTTATCTGACAAAGCCCTCCTATTAGAATTTGGCGGTGTGGATAATAATATGGAAGAACTGAAAAACGCATCCAATGCAGCAGCTGATGTGTTCAGTGAAATTTTCTGGGACGCAGAAAAGGTAGACGGCAAAGCAAAGGATGAGAAAAAACGGTCTTAAGGTGGTGGAGGACATGGGCTCATTTATCGGAAAAACCATTATTTTATCGCTCGTATTGCTATTCGGTGTCTTTTTAGGAATGCAGCAAGCCAATAATGGCATGCTGCAAATGAAAGGGTATCATGATCCGCAATTAAAAGGGGCCTTCACTGTGCAAACGAATGATGATCAAGAAAAAGAAGCTTCTATCCTCGGAACAGCTGTCACACAAAAAGACTTAGCAGAAAAACAAAAGCAGCTAGAAGAAATGGAGAGCTTTAATGCCTTCTCTAAGGCCGGAAAAGCATTATCAGATGGTATGACGCATGCAGCCCGTACACTTTATGATTGGGTGAATGGTAAATAAACTGTTGTAAGCATCATGTTGGATGTTATTTCATAAGATATCACACCTTTTCGCAAAAGCCGCTAACCGATGAGCGGCTTTTCTTGATTTCGATTGAATCTTTACAGCCCTATTGATATAATCTAACCTAGCGCAACCCGCGTTTTATAGTAGGAGTGATAGATTGTGACAGATAAAGAAAAACGATTAGAACGGCAATCAAGAATTCGAAATTTCTCCATTATCGCCCATATTGACCATGGGAAATCCACATTGGCTGACCGTATTTTGGAAAAAACAGCGGCGATTACGCAACGAGAAATGAAAGAACAATTACTTGATTCCATGGACTTAGAGCGTGAACGCGGCATTACGATCAAATTAAACTCTGTCCAGCTGAAATATCAGGCGAAGGATGGAGAAGAATATATTATGCACCTGATTGATACACCAGGGCATGTCGACTTCACCTATGAGGTATCTCGAAGCCTAGCTGCCTGTGAAGGTGCAATTCTTGTGGTGGATGCAGCACAAGGCATTGAAGCACAGACACTTGCGAACGTTTATTTAGCTCTTGATAACAACTTAGAAATCCTGCCGATCATTAACAAAATTGATCTGCCGAGTGCAGAACCTGAACGTGTAAGACAAGAAATTGAAGATGTCATCGGGTTGGATGCATCTGAAGCTGTTCTTACCTCTGCTAAGGCGGGCATCGGGATCGAGGATATTTTAGAACAAATCGTCGAAAAGGTGCCGGCACCAGCTGGAGATCCGGAAGCACCACTTCAAGCCCTCATTTTTGATTCTCTCTACGATGCGTATCGTGGCGTCATTGCTTACATACGAATTGTCGAAGGAACCGTCAAACCGGGTCAAAAAATCAAGATGATGGCGACAGGCAAAGAATTTGAAGTGCTTGAAGTCGGCGTATTTACACCGAAAGCAATGCCAACAGACGAACTCACTGTTGGAGATGTTGGCTATTTAACAGCTGCCATTAAAAACGTTGGTGATACACGAGTAGGGGATACGATCACAAGTGCGGTAAACCCTGCGAAAGAAGCTCTGCCTGGATATAGAAAGCTGAACCCAATGGTGTACTGCGGCCTTTATCCAATTGACACAGCGAAATATAACGACTTGCGTGAAGCGTTAGAAAAGCTTGAATTAAATGATTCTTCACTTCAATATGAGGCAGAGACATCCCAAGCACTTGGCTTCGGCTTCCGCTGCGGCTTCCTTGGCATGCTTCATATGGAAATCATCCAAGAACGGATTGAACGTGAATTTAAAATCGACCTTATTACGACAGCGCCAAGTGTTATTTACGATGTGTATATGACAGACGGAGAAAAAATCGTCGTAGATAACCCATCCAATTTGCCTGATCCGCAAAAGATTGAGCGAATTGAAGAGCCATACGTGAAGGCAACAATGATGGTGCCAAATGATTATGTTGGTTCTGTGATGGAGCTTTGCCAAGGAAAGCGCGGCAATTTCATTGATATGCAATATCTTGATGCAAACCGCGTGAGCATTGTGTACGAAATTCCTCTGGCAGAGATCGTATACGAATTCTTTGATCAATTAAAGTCCAATACAAAAGGGTATGCATCCTTTGATTACGAGCTGATCGGCTATCGCCCATCCACTCTAGTGAAAATGGATATCATGCTTAATGGCGAAAAAATCGATGCGCTTTCCTTTATTGTTCACCGCGATTATGCATATGAACGCGGAAAGATCATTGTAGAAAAGCTGAAAGAACTAATTCCGCGCCAGCACTTTGAAGTACCAGTTCAGGCAGCGATCGGTCAAAAGATTGTTGCTCGGTCTACCATTAAAGCAATGCGCAAGAACGTACTAGCGAAGTGTTATGGTGGAGATATTTCCCGGAAAAGAAAGCTTCTTGAGAAGCAAAAAGAAGGGAAAAAGCGCATGAAGCAAGTGGGTTCTGTAGAAGTCCCACAAGAAGCATTTATGGCCGTGCTGAAAATGGACGACAGCACACCGAAAAAATAACATCCTCAAGGCAACCTGCTTTACAATGCTCGCCTTGACGTTTATAGTCGAAAACAAACGAAGAGGCCGCAGCGATAAACTGCGGCTCTTTACCTGTAAAGAAGGTGTCAACAAATGAAAGCAGCATACATTCACATTCCATTTTGTGAGCACATTTGTCACTATTGTGATTTTAATAAATTTTTCATTAAAACCCAGCCGGTCGATGAATACTTAGCCGCTCTTGAAAAAGAAATGCAGCACACGATCGATCAAAAAGGGGAGCAAGAACTAAAGACGATCTTTATTGGCGGGGGAACCCCGACATCACTGACAACCAGCCAGTTAGATCAGCTTATGGACAGCATTCACCGCGTATTAAAACCAACCAAAAACTTAATCGAGTTTGCAGTAGAAGCAAACCCAGACGAACTATCGCTTGAGAAATTGAATGTCTTAAAATCAGCAGGCGTTAATCGGCTGAGCTTTGGTGTTCAAACATTTGAAGATGACCTGCTCAAAAAAATCGGACGGGTTCATCAAAAGAAAGATGTTCTCACGTCTTTCGAGCGAGCAAGAGCAGTTGGGTTTGACAACATTAGTCTTGATCTGATGTTTGGTTTGCCTCACCAAGAGAAGCATCATGTCATGCATTCACTAGAGACCGCTTTTTCATTAGGTGCAGAACATTATTCGGTTTATTCACTGATTGTCGAGCCAAAGACGGTCTTTTACAATTTGATGCAAAAAGGGAAACTGCATTTACCACCGCAAGAACGTGAGGCTGAAATGTATGAGCTCGTCATGGATGAAATGGAGCGGCACGGACTCAAACAATATGAGATTAGCAATTACGCCAAACCAGGTTTTGAAAGCCAGCATAACCTCACCTATTGGAGCAACGAAGATTACTTTGGTTTTGGCGCAGGAGCGCACGGGTATGTAGATGGCGTCCGTAATGTGAACGCTGGACCAGTGAAGCATTACTTAGAGCTCATTGAACAAACAGGGTTTCCATATAAGGAAACGCATCAGGTGACAAAAGCAGAACAGATCGAAGAAGAAATGTTCTTAGGTTTGCGGAAAATTGAAGGCGTGAAAAGTGCTCACTTTCAAGCGAAATTTGGAGCATCACCAGAAGCACTCTTTCCCGCCATTCTTGAAGAATTAGCAGAAAAAGGTCTCATTGAACAGGATGAGATTGGCGTTCGTTTAACAAGAAAAGGAAAATTGTTAGGGAATGAAGTATTTCAAGCGTTTCTCGGTGAGTTATAATTGACATTTTAATTTGAGTTTGGTAATTTTGTTTATACAATTAGCACTCGTTGAAAGAGAGTGCTAACAGGGGTGATGATGATGTTAACAAATCGTCAGCTTTTGATTCTACAAGTCATTATTAATGACTTTATTCGTTCGGCGCAGCCAGTTGGATCAAGGACTCTTTCCAAAAAAGAAGATATTACATTCAGCTCTGCGACGATTAGAAACGAAATGGCTGATTTGGAGGAACTCGGTTTTATTGAAAAGACCCATTCTTCATCAGGAAGAATTCCTTCCGAAAAAGGATATCGTTATTATGTAGATCATTTGCTCTCTCCGCGAAAACTGTCATCTAAAGAGCTTGTGCTCATCCAGTCAGTATTTCAGGAGAAAATTTTTGAGCTGGAAAAAACAGTTCAAAAATCGGCGGAAATTTTATCAGATCTCACAAACTACACATCGATTGTCCTTGGTCCAAAGCTAAGTGAAAATCGATTGAAGCAAATTCAGCTTGTCCCTGTCCAGCCTAATAAAGCAGTAGCGATTATGATTACAGACAGCGGGCATGTTGAAAACAAAACCATTACCTTCTCTGAGCATCTTGATGTCTCCGATATTGAGAAGCTAATGAATATTTTAAACAGCCGCTTAGCCGGAGTCCCGATGGATCAGCTGAAGGACAGGATGTATAAAGAAGTAGTGATGCTCCTTCGCACGCATTTAAAAGACTATGATCATATTTTAGATGCACTTGGTAACACATTCACTTCAACACAAAATGAATCAAAACTTTTCTTTGGCGGGAAGATTAATATGTTGAACCAGCCAGAGTTTCATGACATTGACCGCATTCGTTCACTCATGATGCTGATTGAACAAAAGAACGATGTCATGCAGCTGTTTCATCCAAATCAGCAAGGAATCACCATTAAAATCGGTTCAGAAAACAATTTGGAAGCAATGGAGAACTGCAGTTTAATCACAGCAACTTATGCGATTGATCAAAAATCACTCGGCTCCATCGCTGTCATTGGTCCAACCCGTATGGATTACGGGCGAGTCGTTAGTCTTTTGCATCATGTATCAAAAGACTTGTCAAACGCACTTTCCAATTTGTATGATGAGTAGGGTGATAAAAGGTGGGGGCACAGCCCCTTCGTATAATTGAATCTTTTGAGGGAGGTGAACACAATGTCAGAAGAAAAACAGACACCTGAGCAAGCAGCAGAGGTTGAAGCACAAGAAGAAGCAGTTCAAGCAGAAACTGAGGAAGTAAAGCACGATGAACAGTCTGCCTTCCAAGAGAAGATTGATGAATTGCAGCAGCTTCTAGATGAAAAAGAAAACAAAATTCTGCGTGTTCAAGCAGATTTTGAAAACTATAAACGCCGTGCTCGAACTGAAGTGGAGACCGTGCAAAAATATCGTTCTCAACATGTTGTCAGCGACCTTCTCCCAGCTCTCGACAACTTTGAAAGAGCGCTTGGAATCGATCCAGACAATGAGCAGACGAAAAGTTTGTTAGAAGGTATGCAAATGGTCTACCGCCAGCTGGTAGAAGCGTTGAAAAATGAAGGCGTTGAACCAATTGAAGCTGTCGGCAAAGAGTTCGATCCAAACCTTCATCAAGCCGTCATGCAAGTTGAAGATGAAAACTACGATTCAAACATCGTTGTAGAAGAATTGCAAAAGGGCTATAAACTCAAAGACCGAGTTATTCGTCCATCAATGGTAAAAGTAAATCAATAACTACATAATGGGAGGTCATCGAATATGAGTAAAATCATTGGTATTGACTTAGGAACAACAAACTCATGCGTTGCAGTACTCGAAGGCGGCGAGCCAAAAGTTATTGCAAACGCTGAAGGAGCACGTACAACACCATCTGTTGTCGCTTTTAAAAATGGAGAGCGCCAAGTAGGTGAAGTAGCGAAACGTCAATCAATTACAAACCCAAACACCATCATGTCTGTTAAAAGACATATGGGTACAGATTATAAAGTAGAAGTTGAGGGCAAGAACTACACGCCGCAGGAAATCTCTGCAATCATCCTTCAACATCTTAAATCTTACGCTGAAGCTTATCTTGGCGAAGAAGTAACAAAAGCGGTTATTACAGTTCCTGCTTACTTCAACGATGCAGAGCGCCAAGCAACAAAAGATGCTGGTAAAATTGCTGGTCTTGAAGTAGAACGTATCATCAACGAACCAACAGCAGCTGCACTTGCTTATGGTTTAGATAAAACAGATGAAGATCAAACGATCCTTGTATATGACCTTGGTGGCGGTACATTTGACGTATCAGTCCTTGAGCTTGGAGACGGCGTCTTTGAAGTACGCTCAACTGCTGGGGACAACCGTCTAGGTGGAGACGATTTTGACCAAGTCATCATCGATCATCTAGTGGCTGAGTTCAAAAAAGAAAACGGCATTGATCTTTCTAAAGATAAAATGGCGCTTCAGCGTTTAAAAGATGCTGCTGAAAAAGCGAAAAAAGATCTTTCTGGTGTATCATCTACACAAATCTCACTGCCATTTATCACAGCTGGAGATGCAGGTCCTCTTCACCTAGAATTAACGCTAACGCGTGCTAAATTCGAAGAGCTTTCTGCAGACCTTGTAGAGCGTACAATGACACCTGTACGTCAATCACTGAAAGATGCTGGTCTATCTGCTAGCGAGATTGATAAAGTTATCCTTGTTGGTGGATCAACTCGTATTCCTGCAGTACAAGAAGCAATCAAAAAAGAAACAGGTAAAGAGCCTCATAAAGGCGTAAACCCTGATGAAGTGGTTGCACTTGGTGCGGCAATTCAAGGTGGAGTTATCACGGGAGATGTCAAAGACGTTGTTCTTCTTGACGTCACACCACTTTCTTTAGGAATTGAAACAATGGGCGGCGTATTCACAAAGCTGATTGAACGTAATACAACCATTCCAACAAGTAAATCTCAAGTATTCTCAACGGCTGCTGACAACCAAACTGCTGTAGACATTCACGTCTTACAAGGTGAGCGTCCAATGGCAGCAGACAACAAAACATTAGGTCGTTTCCAATTGACTGACATTCCACCAGCACCACGCGGCGTACCACAAATCGAAGTATCTTTTGATATCGATAAAAACGGTATCGTCAACGTACGTGCGAAAGATATGGGTACTGGAAAAGAACAAAACATCACAATCAAATCTTCTTCAGGTCTTTCTGATGATGAGATCGAAAAAATGGTCAAAGAAGCAGAAGAAAATGCTGAAGCAGATGCGAAGAAAAAAGAAGAAATCGAAGTGCGCAATGAAGCAGATCAATTAGTGTTTACAACTGAAAAAACATTAAAAGATCTAGAAGGCAAAATCGATGAAGAGCAAGTGAAAAAAGCAAACGACGCGAAAGATGCACTAAAAGCTGCGATCGAAAAAGGCGAGCTTGAAGACATCAAAGCGAAAAAAGATGAGCTGCAAACAATCGTTCAAGAACTAACGACAAAGCTCTATGAAGAAGCTGCAAAACAAGCACAAGCTCAGCAAGAAGGCGCTGAAGGTGCTCAAAAAGCAGATGACAATGTAGTGGATGCAGAATACGAAGAAGTAAACGACGATCAAGAGAAAAAATAATCACCTTTACTTTTGAAAAAGACTGCTGAAACGTACTCGTCAGAAAGTCAAAGTCAGGATCTCTTGGCTTTGACTTTTTTTCTTTCCAACGATGAAAGCAATTGAAAAAGGTCAAATCAAAATGATACAATCGTACTTATGTGAGAAAATCGGGAGTGTGAAGAGATGAGTAAGCGTGATTACTATGAAGTGCTTGGCGTGAGTAAGAGCGCCTCAAAAGACGAGATCAAAAAGGCATACCGCAAGCTTTCAAAAAAGTATCACCCTGATATTAATAAAGAAGCTGGCTCAGATGAGAAATTCAAAGAAGTAAAAGAAGCCTATGAAACCCTTTCTGACGATCAAAAACGTTCACATTATGACCAGTTCGGTCACACCGATCCAAACCAAGGATTTGGTGGCGGCGGATTTGGCGGTGGAGGAGACTTTGGCGGCTTCGGCGGATTTGATGACATCTTCTCTAGTATTTTTGGCGGCGGAGCCAGAAGAAGAGATCCAAATGCACCGCGTCAAGGAGCGGACCTTCAATATACAATGACCCTTTCATTTGAAGAAGCGGCATTTGGGAAAGAAGCAACGATCGAGATTCCCCGCGAAGAATCATGTGAAACGTGTCATGGATCAGGTGCAAAACCTGGAACGCAGGCGAAGACATGCTCACATTGCGGCGGATCAGGTCAACTAAATGTCGAACAATCCACCCCATTTGGTAAAGTAGTCAACCGCAGAGTATGTAACTACTGTAGCGGAACTGGTAAACAAATTGAACATAAGTGTTCAACATGTGGTGGATCTGGTAAAGTGCGTAAGCGTAAGAAAATCAATGTGACGATCCCAGCAGGTGTGGACGATGGTCAGCAGCTTAGAGTATCTGGTCAAGGTGAACCAGGTGTAAATGGAGGACCTCCAGGCGATCTATTTGTTGTTTTCCATGTGAGGGCACATGAATTCTTCGAACGAGATGGAGATGACATCTACTGCGAAATGCCGCTTACCTTTGCGCAGGCTGCACTAGGTGATGAAATTGAAGTGCCGACATTACATGGGAAAGTCAAATTAAAAGTTCCTGCGGGCACACAAACGGGCACGAAGTTTAGACTCAAAGGAAAAGGTGTAAAAAATGTACGCGGTTATGGTCAAGGCGATCAGCATATCGTTGTACGCGTCGTAACACCGACGAATTTAACTGAAAATCAAAAAGATATCATTAGAAAATTTGCTGAAGTGAGCGGGAATAAACCGGACGAACAAGAAATGAGCTTTTTCGATAAGGTGAAACGCGCATTTAAAGGCGAGTAAGACGGATAAGGAGTTGGTAGTATTGAAGTGGTCAGAAATTAGCGTCCATACAACAAATGAAGCGGTGGAACCGATCACCAATATTTTGCATGAAGCAGGTGCAAGTGGTGTCGTGATTGAGGACCCGCTTGATTTAGTCAAGGAACGTGAAAATGTATACGGTGAGATCTACCAGCTCGATCCGAATGATTATCCTGAGGAAGGGGTTATCGTCAAAGCCTACCTTCCGATGAATAGCTTTTTGATGGAAACGGTAGATGAGATCAAAGAAGCCATCAATAATCTTCTTCTATACGATATTGACCTTGGACGAAATACACTGTCAATTTGTGAAGTAAACGAAGAAGAATGGGCGACTGCATGGAAGAAATACTATCATCCTGTGAAAATCTCTGAGAAATTTACCATCGTCCCAACATGGGAAGAGTACACACCCGTTCATTCTGATGAATTGATCATTGAAATGGACCCTGGAATGGCATTTGGAACCGGTACACATCCAACAACGGTTCTTTGCATTCAGGCGCTTGAGCGCTATGTGAAGGAAAACGACACGGTGATTGACGTTGGAACAGGATCTGGCATTTTAAGTGTTGCCGCTGCAATGCTCGGTGCAAAAGACATTCATGCATTTGATCTCGACACCGTTGCAGTGGAAAGTGCAAAGCAGAACATCGAATTAAATGGTGTGAGCGAGCAAGTAACGGTAAAACAAAATAATTTACTTGATGGGATTTCAGGTGAACGCGATGTGATTGTGGCCAACATCCTTGCAGAGGTCATCATGCGCTTTACAGATCAAGCGTATGATCTATTGAAGAAAGACGGTTACTTTATTACATCAGGCATTATCGGACAAAAGAAATTACAAGTCAAAACTGCTTTAGAAGAAGCCGGTTTTGAGATTGTTGAAGTGCTGTCAATGGAAGATTGGGTCAGCATCATAGCGAAAAAATAAAGCGAGTAGGTGTCAGGACACGTATGCAACGATATTTTATCGACCTCACAAAAGAAGAAGTGACGGAAAAGGGAAACATCGTCATAAAGGGTGAAGATGTTCATCACCTTGCAAACGTCATGCGGATGAAAGCAGGAGAAGACATCCTTTGCTTAACGACAGACGGCTTTGAAGCGCTCAGTAAAATTGATACAATAACAAAGGAAGAAGTGATTTGTCACTTGGAAGGCTGGACGAATCAGAATCGAGAACTTCCGATCAAGGTGACGATTGCAAGCGGTCTGCCAAAAGGGGATAAGCTTGAATGGATTATCCAAAAAGGCACCGAGCTTGGCGCAAGTGCTTTTATTCCGTTTCAAGCGACTCGTTCGATTACAAAACTTGACCAAAAAAAGTCATTGAAAAAACGAGATCGCTGGGAAAAAATTGCGAAAGAAGCTGCCGAGCAGTCTTACCGGAATATCATTCCGCGCGTTTATCCAGTATCAACATTTAAAGAGCTGATTCAACTGGCCGGTGAATTCGATAAATGTGTCGTTGCATACGAAGAATCATCGAAAGAAGGCGAGCAAAGCCGGTTTCAAACGGTGCTCCAACAGATGAAGGGCGGACAAACCTTATTAGTGGTTTTTGGTCCAGAAGGCGGTTTAGCAGAAAAGGAGATTGAAGAACTTGAAGCGCATGGTGCAGTCATTTGCGGGCTTGGACCACGCATTTTAAGAACAGAAACAGCTCCTCTTTACGCGCTTTCTGCTATATCTTATCAAACAGAGTTATTAAGAGGTGAATCATGATGGGAACAGTAGCGTTCCATACACTTGGCTGTAAGGTCAATCACTACGAAACAGAAGCCATCTGGCAGCTGTTTAAAGAAGCTGGCTATGAAAGAAAAGATTATGAATCAAAAGCAGACGTATATGTCATTAATACATGTACCGTCACCAATACAGGCGATAAAAAAAGCCGCCAAGTCATTAGAAGAGCCATTCGTCATAATCCGGATGGTGTCATTTGTGTAACAGGCTGTTACGCACAAACGTCTCCGGCAGAAATCATGGCGATTCCTGGTGTTGATATTGTGGTTGGCACACAAGACAGACATAAACTGCTTGGTTATATTGAAGAATACAGAAGAGAAAGACAGCCGATCAACGGAGTTGGCAATATCATGAAAGCACGGGTCTTTGAAGAACTAGATGTTCCTGCGTTTACTGACAGAACACGTGCTTCATTAAAAATCCAAGAAGGCTGTAACAATTTCTGTACATTCTGCATTATCCCTTGGGCTCGCGGATTACTGCGTTCTCGCGATCCAGAAGAAGTCATCAATCAAGCGCAGCAGCTTGTCGATGCTGGCTACAAAGAAATTGTATTAACAGGTATTCATACAGGTGGATACGGTGAAGATTTAAAGGATTATAACTTTGCTAAGCTTCTGAAAGAATTAGATGAACGTGTGGCGGGATTAAAACGAATCCGCATTTCATCCATTGAAGCAAGTCAAATTACAGACGAAGTGATTGAAGTGCTCGATCAGTCAGATAAAATTGTGAGACACTTGCACATTCCGCTTCAATCTGGCTCTAATACTGTACTGAAAAGAATGCGCCGTAAATACACAATGGAATTCTTTGCAGAGCGTTTAACGAAGCTCAAAAAAGCATTGCCAGGTCTTGCTGTCACTTCAGATGTGATCGTTGGATTCCCAGGAGAAACAGAAGAAGAATTTATGGAGACATACAATTTTGTCAAAGACCATCAATTCTCTGAGCTCCATGTGTTCCCTTACAGCAAACGGACAGGTACGCCTGCTGCAAGAATGGAAGATCAAGTAGATGAGAATGTGAAAAACGAACGCGTTCACCGCCTCATTGCTCTTTCTGATCAGCTTGCAAAAGAATATGCATCGGCATATGAAGGCGACGTCTTAGAGATTATTCCAGAAGAATCCTTCAAAGAACAAGACGGAACGCACAATCTGTATGTAGGATATACTGATAACTACATGAAGGTCGTATTTGAAGGAACAGAGGACATGATCGGCCGTTTGGTAAAAGTGAAGATTACGAAAGCAGGCTATCCTTATAACGAAGGACAATTCGTCCGTATAAGTGATGACGTGCAGACGGATCAAGTGAGAATGACCTCATAATGAATGAAAAACCGGCAGCCATTAGGCAAGCCGGTTTCTTTTATGTTGACCGATTCGGAAGAAGGAACAAAATCAAGGCGTGAAAAGGGCGGATGAACGGGAAAAAGAGGAGAGAACTTGCAACATTAAACAGCAGACTAAAGTGCGCAATCTGCTGGGCAGGAGAGCTTGCTAAAAGCGCAACAAACTCTGTAATAAAGGCGAGAAAAGGAAGACATAAAAGTACACCTAGAACATTAAACACGACGTGTGCATACGCGGTTTGGCGGGCTGCATAACCACCAGAGATAGCAGCCATCACGGCAGTAATACATGTTCCGATATTGGACCCTAAAACAAAGCTGATGCCTTCTTTTAGAGCGACAGTCCCTTCATTCATAAATCCCATCAAAATACCGATACATACAGAACTTGAATGAACAATCGCCGTGAGCACTGTACCAGAGAGAAGAGCTGTCCAATCTGAGTGCTGCATCATTTCAAGGAAACGCAGTGTCTCTGGCTGACTGGTCATCATACCTGCAATTTTTGAAAAACCTTGAATACAAAAAAAGATCATGCCAAGCCCAAATAAACTTTTTCCTGCATATCGAAAAGACTTCCTGCCCAAAATGATACATAAAAGACCAGCTGCAATCAGAACCCACATAAACACGTCCATCTTAATAGCAATAAATTCTGTCGTAAATGTTGAGCCGATATTCGTTCCAAGAATCATGGGTATGGATTTTTTAAACGTGAGAATGCCTGTACTCACAAAGCCGATAACGATGACCATAAACGCCGAACTGCTTTGAAGAACCCCTGTAAACACAATACTGACCAAGAATGCTTTGACTGGATGATCTGTAAAGAGAAGAAGTGATTTCTCAATACGAGACGACGTGAGTGCCATTAATCCTTTCCTAAGCAAACCCATTGCCCATAAAAAAATGAAAATAAGTGCACAAAAATAAATGATCGCCATCATAGAAAAGTCCTCCTCTTACCAATGAATATATGGACTTGTCTACCTGCTCATGACGAAAATATATTTCCAAATCACTTAGTTGACCTCACACTAGGCTTATATTATAATATCTAGGTACATGTTTTGCATGTATATCTTTTTTTAATGCAGTCGATTGGTGTATTCGGAGGGAGGGAAAGAGAATGTCAAAAACGGTCGTTAGAAAAAACGAATCGCTTGAAGATGCTCTTCGTCGCTTTAAACGCAGTGTATCCAAAACTGGAACATTGCAAGAAGCAAGAAAGCGTGAATTTTATGAAAAGCCTAGCGTAAAGCGTAAGAAAAAGTCTGAAGCTGCTAGAAAACGTAAATTCTAAAGAGGGTGGATTTTATGAGTCTTCTTGAGCAATTAAATTCTGATATGAAGCTTTTTATGAAAAACCGAGAGAAAGACAAGCTTATTGTCATTCGTATGGTAAAGGCTTCACTGCAAAATGAAGCAATAAAGCTTAAGAAAGACAGTTTGACCGGAGATGAGGAACTAACCGTCCTTTCCCGCGAGATTAAGCAACGTAAAGACTCCCTCCATGAATTTTCGAAAGCTAATCGCTTAGATTTAGTAGATAAAGTTCAAAAAGAGATTGACATTTTAGACGTTTATTTACCTGAACAGCTTTCTGAAGAAGAACTGCAGGCGGTTGTGAAAGAAACAATCGCCGAAACCGGTGCTTCATCGAAAGCTGATATGGGTAAAGTGATGAGCGCTATTATGCCAAAAGTAAAAGGTAAAGCTGATGGTGCTGTGATTAACAGACTTGTCAGTGAGCAACTGTCTCAATAAAAAAGTATCCTTCTCATGTTAGAAGGGTACTTTTTTTATGCCTCCATAAACCTGTCATATAAAAATGAAACCTATGATACATTTGTAACGTATGTAAAGGAACGGTAAAATGAAAGAAAGAGAGGGGGGATCACCAAATAGATGAAAAAAATGAAAATTTCTATTGCTCTCTTCAGTTGTTTTATAATATGCTTGTTATTAGGGGTTCAATTGACCGCGAAATCAGCAGATCAGAAAGTTCATGTAATCCCAATTGAAGATACAGTAGAAAAAGGACTTTCTAAATTCATTGAACGATCATTTGAGCAGGCAAAGTCGGAACGGGCGAAGCACATCATTCTCGACATCAATACACCAGGTGGTGCAGTCGATGCGGCACTTGAAATAGCCGATACCATTCGTGCATCCGACATCCCAGTGACAGCGTTTGTGAATCATAGAGCGCTTTCAGCCGGGGCATTCATTGCCCTAAATGCCGATCAAATTTATATGACCCCAAACGGAAAGATGGGGGCTGCTGCGATCATTGACGGTGAAGGCAACGCTGCCGATCAAAAATTTGAATCTCTATGGCTTGCTGAAATGAGTGACGCTGCTGAAAAGCAGGGGCGTGATCCAAAATATGCTCTTGCGATGGCAGATGTAGATATAGACGCAAAAGAAGCTGGTGCACCAAAAGGAGAATTGCTGATCTTTAACACAGATCGGGCGCTTCAGTTCGGTTATGCAGAAGGAGAAGCGAAAAATATGGATGACTTGGTTCAGAAGCTGAACTTAGCAGATGCCTCTGTTCAATACGATGAAGTGAGCTTTGCTGAAAAGGTTGCGCGTTTTCTCACGCATCCGATCGTCATTCCTATCCTTTTATCCATTGCGAGCTTAGGATTAATTGTTGAATTATATTCTCCCGGCTTTGGGGTTCCAGGCACCATGGGAGTCACAGCGCTTCTTCTATTCTTTTATGGTCATCTCGTGGCAGGTTTTGCAGGATATGAGACATTGTTCCTGTTTTTGGCAGGGATTGTGTTGATCATTCTGGAATTATTTTTGCCAGGGGGAATCGTGGGTGTCATTGGACTAATCTGTGTCGTTGTCAGCTTATTTTTAGCAGCTGGAAGCTTTACAGAAATGGCGATTTCCATCTTGATTGCCACTGCTGTTTCAATCATAGCAGTTATTTTATTGACAAAGGTGTTGGGGAAACGTATGAAATTTTTTAAAAAGTTCATTTTAACCGATTCAACCAATAAAGAAAGTGGTTATGTCTCAAATGAAACAAGAGATGATCTTGTAGGACAAATCGCAGTGACAGCAACAGCACTTCGTCCATCTGGTACGATTGTATTCGGAGACGAGCGCATTGATGTTGTGTCAGAAGGTGCTTTTATCGATAAGGATGAACAAGTAAAAATTGTGAAAGCGGAAGGCTCACGCATTGTCGTGAGGAAAGTATAGATATACTGATTTTATAGGAGGAATAAAATGGATCCATCTACTTTACTATTATTTGTGATTATCGCAGCAGGTTTGATCGTTCTATCGATCTTCTTCACCTTTGTACCGGTGATGCTGTGGATTTCTGCCCTAGCGGCTGGCGTAAGAGTGAGCATTTTTACACTTGTAGGAATGAGGCTTCGCCGAGTGATTCCAAACCGAGTGGTCAACCCGCTCATCAAAGCGCATAAAGCAGGTCTTGATGCGACGATTAACCAATTAGAAAGCCACTATCTTGCAGGTGGTAACGTAGACCGCGTGATCAACGCACTGATCGCAGCTCAGCGTGCGAATATCGAATTGAACTTTGCTCGCTGTGCGGCAATCGACCTAGCAGGCCGTGACGTACTTGAAGCTGTCCAAATGAGTGTAAACCCTAAAGTCATTGAAACACCATTTATCTCAGGTGTTGCGATGGACGGGATTGAAGTAAAAGCAAAAGCACGTATTACAGTTCGTGCAAACATTGACAGACTTGTCGGTGGTGCAGGGGAAGAAACGATCATTGCTCGTGTAGGTGAAGGGATTGTTTCGACAATCGGTTCATCAGATAATCATAAAAAGGTTCTTGAAAATCCTGATATGATTTCTCAAACGGTTCTTGGTAAAGGATTAGATTCAGGTACAGCATTTGAAATTCTCTCGATTGATATCGCAGATGTTGATATCGGTAAGAACATCGGGGCAATCCTGCAGACAGACCAAGCAGAAGCCGACAAAAACATTGCACAGGCGAAAGCAGAAGAACGCCGGGCAATGGCTGTTGCACAAGAACAAGAAATGCGTGCGAGAGTTGAAGAAATGCGCGCGAAAGTAGTAGAAGCAGAGGCGGAAGTACCACTTGCAATGGCCGAAGCACTACGTGAAGGTAATATCGGTGTCATGGACTACATGAACATTAAGAATATCGATGCTGATACGGATATGAGAGATTCATTTGGCAAAATGACAAAAGGTCCATCTGATAATGAAAACAAATAAGCATCCTCTCACGCTTTAAGGAGGGAGCCCATTGGACATTCTATTTGAAAATCCGCTATTAATCGCGATTATCATCGGTATCATTTCTGCGGTTTTTGGGAAAATCGGTAAACAAGAGGAGAACGAACAAAAGAACCAGCAAAACAAACCGGCTCCTCAGCGTAAACCAGTGCCGCAAAAGCAAACAAAACAAACAAGTCCAGATCCGGTCGTAACGGACCAGCTTGACGATTTTGGCGATGTACATGATCATGGCGGGATGAAAAAACAAGGTTCACAATCCTTACAGGATCGTTATACAGCTACACTTGCCGAAATGGAAGAAAGAAAAAGCGAGCTGAATAAAGAGTTTCAATCGCTTGAAAGAGAACTTACAAGGCCAAAAGCAGCATCTGCTGGAATGAAGCCGAAAATGATTGAGAAACTCAACCAAGATACGGTCGTTCAAGGGATGATCCTTGGTGAAGTATTTGGAGAGCCTCGTGCGAAAAAGCCGCATCGAACGATGAAACGACCATATAAAAGATAAAGAAGTAAGCCCCCTCATCCTTAAGGGGGCTTTTTTGTTGTGTAATGGAGACTTTTCTTAGTCAAAATGATGAAACGGCTGTTTTACGGGATTCATTAGCATGATATGAACCGCTGAGGAATAGGATGATATAGAGGCTTTCTCATCAGTCTCACCATCTTTCAGTTTGATCTCATACACATGAGGTGGGAAGGGGTTCTTATTGAATGGGAAAAAGAAAAAATCGACTTAAAGCATGGCTGACAAGAACACTTGAAATCCCTCCGGACGTGATGATGGATCTTCCCCGTATTACGATGGTTGGCAGACTCCATATTTACATAGAGAACCATAAAGGGCTTTTACTTTTCAGTGATCAAGAGGTAAGGCTGATGCTCAAGCAAGGACAGTGCATTATTTCAGGAAAAGACTTTGTGATTAAAACGATTTTGCCAGAAGAGATCTTATTAGAGGGGAAAATCGATGAGGTCCGTTATATTGATTCTTAACTGACGGAGGGGAGAAACGTGAAGAACAAATGGTTTGCTTATTTTATTGGCAGAGTGGAAGTGGAGATAAGAGGAAGCGGTATTGAGCGGTTAATCAATGAGTGCACGAGACAGGGGATCACAATTTTTCAAGTGAGCCGCCGTCAAGACAGCGTGCGCTTATTTATTCGCCTCTCAGATGTACATGCCTTTAGAAAAGTGCGCAGACATCATGAGGTGAAATGTTCATTTCATCAAAAGAAAGGGTTCCCGTTTCTTCTTCTATGGTCGAGAAAAAATATTGGATTCACCCTCGGGATGGCTTTTTTCCTAGTGACGATATTGGCTCTTTCAAATATGGTGTGGAAAATTGAGATTAAAGGTGCGAATCCAGAAACAGAACACCAAATGAGAAAGCATCTGGACGAAATAGGGGTACAAAAAGGGCGTTTTCAGTTTCTTATGGGGACACCTGAAAAAATACAAAAGTCATTGACGACCAATATTCAGAGCATTACATGGGTCGGAGTTGAACTGAACGGAACGACGTTTCAAATGAAAGTGGTCGAAAAAAATGAACCTGAAAAGGAGAAATATACGAGTCCTCAGCACATCGTTGCCAAGAAAAAGGCGGTCATCACGAGAATGTATGTAGAAAAGGGGGAACCGCTTGCCCAGGTCGATGAACATGTGAAAAAAGGGCAGATGCTCGTCTCAGGTTTAATTGGGAGTGAAGATCAGAAAAAAACGGTCGGAGCCAAAGCGAAAATCTATGGTGAAACATGGTACCGATCTGAAGTTTCTGTCCCTCTCCGAACATCTTTTGATGTCTTTACGGGTAAAATGAAGACAAAGCACAAGCTATCCTTGTTTGGAGGCTCCATCCCATTTTGGGGATTTTCCTTTAAAAAAGATGATTTTCAGCAGCCGAAAACAGAAAAAGAAGTTCACCCGCTTCATTTTTTGAATATGCAACTACCGTTCTCCTATGAAAAGGAAATCACACGAGAAAGTGAAAAAATAAATCGAGAATACACAAATAAAGAAGCGGTTCAAGCAGGGATTAAAATGGGTAAAAAAGAATTAGAAGAAAAGCTAGGTCAAACAGGTGAGGTGAAAAGTGAAAAAGTTTTGCACGAGACAACAGGGAATGGTAAAGTTAAGTTAATCATCCTTTACCAAGTAATAGAAGATATTGTTCAACCAACACCTATTGTTCAGGGAGACTAGAGAATGACAGAACATTTACTTGAGATTCAACAAAAATTGGATAGCCCAAACGAAGCCATTGCTTTATTTGGCAATCAAGATGCTTATCTGAAACTGATGGAAAACGAGCTGAATGTCTCCATTATCACACGTGGAGAGAAAGTGTATGTTTCTGGTCAGGAAGCATCGAGAGATACTGTGAGCCGTTTGATAACATCTCTCTTACATCTCATTCGTAAAGGAATTGAGATTTCTGAACGGGATGTCGTCTATGCCATTAAAATGGCGCAAAAAGACAAGCTCAATTATTTTGAAAATATGTATGAAGATGAAATTACGAAAAATGCCAAAGGAAAGTCGATCAGAGTCAAAACGATCGGCCAGCGTGAATATGCTGCGGCAATGAAAAAAGATGATCTGGTCTTTGGGATTGGACCTGCTGGTACAGGTAAAACGTATTTGGCAGTGGTCAACGCCGTACATGCCCTGAAAAATGGACATGTCAAACGGATTATCCTGACAAGGCCAGCTGTTGAAGCAGGGGAAAGTCTTGGCTTTTTGCCAGGAGATTTAAAAGAAAAAGTCGATCCTTATTTAAGACCACTATATGATGCTCTGCACGATGTGCTTGGCAGTGATCATACGGAACGTTTAATTGAGCGCGGAGTGATTGAAATTGCCCCTCTTGCCTATATGAGAGGGCGGACGCTTGATGATGCATTTGTGATTTTAGATGAAGCGCAGAATACAACGCCAGCTCAAATGAAAATGTTTTTGACGAGACTGGGCTTTGGTTCTAAAATGGTCATTACAGGAGATATTACACAAATTGATCTGCCTAAAGGTATGCAGTCAGGTCTTGCGGCCGCAAAGGACATGCTTGCTGAGATCAAGGGTATCTCATTCATTGAATTAGATCAGACAGATGTGGTCAGACACCCGCTTGTGGCGAAGATCATTGGAGCATACGAAAAGCAAAAATGAACTGAGTGACCCGATCGCCTTAATCGGGTCATTTTGTTTCGATCGTGGTTTAAAGTAAAAAAGGAGGTACTTTCCTTGAGAAAGAATCAGAAAGGCAGTAAGCGCAAAAGGCTGCTGTCTAAAAAAGAACCTCAGAAAATGGAGCGCTCACGCTATTTAAACGTACTGCTATACGCTGGTTTAGCGGCCATCATGTTTGTGGTGCTCTTCTTCCATGTAAAACCTGAATCGCTCGACCTAGATTTGTTTTCAGTGAGCGAACAGACCATCTATTCTCCGTCTACCGTTGATGACCAAGAAGCAACAGAAGAAAAGAAACAAGAAGCAACGGATCAAGTGGAAGACCAATATACACTCAAAAAAGCGTATTCTGATAATCGTGTTGATCTCATCTCATCCCTCTTTGAAGCCATTAAAGAAGAGAAGAAAGCAGCAGCTGATGACAAAGAGAACCCGCCAACAGATCAAGAGATGGTGAAGCGTGTAAAAGAAAAACTCACAACGGATATGCAGGAAGCTGTTTCGGATCAATCGATTAAAGCGCTGCTCCAAGCAAGTGACGAAAACCTTTCTTTTACAAAGGACTCCATCATTACAGTGGTCAATTCTCTCATGGGTAAAGAAATCACAGCTTCTAAGCTGCAAGATGAAAAGAAACAAGTGAAAGCAGAGCTTGAAAACAATTCGATTCCGTCAAAATATTTAAATGCAGCGAAAGAAATTGGTGAATTTGCGATTATTCCAAACTATGTATTTGACCCGGTGGCAACAGAAAAGAAAAGACAAGAAGCAGCTGATAATATCCAGCCAGTTCAAATCAAGCAAGGGCAAATTTTAGTGGAAGAAGGCGAGCTCATTGACCGTGAAGTGTATCGTAAATTAGAACTGACCGGTCTTTTAAACAGCTCCAATTTATTTAAGCCTGTAAGCGGTCTTATCATCTTAATCGGTCTCTTCTTAGCGGCGATTGTCCACTCGCTGGAATCGAGGAAAAAGTCGCTCGTCCATAAGAATAAATCGTTACTGCTGTACTCGCTCATTTTCACCATTATTTTAATCATCATGGAAGTATTCAGTCTCTTTCAGGAAACCAAATATACAACCATCGGCTACGTCGTGCCTGTGGCACTTGGCACGATGCTGATTAAGCTGCTGATCAATGAGCGGCTGGCAATCTTCTCCGGCCTTGTATTTGCCCTTTGCGGCAGTATGATGTTTAATCAAGGAGTAACAGGTGTCTTTAACTATGTCATCTGTGCTTATTATCTAATAAGCGGGATGGCAGGAATTTTATTTTTGAGAAAACACAATGCAAGATCGAAAATTTTGCAGGCGGGGCTTTGGGTAGCTTTGGTGAATGTACTTGTCGTGCTGTCCATTACGCTGATTCAAAATTCTTCTCCATCAGGGCTTGAAATAGGTGTGAACCTCATCATGGCGATTGTGTCAGGGTTTGCATCGGCTATTCTGGTTATTGGGTTAATGCCAGTCTTTGAGAGCATGTTTGGCATTCTTTCGACCATGAAGCTTATTGAATTATCGAACCCGAATCATCCGCTGCTGAAAAAGATCTTAACAGAGACGCCAGGTACATATCATCATAGTGTCATGGTGGCGAATTTAGCGGATGCTGCATGTGAAGCAGTCGGTGCAAATGGATTGTTAGCGAGGGTTGGAGCTTATTATCATGACATTGGAAAAACGAAAAGACCCCAATACTTTATTGAAAACCAAATGAACATTGATAATCCGCACGACAAGCTTTCTCCTCAGCTGAGCAAGAATATTATTATTGCCCATACGACAGATGGTGCTGAAATGCTGAGAGAAAAGAAGTTTCCAGAGGAACTTGTGGACATTGCAGAACAGCATCACGGAAAGTCCCTGCTGAAGTTCTTTTACTATAAGGCAAAAGAACGGGATGATCAGGTGACAGAAGAAGAATTTCGTTATCCTGGTCCAAAACCGCAATCGAAAGAAGCGGCCATTATTTCTGTAGCTGACAGCGTGGAAGCGGCGGTTCGTTCGATGCATAATCCAAACCCTGAGCGGATTGAAAAGCTTGTGAAGGGCATTATTTCAGATAAGATGCAGGATGGACAATTTAGTGAATGTGATCTGACATTTAAAGAATTAAATATTATTAGCCAAACAATTTGTACAACATTAAAGGGGATTTTCCATTCTCGGATTGAATATCCAGATGCCCCGAAGCAGAAGGTGAAGTAAATGACATTGTTAATCGATTTAATAGATGAAACAGGACAAGTATCGAAAGAGCAGCTTGAAGAAGTGGAAAAACTTCTTCAATTTGCTGCGGATGCTCTTGAAGTAAAAGATCAAGCAGAAGTATCAGTATCGATCGTTTCAAATGAAGAAATTCATCAAATTAATAAAGAATACCGAGGAAAAGATGCACCAACAGATGTAATTTCATTTGCCCTTGAGGAAGAAGGCGAAGGGGAAATTGAAATCATTGGAGCTGATGACATTCCGCCTGTACTTGGTGACATTATCATTAGTGTTGATCGTACGAAAGAGCAAGCAGAGGAATATGGACATTCCTTTATGAGAGAGCTAGGATTTTTAACGATTCATGGTTTTCTTCATTTGCTTGGTTATGATCATATGACAGAAGAAGATGAAAAAGAAATGTTCGCCAAACAGACAAAAATCTTGGATGATTATGGCCTTTCGAGATCATCGTAAGAAGCGAACGCCGCTTGTCCGTTTTTTTCGGAGTTTTTATTATGCATTTAGAGGAATATGGCGAACTTTCTTGAATGAACGGAATTTTCGGTTTCACACAGTCGCAGCCATCATCGTGGTGATTTGCGGCTTTTGGTTTCACATTCATCCGGTTGAATGGATGATCATTCTGCTTTTATGCGGCGGGATGTTTGCGTTAGAACTTGTGAATACAGCGATTGAACATACAGTAGATCTTTTCACAGAAGAGAAGCATCCTCTTGCTGAGAGAGCGAAGGACGCGGCAGCAGGCGCTGTTTGCGTTTACGCCGCCATTTCGGTTATGATTGGGTTGATGATCTTCTTACCGAAGATCATGCAATAGAACAATATTACTATTTATTAACATTTTTAGAAATGGGCGTGAAAATGTCACGTGAATTATGTAAAATATAAATGTGACAGTGGTACCATTTCTTCTGAAAGTGGGAACTAGAATGAACAAACAAGAGTTGATTTCAGAAGCAGTCAAAGCAAGAGATTTTGCATATGTACCCTATTCTAAATTCAAAGTCGGTGCAGCATTATTATCGCATGACGGAAAAGTGTATGGCGGCTGCAATATTGAAAATGCAGCATATGGTATGTGTAATTGTGCGGAAAGAACAGCACTTTTTAAAGCTTACTCAGAGGGCATCACATCTTTTCAAATGCTTGCAGTAGTGGCTGATACAGATCGACCTGTTTCACCATGCGGCGCATGCAGACAGGTCATTTCAGAGCTATGTGCACCTGATATGCCAGTGATTCTAACGAACTTAAAAGGACATATATACGAAACGACAGTAAACGAACTATTGCCAGGCGCATTTTCACCGGAGGATTTAAATGACTAACGAAAGCTTCAAATCAGGATTTGTATCAATTATTGGAAGACCAAATGTAGGGAAATCGACCTTTCTTAATCGTGTGATTGGGCAAAAGATTGCGATTATGAGTGATAAGCCCCAAACGACTCGAAACAAAGTGCAAGGTGTTCTGACAACAAACACGTCACAAACGATTTTTATCGATACACCAGGAATTCATAAACCGAAGCACAAACTTGGCGATTTTATGATGAGGGTGGCTCAAAATACACTCAAGGAAGTCGACCTGATCTTGTTTATGATCAACGCACAGGAAGGCTATGGAAAAGGTGATGAATTCATCATTGAACGACTAAAGCAAACATCGACACCGGTGTTCCTTGTCGTCAATAAAATTGACCAAATTCATCCAGATGAACTGTTCCTTTTAATTGATGAATACCGCACACGTTACCCATTTAAGGAAATTGTGCCAATTTCAGCACTTGAAGGCAACAACATTGATACGCTTCTTCAGCAAATTGAAGGTTATCTTCCAGAAGGCCCTCAATTTTATCCGGCAGATCAAGTAACAGATCACCCAGAGCGATTTATTATTTCTGAATTAATTCGTGAAAAAGTGCTGCATTTAACGAGAGAAGAGATCCCTCACAGTATTGCGGTTGCGATTGAATCGATCAAGCCAGATGAAAACGGCAAGATTCATGTTGCAGCGACCATCGTCGTAGAACGTGATTCACAAAAAGGGATTGTGATTGGTAAGCGCGGCAGCTTATTAAAAGAAGTGGGACAAAAAGCGCGCAGAGACATTGAAGCACTTTTAGGCTCAAAGGTGTATTTAGAGCTTTGGGTAAAAGTGCAGAAGGACTGGCGTAATAAATCCACACATCTTCGTGATTTCGGATTTAGAGAAGACGAATATTAAAAACCGATACAGTTGTTAGTAGATCTGACAATGGTGCGGTTCGATTAGTAAAAATTGTTTATCATGAAATGGAGGTAGCCTGGTCAAGATAAAGTTAATATGTTGGATGTAGCGTTGCTGCTTCTAATAAAGAAAGGTGGGGTTTTTATGTTGAATTTTACATGGAACGTATTTTCACAAACAGGAAGCGTTGACACGTATCTGCTTTTCAAAGAGTTAGAAAAGGAGAACCTGGAAAGACCCGATATACTTGAAGAAGAGATAGCACGATTTGATTTTCCAATCTTATAATTCTTGACCCCTCCAATGCTCGGAGTGTAGACAAATGCTCATTAAAAGTGAAGGAATCGTCCTTAGAACAACAGATTATGGCGAAACAAACAAAATTGTCACGCTGCTCACTAGAGAACATGGGAAAATTGGTGTGATGGCAAGAGGCGCTAAGAAATCAAACAGCCGCCTGTCAGCCATAAGCCAGCCGTTTTTATACGGAACCTTCCTGATCCAATCATCAACAGGACTTGGAACGCTCCAGCAAGGTGAAATGATGGAAAGCATGCGAACCATTCGGGAAGATTTATTTCTGACCGCATATGCCGCATATATGACAGAATTACTTGATAAAGGAACAGAAGAAAAGAAGCCAAACCCTTACTTGTTTGAACTTCTTCTTCAATCTTTACGCCATCTCAATGAAGGCACAGATGCTGATATTATTTTATTTATCGTAGAGGTTAAAATGCTGTCAGTGATGGGGTTGAAGCCTGAACTGGACCAATGTGTACACTGCGGTCAAAAAGAAGGGCAGTTCCACTTCTCAATTAGAGATAACGGATTCATCTGTAAGCAATGCTTTTCTAAAGATCCATATAAACTGCCCTTATCCCCAGCAGCAGCAAGACTGCTCCGTTTGTTTCATTATTTTGATTTATCAAGGCTTGGTCAGGTTGACGTGAAACCACAAACGAAACAAGAAATTCGTCAAGTGCTCGATCATTATTATGAAGAGTATTCAGGTCTTTATTTAAAATCAAAAAAATTCATGAATCAAATGGAATCCATGAAAAAGCTAATGGACGGTGAAAACAAAAGTTGACATCTCTCGTGACTTTTTGTAAGATCATCTAAGATCAAATATGTTGCATTGACAGAAAGAAGTACTTACGTATCAGCCATAAAAGCGACCTTAGGGCGGTGTGAGCTAAGGATGGACACGTAAAGAAAGGCATTCTTGAGCAACGTAAAACAAAGCGGCTGGGTGCTACGACACCAGCAAATAGGGTGGAACCGCGGGAAAAACTCTCGTCCCTATGTTTGCAAGGAACCTTGTGAGCATAGAGACGGGAGTTTTTGTGTTTTGCAAAAAGGTTCTAGGCCCCACCGCCATACATAGCGGATGGTGTAAAAAAGATGGAGGTGCGATCATTGAATATTCAAGACATGATTTTGACACTGCAAAAGCATTGGTCAAATGAAGGCTGCGTATTAATGCAGGCATATGACACAGAAAAAGGTGCTGGAACGATGAGTCCATACACGTTCCTCAGAAGCATTGGGCCAGAGCCATGGAAGGTAGCCTATGTAGAACCTTCAAGACGCCCGGCTGACGGCAGATATGGAGAAAACCCAAACAGATTGTATCAACATCATCAATTTCAAGTGATCATTAAGCCATCACCTGACAATATTCAAGAACTGTATCTAGAATCATTGAAGGCGCTTGGCATTGACCCGCTGAAACATGATATTCGTTTTGTTGAAGACAACTGGGAAAACCCATCTCTTGGCTGTGCAGGACTTGGCTGGGAAGTTTGGCTTGATGGAATGGAAATTACGCAATTTACGTATTTCCAGCAAGTCGGCGGTTTAGAATGTAAGCCAGTTTCTGTTGAAATCACATACGGAATTGAGCGTCTTGCTTCTTACATCCAGGACAAAGAAAATGTATTTGACCTTGAATGGACAGATGGCTTTACTGTAAGAGATTTATTCTTAATGGCTGAATACGAGCATTCTGTGTATACGTTTGAAACATCTAATACGGATATGCTGTTCGATTTATTTACAACATATGAAAAAGAAGCACATAGCCAAATGGACAAAGGGCTTGTTCACCCGGCATATGATTATGTACTCAAATGTTCTCACACATTTAACCTGCTTGATGCCAAAGGCGCGATTTCCGTGACTGAGCGAACAGGCTATATCGGAAGAGTACGTCAGTTAGCGAGAAAAGTAGCCAAAACATATTACGAAGAACGAGAAAAACTAGGATTCCCTATGCTAAAAGAGGAGGCGGCTTCTCATGAATAAACAAGATGTATTACTTGAAATCGGCTTAGAAGAGATGCCGGCTCGTTTCATGCCAGAAAGCACAAAGCAGCTAGGTGACAAAGTAAAAGCTTGGTTCGTAGCGCAAAATATTTCATTCGAAGACGTTGCTTTATTTAATTCACCAAGACGTCTGGCTGTACTTGTCAAAGGTGTTGCAGAAAAACAAGAGGACATCAAAGAAGAAGCAAAAGGACCGGCTAAAAAGATTGCTCAAGATGCTGAAGGCAATTGGACAAAAGCTGCCGAAGGTTTTGCCCGCGGACAAGGCGCATCAACTGATGATCTGTATTTCAAAGACATCAAAGGTGTGGATTATGTCCATGTCCAAAAGTTTCAAGAAGGTAAGCAAGTCAAAGACCTTCTTCCAGCATTGGGGGACATTGCCGCTTCATTGAGTTTTCCAAAGAACATGAGATGGGGAAGCGAGGATTTACGCTATATCCGTCCAATTAAATGGATTGTTTGCTTATTTGGTCAAGAGATCATTCCTGTCGAAATTGCAGGAGTGAAAAGCGGACGGGAGACTAGAGGACATCGTTTCCTAGGGACGACAGCCAGCATTGACACACCAGCTTCTTATGAGCAAACATTAAGAGATCAATTTGTCATTGTAGATTCAGATAAAAGAAAACAATTAATTACTGAGCAATTACATGCCCTTTCTTCCGAAAAAGGCTGGGTCATTCCAGTTGATCCTGAGCTTCTAGAAGAAGTGAACGATCTCGTTGAATATCCAACCGTTCTATTTGGTTCTTTTGAAGAAGAATTTCTTGCGCTGCCAGAAGAAGTGCTTGTCACGACAATGAAAGAGCATCAGCGTTATTTCCCAGTGAAAAATGAACAAGGGGAATTACTGCCGCATTTTATTACGGTCAGAAACGGGAACAGTGAGGCACTTGAAAATGTGGCAAGAGGGAACGAAAAGGTCCTTCGTGCACGTTTATCAGATGCGGCATTTTTCTATAAAGAAGACGAAAAACTCGTCATTGAAGACAACATTCAAAAGCTTGATAAAGTCGTATTCCATGAGAAACTTGGCACGATTGGCGACAAGCTGAAAAGAGTAACAGACATTGCTGTCCGCCTTGCTAGTCATGTGGGTGCAGATGAAGAAACGTCTAAACGCGCTGCAAGAGCAGCCAGTATTTCTAAATTTGACCTTGTGACTCAGATGGTCTATGAATTCCCAGAACTGCAAGGAATCATGGGTGAAAAATATGCTAGAGCACTTGGCGAGCATGAAGAAGTGGCAAAGAGTATCAACGAGCACTATATGCCGCGTTTTGCCGGTGACGATGCGCCGTCAACACTTATTGGGGCGATTGTTGCAGTGGCGGATAAGCTAGATTCTATTTGTTCATTCTTCTCAATTGATGTCATTCCAACGGGCTCTCAAGATCCTTATGGATTAAGAAGACAAGCGAGCGGTATCGTTCAAATCCTACTCGACCGCCAATGGAATCTTTCATTTAAAGAGCTTTTAGCACTAGCTCAAGTAGATGCAAAACATGAAGCTGTTCTCATTGAATTTTTAACACACCGTTTGAAATATGTCCTTCAAGCAGAACATATCCGTCATGACGTGGTGGAAGCAGTCCTTGATGTTGAAAATATTGAACCATATGCGGTTGTGAAAAAAGCGGCTGTTCTTGAAGAGAGCGTGAAACAGGAGAGTTTCAAAGAAACGGCTGAGGCACTAGGCCGCGTCATTTCAATCAGTAAAAAAGGGGAAGACGCACAGATTCAGCCTGAACTGTTTGAAAATGAACACGAACAAAAGCTATTTGAAGCGTATCAGCAAGCGGAAAAAGCCGTCAACGAGTATATGGCAAAAGGTCAGTACCAATCAGCACTTGAAGCGCTAGATACATTAAAAGCACCAATTGTTCATTATTTCGACCATACCATGGTTCATGCGGATGATGAAAAACTGAAACAAAATCGTTTGGCACAAATGGTCAAACTTGCAAAAGTCATTCAATCATTTGCGAATATGAACAATTTAATTGTAAAATAAATACCTAAGAACGGTTGCCTTTTTCGAAGGGCAATCGTTTTTTACTCATTTAATTCACGGTTTTTGAGTGGATTTTTGTTTCATTCGGACGAAGATGCGCTATAATATGATGAGTTATGAAATTGATATACATAAAGTAAGGATTCGCTCTCTCTATTTAAAGGTGGTGAGTACAATCGAGTTAAATAAACGGCAAGAGCAGATTTTACAGATTGTCAAAGAGAATGGTCCGATCACTGGAGAGCATATCGCCGATCGGCTGAACTTAACAAGGGCTACCCTCAGACCGGATTTAGCCATTTTAACGATGTCTGGCTTTTTAGAAGCAAGACCAAGGGTCGGCTACTTTTTTACAGGCAAAACAGGCACGCAGCTTCTGGCAGATAAGCTGAAAAAACTTCAAGTGAAAGATTTTCAGTCCATTCCGGTCGTGATACACGAGAATGTTTCGGTTTATGATGCGATTTGTACGATGTTTTTAGAGGATGTGGGCACATTATTCGTTGTGGACGATCACTCTATTTTAACAGGCGTGTTATCAAGAAAAGACCTCCTTCGAGCAAGTATTGGGAAACAAGAGCTTCCATCTATACCTGTCCATATTATTATGACAAGAATGCCGAACATTACCGTTTGCCGCAAAGAAGATTTTATTATGGATGTGGCCAAGCACTTGATTGAAAAGCAAATAGATGCACTTCCTGTTATAAAAGATACGGATAAAGGCTTTGAAGTGGTCGGCAGAATTACGAAAACAAACATGACGAAAATACTTGTTAGCTTATCAGAGAACGAAATTATCTAATTACAGAAGACTGCGAGGGGATGTTATGAGTAATCGCGTAATTTTTGTTGTATCAGATTCAGTAGGAGAAACGGCAGAGCTCGTGGTCAAAGCGGCACTTAGCCAATTTGATGGCGGCTCATCCGACCATTCAAATATTAGAAGAATCCCATATGTAGAGGATGTCGGTACGATTAAAGAAGTGATTTCATTGGCGAAAGCAGATAATGGGATCGTTTGCTTTACTCTTGTTGTGCCAGAAATGCGCCAATTCTTAATAGAAGAAGCAGAAGCGAATGGCGTCGTGTACTATGACATTATCGGTCCACTTATTGATAAAATGGAGACGGCATATGGAAATGAAGCGAAACATGAGCCAGGTCGTGTACGTCAATTAGATGAGGACTATTTTAAAAAGGTAGAAGCCATTGAGTTCGCTGTGAAATATGATGATGGCCGGGACCCAAGAGGTATTCTAAAGGCTGATATTGTGCTGATTGGTGTATCGCGTACGTCTAAGACACCACTTTCTCAGTACTTAGCACATAAACGCTTGAAGGTAGCAAACGTTCCGATTGTTCCTGAAGTTGATCCGCCAGAGGAGTTATTCTCAGTTGATCCAAAAAAATGCATCGGTCTGAAAATTAGTCCAGACAAACTAAATCATATCCGTAAAGAACGTTTAAAATCACTCGGTTTAAATGACCGTGCCATTTATGCGAATATCGAGCGGATTAAAGAGGAACTAGAATATTTCGAAAAAGTGGTTGACCGAATTAACTGTCAAGTTGTGGATGTATCGAATAAAGCAGTTGAGGAGACAGCAAATGTCATTCATCAAATGCTGACCAAAAGAGGTTCCGAATAAACTCAGGATGCTCCTCCTGGGTTTTTCCTATGGTGGGAAACGGGTAAACAAAAACAATGGCATATTTGCTGCATTTGTATTATAATAAAAAATTGTGATAAAATGATTGATTTTAGGTTTAAGTTAAGTCAAGAACGAATAAACTAATATTGGCAGAAGTCAAGTGATTCTGAACATAACTTTTCGACAAAATGAGTTTTACTGTTGATTGCTTTATGGGGGAAAAGTATGGTCTTTTTGCTTCTCTAAAGCAGGAATAAGGTGGAGGGATGGAGAATTAGTCACCTGAATGAACGTAAAAAAGAAAGGACGATTTATGTCGATGCAGATGCTTGTCCTGTAAAAGACGAAATCCTTTCTGTCGCATCTCAATTTGAAGTACCTGTGACTTTCATTGCTTCATATGAGCATTTTCAAACCAAACGATCATCACTTGAAGATTGGCGGTTTGTTGATACACATAAGGAAGCAGCAGATTTAGTCATTGCGAACTTGGCTGTCAAGCACGATATTGTTGTCACCCAGGATATTGGTCTGGCCTCCTTACTGCTTCCAAGACAAGTCATTGTTCTGTCTGAAAGAGGACGAATGTACACAAACGAAACAATTGATTTTGATTTGGAACGCAGGCATGTTTCCAGTAAACAGCGAAGAAAAGGTGTATACGGAAAAGGTCCCAAAAAGCTTTTAGAAGAGGATAAAAAGCGATTTATTGCCCAACTACAAAAAATCCTGTCGAATCATGAAGGATTTTTGAATTAAAAGGCGAATAATGTACGACGGAGTGTTATTAGGATGAGCAAACGTATACCAGATGAACTTTTGGAGCAAATCCAAAAAAACGCAGACATTGTCGAAGTGATTGGAGAATACGTACAGCTTAGAAAACAAGGTCGGAATTACTTCGGTCTTTGTCCATTCCATGGTGAAAATACTCCTTCATTCTCTGTTTCAGCAGATAAGCAAATCTTCCATTGTTTTGGCTGTGGTGCAGGAGGCAATGTATTTTCGTTCCTCAGACAAATGGAAGGCTACTCATTTATTGAAGCCGTTTCACATGTTGCTGATAAGTACCATATTGATTTGCCGGATCATGTAGCGAATGCGCAGATCAGTTCCTCACAGCAAGAGGATACAGCAGATCATAAAATGATTGAGGCGCATGAGCTTCTTAAGAAATTTTACCACCATTTGCTGGTAAATACAAAGGAAGGTCAAAACGCACTCGATTATTTAAGGTCCAGGGGCTTTACGGATGAAACAATTGCCAAGTTTGAGATCGGGTATGCTCTCGACTCGTGGGATTTCGTGACCAAGTTTTTAGAAAAACGAGGGTTTGATCCTGCGATGATGGAGAAGGCTGGTCTTTTGATTCAACGAGAAAACGGCACAGGTTTTTTTGACCGCTTTAGAGATCGTGTCATGTTTCCGATTCATGATCATCACGGGACGGTCGTCGCTTTTTCTGGAAGATCACTTGGTGATCAGCAGCCAAAGTATATGAATAGTCCTGAAACGCCACTTTTTCATAAAAGTAAGCTGCTTTATCACTTTCATGACGCGCGTATGCATATTAGAAAACGCGAACGTGCAGTCCTTTTCGAAGGATTTGCTGACGTCATCTCGGCTGTCACAAGTGGTGTTGGCGAAAGTGTTGCAACAATGGGTACGTCTTTAACAGAAGAGCACGTAAAGCTTCTTAGGCGGAACGTTGAAGAGATCATTTTATGTTATGACTCTGACACGGCCGGGTATGAAGCGACCATGAAAGCATCAGATTTGCTTGGAAAAAGAGGATGTAAAGTTCGCGTTGCCATGATACCAGATGGACTTGATCCAGATGATTACATTCGTAAATATGGCGGCGAGAAATTTAGGAATGACATCATAGATGCAAGTGTGACATTAATGACATTTAAGATGAATTTTTTCCGAAGAGGAAAGAATTTGTCTGACGAAGGAGACCGCCTGACTTATATGAAGCAGGTTCTCCGAGAAATTAGCCGATTAAACGGTTCCTTGGAACAAGAGATTTACATGAAGCAGCTGGCTGGGGAGTTCTCCATTTCACTTGACTCATTAAAGGAGCAATTGGAGCTTTTTGAAAAGCAGCAGCGACAAGAGGCCAAGAGCTCGCAAGAAGAAAATGGACTTGAAAAGCGGCGTGCACATCTGTCAACACAGGTAAGACGAAAACGTCTAAGGCCGGCATATGAAAACGCAGAGCGAATGCTCCTTGCACATATGTTGAAAAATGATGACGTGATCCGAAAAGTGCTTGATAGGATAGGGTTTGAATTTAATATAGATTCGCACAGAGCGCTGGCAACATACATTTATGCATTGTATGAAGAAGGCAAGGAGCCGACCCCGCAGCATCTGATGAACCGTATAGAAGATGATGTGATTAATCAGCTCCTGACGGATATATTCATGATTCAAGTTGGAGACGAACTAAGTGAAGCTGAATTAAGTGATTATGTAAAAAAAGTGTTGAATCATCGGAATTTGTCAATGATAAAGGAAAAAGAACTAGAACGTGCAGAGGCGGAGAGGCAAAAAGATTTCTTCAAAGCGGCAACACTTGCAAAAGAAATTATTCAGTTGAACCGTTCGCTGAAGTAATACGTCTACTATTTATGACAAGACTTACGGCTGGCAATGAATCCTTTAATGGGAGGAGCATAAGACCGCAAGCATCTTGCCTTCATCATTATTTATTTTTATTCCTATTTGCTCATTCTGTTTGATAGAGAGAGAAAGGCAGAGCAGAAGCAAATCGCAAGTTACTTTAGAATTCGTTGCAAGCTTTGGAAGGAGGGATCCATAATGGCTGATAAACAAGCCCACGAAACTGAAACTGAATTAACCTTTGAACAGGTGAGAGATAAGCTCACTGAAACGGGTAAAAAACGGGGCGTTTTAACATACGAAGAAATTGCAGAGCGTATGTCTAGCTTTGAAATTGAATCAGACCAGATGGATGAATACTATGAATACTTAGGCGAACAGGGTGTAGAACTCATCAGTGAAAATGAAGAGACTGAAGACCCAAATGTTCAGCAGCTGGCTAAGGCAGAAGAGGAATTTGACCTGAATGATTTAAGCGTACCACCAGGTGTCAAAATTAATGATCCTGTTCGTATGTACTTAAAAGAGATCGGGCGCGTCAATTTGCTATCTGCTAAAGAAGAGATTACGTATGCTCAAAAGATTGAAGAAGGCGATGAGGAATCAAAAAGAAGATTAGCGGAAGCGAACCTTCGTCTCGTTGTCAGCATTGCGAAACGTTATGTTGGTCGTGGTATGCTGTTCCTTGACTTGATTCAAGAAGGAAACATGGGGCTCATGAAGGCGGTTGAGAAGTTTGATTACCGCAAAGGATACAAATTCTCAACATATGCGACTTGGTGGATTAGACAGGCGATCACACGTGCGATTGCCGATCAGGCGAGAACAATCCGGATCCCGGTTCATATGGTGGAAACCATTAATAAATTAATCCGTGTTCAAAGACAGCTTCTACAAGATCTAGGTAGAGAACCAACGCCAGAAGAAATTGCGGAAGACATGGATTTAACACCAGAGAAAGTAAGAGAAATTCTTAAAATTGCGCAAGAGCCAGTATCTTTAGAAACACCTATTGGTGAGGAAGATGACTCGCATCTTGGTGATTTTATCGAAGACCAAGAGGCGACTTCTCCATCAGACCATGCTGCCTATGAGCTCTTAAAAGAGCAGCTTGAAGATGTATTAGATACGCTAACGGACCGTGAAGAAAATGTGCTGAGACTGCGTTTCGGACTAGATGACGGAAGAACACGCACATTAGAAGAGGTAGGAAAGGTGTTTGGCGTAACAAGAGAGCGTATTCGCCAAATTGAAGCGAAAGCTCTTCGTAAATTAAGACACCCAAGCAGAAGTAAACGATTAAAAGACTTCTTAGAATAGAAACCGGACGGATCTTGAGAGAGATCCGTTCTTTCTTCATCAAAATGAAAACGCTTTTTTGATCTGATTATATTTTACTGAATAACAAATGAATTTGCAACGTTCTTAGAGAAAAGATGTATAAAAAATACATCTAAATGTGCTGAAGGCTTCTTTTCTCATTTTGAATCATTTTTGTCTAATCTGTGAACTTGACCAAAGTTTTGTATCATAATTCGTTTACTTTTTGTAAAATTAAAGTAGAATTAGAATTGTTTGCATAGTCTCAAAGGGGTTTTTCACAAAGGGGAGGATGAAAGAAATGAAACGGAATCCACTTATACCATTCTTATTGATTGCCATTTTAGGTATTGGACTCACTTTTTTCTTATCAATGAAGGGGCTGAAAGATGAAGACAAAATTGCCTCTGGGGGCAAAGAGCAAAAGCAAGAAGAGACCGCAAATGCAACGCCGGAAGAATTGTATAAGCAGAACTGTATTAGCTGTCATGGGGAAAACTACGAAGGTGGCGCTGGTCCTGCATTAAAAGGTGTTGGCGACAAGCTTGAAGTAGCAGACATCAAGAAGAAAATTCAAGAAGGCGGAAATGGGATGCCGGGCGGGCTAATTCCGAATGAAAAGCTCGATGAAATGTCAGAATGGGTATCCAAAATTAAATAATAAAGCGCAAAAAGCTCTTTTTCATCAGAAGAGCTTTTTTCATTTGAAAACGACTTTTAAAAAGTCCATAATTTATATAAGATAGACAAGTATGAACATTAAAGAAAAGTAGTGATATGGATGAATGAAATGAATTTGTCAAAACGATTAAAAAGAGTCGCAGACTTTTTACCAAAAGAGGCGGTCTTTGCTGATATCGGCTCAGATCATGCCTATTTGCCATGTTATGCGATATTACATCATAAAGCATTGAAAGCCATTGCTGGTGAAATTACTGATGGACCGCTTCAATCTGCGAAGCAGCAAGTACATAGGCTTGAATTAGATGAGCAGATTTCAGTCAGAAAAGGCAATGGCCTTGAAGTGATTGAAAAAGGCGAGGTGAATGCTGTCACAATTGCAGGAATGGGCGGAGCACTCATTGCAAGCATTCTAAATGAAGGTAAACACAAGCTCACAGGGCAGGAGCGGCTTATTCTTCAGCCTAATATTCATGCCCACCATATTCGTTTATGGCTCTATCAAGAGGGGTATGAACTGATGGATGAAGTGATTTTAGAAGAAGATGGCAAAATATACGAAATCATCATTGCCGAAACTGGCGACAAAGATAAAGCCTATGAAGGCATGTCGATTGAAACAGGCATGCTCGTTGGTCCGTTTCTTGCCAAAGAGCAAAATGATGTCTTCCGGCGCAAATGGATGAATGAGCTTCAGCACATGGAGCATATAGAAAGCCAGATTCAACAAGCAGCGCCGACGGAAGAGAACAAAGAACGTCTGAAAGAGCTGAATGCGAAAATAAAAATTCTAAAGGAGGTTTTGACTGTTGGCTAAAACAGTGAACGGGCATGAAATCATCCAATTATTTGAGCAATTTTCACCAAAGGCATATGCGGTGGAAGGTGATAAAATCGGGCTCCAGATTGGAACGCTGAATAAAAAAGTGACCAATGTCATGATCACCTTAGATGTATTAGAAAATGTGGTAGATGAGGCAATTGAGCGGAAGGTGGATCTCATTATTGCCCACCATCCGCCAATTTTTCGTCCATTAAAACATGTGGCGACAGATCAGCCGGCAGGACGGATCATTGAGAAATGCATCAAACATGATATTGCGGTGTATGTAGCACATACAAACCTGGATGTGGCTGATGGAGGAGTCAATGACTTGCTTGCAGACGCTTTAGAGCTCGGGGAAACAAAAGTGCTAGTTCCAACATACGAAGATCCAATTAAGCAGCTAGCCTTGTATGTCCCAGTGGAATTTGAAGAGGCCATCAGGACGGCTTTAGGAAATGCGGGAGCTGGCCATATTGGCAACTACAGTCATTGCGCTTTTTCAAATGAAGGGACAGGCAGTTTTCTGCCATCAGAAGAAGCTGTGCCATTTATTGGTGAGACGGGTAAATTGGAATTTGTGAAAGAAGTACGAATCGAAACCATTTTCCCAGCAAGTATTGAAAAACAAGTGATTCGTGAAATGATCAAAGCACACCCTTATGAAGAAGTGGCTTACAGTGTACACACGACAGATCTTCCTCCTATTCAAAAAGGCCTTGGTCGTATTGGTGAATTAAAAGAACCTATGACACTTAAAGACTTCACTCAATTTGTGAAAACGAAGTTAGATGTGAATGGAGCGCGTTTTGTAGGAGATCAGGAAGCGGTCGTGAAAAAAGTAGCTGTGCTTGGAGGAGACGGAAATAAATATATCCATCAAGCGAAAAGAATGGGTGCAGATGTGTATGTGACTGGCGACCTTTATTTCCATGTCGCTCACGATGCCATGATGCTCGGACTGAATGTAGTGGACCCAGGTCATTACGCAGAAAAGATCATGAAAGAGGGCGTGAAGACAAAGCTAGAATCACTATGTACAGATAAAAAATATGATGTGCAGTTCTTTGTATCAGAATCAAACACAAACCCGTTTCAATTTGTGTAATCAAAAACGTCAGAGCATAGCAGCTCTGACGTTTTTTTATTTCTTTGTTTTCACGCGAGGTAATATCTTAGAAAGAGGAACCGTCCGTTCAATTTTCCATGTCGATTCATCATCAGGTTCGTAGTTTTCTAAGAAACGAATGACTTCTTTTGTAATAGGTGTTGGTGTGGAAGCACCTGCAGTAACGGCAACTGTTTTTACCCCTTGGAGCCATTCAAGCTTTAACTCACTGAGATCACCAATTCGGTAAGCCTGCGTTCCTGCAATCTCCATTGACACTTGCGCCAGACGATTTGAGTTATTGCTTTTTGGATCGCCGACCACAATGGTCAGATCGGCTTGGCCTGCTTGCTGTGACACAGCTTCCTGACGTACCTGTGTCGCAAGGCAGATCTCTTGATGGTACTCGACGTGAGGATATTTTTCTTTAATGAGCTCCATCAGATCATGAACATCCCACTGAGACATTGTCGTCTGATTGGTGATGAGCAGTTTATCTGACGTTAAATCGAGCGCTTTAATATCAGCTTCTGTTTCGACAAGGTGCACTTTGTCAGGTGCAACACCGACGGCTCCTTCTGGCTCAGGGTGACCCTTTTTCCCGATATAAATAATGTCATATCCATCAGCTGTTTTTTCTGAAATGAGTTCATGTGTTTTCGTGACATCTGGACAGGTCGCATCAATGGCGACAAGGCCTTTTTCTTCTGCAATTTGACGGACTTCAGGAGATACGCCGTGAGCGGTGAAAATCACTGTGCCACTTTCAACCTGTTTTAAAATATCCAGACGGTTTGGTCCGTCCAGTGTGTAAATTCCATCTTCTTCGAAGGCATCTGTGACATGTTTGTTGTGCACAATCATACCTAATATATAAATTGGGCGTGGCAAGTTTTTATCAAGTGCGGCATTTTTAGCAATGACCATTGCATCTACAACGCCATAGCAATAGCCACGCGGCGAAATTTTAATTACATTCATTTATTCGTCCTCCTGTAGGGAAGTGCTGCTAGAGAAGAACAATATAAAAAGCCGTGAAAAACGGCTTTTGATCATTCTCTTCCTTCATTATAGCCAAAGTAAGCGCATATATCAAAGATTGTTATACATGGGAAACACTTCGCCTTTAAAAGATCACTAGACATATAGTTTCGGAATGGAACTACCCGATCTTTTTTTCGGTTTTGCTTCAGGAGCAGCTGATGTGTGTACAGTGGTTTTTTTGACAAGGATGTCCTCTGGTTCTTCTTCTTTTCCTTCTTCTATTTCATCATCAACCGGTGCTGCTTGTTCGTGCGGAACGTCTGTTTCTGCAGTGATTTCTTTTGGTTCTTCGTCTGCATCATTCGTATTTGTTTCATCATCATCCGCACTGCCAAGCTGGCTATAGAGTTTAATCATGGCAGGCAAATTTCTGACTAAAGGACCGTATTGCTGAATCATAGGCGTGAATTGCTGCGCCATTCCGAGTACTTTTTGAACATTTCCTAACATGCTTGAAAGGTTCGCAGGGTTTGCGAAGCTCTGGATTCCTTGTAATCCCGCACCACCTCCAGCTCCAGAGATCCCTGCTCCTCCAGCTCCAGGAAGAAATTTTGCCAGCATGCCCTTAATTCCGGCTCCGCCGCCTAGTGCACGGCTTTCGCCTCCAGGAATGCCACCCATCCCGCGTAGACCGCCGCCTTGTACAGACGGAGAGCGAGGCATCATTTGTTGAAATTGGTTGCCTTGCCCTTGAAAAGGCTGTTCGATCGGAGCCTGCTGTCTCCGTTGAAAAATCCCGGGCTGTCCGCCATTTCCAAGGTGCCGGCGTGAGGGGCGATGCGGCTGAAAATCGCCCATAGGTCTTTGCCCTAACATACTTGTACCTCCCTTACTGCATTCTCTTTCTCTTCATAGGTTATGCAGGGAAGTATCATTTGGTTTCCTGTGAGAAAAGCGGACATGGTTTTTTTGCGGAAAATCAGCTATAATGAGGAGATGAGCAAAAAGGCATTGCCTTAAGGAGTGAAAACATGAAAGAAACGAAATTTACGACATATGAATTAAAGTCTTTTATTATAGATGCTATTCATGAACTGGGCTTTTATGAGCCGACTGATATTCAAAAAAGAATCATACCTGCTGTTTTAAAAGGTGAAAGCGTGATTGGACAGTCTCAAACAGGGACAGGGAAAACCCATGCGTATTTATTGCCGCTTATTCATTCAATTGATCCAAGCAAAGAGCAAGTACAAGTGGTCATTACTGCACCAACACGAGAATTAGCGAATCAAATTTTTAAAGAAGCACAAACGATCTTAAAAAATACGACTTCAGAAGAAGAAATCAAGGCAAAGCTTTACATTGGCGGAACGGACAAGCAGAAATCCATTCAAAAGCTAAAGAATCAGCCGCACTTAGTGGTCGGCACTCCTGGACGTATTGCTGATCTTATTCATGAGCAAGCGCTGAATGTGTACAAAGCAACATCTCTTGTCATTGATGAAGCAGACCTTATGCTGGATATGGGCTTTTTAGAAGATGTGGATCGTATTGGTTCACAAATGCCAGAACAGTTGCAAATGCTCGTGTTCTCAGCAACTATTCCAGAAAAATTAAAACCTTTCCTCAAAAAATATATGGATAATCCGAAATATGCACATGTTGAACCGAAACGAATTACGGCTGAAAACATTCAGCATATTTTAGTTCCATCTAAACAACGAGATAAATTAAAATTACTTCATGAAATGGTGACGAATGTACAGCCTTATTTAGGGATCATCTTTGCCAACACGAAATCAACTGTTGATGAAATTGCCTCATTCCTACAGGAAAAAGGAATGAAAATTGGGGTACTTCATGGTGGTTTAACGCCTCGTGAACGTAAAAAAGTGATGAAACAAATTGAAGATTTGGAGTTCACATATATTGTGGCATCTGATCTTGCTGCCCGTGGGATTGATATTAAGGGTGTCAGCCACGTGATTAACTATGAGCTCCCATCCGATCTTGATTTTTATGTTCACCGTGTGGGAAGAACGGCTCGCGCTGGTTCATCTGGCATTGCAATGACCATTTATGATCTTGCTGATGAGGATGCACTCGTTCAAATTGAAAAAATGGGTGTTGTGTTTGAAAACAAAACGATTGTTCATGGCGAATGGCGAGATGCAGATGATCGTTTGAAGCGTCAAAGACGTAAAAAAGCACCAAATGAAATTGAAGAAAAAGCAAAACGCCTTGTCAGAAAACCGAAAGCCGTCAAACCTGGATATAAAAAGAAAATGACACGTGAGATGGATAAGATCAAAAGACAAGAACGTAGAAAGTCAAAGCGTAACGGAAAGTAGGGGGACACATTGTTGAAGATTGGATCACATGTATCCATGAGCGGAAAACATATGCTACTTGCGGCGAGTGAGGAAGCTGCCTCTTATGGTTCAAATACTTTTATGATTTATACAGGTGCACCGCAAAATACGCGCCGTAAAAAAATTGAAGATCTCAATATTGAAGCTGGACAAGCGCATATGAAAGAGCATGGTATGACAGATATCGTCGTTCATGCACCGTATATTATCAATATTGGGAACACAGTGAATCCAGCGACATTTGAGCTTGGAGTGGACTTCCTTCGCTCTGAGATAGAGCGTACAGAAGCGCTAGGTGCAAGACAAATTGTCCTTCATCCAGGTGCGCATGTCGGAGCAGGTGCAGATGCTGGAATTCAAAAAATCATTGAAGGTCTCAATGAAGTCATTGTGAAGGGGCAGGAGGTTCAAATTGCGCTGGAAACAATGGCGGGAAAAGGATCAGAATGCGGAAGAAGCTTTGAAGAGCTTGCCCAAATTATTGACGGTGTGACACATAACGAAGCACTTTCTGTTTGCTTTGATACGTGTCACACGCACGATGCAGGTTATCCCATTGTGAGTGATTTTGATGGAGTATTAGAAGAATTTGATCGAATTGTCGGGATCGACCGAATCAAAGTTCTTCATATTAATGACAGTAAAAATGTACAAGGCGCAAGAAAAGACCGACATGAAAATATCGGTTTTGGAGAAATTGGTTTTGATGCCCTGAGCTATATCGTTCATCATCCACAGCTTCAAGATGTGCCGAAGATTCTAGAAACGCCTTATGTAGGTGAAGATAAAAAGAACAAGAAACCACCTTACAAATTCGAAATTGCGATGCTGAAAGAAAAGCAATTTGATGAAGGTTTACTAGATAAGATTACGGGTCAATAAAAAGTGCATGCAATGTGATGAGGTGCCGCTAAATGCGGCCCTTTTTTGCCTAATTTGTGAATTGATTAAACAGATCATTGACGGTCTGTGCTGTCTGTTTAGACGTAATCGCTTCCACTTGCTTAAGCAGCCGGTTGCGCTCTGCATCATTAAAAATATTGATGTTTTTCCCATTCATGAGTTTGGCGACCTCAGCAGCCTGATTGGATGTTAAGCTGACCCCATACTGTTTCGCATACTTTAACAAGTCATTTGCTGTGATCTGATTCAGACGCTGCAACACAATTTTTTGAATTAAAATCAATTCCATTCCTCCCCTCTGTATCAATGTATGGGCGAAAACGGAAAATGTGCAAAAAATTTTATTTTACTCTGTGAAATGATAAAATAGTAAAGTGAATAAAATGTTCATTGAAAACTAAACATGTGTAGAAGGGAGAACGTATGGCAAATAGTAAACAGCATAAAAAGGAATCAGTGCCTCATTTTATTTTGAGAATTTTTCTGATTCTAGTAGGAGCTGCATGTGCAGCAGTCAGCATTGAATTATTTTTAGTGCCAAACAATATTATTGATGGAGGCATCATCGGTATTTCGCTTATTTTGGATTATCTTTTTACGGATAACCCATTCATTAATTTTGCGACGATTGTTGTCATTTTAAATATTCCATTTATGATATCAGGATACAAACATATTGGGAAAACCTTCTTGATTTCCACTGTGATTGGGATAGTCAGCTTGGCCGTGATTGAATCTTCACTCCATCATGTAGAAGCATTTACGACGCAGCCGATTTTAGCTACTGTATTTGGAGGGCTGTTACTCGGGTTTGGCGTTGGGCTTGTGATACGGAATGGAGGCTCAATGGACGGAACGGAAATCTTAGGAATTCTTCTGACGAAAAAAATTCCTTTCTCCGTCGGTGAGTTTGTCATGATCGTCAATGTGTTCATTTTTATTTGGGCGGGCTTTGTCTTCGGACCGGAGCAAGCTATGTATTCTGTCATGACATATTATTTGGCAATGAAAACAATTGATGCTGTCATTCAAGGACTAGATGAAACAAAAGCGGTCATTATCGTTTCGGATTATTATGATGAAATTTCAGATGCGATCCTTCATCGTCTCGGCAGGGGAACCACCAAGCTTAGAGGAAAAGGCGGTTATACCGATGAAGAAAAAGATGTCATTTACGCCGTCGTGACAAGACTTGAAATTACGAAGCTGAAATCTATCGTGTTTGAAATTGATGGTCAAGCCTTTATTACGATTATGGATACGCATGAAACAAAAGGCGGTAAATTCAAAACAGCCATTCATTAGCTTTTATTTTACTTTTTTATCTTTCTTTTATATAATGAAATGTATGTATGGACAAAGAAAATGGCTTTTGCCATTTTCTTTTTGTTGTATAAATCGTAATCATTCTTTTTATATTGGATTAAAGGTGGAAGATTTATGGCAAAGCCAATTATTGAAATGAAGGACATTTCGTATTCATATGGACAGCGAAATGTCATTGATCACATTCATTTAACAGTAGAGGAAGGAAACTTTCTAGCACTTGTTGGACCGAATGGTTCTGGTAAAACAACCTTATTAAAATGCCTGCTTGGCTTGATTAAACCCCAGCAGGGAGAATTAAAGCTGTTTGGCACACCTGCTCAAAAATTTAAAGACTGGGATCAAATTGGATTTGTTTCTCAAAAGGCGAATAGCTTTAATACAGGGTTTCCTGCTTCTGTATACGAGGTCGTGGCAAGTGGTTTAACGGCGAAGATTGGTTTATTCAAACGCATGAGTAAGCAGGATAAGCTTCAAGTAGATGAGGCGATCCGCTCAGTTGGTATACAAGACTTAAAACATCAAAACATTGGTGAGCTTTCAGGCGGTCAGCAGCAGCGTACATTTATTGCCCGTGCACTCGTCAGTCAGCCGAAGCTGCTTATTTTAGATGAACCGACTGTGGGTGTAGACCAAAGAACAGTAGAGGGCTTTTATCAGCTGTTAGAAACATTGAACAAAGAAAAAGGAATGTCTTTAATTCTCGTTACACATGATGTAGGAACCGTTTCTGACAAAGTCACGCATGTGGCTTGTTTAAATCAGACACTTCATTTTCATGGAGATGCGGAAACGTTTGATTCGATGGATGATCAGGCGCTTTCTCAGTTTTACGGGCATGACATTCAAGTGATTCATCACGATCATCACCATCATGGGGGACATGAATAATGCTATTTCCATTTTTTCATTATGAATTTTTACAAAATGCGTTTATCGCAGGTATGCTGATCGGCTTTATTGCGCCCTTACTTGGTGTATTTATTGTCGTGAGAAGGCTCTCTCTCATCGCAGATGCGCTTAGTCACGTGTCACTTGCTGGGATAGCGGCAAGTTTATTCCTTGATAAAAAGTTTGGACTTTTGACAGGGGTTAGCCCGCTTTACTTAGGAATGGCTTTTTCTGTGGCTGGCTCATTGTTTATCGAACGTCTGCGCTCTGTGTATAAACATTATCAGGAGCTGGCGATTCCCATTATTTTATCGGGTGGTATTGGGATCTCTGTTATTTTCATTTCACTTGCAAATGGTTTTAATACAGATTTGTTCAGTTATTTGTTCGGAAGTGTCAGTGCGGTTTCAAGGCTCGATCTTTGGATTATTGTTGGGATCTCACTTGTCGTTGTATTAGTGGTTGTGCTCTTGTATAAAGAATTGTTTTTGCTTTCTTTTGATGAAGAACATGCGAAGGCTTCTGGTATTTCAGCTAAGTGGATTCATTTTATTTTTATTTTAGTTGTTGCACTTGTCATCGCAGCATCGATGCGTATTGTCGGTACACTCCTAGTGTCCGCACTCATGACACTGCCAGTTGCGGCAAGTATTCGGATTGCCAAAGGGTTTAAACAGGCAATTTTCCTTTCCATCTTATTTGGGGAATTGTCTGTTATGGTCGGCTTGATTTTAAGTTATTATCTTGATTTAGCGCCGGGTGGAACCATTGTGATGCTGTCTATCTTGATTTTAATCGGGTGTATTAGTATTGGGAAATTCAGAAGGGGGAATCATCATGAACGTACAAGAAGCGCTTGATTTATTAAAGGAAAAAGGCTATAAATATACAAGCAAACGTGAAGATATGCTTCAATTGTTTTCTGATTCTGATAAATACTTGACCGCTAAAAATGTATTAACAGCATTAAGTGAAGATTACCCAGGGCTTAGTTTTGATACGATTTATCGAAACCTGTCTTTATATGAAGATCTTGGGATATTAGAGACAACGGAATTATCAGGGGAGAAACTGTTCCGTTTTAAATGTTCGTTTTCCCACCATCATCATCACTTTATTTGTTTGACGTGTGGTAAAACAAAGGAAATCGACGCTTGCCCTATGGACAAGCTTGATGCTGATCTAGAGGATTATCACATTAGCGGACATAAATTTGAAATTTACGGAACGTGTCCTTCTTGCGAACCGAAAGAAGTTCATTCATGAAAGAAGCCAGCCGATGGGCTGGCTTTTTGTTTTGTCATATTGAAAACGTTTTACAAAGGGTAGCTGTTTCATTAAAATGAGAACAACAGATCATCTATTGAAACATATTTGAGTCTTTTGAAATAGGGGAGTGGTCAAAGGTGGCACATTATGTTGTTTTCGATGTAGGCGGAACAAAAACAAAGCATGGGGTCATGGATCGAAATGGTGAGCTGATCACGAGCGGCGACTACGAAACAAACTGCCGACAGCTTGAGCCGTTTTTAGAGGACATGGAGAACGTGGTGAAAGAGTATCAAAGGACTTGGGATATCAAAGGGATTGCGATGAGTCTTCCGGGTTTTGTTGACAGTCAAACGGGTTATACGGAATTTGCAGGAGCGATTATTGCTTTAAATGGTCAAAATGTCAAAACGCTTTTGGAAGAAAAAACATCACTTCGTGTAGAAGTAGAAAATGATGCGAACTGTGCAGCTCTGGCTGAAAAATTTAGTGGTCATGCGAAAGAGTGTGACAGCTTTATATGTATGACGCTTGGGACTGGTGTTGGCGGCGGTATTTTTGCTGGTGGCGAGCTTGTTCGCGGTGCCTCTTTTCGCGGCGGTGAATTTGGTATGATGCTGACAGAAACAGAAAATGGTCAGTTTACCACACTCAACAGCAGTGCTTCGACAGCTGGATTGATACGAAGCTACAAAGAGCAGCAGGGCATTCCACAAAGTCAGCAAATCGACGGTCAAGAAATCTTTGAAAAAGCCAAGCAAGATCCGGCCATTGAGAAGATGATCGATCAGTGGTACAAACGAATCGCAATTGGTATTTACAATGTGGCAACAGTTCTCAATCCAGAGAAAATCCTCATTGGCGGGGGCGTGAGTGCAAGGCCCGATTTGATTCCAAACATTGAGAAACATTTACATACTTTGCATGCATGGAAAAACATACAGGTGACACTGGAAACGTGCTATTACTTCAATCAGGCAGGTATGATGGGTGCACTTTATCATTTTTTAATAAAAGAAGGACATCATCGTACAATCAAAAAGTCGATACATTAAACGGATCGGCTTCAGCGTGTAGACAAACCGTCGCATTCTTTGTCAGTCCTGCGTGCTGGTGCTCACGAATGTCAAATTCGCTCCGCGCAGTACTCGTCCTTCCTAGGGCTGCAAAGGTTTTCTATCACGCTGAAACGAAGACAAAGGGCTAATATAAAGTTCATTTTAGCCCTTTGTCAACAATCTGAAGCCGATACATTAAAAACGTATCGGCTTTTGATCTGTTTTAGTAAGCAGTTTGCAGACGCTTTTCATATTGTTTGATCCATTGGGATGCTTCTTGCCAGTTATTAACGCGAATGATCCGTTCATCAATTGGCATTTGATTATACGGTGAGTTAAACAGAATCACTGGAATGTCAGCTTCTTTTGCAATCATTGTGGCATTGCCATGGTGATCTTCAAAAAACACATCGATCTTATGTTTTTGAACAGCTTCCACCTTATGATGTCCGCCAACAAGCTCGATATCGTCGTAATGGACATGATTCTCCTCAAACCATTTGTAGGTGATGTCTGAGTGATGCTGCCTTCTGGCTGTGATATAAATCAATTGATGATGATGTTTCATTTGATTGAGGATTTCTTTTGCACCCTCGGCAGGCTTTGCCTGTTTATAAATAAGAGGCTCATACTCATTCATCCAGCCCCAAAATTCTTCATTTGAAATCTTTAAAAGCTTCGTCAAATCATATTCCGTCATATCATCTAGTGTGATGTCACATTGAAACGACTCATTTAAGTAGGGGACAAAGGTGTCCTGCGCCGTGACTGTGCCATCGATATCAATTCCTAAACGTAACATGCCCACACTCCTCATATTTATCCTCTTAAAGTGTAACATAATCAATTCACAATTCCAGCAAGTTTTAGCAAACATGAAACAGACATTTTTGCTCATACTAAAAAAGCTCCTTTCTATTAACCAAAAGGGGGAATTGATCATGGAAAGAGACGAAGATTTCAGAAGAAATGATCGTGAAATCGACACACACTTTAGTAATGATGATGGCTATTTAGAGGAAACAGCTGCTGAAATAGCAGAGCCATATCAAGCATCAAGAGATCGTGAAGACAGAAGAGAACGTGACCATGTAGGTGACGATTCAGGCAGTAAGGGGATAGGCTATACAGCACTCGCGATTGCGATTATCTCATTATTTGTCTTGCCGGTGCTATTAGGCGTAGCGGCAATCGTCGTTGGTTATATTGCAAGAAGAAAAGGAGCACATGCGCTTGGCGCGTGGTCAATCGGGATCGGAATCGTTTCCGTCATCCTCGGCATCTTTATCACCCCGTTCTTTTAACAGGACAGGAACAGAAAAACGCCTGACAGTGATGTCAGGCGTTCTTTGTTATGCGTTCGCTTGTTTTGCTTTTTCAGCTTCCATTTTTGCATAATGTTCTTCAGCGATTTTATCGATTTCTTTTTTCAGTTCTTCGACCATTGTTTCTTCTGGCACTTTCCGAACGATTTCACCTTTGCGGAATAAGAGGCCTTCACCTCTAGCGCCAGCGATGCCGATATCAGCTTCACGCGCTTCACCTGGACCGTTTACAGCACATCCGAGAACAGCTACTTTAATCGGTGCTTTAATTTTAGAAATATATTCTTCGACTTCATTTGCAATGCTAATGAGGTCAATTTCAATTCGTCCACAAGTTGGACATGAGATGAGTGTTGCTGCATTTGATGCAAGGCCAAATGATTTTAATAATTCACGTGCCACTTTGACCTCTTCGACCGGGTCAGCACTTAATGAAATACGGAGTGTGTTACCAATTCCCATATTCAAGATTGCGCCAAGACCAGCTGCACTTTTGACCGTACCTGCAAATAACGTACCTGATTCTGTAATCCCAAGATGAAGAGGATAATCAAAGGCTTTTGCTGCTTTTTCGTATGCCTCAATCGCAAGGTTTACATCAGATGCTTTCATACTGACAATGATGTCATGAAAGTCTAGGTCTTCTAAAATTTTAATGTGATGCAGTGCACTTTCAACCATACCATCTGCTGTTGGATAGCCGTATTTATCAAGAATCTTTTTCTCGAGTGAACCGGCGTTTACCCCAATACGAATTGGAATGCCTTTTTCTTTTGCCGCTTTCACAACAGCTTCGACTTTTTCTCGTCTTCCGATGTTTCCTGGGTTGATACGAATTTTGTCTGCACCTGCTTCAATCGCTTTCAGTGCAAGCTTGTAGTCAAAATGAATGTCGACAACAAGGGGGATGTTGATTTGTTTTTTAATGTCCGCAATCGCATTTGCTGCACGCTCATCTGGGCATGCGACACGCACGATTTGACAGCCAGCTTCTTCTAAACGTTTAATTTCAGCTACTGTCGCTTCGACATCATGTGTTTTGGTTGTCGCCATACTTTGAATGACGACTTCATTGTTTCCACCTATAGTTAAAGGTCCCACTTTGACGGGACGCGTTTTTGTACGATGTGTGACTTCACTCACTTGTCAATCGCTCCTTAGTGTACATGCAATTCATTTGCAGTGTACGACGTGTTTTACATCTCATATTGTAACAGTCTCTTTGTATGAATGACAAGGAATTAACGTTTTATCTCTTATAGACCGGAAACTTGTATGTGCTGCCTGCCCGAATTTCGTTCGCTTTGACGCCTTGATTCAGTGCTTCAAAGTCTTCGATCACTTCATCTAATGGCTTACTTGTATGTACGATAGAGACGACGGTTTGACCTTGTTTAACAGTGACAGTTTTATATGCCTGTTTTTCAGCTGTTTGAAAGGCGCTGGCGGGAACAGCAGGGCCATCCTGAACGGGGATCGTTCCATTTTTTAAATCAAAAAAGATAATAAAGAGGACAAACAAACTGACTAGTAAAAAAATAATTCGCCGCATTTTACTCACCGCTTTTAAGAGTTTACTTCAGATTATGCATGTCCCTGAGTTGATAGAACAAAAAAGAGTGAAAAAGCTAGGAAGGGTGGTTCTAGTGAGTTCTAGTATGACTTGTAAGTGAAAAAAGTTTGGAAAAAGCAATCCTAAGCCCTTTCTTTATTATGATAAAATCAAAACAGGGGGAGAGTATATGAAGAAAATCAGTCAGCATATATATGTAAGAACACTAACAGAAAGTGATGCAGAAGCACTATTAACACTTGAACGAGAAAACCGCACCTATTTTCAGCAATTTACACCTTTGGTTCAGGATGATTTTTTTACTGTACCTCGTCAAAAGGAACGGATTAACCGCAGTATGCAAAGGCGTGCAAAAGATGAAGCCTATATGCACGGTATTTTCTTAAATGAAACAGATGCATTAATTGGAACGATCTCACTCAATTCTGTTGAAAGAGGACCGATTCAAGGGGCTTTACTTGGATATGTACTTGATGAAAAGCAAGGCGGGAAGGGGTATATGACAGAGGCGATTCGTTTGATTATCGATTATGCCTTTTATGAACTGTACCTTCACCGTATTGAGGCTGGCGTAAAACCATCTAACATTGGTTCCATTCGTGTGCTTGAGAAGACAGGGTTTGAAAAAGAGGGACTTCATCGTAAAAAAGTAAAGATCAATGATAAGTGGGAGGATCACTATTTGTTTGCGATCATCCATCCAGATGAGTCATAGGGTCAAAACAAATAAAAAAGCTCCCCAAAATGAGGGAGCTTATTTTTTTGCAGGTATTTCTTTAACGACAAGATATAAGAAAATAAAGTTAATCACCCAATTTAATAAAAATGAGTTTGCAACCGGCGTGTTTAATGCACTCATGATGGCGAAAAAGACGGTTGTTAATGTGAGTGAATAGGCAGAGAGCTTCCAAAGCATTTGAAAGGACAGCTCTTTTTGCTGCATTCGTTTAATAAATGTGCCAAGCATGGCTAGGAATGTTGCGCTGATGAACATGAGAGCAGCAGTAGATAGGTACAGCAGGACACAAATGACAGGGATAATGATCGCTTGATTCTGGTTTGTGACGCTGGCAAGTTCATCTTTTGTGAGTGTTCCGCCAAGCAGCTGGTATGGAATATCTGTCATTTGTCCGTCAATGGCAATCACTGCTTTTTCTTTCAATAACGCAATGGCTGTTTGTTTTGATTCAAGCTCACTTGATTTTATTTTTTCAGCGGGATCAAAGATAATCGTGATGCCATTTTCTTCTTTTTCGATCGGCGTGCTTTGATCCGCTTGAAGCGTTCCTTTTTCAATGGAAAAGTCGGGTAAATCTTTTTTAATCACATGTTGAAATCCTGACATCGCATTTGAAATCTCTTGGCTCATATGATAGCCCTGGGGGACAGCTGCGATGATCGAAAGGATAAAGATGAATAAAATGGCCTTTCCAATCCCAGTAAAACGAGCTCTGGCAATATCTTTTGGTGAATAAATTCCTTTTAACAATAAACTAAATACGTTCAACCGATTCACTTCCTACATTCTTTTCTATTTCTCACATTGTATCAATGTCTATCCATCCAGTACAAGTACGGCCTTCATTACTGGTTAAGATAGAAGGAATGAGGCATAATGTATACAGCATATAAAAAGGAGGCGGCAGCGGATTGGACGTGCTGTATTGGATTTTGATCGGCTGTGCATTTATCATTGCGTTTGTGGGACTTGTCTATCCAATCATTCCTAGTGTGGTTTTCATGGTTCTTGGGTTTATTTTATATGGGCTCTTTTTTAGCTTTGAGAAATTGACGCTCACCTTTTGGCTCATTCAAGCCATGTTTACAGCTGTGTTATTTGCTGCGGATTATGTCTCCAATCTGATTGGGGTGAAACGCTTTGGCGGCAGCCGGGCGGCCATTTGGGGAAGTACCATTGGGCTTTTAGCCGGTCCTTTTGTGATTCCGATTGCTGGAATTATCATTGGTCCATTTATCGGCAGTGTCATCGCAGAGCTGCTCGTTCATCAAAAAGATCTGAAGACAAGTGTGAAAGTTGGGCTTGGCTCATTAATTGGTTTTGTGTCAGGCGTATTTGCAAAAGGGTTGATTCAAGCACTGATGCTGGGAATCTTTTTGTTTTATGTGCTTCGCTAAATGGAAAATCGGTGTTTAACACTCTTTCTGAAGGGTTAAATACAAAATAAACACTGAAATGTTTCAGATCATGAGCAATAACGTTGAAACAAGCCGTTTCTTTTGATACTCTTTGATTAGGGTGAATTGCTTGCTTACTAAGGAAGCATTTCAGTACATACATTTCTAAGGAGGAATTTAACCATGGCTTTTAAACTTCCAGAATTACCATATGCTTACGATGCATTAGAACCACATATCGACAAGGAAACAATGACGATTCACCACACAAAACACCACAACACTTATGTAACAAACTTAAACAAAGCAATCGAAGGTGTATCAGCTCTTGAAGATCAATCAATTGAAGAGCTAGTGGCTAACTTGAACTCTGTGCCTGAAAACATTCGTACAGCTGTACGTAACAATGGCGGAGGACATGCGAACCACTCATTATTCTGGACGCTTCTTTCACCAAACGGTGGCGGCGCACCAACTGGTGAACTTGCAGATGCGATCGAAAAAGAATTAGGCGGATTTGAAAAATTCAAATCTGATTTCGCTGCAGCAGCTGCAGGACGCTTTGGTTCTGGTTGGGCATGGCTTGTTGTGAACAATGGCAAACTTGAAATCACAAGCACACCAAACCAAGATTCTCCTTTAACTGAAGGAAAAACACCAATCCTAGGACTAGACGTTTGGGAGCATGCTTACTACCTAAACTACCAAAACCGTCGTCCTGATTACATTTCAGCATTCTGGAATGTTGTGAACTGGGATGAAGTGGCTCGCCTTTACAGCGAAGCTAAATAAATGATTTGATTTGAAAAGACCTGCTTCTCTCTGAGAGCGGGTCTTTTTATATTTTCCCTCCTTTTTTTACATATCTGCCTTTTGATGAGACAGACTATTGTGTAGAAAAGGAGAATGAATGATATGAGCAGATTAAAGAAAATGTTCGGGGACATGGATGTCACAAGAGATTTATTGCTCCTCCTCACGATTGGCGGATTATACGCACTTGCGATTGCGCTTTCGAATACGTTTGTGAACGTGTATTTATGGAAACAGTCTGGGCGATTTACAGACCTTGCGATTTATAACTTGGCGATAGTTGTCCTTCAGCCCATTACCTTTTTATTTGCTGGTCGGCTCGCTAAAAAAATAGATCGTGCATTTGTCCTTCGTTTCGGTGTCATCTTCTTAGCCGCTTTTTACTTAATTGTTCTCATGGCAGGAGAGCAAGCGGCAGCTCGGCTCGTGTTATTAGGCAGTGTGCTTGGAATCGGCTATGGTTTTTACTGGCTTGCCTTTAACGTGCTCACTTTTGAGATCACTGAACCTGAAACAAGGGATTTCTTTAATGGATTTTTAGGAGTGCTTACCTCTACAGCTGGTATGATTGGGCCGCTCATTGCAGGAATTGTGATTTCTCAATTAACGGATGATACAGGCTATACAGTGATTTTCACTTTATCGCTTTTTTTGTTTTCACTAGCGGTGGTGATGAGTTTTTTCCTCAAGAGGAGACAATCTAAAGGAAAATTTATCATTAAGCAAATTTGGAAAGAGCGCCATGCGGACGAGAATTGGCGTAAGATCACAACTGCTCACTTTTTTCAGGGGCTCCGTGAAGGCGTGTTTGTCTTTTTAATCAGTGTCTTTGTGTTTATTGCAACAAACAGTGAGCTGGCTTTAGGCACATTTGGTCTAGTCAATTCAGGTGTTGCCTTTTTCGCCTATTTTTTTGCTACCCGTTTGATTAAGAAAAAATGGCGTAAAAAAGCGATTATGTTTGGCGGGCTTATTTTATACGGCGCTTTATTTTTAATCGTCTTTCACTTGTCCTATGTATCACTGCTTATGTACGCAGTAGCCATTGCGATCGGCTACCCGCTTCTGCTAGTTCCGTATGTCTCTTTAACTTACGATGTCATCGGTCATGCCAGATATGCAAGAAAAGCCCGAATTGAATATATTGTCGTCAGAGAACTATTTTTAAATGCAGGGCGTATTTGTTCGATTGTCTTTTTTCTTTTATCGGTCACCTTACTGGGCGATCGGCTTGGGATTCCTGCGTCACTTGTCGTACTCGGAGCGGGGCACACCCTTATTTATTATTTTGTAAAGGACATTCATTTAAAAGAGAAAACAGCTGATATAGAAGAGGCTGACGGTCAAAAGCCTGTTTCTCAAACGAACCTTATGAAGGGAGAAAGGTAAAATTTCTTACCAATGGAACATCAAATTTCTAGATAAATGATAGAAAAACCGCTAAAATGATGATGGCACCTTTTATACACAAAAAGGGGTGCCATTTCTTTCTTGATAGAAAAGGTGATGTGATGAGAAACAAGAAAAACAAAAAAGACGCGAAGGAAGGGCGCAAAACACTTCCGATCCGGCTGAATTTATTATTTTTAGCTGCGTTCATTATTTTTACCGGTGTTGTGGTCAGACTCGGTTTTGTGCAGATTGTGAATGGAGAAGATTATAAAAAGCAGGCAGAAAAACAAGAAGACGTAAATGTCAGCTCATCTGCTCCGCGCGGAAAAATTTATGATCGAAACTATAACACGATTGTCAGCAATAAAGCGCTAAATGCCATTACATATACGAGAACCTCGACGACTTCACAAGAAGAGCGGCTCAAAGTGGCAACAAAATTAGCGGATATGATTCACGTAAGTACGAAGAAAATCACAGATCGTGATAAAAAAGATTTCTGGATCTTAACCCATCCGAATGAAGCGAAAAAGCTTGTTCAAAAAGAAGCCGATTTAAAGGGTGACGATAAGGTCTCTGATGATAAACTATACGAGCTCCAGCTGAAACGCATCACAGACAAGGAATTAAATCAACTGACGAAAAAAGATTTGCAAGTGCTTGCGATTAAAAGACAAATGGATGCAGGCTATGCACTTACGCCTCAATTCATTAAAAATGAAGATGTAAAACCAAGTGAAATTGCTTACGTCTCTGAGCATTTGGACGAGCTGCCAGGTGTAGATGTCACAACAGACTGGTCACGCAGCTATCCTTATAAAGGACTGCTCCGCAGTATGCTCGGCAGTGTGTCTTCAAGTGATGAAGGTCTTCCGTCGTCACTGCTTGAACATTATCTATCACTCGGCTACAGCCGAAATGATCGTGTAGGAAAAAGCTATCTTGAATATCAATATGAAGATGTCCTGCAAGGTCAAAAAGAAAAAGAACAAAGTACAACGGATAAAGAAGGCAATGTCACAAGCTCTAAAGTGTTAACAGAAGGAAAGAGCGGGAAAGACCTTGTGCTGACGATTGATATTCAGCTGCAAAAAGCGGTGGAAAAAATCATCGAAAAGAACTTGAAAAGTGCGAAGCAAAGAGGCGGCACAGAACTTCTTGATCGTGCGTTTGTTGTCATGATGGACCCGAGAAATGGGGAAGTGCTCTCGATTGCGGGTAAACAGATTACCAATAAGAATGGGACATACAAATTTGATGACTATGCACTAGGAACGATGACATCATCATATGCGATGGGATCAGCAGTAAAAGGGGCAACTGTGCTGACAGGTTATAAAACAGGCGTCCTTCATATTGGAAGCACCCAATACGATGAACCGCTCTATATCGCTCAGTCACCGCCGAAAAAATCCTATCAAAATATGGGACTCATTAATGATTTAACCGCACTAGAACGTTCATCAAACGTGTATATGTTTAAAACAGCGATTGCAATTGGGAAAGGGGAATATCGTAAGAATCAGCCGCTCCCAATTGATACAAAGGCGTTTGATACGTTCCGTTACAATTTTAGTAAATTTGGTCTTGGAGTGGAGACAGGTATTGACCTGCCAAACGAAGCAACTGGCTATCGTGGAACGTCTACACAATCCGGTCTCTTACTTGACTATGCGATTGGACAATATGACACGTTTACACCGCTGCAAATGGCGCAATACGTTTCAACGATTGCCAATGGCGGCTATCGTTTACGTCCTCAGCTCGTAAAAGAAGTGAGAGAGCCAGATCCGCAAAGAGGCATTGGGGCTGTAACGGAGTCCGTCAAGCCGGATGTACTGAATAAGCTCGATATGACAAGTGATGAGATCAAACGCGTACAGCAAGGATTCAAGCTTGTGATGCAGAACCCAAGAGGGACAGCATATTCGAATTTTGGCAACAAAAAATACAATCCAGCTGGCAAAACAGGGACCGCTCAATCATTCTATGACGGCCCGATTAAAAGCAAACGCGGCACACCAACGTATAACACAACACTTGTTGCGTATGCGCCTGCTGATAATCCAGAAGTAGCGATTTCAGTTGTCGTGCCTTGGGTGTATCAAGATTACAACCAGCGCTATCCGATTACAAATGATATTGGTGAACAAGTATTAGACAAGTACTTTGAACTGAAATCAAAACAGGAAAGCAATGATACACAAGCGAAGAACAAAAACAAAATTGAAAATGAAGCAGAAACAAATAACTAGACCTTTTCTAGGTAAAAACGCTCACTTTTTGTGGGCGTTTTTTTATATTTTCTTCAAACTTTTCGATATAAATTGACAAAAATCATAAAAAACCCCGCAATTTCTCTACAAATCTTCGACATTTACAAAACCTTAACATTCCATTTAAACGAAATTAATAAAGAACCTTTAATGTATTACTCGTAGGACAAATTATTCAGGGGGTATTCTTGAAATGAAAAAGAACAAATTATGGCTGCT
>Ga0209295_1000074_pt1 | contig 162396 bp, 129 predicted proteins | sample Porto_5metaG_FD_187428 | JGI IMG/M metagenome (GOLD analysis project Ga0209295, IMG submission 187428) | Marine algal microbial communities from Porto, Portugal - Porto_5 metaG (SPAdes) (version 2) | ecosystem: Host-associated > Algae > Red algae > Unclassified | place: Portugal: Porto...
ATCACCGGCTGCATTGGTTAAGGTGATGGTGTCACCTGCCGTGCCGGTGCCTGTGATATTAAAGCCGTCCGCCGCTTCAATGCCGTTAACAATGTCGTCGCCTGTGACGGTATCAATGACAGGTGCGTCAGCGTCAGCGTCAGCGTCAGCGTCAGCGTCAGCGTCAGCGTCAGCGTCAGCGTCAGCGTCAGCGTCAGCGTCAGCGTCAGCGTCAGCGTCAGCGTCAGCATCAGCATCAGCATCGGCGTCAGCATCGGCGTCAGCATCGGCGTCAGCATCAGCATCAGCATCAGCATCAGCATCAGCATCGGCGTCAGCATCGGCGTCAGCGTCAGCATCAGCATCAGCATCAGCATCGGCGTCAGCATCAGCATCAGCATCAGCATCAGCATCAGCGTCAGCGTCAGCGTCAGCGTCAGCGTCAGCATCAGCATCAGCATCAGCATCAGCATCAGCATCGGCGTCAGCATCAGCATCAGCATCAGCATCAGCATCAGCATCGGCGTCAGCATCGGCGTCAGCATCGGCGTCAGCATCGGCGTCAGCATCGGCGTCAGCATCAGCATCAGCATCAGCATCAGCATCGGCGTCAGCATCGGCGTCAGCGTCAGCATCAGCATCGGCGTCAGCATCAGCATCAGCATCAGCATCAGCGTCAGCGTCAGCGTCAGCATCAGCATCAGCATCAGCATCAGCATCAGCATCAGCATCAGCATCGGCGTCAGCATCGGCGTCAGCATCGGCGTCAGCATCAGCATCAGCATCAGCATCAGCGTCAGCGTCGGCGTCAGCATCGGCGTCAGCATCGGCGTCAGCATCGGCGTCAGCATCAGCATCAGCATCAGCATCAGCGTCAGCATCAGCATCAGCATCAGCATCAGCATCAGCATCAGCATCAGCATCAGCGTCAGCATCAGCGTCAGCGTCAGCGTCAGCGTCAGCATCAGCATCAGCATCAGCGTCAGCGTCAGCGTCAGCATCGGCGTCAGCATCATCTATATTAGGCGCTACATTGGTACCAGGCTCACTGGTGTTACCAGCAGTATCTGTTGCCGTAGCCGTAATGGTTTCACCTTCCGTTAGTGGGTTGTCACTGGTATCAATGGCAAAGTCACCATTGTCATCAACAGTGGCAGTGTAATCCGGTTCACCATCTCCATCAGTGTCTACTTTGATCATGGTGCCAGGCTCACCTGTACCCGTAATCTCAGTACCATCTTCATTCACATCAACGGTTGGAGCAGCAGGAGCCATAGTATCAACAGTGATGTCTGTGCTAGTCGGCTCACTGGTGTTGCCAGAAGGGTCTGTTGCTGTCACTGTAAGGGTCTCAGAACCTTCACCCATAGCATCAACGTCGTCTTGGTCAACTGGAATGCTCCAGTTACCGTCAGCATCAACAGTTGCGGTACCAATGATGTTATCTGAGTTATCCGTTAAGGTTATTGTAGTACCAATCTCACCTGTTCCTGTCACGTTAAAGCCGTCTTCAGCTTCTTCGCCATTCACGATGTCATCACCAGCAATTGGGCTGTTGATGGTTGGGGCATTAGGAGCGGTATTATCCACATTACCACCATTATCACTGCCACCTCCCCCTAAAGCCGCTGCCGCCACACCAACACCTGCTAAACCCAACAACCAAGGTACCGCATCAAAACCATCTGTAGCACCTACCCACCAAGGAGATGCTTCTGAGTCTGCGCCAAGCGTTTGTCCTTCAATATCACCTGGCTGCAGTTCAGTCACAGCATCTACTGCTTCGCCAGTATGAGGTACATAGTAGTAATAACTGCCGTCTGCAGCGACACCCATTAATGCAGCGTCGATATCATAAAAGCCTTCAATAATTAGATCAGGATCGATACTTTTACTGTCAAACAAAACATGAAGATTGTTATTTACACGTTTAGTGATAATATTTCTTGGCGCTTGCCCAGCAGCCAAATCAAACAGTTCATAGTTGGTTTTATCAACAGCTTGAATCACTGTAGCAGTACCACTTTGAGTTACCACTTGATGTTCAGCGACTGTCCCAATTTGATTATTGGCTTTGACTATTATAGTTTTCATAAAATCTTCCTTGATTAATTAGTAAATTTTAAACGAGTGTCGTCGAAGCCATTTAATACATGGCTGCTTTGACGAATTGGGTGCAGTAAGAACAGTGTCTTAGAAGCTACTTTTTTTTGAATAATAGGAGGATTTTTTCTAGGCAAACATACTATTGAGCATGTTTTTGGAAGAGAGATGAATCGATAAGACTCGGAGCAAAAAAAAGCTTTGCTACTCATATTTTTTGACTTTTTTTTAATTAAGGCACTCAGGTTTAGGCTATACGAATTTTTATTCGCTTTCATAGACTTACAACCTACTAAACTGGCTTTTCTAGCCGATAATAGTACGGCCTTACGGTTCATAGCACACTATTCCTTGTATACATAAATCTATCTTACGGGATACATATTTTAATTACAGAATACAAAAAAATAACAGGTTTATTTATTAGTTACCTTGGCTCTATACTAGCTTTATATACTTATACATCAACATTATTAGTTTTATATAATTGTAACTTGCTAAATAGCAAAGCCTCAAAGATAAAATACTGGGAAATATATCCAAATTTTACAGAAATATTAGAAACCTTCCATGAATGCACAATAAAATTAAACCTAAGTTACTGTAATTATTAAAAATAATAACAGTAATATTGTTATGCAAGAAGCTCTACTTAATTTTATTCGACAACCCAAAAGAAAGGAAAATCAAAAATCGCATTAATAAATAACTGTTTAAATTGAAATAATCTATACTAATTTTTAGGAATAACATTTATCAAAAATCCGATAATAATGAGAATGATTATTAGTACTTAATTACGAAAAACAAATCTCTTAGAATATTTCTTCTATTCTTCTGCCAATAAATTCTTCTAAAAGATATAATAATAATTACTTGCAATAATCATATACTGTGAGTTATTTTTAATCAACAATATTTTATTTTTTATGATATATATTATCTTAGAGAGATTAACGTGAGAAGCTGCTAAAATATACTTAGAGCAAGCATAAATAAATGATGAATTATTTTGAAGTATGTATTGTGAATATCTACACCGATTTAGACGTTTTTACAGCAAATTTAAATTGATATACATCATACTTGATAGTGTTTAATTACAGATATCGTAATTTGGCAAGAACTATGTCGAAATTGATATTTCTTAAGGAGGGTTAATCTTACAGAAGGTTGATTTGACACGCTACTTTATAAAATAAACGTGCCAAATTTTTTGTATTTATTTGAGTAATCAAGAGTTAATAGGCATAGATAACAATGTTACATATGATGTGCTTAATCTCTATCAACCTCTAAACCGATGACATGATTAAGATGGCCAGTTTTTAGGTATATGGTTGAGCCCTCCACCCCTGCTTTTATTTGTACGTTTTCATCTATCGGTAGTCGTATCCAACTATCCTGCTGATATACCTGCTTACCCTCTGTTAGCTCACCTGCTACAACTAATATTTCTGCACCGCCATGGACTGTCTCATTGAATAACAACTCGCCTGCATCGATACGCTGTAGACTAACGTGCTCTACCCCATCGTAAAAAAGCGGGCAAACAGTACGGTTACCTTGTCGCTGCCAGTTAGCATCATTATAAGTGTCGATAGCCACGTACTGTGTTTCGTCAGACGACATTTGCCGCAATTTAACGAAAATGACAGCACCTTCGTCACTATAAGGCCGATGACCTGAGGTCGGTGGATTACGTAGATACCAGCCAGCTGGATAATGAGTGTCATCTGCAGAAAAAGTGCCTGACAATACCAATATCTCTTCGCCGCTTGGATGTAGATGATGCGGAAAGTAAGAGTTTGGCGCATAGCGTACAAGACTGGTAGCGCGAGCCTTCTCCGCGCCCACACGATCAAGCATGACACGCTCCACACCATTTTGTGGTGACTTAATCCATTGATGTGCTTCAGGAGTTAATGAAGCACGTTGTGAAAAATCTGCATTAATTAGCATAAAGTATTCCAAAGGTATTAAATGATTAGGGCGTACCCACAGTATAAAACCGAGGACACGCCCTAGACGATAAACACAAATATATGACGTTATTACCGCACTAAAATGACCGGTGATAACGTGCTAGCGATAATTTCTGTCGTTGTACTTCCGAGAAACAGTTGCTGCCATTTCGAATGTCCGTACGCACCCACCACCATAATGTCGACATTGTTCTCTACTTGAAACTTTAACAACCCATCTACTGCATCAGAAGCAGATAAGTGATGTGCCTCAACGACAAATCCAGCATCTTCTAACTGTGCGGCGGCGGCGCTCATACTTTGCTTGGCGGCGTCGTTATGATTGCCTATCATCACGATGTGGCCTTTTAGACCTTTTAATAACGGACTTTTTGACACCATTCGTGCCGCTTTAATAGAGGTTTTACTACCATCAAAGGCAATCATATAGGAGCGTGGCTCTTCAAATTTTTCTGAACAAATCAATATGGGAATATCTGACCCACGAGCGACTGTCTCGATCTGACTACCAATATTAATCCGACTGTTCTTATGATCTTCTCCGCGGCGGCCCATCACAATCGCACGATTTTCTGCTTTGAAATGCTCAATACTAGGGAGCAGTTTGCCGTGGCGTTGATAAACGCGAACATTGACATCAGCGAAACTGCTTTGAATATGGCTTTTTGCATCCTGTACCAACGCATTGCTATAGCTGTTGACGACTTTTGCTCTTTGCTCATCCAGCTGGGACAACTCTTCTAATAAAAACTGACGGCTATTTATGCCTATAGCGCCTGATAAATCTCGTCTGGTCGATGCAGGTATGTCACTGACATGCAACAACCCAACAGGTACGTTTAATTTACTGGCATACCACGCTGCATAGTCACAAACCGATTCAGTCACTGCCGAGCCGTCAATACAGGCCAAAATGTGCTGTGTTGTTGTCATAATCTGTCCTTATAATTAATTATTTAATCCCTTACAGTTGTTACCTCTTAAAGAGTATTTTATTTATCTGAAGTACGCGTTAGAAAAACTCTGACCTTATAGAGTAGATTTATTCTTTTATTTGATAATAACCAATTTACACAGCTTCATCCAGCGATGTGTGCGACCCTTTTGCAATAATTGCAATTTGTTACCGTCAGCATTGTATATGGCTCAACGCAGACTGATATCTAGCTATATATAAAGTCTTATCATCGTCTAACCACATGCGCTAGCAAAGTTTGCTACAATGTATTTTTTAGCATTTATGATTTCGGTATCGTTATTTAGGTGATTGGATTATGGCAAAAAATGCCCTACAGGCTCAATTATTAAAGGCTGGCTTGGTTGATAGCAAAAAGGCCAAAAAGATCAGCAAGCAAACGCAACATGCCAAGCGTACTGGTGACTCAGAAAGCGTCGAAGCAAAAAAAGCGTTGGCAGAGGCACAAGCTCAAAAGCTGGAAAAAGATCAAAAGCTTAATCAAGAAAAACAGCGCGTATTGGAAGAGAAAGCATTAAAGGCCAATATCGTCCAAATGATTAAGCAGCATCAGATTACTGAGACAGAAGGTGAGGTCAGCTATCAATTTGTCGATGAGTCCAAAGTAAAGAAAATCGCTATCACGCAGAAACTGTACGATCAAATCGTGGCCGGTCACGTGGTTATCGCTCGTTTGGAAGAAAACTATGCGCTATTGCCTCGTCCATTGGCTGATCGTATTGATTCAAAAATGGAAGGCTTTATGGTTGTGTCTAATGACACTGCTGAAGAAGCATTGGCAGAAGACGATCCTTATGCTGCTTATGTGATTCCAGATGACTTGATGTGGTAGAGGGTTATTCTACTGCTGTTGAAAACTTACTATAGCGTTATAAGCATCCCCTCAAAAGCCCTTTATAGAATTTACGTTCTATAAAGGGCTTTTTGCATTTATACGGGCTCGGTGAATTTTTGTAGCGCAAGATAAGCATTAAATGTGTCGATAGGCTCAATCAAACGTACACAAATCAGACTTCTTTAACCTAACATTGCTGGTTTGGTTAAAGAAAGTAATCCAGACCTATAATTGCCAGAATATGGATATAATCAACTTGAACAGTTATTCAATAACTACTACAATGCGTTTTTAGTACATTTTGTGGTAATACTTTGTTTATTTTTGAGTAATCACTCAACATTGTTCATATGTTACCTGTGTTTGTTGTCTAATAGTTCGGTGTCACCGCGCCCGTTCTATTTGATTAATTTGTTCCAATTCACTTTTACTTTTACTCAAAAAGAGATAATTCATGCCAAAACATTTGCCACTCTCACTGTTGTTTCTTCGCCTTGGTATTTTTGTTGTATTCCTCTTCTGGACACTCGACAAATTCGTAAATCCTGAGCATACCGCCAATGTATTTGCTAAATTCTACGCACTAGAAAACTTAGGTGTCACTATTGTCTACCTGATTGGTAGCTTACAAATCATTCTTATCTTCTCATTCGTCATGGGTTTATTCAAAAAATGGACATACGGCATCATCTTATTACTACACGCCGTCTCTACTTTTGCATCCTTTGGTCTTTACCTAACACCCTTTGATAACTTGTTGTTCTTTGCCGCATGGCCGATGCTGGCAGCCTGTTTGGCGCTGTTTCTAATGAGAGACTATGACACCCTTACACTGGGCAAAAATAAATCTCTAGTATAGACATCAGCGGCAGTGCTTATTACTTAAGTAGTATAAATATCAGACAACAAGACATAATTTATATACTATTAAGACTGCCGACTTAAATTTTTTATCGTAGTTAGGCGATTCAGACAATTCGATTTGATCACCACGTTACTTAAATATAGTTACTTAAATATAGTTACTTAAGTTCAGTTACTTAAGTTTAGTTATTCAGATAATGAGTATTCTATTGTTTGAGCAACAACTACGATTTTAGCCTTCGCTCCCTTATTTGGCCGGACTTTTCATGATTAAAAGAATATTTTTAATACTATTAATATTGATATTAGCGGTAAGCTTTTTTTACTTTGACCTAAATCAATTATTGACGCTTGATGGCTTAAAAGGGTCGATGGCGCAATTTAATGAATACAAAGCACAGTCACCGCTATTAATTATCGGTGGGTTTTTCTTACTGTATGTAGTAGTCACTGCCCTCTCCTTACCAGGCGCTGCGATTTTGACACTAGCCGCAGGTGCATTATTTGGCTTGGTACAAGGCTTACTCATTGCCTCATTTGCATCCAGTATTGGTGCTACCATTGCCTTCTTGGCATCGCGATATTTACTGCGTGATACCATCAAACAGCGCTTTCCTGAGCGGTTGGCAGCTATTGACGCAGGCGTCGAAAAAGAAGGTGGATTTTATTTATTTACCTTACGTCTGGTACCCATATTTCCATTCTTTTTGATTAACCTATTGATGGGTGTGACGTCTATTAAAACATGGACTTACTACTGGGTCAGTCAAATCGGCATGCTGGCTGGGACGTTTGTCTTTGTCAATGCAGGGACACAGCTGGCACAGATAGACAGCTTGTCGGGTATTTTATCTTTCAACTTAATTGTCTCGTTTGCGTTATTAGGTTTCTTCCCATTAATAGCAAAAGGAGTGTTGAACATGTTCAAAAAACGCCGTGTTTATAAAAACCACACCAAACCTAAAAAGTTTGATCGCAATATGATTGTGATTGGCGCAGGCGCTGGTGGATTAGTCACTAGTTATATCGCCGCAGCGGTAAAGGCAAAAGTCACACTAATTGAAGCCGGTGAGATGGGTGGTGATTGTCTCAATTATGGCTGTGTACCTAGTAAAGCCATTATTAAGAGTGCAAAAATTGCTGATCAAATGCGCCATGGTGAAAACTACGGTTTAGAGAACACTGTACCGCAGTTTTCGTTCAAAAAAGTGATGGCACGGGTACAGCAAGTGATTGCTGATATCGCACCGCACGACAGTGTTGAGCGCTATACCAATCTGGGCGTCGATGTGGTCAAAGGCTATGCCAAATTAATCGACCCGTGGACAGTAGAAATTCAGCTGAATGACGGGGGCATGCAAACGCTCACGGCACGTACCATCGTTATTGCTACTGGCGCTCGTCCGTTTGTACCGCCTCTACCAGGTATAGAAGAAACAGGTTACGTGACCAGTGACACGCTATGGACCAAGTTTTCTGAGCTAGAGGAAGCCCCGAAAAAGCTAGTAGTACTGGGCGGGGGGCCAATCGGAAGCGAGCTTGCTCAAAGCTTCGCTCGCTTAGGTTCTAATGTGACACAAGTTGAGATGAGCGATCGCATCATGGGTAAAGAAGACCTCGAAGTATCGGAGTTTGCTCACCAGTCACTCACTGATAGCGGTGTCAATATTTTGACCTCGCATCAGGCCATGCGCTGCGAGATGCGTGATGGCAAAAAATACATTATCGTCAAACACAATGAAACAGAAATCGATATTGAGTATGATGAGCTTCTTTGTGCAGTTGGTCGTAGCGCACGCCTTGAAGGTTACGGCCTAGAAGCGTTAGGTATCGAAACCAACCGTACAATTGTGACTAACGAATACTTAGAGACACTGTATCCCAATATTTTTGCCGCTGGTGATATTGTTGGTCCCTATCAATTTACTCACGTCGCTGCCCATCAGGGATGGTACGCTGCAGTAAATGGCTTATTTGGTAATTTGAAAAAGTTCAAAGTCGATTATCGCGTCATTCCTTGGGTTACGTTTATCGACCCAGAAGTTGCTCGTGTCGGTATCAACGAGCAAGAAGCCATTGATAAAGGCATCGATTACGAGATTACTCGTTTTGAGTTTGAAGAGTTAGATCGTGCCATTACGGATAGCGCAGCTAAAGGCTTTATCAAAGTCATCACGCCTAAAGGTAAAGACAAAATACTTGGCGTTACGGTGGTGTCTGAACATGCAGGTGACCTAATCGCTGAGTTTGTATTGGCAATGAAACATGGTCTGGGTCTCAATAAAATTTTGGGCACCATTCACAGCTATCCTACTTGGGCAGAAGGCAACAAATATGCCGCTGGTGAGTGGAAACGTGCTCACGCTCCTGAGACCGTATTAAATTGGCTAGAGAAATACCATACTTGGCGTCGCGGTTAGTTAATGATAGTGAGTTAATAGCAGTTAATTAAGGACAGTTTGCTGATCGGTATCATTAGATGATGCAATTAGCAGCAAAGTTCTAAAAGACTCCGATAAAGCTGGTTTGGATTTTGTGGTATCTGTTTGATTTGACATGGCAGGCTATGGAATCTTTACCAGCTTTACTAACATTTAAATCATAACGGAAACTTGAATGCGCGTTATTACCGCTCTACCGATGCTCAAACGTCTTACGCGATATAGCACCTACGCTATGGCGATGAGCATTTGTATTGGTATATCAGCAAGCACAGCATCGCCAACTACTGCCAATATTAACCAAGACCTATCACCTTGGCAGCAGATAGAAGTCCAAGGTAGCAATCAAGACGTTTACTTCTATGCATGGGGCGGTGATCCACAAATTAACGCCTATCTACAATGGGTCGCCGATCAAGTCGATGATAAATACAACATCAACTTAGTTCATGTCAAATTGAGCGATACCAGCGAGGCGGTCAGTCGGGTACTCGCAGAAAAATCTGCTCATAATGACGATCAAGGCAGTGTTGATCTGGTTTGGATTAATGGTGCTAACTTTGCCACCATGAGTGAAAACTCATTGCTACTTAAACAATGGGCAAACAAGCTGCCCAATTTTGCACTGACCGACCCTGAGAACAACCCAACCGTAAATGTCGATTTTGGTGTGCCGACCAACGGTATGGAAGCACCATGGGGACAAGCTTCTCTAACGTTCTATTACGATAGCTTATCTACCAGTAAACCGCCAACAACGCTAAATGAGCTGACCGCTTGGACAGCAAAGAACCCCGGCCGTTTTAGCTACCCAAAGCCGCCTGATTTTTTGGGTATGAGTTTCTTGAAGTATGTTTTAGTCATGCTACATGAACAACAAGACGCTCAAACGGGTAAGAACACTAGCGCACAACTTAACTTACCTGCCACCAAAGAAAATACCGCGCTCGTATTAGACCCACTATGGGCGTTTTTAGATGACTTTCATCCAACTTTATGGCGCAATGGCGAGCAGTTTGTACAGACAGGTGCACAAATGCGGCGCTTGGTCGATGATACGGAGTTGAGTCTCGCCTTTACCTTTTCGGCACCAGAAGTGCCTGCGGCCGTACAGCGTTACGACTTACCTCAGAGCATTCGCAGCTATGCCATGAGTGACGGCAGCTTAAGTAATACTCATTTTATCGCCATTCCTTATAATGCTAGCCACTCTCAAGCTGCGCAACTGGTCGCCAACTTTTTGATGAGTCCAGAAGCCCAAGCAAAAAAACAAACCCCTTCAGTATGGGGTGACAAAACCGTACTGGTTCAATCTACGCTTAGACCTGCCCAACAGGCATTATTCAAAACCAAACATCCCCATCCAAGCGCACTGCCCTTTGATAGTGTCAAACGTACGGTAAGCGAGCCGCATCCAAGCTGGGTAGAGGCCATCCAGCAAGGCTGGCAAGCACGTTATGGGGTAAGCCCATGAACCAAATTTTCGATAAAACAAAGAAAAAAAGTGATGCTCCCAAACCTATAACACTTGAGAAAAAAGACCTGTTTACGCGTATCGTGTCTTTTAGTCCCAAACTCTTAATTCTCATATTAATACTACCCGTACTCTGTGGCCTCATCTGTGTACTGTTACCTGCCCTGAGCTGGGTTCCAGCCCTTGAGAAGACGACATTGAATCTGCAAGGGTTTATAGATCTATGGCAAACGCCTGGCATCACGCAGATGGCTGCATTAAGTCTCGCTACGGGGCTTATCAGCACGCTACTTGCTTTTGTCATTGCCCTGATGATATTGGCCGCGTTCTTTAACAGTGTTTGGTTGCAGCGTATCGAGCACCTATTAAGCCCTATCTTGGTCATTCCTCATGCAGCCGCAGCCATTGCCGTTGGGTTTTTGATTGCGCCATCAGGTATGTTTGCACGGCTTATCTCTCCGTGGCTAACTGGTTGGGAGATGGCCCCCGATGGTATGTTTCCGCATGACCCATACGGTATCAGTATCATCTTAGGTTTGACCTTGAAGGAGCTGCCGTTTCTCCTATTGATGGCACTAGGCGCGCTGGCTCAGCCTGAGCTTGGCAAAAAACTGCGTCAACAATATACCGTTGCGCTCAATTTAGGTTATTACCCGATTACTGCTTTTTTTAAGGCGGTCTTGCCCCTGTTATATCCTTTTCTACGCTTGCCTATTTTGGCAGTGCTTGCCTATGCCAGCGCGAGTGTGGAGATGCCGTTGATATTAGGTCCTAACACACCGCCAACACTTGCCGTCTCTATCATACAGTGGTTCAACGATGTTGACCTGACATTGCGTATCAAGGCATCAGCAGGCGCATTATTACAGCTCGTACTAACAGCAGGCCTAGTCGCCTTTTGGCTAGGTGGCGAGAAAGCTATCAAGGCAATATTTAATGTGTCGTCAGTCAATGGCAAACGGCATTATGCAGATACTATTTGGCAAAAAGTCACCGCTATCCTTACCATAGGCGTGATTGGTTTTATGCTACTGTCACTCTCTGGCCTTGTATTATGGGCATTTGCAGGATTTTGGCGGTTTCCGGCGATGCTGCCAGAGCAGTTTGTACTACTGCACTTTCAAAGTGCCTTTACCCAAATGAGCACACCATTGGTCAATACGCTTAACATTGGTGCCGTCAGTACTGGCTTTGCTGTTTTTCTGACTTTGCTATGCTTGGAAGCTGAGCAACTGAGTGCTAAGCGATTATCACACTTCACCAGCTTTATTATTTACTTACCGCTCTTAGTGCCAAGTATCGCGTTTTTATTTGGCTTAGTCTGGTTACAGCAGTTGGGCAATCATCAGTCAGAATTTTTTAATGTGGCCTTTGCGCATCTTTTATTTGTGCTACCGTATGTGTTTTTGTCATTGGCCAGTAGCTATCGACGCTTAGACCCTCGTTTTGCTCATGTGGCTGCCAGCCTTGGTGCTGCACCAATTAAAGTGTTCTTTCAGATAAAACTGCCTCAGTTATTTGCCCCTATTTTGATTGCCATTGCACTCGGTCTAGCAATCAGCTTTGGTCAATATTTGCCAACTCTATTGGCGGGTGGTGGACGTATTGCGACTATTACGACGGAAGCGGTAACACTGGCGAATGGTGCCAGTAGGCGTACCAGTGCCGTCTATGCCATCATGCAAATGGCGCTACCGCTCATCGGCTTTATATTGGCTTGGATGCTACCCAAATACTTTTTTAGAAGTGGCGCTCGGTAGCAGGTTAACCACGAATAAGAAAAGTAGTGAAAATAGCCGTTATAAAAAATCAGCTGCTAAAGATATTAGATATAAAAATAATTATTCATGAAAAACGTAAATAAAGGGTTCCCCATGCCATCATCTCTACAGATAAAAGACTTACAACTGTTTCGTCAAAACGAGCAGTTATTGAGTATCAATGAGCACATTGTTGGTGGCGATATCCTAACCGTGATGGGCCCTTCTGGTAGTGGCAAGTCCAGCTTGCTGAACTGGCTAACAGGTACGTTGGCGAGCGATTTTACCGCGACAGGCACTGTTTGGTTAAACGATGAAAATGTGACTCGCCTACCAGCGCATTTGCGCCGTATTGGTGTGCTGTATCAAGATGCGTTATTGTTTTCGCACCTATCGGTCGCGGGTAATATTGCTTTTGCCATGCCAAAAGGCAATAAAAAGCAGCGAGTTGAAAAAATAGCGCAGTCTTTAGCGCAAGTTGGCTTAGAAGGGATGGGAGATCGTCACCCTGATAACCTATCAGGTGGTCAACAAGCACGTGTTGCCCTACTACGCACGCTACTGAGTGAGCCTAAAGCGATACTACTTGATGAGCCGTTTAGCAAACTTGATACTCAATTGAGAATGGATACGCGGCAATTGGTGTTCGATCAGATTCGTACTCACAAGCTGCCTGCCATCATGGTCACGCACGACCAAAGCGACGCCGAAGCAGCAAACGGTAAGGTTATTCAGGTAGGACAATAGTTTTGGACATCAGAGTCAAACACTCAGCAAAAATGACAAAGAAAGCAAAATATAAAAGGCGGCTCGCATGTTAGACAAGTTTATTACGCCCGTTATCAAGCCGCTGCTGACCCCAATAGTAGCGACATTACATAAGCTCGGTATCACGGCTGATCAGCTGACGGTAGCTGGATTTTTGGTTGGTATGTTGGCATTACCACTACTCGCGTTTGAGCTATGGTATGGCGCACTAGCAGCGATAATATTGAATCGTATCTTTGATGGATTGGATGGTGCGATGGCACGCTACGCCCAGCAAAGCTCAAGCGCTGGTGGCTACTTAGATATCACCCTTGATTTTTTGTTTTATGCCGCTGTGCCACTTGGGTTTATTTTGGCCAACCCTGCACAAAATGCTATTGCAGGTGCATTACTACTGGCAGCATTTATCGGTACAGGTTCGAGCTTTTTGGCCTTTGCGATTTCTGCAGAAAAGTTTCAATTGGACAAACCGCAGTTTAAATATAAAAGTTTTTATTATCTGAATGGACTCACCGAGGGCACCGAAACCATCGCGCTATTTATTGCTCTCTGTATCTGGCCACAGCATTTTGTCTTACTTGCTGGTATCTTTGCCACCGCCTGCGCTATTACTATTTTTACTCGTATACATGGTGGGTATCATACCCTCAAGCAGCTCGAATCTACTAAGTAAGCGTCTAAAGATATACGCCGTATCAAAACCAAGTCATAATACCGCTAAGCATTTACCGAATCATCGAGTCGCAGTGCTTCTATAGATGAGGCCATGTCTTCGGCAAGGGCATGTACCGTCGAGCTCTCTATATCACGCTGTGCAAAGGCACGCAATCCCATGACCTCTGCTTGTAAGCGACGTCCAAGCCTAACCGGATCAAGCTCACTATCCATTTCACCTACATTCTGTGCTTCCTTAAAGCATTCTATAAATCGCGTCTCCATACCTGCCAGCAGCATTTCTACCTTGGTTAACGCTGTCTGCTCACGCGCACCTAGCTCTAGTAAGCTTTTGACCAACATACAGGCTCGGCTCGGTAATGCCTTATCACGAATCCCGCCAAGCTGACGTATGTAAGCGGCTAGTCCCAATAAAGGCGTTTCATGATGGCTCAATACTCGCTCAAGCTCAGTCAATCCTAGACGTGCGTAGTATTCTAGCGCTTCTTGAAACAAACCTTCTTTATTACCAAAAGCGGCATAGATACTACCTGGGCGCATATCGAGCGCTTGCTCGATGTCTTTTAGAGACGTGGCATGAAAACCCTTTTGCCAAAAAAGCTGTAGCGCACGCTCCAAGGCGTCATGACGATTGTAAAGTGCGGTGCGTGACATAATGTGCCCCATTTAAAAAGCCGTGACCTCATATAAAAATGGGCACGGCTATAAAACTTGAATGATTGCTCAATTTTATCCTGAATGTGTGTGACAGTAAAGTTAATATAGGAAACGGTCTAGTACACAAACGTAATGCTAGAACGCGGCCTAGCTATCAACAATCACTCCACAATAATTCAACAGTCATACTGATAGCTAGAAGGTGGTCTCTATAGTGGTTAGTGATAATTTAGTCAAAAATCCAATTAATCGCTCAACAATACATGTTTACTCTTCTGATAAGCGGACAAACCATCACCGCCCAATTCGCGTCCAATACCGCTTTGTTTAAACCCGCCCCATCCCGCTTCTGGCAGTACGATTTGTTGCTCGTTGACCCAGATATGCCCTGCTTTTATTTGTAATGCCATCTCAAGTGCGTCCGTCTCATCGGCGCTCACAATGGTTGCTGCTAGAGCAAACTTACTGTCATTGGCTAGACGAATAGCTTCTGCATCATTAGCAAAGGTTGTACTGACTAATACAGGGCCAAACACTTCTTCCATCCATAGTTGGCTAGTCGTTGGTACATTTGTATAGACGGTTGGCTTTACAAAATAGCCGGATGCCTGTAATAACTCACCGCCAGTTAAGCAATCCAAATTTTCAGCTGTTGCAATGTCAAAGTACTTTTTCACTTGGTTCAGTTGCTGCTCGCTCACCAATGGACCCATTTGCGTCTCTGTCGCGAAGCCATCACCAATCTGCAAACTTTCCGTTTTTACTTTTAATGCGTCAAATAATGGCTCAGCTATATCTTGATGCACTACCAACCGTGAAGTCGCTGAACATATCTGACCTGCATTGGTAAATATACCGCCGATGATTAAATCACAAGCGTAATCAATATCGGCATCTGCACATACCACAATAGCAGATTTACCGCCCAGCTCTAGACTGATATCTTTGATGCCTTTTGCCGCTTGGACCATAACCTTTTCACCGACTATATTACTGCCAGTAAAAGACACCTTGTCAATCAGTGGGTGACTGGTCATAGCGGTACCTACCTCAGCAGCACCCGGCAAAATATTGACCACGCCTTTTGGTAAGCCTATATCCGATAAGATATTACCCAGCATAAGCTCTGGTAGTAGTGTCACCTCAGACGGTTTTAATAGTACGGTACAACCTGCCGCTAGTGCCGGTGCTAGCTTCCAAGACGTTGTCACCATTGGAAAATTCCAAGGGGTAATCAGTGAACAAATACCTACTGGCGCGTATGTCTTTAACAAACGAATACCTGACTCAAGCGTTGATACCTCAGACCATGTTGCCTGATCTGTGATGAGATTGGCATAGTAGCGATAGCAGGCAATGGCATCCCCTACGTCTATCTTTGCTTCTTCAATTGGCTTACCATTGTTTAATACGGATAGCCCAACCAACTTATCAAATTGCTGCTCCATAGACTCCGCAATCGCATTTAGATAACGTGCTCGCTCACCTACACTAGTCTGTGACCAGCCAGCAAACGCTTCATTAGCCACTGCAACTGCCTGCTCTACATGAGCACTGGTACATAAGCGCGTCGTTGTAATGATTTCGCCTGAATTTGGATCATACAAGGCATGGTTATTTGTATTATCAAAGCTTGCGTTATTACCGTCAGTCACAGGTGCTTCAATCGTAATCCAGTCACCATTGATATAAGCGGCATTGAGTACAACTTCATTTTGAGTCGTTTGTATGGCAGTTTTTCTGGTCAAATCTGTAGCGTTCAGCATTTCCATAATGGTCAATCGCCTTGTATTTTTAATCAAATTGTTTGTATGTAATGTGATTGGCGAAATGGTCAGTTTAACTGATTACAGAAAAACCGACCATTTGCATATTATTGTTAGGCTCGATGCCTTGTGAATACTAGACACGCCACTAATACAGTAAATGCGCTACTGAGGTAATAACCACTAAGCTAATCAGCGTACGAAGCATAAAGATTAAAAATAGCTCTAACACATTTAGCTTGATGTTAGATTTTAAAATCAGCGCACCCACTTCAGACATATAAATAATCTGCGTAATAGAACAGGCACCAACGATGAACCTAGTCATCTCGCTCTCGATACTTTTGCCAACCAATGCTGGCAAGTACATATCAGCAAAACCCATAATCATAGCAGGAGCCGCTTTTGCCGCTTCAGGAATCTGCAACCATTCAAGTAGTGGTACTAACGGTGTCGCCAGCCAATTAAAGACTGGAGTATATTCTGCTAGGCCAAGACCAATGGTACCGATGGCAAAGATAACAGGAATCAATCCAAAGTAGATATCAAACAGATTGTGTACGCTACGTTTGAACACATGACCCAGGCTCGGCATAGAGTGCGCCCGAGTGACGGCACGGTTGACCGCCCATTGGTACGTTGTATATTCCGCAGGAATGCCCTCATCTAGCATGCTTTTACCAGCGTGGTAGGTATCAGGTTTCAGCGATAATGGCGGTATGCGCGGCATAATGATCGCAGCGATGAACCCTGTTAGCGCAATGGTCAGATAGAAATACACAAAGTTATTGTCCACGCCAATAGTTTTGGCAACCACATAGGTAAACGCAATAGAAGTCACGGAAAAAGTGGTCGCAATAATGGCAGCTTCACGTTGGCTGTAGAAACTTTTGTCATACTGCTGCATCGTAACTAGCAAACCGATAGACGCGGCACCAAACCAAGAAGACATCGCATCGACAGCAGAGCGACCTGGTAGTTTAAAAAGTTTGATAAATATCTTACTGGCTAAGGTACCCAAAAACTCCATCAAACCAAAGTCAGTCAAAAATGGTAACGATAAAATGGCAAAGAAAAACAACGGAATCAGAATAGGAATCAAATCTTCGAAAATGACACCGCCTGTATTACGATTAATAATAAACTCAGGGCCAACTTGTAGGAAAATCATCCAAACAAACAGCATACCTAAGAATCGCGTGGTCAGCCAAAACCAATCCACATCAAAGAGGTTTTTTACCAATGAGTCTTCATGTAGATTAGGTCTTAGCACCTTTACTGCCAGTGCCCCCAAAGCAGAGATAGTCACAATCGCCATGGCAATATAAACCACGAACCCGCCTAGTGCAGCTTGCAACGTATCGGTCAACACACCCAATAAAATCGTGACTTTACCATCCCACTGAAACGGTATGATAAATAACGCGATACCCAGCGCTGAAAATAACAAAAACTTCCACATTGCTGCTCGCCATTGAGCGGCCTTTGGGGTCTCTGGATCGATAGTGTTATTCCCTAAAATCGGCTGCTGCGACTTATCCATGTAGTTCGACATTTGACTTCTCCTTGATGGGCGATGATTGCCAGTTTTTCCATTTCTCTGTCTGACCAATACCTGGGTTAAGCGAATTGGTTGGATCCAGTTTTTTATAAAAATGATATAGCTCAGTTTTAGCAGGATATACATGCCCCACATTGTGCTCAGCAGGATATTCGATATGACGTTGGTCATAAAATGCCAGCAGCTCATCCTTGAACTGCTTGGCATTGATATTGGGTTTCAATAAATAATCTTGGTGCATGACATGACAGAAGAAGTGCCCCAAATAAAATGTTTTACTGACTTGTTTTTGTAAATATTCAGGTAGAGTCTCGTCCCAATCAACAGCATTTCTTGGTAAGGCAATATCAGTCGATAGCAACTCGCCAAACTTGTCTTGATTTAAATTATGATAGCGAAACATGGCAGCAGTTGCGGCGCTGCGAAACACTAACAATGATTGCGATTCAGATTCTGTACAGACATGCAGCGCACCTTGATACTGCTGCATATGATTTTGCAAAAATGTCTGCGCAGCGGCGATATTATTACCGTCATGTTTATTCGAATTTTTATTAATCCCATTATCAAAGTCGCTATCAAAATCATCTGAGACTTTTATAATCAAGTGGTATTTACATGAGAGCGCCTGCGTGCTCAAAGTGGCTGGTAATGACGGTGGCATCAACTTAGAGGTCAGTTGCAATACTCGATCAGGTAGCGTCTTCGGGAGATGCCATTTGTCCAGATAGTAACCAATTTTTGCTTGCAGCCGATAGAGCGATCCAATCTTGCTAGCAGGTAGCTTTTGCATACTGAGACAAGTGTCACGTCCATAATGCATAGTAATCTCATTGTAGTTACCATGCATATACTCAGCCAACACAGGCAATTTCAACTCGCTTTTTAACCATTGTTTTCTGAGTGTGGTTAAAGTATCAGTGTCGTTGGTTGAGATATAAAACGTTTGCTCTCGCTTAGGCTTGGCAAAGGTCGCTACTCTCACCGCAAATACAATGATCTTGCCAGCTGAGCCAGACGCTTCGTACAGGCTGCTGGGATCATTGTTAAATCGAGCAGGCGTCTGTGCATCACAATCACGGACTTTGTGTTGATAATGATGGTTTGTACAAGCTTTAGTGTTGGTCATGCTATCTGACGCTTGGCTAAACATACCGGCTTGCAGGTTCTCTAGCATCTCCTCTGGATGTGTTCCCAAATCTATCCCTAGATGATTGACTAACTCAAACTGTCCTGAGTTATTGCGTCTGGCAAATAGTGCCGTCTCAGTATAGGCAGGGCCGCGCTGCACCAACATCCCGCCCGAGCTGTTACAGATGCCACCTATTACCGATGCGCCAACACAACTAGAGCCTAATACGGAGTGCGGCTCACGTCCCAAAGGCGCAAGGGTCGACTCTAGCTGCTGCAAAGTAGCTGCTGGCAAAGCAATCAGCTCTGCTGCATCATTAAGTAAATGCACGCCGCCCAATGACTGCATCGAAATCACGACTAGTGGTCGATCATAATCTCCATTGGGTGTTGAGCCACCTGTGAGGCCTGTGTTGGCTGCTTGAGCAATGATAATCACATCCGCTGCGGCACAGATATTAATGACGCGCCATAGTGCCACAAGGGAGTGCGGTATCACAACTGCGACGGTCGCATCTGTGATAGCCTCAATGGCTCCTTGCACATAAGATTGCTGCTGGCTAGGTTTTGTCAATACGTTGGTCGTACCAACGACAGCACCAAGCTCCGCCAACAAACGTGGTATTTGCTCATGTCTATCTTCTGACATCTCTCTAGCGTTGGGCGTCATGAAGGTGCTTCCTTGCGTAACCAACGTTTGTCGTTTTTTAGAACTCTGACTATCAGTTTCGTGATTATTCGTGGCATTAGAACCAATATTACTGTTAACTAAAATAAGTCACTGTTTCAGCCATTTCTTTTAGAAAGTCGTCTGCTTCGTCAATTTCATAAACAATTGGTTGTTTACCCTTTGTGTCTGTCTTTAATGCGTCTAGCAATTGCTGCTTATCCATGATTCTGCGATAGCCAGCGCCAAACCCTGCTGCTAGTGGCTCAAAGTTTGGCGTTTTGATATTGACGCCAATCAGTGGTAAACCGCCCTCTTCCATATAACGACGAATCTCACCGTAGCCTTGGTTGTTCCATAGCAAGACGATCAATGGTAGCTCAAGCTCGGCTGCACAGATGAGCTCAGCAATCGTAAATTGAATACCGCCATCACCTATCAAGCTGACGACAGGCAAATTTGAGCCAACCATAGCCCCGATAGCGGCAGGCAAACCGTAACCTAATGTGCCAAAACCCGTTGACGAGTTAAACCATTTACGCGTCGCCAAGGCTTCAAGACCAAGGTTGCCGCTATAGACAGGCTGCGTTGAATCACCAACGAAAATAACGTCTTTTACTTCATCTCGGATTAGCTTTAATAATGCATTTTGACCAGCGAAGTCTGGTGTTACATCCTTTAAGATGGCTTGTTTTGCCTTATTGACTCGCGACAATGCCTGGTGATCAAATATCTGACCTTCTAAGCGACTACATAAACTACTAATCGCCATTTGCGCGTCGGACAACACCGCGATATCCGCTCTAAATGGACGTTGCAGTTGCTGGGCATCACAGTCGATACGTACTAACGTGCCGTTTATTTTAAACCCACCATTAAAGAACACATCATAGTCAGTCTCGCCAAGCTCTGTACCAATAGCGAGCACCCAATCTGCCTCGGTAATGACTGCTCGACCTGCATCTAATGACTGGTTGCTACCTAAACTTAATGGATGACCAGGTGGCAGCAAGCCCTTAGCATTAATCGTCAAAAACGTTGGCGCATCTATCAGCTCTGCCAATCGCTGTGCATCTTGATCGACATCGACACAGCCGCCCCCATAAAGTATTACAGGGTTTTTAGCGGTTTTTAATGACTGTACAACGAGGTCTAATTGCGTAGGATTCGGCAATGGTCTTGTGACTTGTGGTAGCGTTAGCGTGTCTGCATGAGCTTTTACGGGTGGCTTAGCCACATGACCGGCATCAGCGGTAATGATATCGATAGGCAGCTGAATATGTACTGGCCCCGGACGCGCACCATTAAATAAAGCGAAAGCTTCTGCGATGACTTTAGGTAGCGACTCTGGTTGCCAAATGGTTTTACTCATGAGTGCAACTTTATTGACCATGCCTTGCTGATCATGCATTTCATGCAAATGCCCTTCACCGCTACCCGTATCTTTGACTTTATTCACACTAGATATCACTAGCATCGGTATAGAATCAGCCATCGCCTGTGCCATCGCCGTCATGATATTGGTCATGCCAGGACCTGTGATAATAAAACAAACGCCAATCTTGCCAGAGGCGCGGTAGTAGCCGTCCGCCATAAACCCAGCGCCTTGTTCATGACGCGGTGTCACATGACGAATATTGGTATTAGGTATACCGCGATACAGCTCTACCGTGTGCACACCAGGAATACCAAAAACGGTCTCTACACCATAATACTCTAGCCACTGCACCAACAGCTCACCGCAGGTCAATGATGATGTGTCAGACAAAGAAGAAGGCGTTTGCGTCAATTGGGTCATGGGTCAGTCATCCTAAAAAATTTCGCTGAATATGCAGATAATTATCAATACCTCAAAACAACCTTTGTATTTTTCTTTCATATTAATTACTAATTAGTGGCTACAGAGGTTGCTCATTATAGAGGTAATCATTGATGGCGATTAATAAACCGCTTTGACCTTGTCGTCATAGCGTACACCCGGTAGGATACATAGCATCTCGAATAATAAATTCGCCGCCAATACCGAGGTGTTACCAAATGGATCATACGGTGGTGATACTTCAACCAAGTCTCCGCCTACCACATCTAAGCCGCGCATACCGCGAATGATTTCGATGCCTTGAGTCGATGTCAGACCACCGATTTCAGCAGTTCCTGTACCCGGTGCAAATGCAGGGTCAATACCGTCAATATCAAAGCTCAAATAGACAGGACCATCGCCTAGCTTTTCGCGTACTTCTGCCATCAATGGCGCCAATGATTTGTACCAGCATTCTTCAGCAGGTACCACACGAAATCCTTGCTCAGTTGACCAGTCAAACTCTTCAGCGCTGTAGCCTGTACCGCGCAAGCCAATCTGCACCACACGGTTACCATCGATTAGGTTTTCTTCGACAGCGCGGCGGAACGGCGTGCCGTGAGCGATTTTTTCACCAAACATATCATCATTGATATCAGCATGAGCATCAATATGCACCATGCCGACAGGGCCATGTTTTTTGGCAAGTGCGCGCAAAATAGGCAGTGCAATGGTATGGTCGCCGCCTAGTGTCAAAGGAATCGCGCCATGTTTGACGATTTTATCGGTATAGAATTTTTCGATGATATCAACGCTTTTTAATAGGTTGAAAGTATTGATAGGGACATCGCCGATATCAGCGACTTGTAATGACTCAAAAGGCGCAGCACGAGTGGCCACATTGTATGGACGAATCATTCTTGATTCATCGCGAATCTGTCTAGGACCCAATCTTGCGCCACTACGGTTGGATGCACCGATATCTAAAGGTACGCCAACGAACGCCACGTCTAACCCTTCAGCATCGGCCTGAGTAGGCAGGCGCATCATAGAAGCGAAACCGCCAAATCTTGGCATCTCGTTGCCACTTAATGGTTGATTGAATGTCATAAGTTACTTCCTTGTTCTATTTGGTTTGAATACACAATTTGCTACATGCCATTGACAATACATAAATATAAAGACACAAACCATGGTAAAATTTAGAAGTGAACTTCTGATTTTTCGTAGTAAGACAGATTTAGATGTTATTAACAGAAGTTTAAAAACATCATATTGACTAAGAGGTAGCGCTTGATACTAGATGAGCTGATAAAAATAGACATAAAAACATTGCGTAGCTTTATGGCCATCGTAGAGTGCCAAGGAGTAACGGCTGCCCAAACACGTTTGAATGTTACGACCTCGGTAATCAGTGGTCACTTGACGCATTTAGAAGACCGTCTTGGTATGACACTTTGTCATCGTGGACGAGCAGGATTTAAGCTGACAGAAGATGGTGCTGCGGTATACGAGGCTTGCTTGGGTTTTACCGAATCAGTCGCCAGTTTTCAACATCAGTTGCATTATATTAAACAATTAGACTCAGTTCACGGTGGGCACATCAGGCTTTGCTTGATTGATCAGATGCCCAAGTTTTTTTATGATGCGCTGAGGCAGCGTCTTGCTAGCAGCTACCGTAACAACCCCCTGATACACTTTTCTATTGATGTGCAGAGTCCTGAGAGCATGTTAGAAAAGCTCGTTAGTAATGAGAGTGATATCGGGGTTGGGTATTTTGGCAGCTTTCCACCCCTACTGACTTTTAAGCCAGCATTTGTGGAAAGACAGATGGTGTGCTGCGGACGCGAGCACCGCTTGTTTTATAACTCAGAGGGTCTGACACTAGAAGACTTAGAACAAAACTATCCATGGATTAAGCGTGGCTATATCACCGATGTCAGCATCCATCATGTTCGACCCAAAACGTTGAGCGCCACTGCTTATCATATGGAGGCAACTGCACAGTTAATCTTAGCAGGTCATCATATTGGTTACTTGCCCCGTGACCTCGCCATACGTTATGAGAGAATGGGTTTGATGAAGATATTGTTACCAGATGAGGCCAGTTACGCTGTCGAGCATCACTGGGCATATCGAGAAAACCAACACAAACACATCGCTGATTTTTTAAATAAAATGATGAATTTACTATAGAGCATATTCATATACGCCCTATACAATAGTAGAAATGTGATAAAAGTTATGATGTCGCTGCGACAGGTTCTTGATACTTTAGACCTATGGTTCTAAGTTTTCCTTGGTCATCGACTTCCTTTATGACTAATGACCATTCGTCACTTATTACCACGGTATCGCCTGACACGGGCGCGGTGCCTAAGTGTGATTTAACGTATTCAGCCACTGTCTGCTCCCACATGTTTTTCGCACTGTCTTCATTAGACGTTTTGAGCGTTTTTACCAATGTCTCGGACGCCATGATTCCTGTAAAGAACGGCAAATCTCCAAGCTTCACACTGGGTGATAGTAGCCAATCGCCATAGAAGTCATCGATGGCTTTACGATCTAATGTCGTGTCATTAAAAATCTTAGCAAGCTTACCAGCATGGTTGTTGCTACCTCTCATCGCATACCAAACGCTGTCACCGAATTTCAACTTAGTCTCTTCATCCGCCACAACGATTTGCTGACCACGTACCAACGCAAAAATTCGAATTTCATCAGGATTGATACGCTTAGAGATTTCCATCGGGTGTCGGCCAATCGCAAATGCGCCAGATTGAACCTCAAACTCATACAGCGTGATACTGGCCTTATCCGACACCCAAACCTCGTGTTCTTCTTTGGGGTCTTTATTGGTTGGAATACGTACTTTAAATAAATTTGCCATCGTAGGAATGGTCGTACCTTGCAAAATCAGTGACAGCACCACGACGCCAAAAGCAATATCAAACAGCATAAAGGCATTGTCTATTCCCGCCATCACTGGCAAAATCGCCAAGGTAATAGGCACTGCACCGCGCAGTCCGACCCAAGAGATAAACCCAATCTCGCGGTCTTTAAACTTAAATGGCTTGACGCTGGTATAGACCGCGATTGGACGCGCGACAAATATCATAAAGGCCGCGATAGCAACCGAGTAATGCCAAACATTAAGGACGTTTGATGGGGTGACTAATAATCCTAGTACCACAAACAATACGGCTTGTGACAACCAAGCAAAGCTGTCCATCACTCGCATGACATGCTCAGTCGAGCGCACCTTATGATTACCGATCAACACGCCAGTGAGATATACCGCCAAGAACCCACTACCGCCTATCAGGTTGGTCGCAGCAAACACAGCCAAGCCCGCCGAGAGAATCAAGATAGCATACATGCCTTCTGCCAGATGTATCTTGGGCAATAATCGGGATAAAAAATAACCGAACAATAAGCCCATGCCTAGCCCAAAGCTCAGCTGCTGTAGCAATAAAACTAAAAAGCCAAATACGGTCTGGCCAGCAGGATCGACATTTAGAGCAATCAAACCAGTGACTAATAAAATAGCTAAGGGATCGTTGGCACCAGATTCTAGCTCCAGCGTGGCTTGGACGCGATCGTTTAGCTTAACACCGCCATTACGTAATAGAGAAAATACCGCTGCTGCATCGGTTGAGCCAACAATCGCTGCCATCAACAACCCAAAACGCCAATCGACATCAAGCAGCCAAGTGACAAACACCCCTAGCACCATGACCGTGACCAACACGCCCCATGTGGCTAACGTAATGGCAGGTTTTAGCCCTACTCGGAACGATTTAAAAGACGTACGTAAACCACCATCTAGCAAGATACAGGCTAAGGCTGCCTGCCCAACGAAATTGGCCAAAGCATATTGAGAGAACTCAATACCCAAGATACCCTGCTCGCCTGCCAACATGCCCACTATCAAAAACAGCAGCAATAATGGTACGCCTAAGCGCGCCGATAACGTACTCGCCATGATACTGGCGAAAATTAATACTGCGCCTACGAGATAGAGGATATTTAAGGTATCCATTTTTTTTGAGCCCTATTTTTTATTATTAAGAATAGTAATTGATTGCGATGTGGTTTTCGATATCTTACTGTAAGTGGATATTTCATCTGTGAGCCTATCATAAGCGGCCGTTATTCAAAATATGAATGACCACTATTTATGATGATATTAGCATCACTATCAAGACCAGCAGCCAATCCTAATTCAACAACAAGACTTCCATAAAAAACGCTCAAATATTAAAGTTAAGCTTATAAAATATCATTGCTGTGCTGTAAGAGTTTACGTCTTAATACTACTTAACCCTGAATGTATTGCCATGTCAGTACCAAAATAGCCGCCGCAATCGTCCAAGCGATCACGCCTAATAGCAGTGCCTTGTATAAGCTCATATAACTGATGCTAAAAAACACCACAAAGGTGTAAATCAAGTGCGGTATGACACCAAGCATACTAAATATCAGCGCGACCTTTAAATCAGCAGGACTGCGCTCAGTACCAACGATAAAGTGACTGATTAACGTAAAAGTGGGAAATAGTGGCGCAAGTGCCGCCAAATAAAAAAATCGGGTTTGGGCGAACATCTGAATCGCCAATACCATTAATGCACCGATAAGCATTTTTAACCAAATCACGACGGATCCATCTCCTGTTGAATAGAAAAGCTGAGCGTAGCCCAATCCGCCATGATACTAAAGTCTGCAAACTGACATAAGAGCAATCGCTGATTAATTCACTCTTATGATAAAGAAATACAAAAAACCCCATCTAGCTAAGTTACTAAATGGGGCTATTTTTCTATTGAGCAAAATTTTACGAATTATTTAATCTTTTTTTGGTTTTAATGCAGCGCTAATGTCTGCTAGCAACGGCGGGATATCATGCTTATCGGCAATGACTTCAATCATCACCAGCTTATCGGTCGTCGCTGCAGCTTTTCCGAGCGCTGATTTTAGCTCACCTGCTGTCTCTGCTTTTAGTAGTACGCTATTTGCTTCTGTCGCGCCAAACGCTCGCGGCATGATTTGCCAATCGCATTTAGGAATATCATTGTAGTATTGGTTTTCACCATGAATGGCACGCTCTACCGTATAGCCATCATTGTTGATTAAGACAATCACAGGATTGATACGCTCTTGAATCATTACCGCCAACTCTTGAATAGTCAACAATGCTGACCCATCACCAATCAATAACACACTACGTTTATCTGGTGATGCAATCGCTGCACCTAGGCTAGCAGGCAACGTATAGCCAATTGATCCCCACATCGGCTGCCCATATGACGTCACGCCTTCTGGTAGGCGCACATCACTGATACCAAAATAGGCTGTACCCTGTTCAGAAAACACCAAATTATTATCATCTAAGCAATCGGCGATAATATGCCATAAGTCATCTTGACGAATAGACTCACTATCTTTGCCTTTTTGCTCGTACGGTTTAACGTCTTCACAGAAAGATTTTGGTACGATGTTAATGCCAGAAGTCATCACTTCATGTAAGGCTTGCAGCGCATCTTTTAGCGCAATTGGCGCAAAGTTCTTACCACTGATAGAAGCACGCTCATAATGCAAGTCTACGACCACATCTTCATTAATATCTTGGCTAAACCCTGCGGTGGTGGTGTCAGTATATTGCACCCCTACTTTGATAAGGCATTCGCAGTTTTCTACCGCATCTTTCACAATTGGACGTGAGGCAACGCCCGCATATGTGCCTGCCCAACGATCACTATTTTCATCAAGCAGTGTCTTACCCCAAGACAGCGTGGTATAAGGAATATCGGTGTCGGCAATTAACGCTTTAAGCTGATTTTGCAACCCTAGACGATGCACCATCAAGTCCGCCATTAGTGTCGTAGTCTTATTTGGCAAAAAATCTGTTAAGGCTTGTTTGAAATCTGATAATGCGGCTTGGCTAGTAATGTCTTCTTGGCTATCGATCAGCTTGGTCGTTGGTGGGTAGATAGGCTGGCGCGCGACGTCTGGCGATAGCAGTAGGTAACCTGGGCGATGCTTTTTGAGAATCAAGCGAATCACTCTATCAATTTCTGAAGCAGCATTTTCAGGAGTAAGCTGCGCACGGGCTACCGTCACTGGCTCGACCATCTTAATAAAATGATTGAATACCCCATCGCCAAGCGAATGATGAATACGGCGCTTTGAGTCTTGTAGCGCTGTGCTTGGTGCACCGACGATATGCAATACCGGCGCGTACTCAGCAAAAGAACCTGCGGTTGCGTTAATCGCTGACAGCTCGCCTACGCCAAAAGTCGTCACCATAGCGGCAAACCCACGCTCGCGTGCATAGCCATCGGCGGCATAGCCGGCATTTAGCTCATTGGTGTTGCCTACCCAACGTAGCTTGTCAGAGGCAAGAACGTTATCCAAAAAAGTTAAATTAAAATCACCAGGTACGCCAAATATCTCAGATGCGCCCGCTTCTGCGACACGATCAAATAAATAATCAGCGATGGTATATTGTTGACTCATTTTTTATCCTTATGACTTATCTTTGTAAGTATTGATAATTGCGAATGTGATTGAGGTTAAATTATAAAGTGCATCCCAGCTTATTTATGTACCACAAAGCTTTTGGAATACATATTATAATAAACCGTTATAACATATATCCATGGCCAGAAGACATGCCTATTTTAATAACTTTAATTTTTTTCGTTATAGGTGTTGACACCTAAAAAAAACTGCGTATAATACGCCTTCATCAACTGACAATAGTTAATTGATAATTAGCGGGAATAGCTCAGTGGTAGAGCATAACCTTGCCAAGGTTGGGGTCGAGAGTTCGAATCTCTTTTCCCGCTCCAAATACTTAAAAAGCCTCACTTAACAGTGAGGCTTTTTTTTGTCTAATTTTCAGGGGCTACAGCGTTTTCCAGTATTAGCTATTCAGTCTAATTGCTAAGTTTATCTAATATATTAAAAGCTCAAAAATCAGCACCATGACCATTTCGTGCCCTGCCCTAAAACCTTACATATATAACTGACCATACTTTGGCTCTGCCAGATAGTATGATCAGTATAAAATTCAATAACTTCTCTTAAATATAGCTTGAACTTATTTTGCTAATAAATTGCGCTTAAAAAAAGGTCCTAATACTTTATACGAGATTATAATTTAACTTCTTACGCTATTGAACACTATTAATGAAGACATCTTTCTTCATATAATCTTCTAGAGCCGTTGTAAACCTGTCTATTGCTTTCAATCTACTTGATTTAGGATGGCGATTCGTCACTTGATAACAGGTATATTCAGGTGCAAGTACACTGAGCTCAGATATCTTGACAGGGTGCATTCTTTCAAATACGCGTGCAATCCAAACAGGAACGATAGCCCATTTTTCCTCAAAGTCAAAAACAGTGAATAATAGTGAAACTGTATCAACGCTAGAATACTCATTTTGATTTTTTTCCCACCAAAAGTTATGCCATATATGGTATTCAGGGACACTTGAAAAGAGAATTTCATCAGCTGTATTCAAATCATGCGGGTGAACGAGTCTAGCATATTTCGATGATATGGAAGAAATAACAACGCCTCTTGATTTAAACAAAGGTTTAGCTATAGCATTTGGATATTTTAATGAATTAAGAGTGAAGCCGATATCAATATCATTATTCTCAATGAGGTCATATATAGTTTTGCTCCAGTGAGAACTCACATTTAGAGTAATCCCATTGCTACTGTTACTAACCTTCTTATTATCTGAAATATTATCATTAATCAATTCTCTATACAGGTTAGAAAATACACAAGTATTCAAACTATCAATACTAGCCACACTTAAGTTCATTTTAGACTCTTGTAATGCCCATATTTTTGTTTCTCTCCATAAAGCCCTCCAACGCATGGCTATTTCAATAAATTCCTCCCCTTTCTGTGTCAAGGTTACTAGCTTTTCACCACGTCCACGTATGAATAACTCACAATCAAGAGATTCCTCCAGAGCTCGCAAGCGATGACTAACTGCCGATTGAGAAATAAACAGGTTTTTGCTGGCCAAAGATAAATTCTTTGTCTCTGTAATCATTAGAAATGTTTCTATTTGCTCGGTCTTCATTAGGTTACCTTAACGTTTATATATTAATAACTTGAATATATCTAACCTCTTTAATTCATTATTATAATATTAATTGTAATGGTAAATTTAGGAATGGATAAATTTTGTATCAGTAGCCGCAATTTTATTCCTAACACATTAAAAGGTTTGCAGGTCAAAGCCTCACAATGGAAAACAACACATAGGAAGTGTAATTATGAGCAGAAAAAAGATGCAACTAAGCACCAAAGTTTTTATCGGTTTTGCTTTAGGTATAGCCGCAGGTGTCTTCTTTAAAGAACAAGCTCTGCTCGCAAAACCGATCGGAGACCTGTTCCTAAACCTAATCAAGATGATAGTAGTGCCACTCGTTGCCTTCTCAATAGCAAGCGGAATCTCCAATATGGGAGATATACAGAAGTTAAAACGTGTGGGTAGTAAAACCCTACTGTTCTATATCATGACTACTTTGTTATCAGGGATGATTGGACTTGCTGTCGCAAATGTATTAATGCCTGGACAAGGTTTTGAGATGAATCTCATTTCAACAGATCCAGTGGCAGTAAAAGAGATGGCTAGCGTCTCTGAAACCCTATTAAGTATGGTGCCAACTAACCCTATTCAGGCGCTCGCCGAGGGTAATTTGATGCAAATCATTATCTTCTCCTCATTTTTTGGTATTGGAATGACACTGTTAGGCAAACAAAGCGAGCCTTTCAAGAAGGTTGTTGATAGCGGAACAGAAATAATGCTCAAGGTTACTGGCATCGTTATGGCCTTCTCTCCTTATGGTGTTGCAGCACTAATCGCAGCTTCAGTTGGTGAATACGGTTTAGAGATATTCGGACCGCTGGCTAAATTCATTTTGGCTGATTATATAGGCATGATTTGCGTGGTCTTAATACTATATATCTTCTTGTTGAAGTTCATAGCTAAAGTAAGCTTAAAAGAATTTTTTAAACATATTCCTGCTGTTTGGGCTATCACGGCAAGTACAACAAGCAGTTCAGGTTCTCTCCCTGTGACGATGAAAGTAGCAGAAGAGAAATTTGGAGTAAAAAAAGAGCTAGCAGGTTTTTCTCTTCCTCTAGGTGCCACAATCAATATGAATGGCGCTGCCGTTTATTTCGCCGTTGGGACTATGTTCGTTGCTCAGATATACGGCATTGAGATGAGTCTTTTTCAACAATTTATGACCATCATTATGGCAACGTTAATAGCCGTTGGTTCGCCAGGAATTCCAGGTGGTGGCATTGTGATGATGGTGATTCTACTGGATTCACTTGGGTTACCTGCTGACATTATCGGCTTGATTGCGGCAATCTATAGAATCATTGATATGGGACACACCACTCTCAATGTCACAGGTGACATGGTTTCAACACTTTGTATCGCTAGAATAGAAAACTTATTTGAAGATAAAACTGAGTTAGATCAAGAAGTAAAATTGGTCAAAACATAACTGTCTTACATTAAGCAATAAGCAATAAGCAATTGACCTAAAACTATTAAACAAAGCAGAGAATACTGTGTTGTGACCTTATTATCTGCTTTGATTGCGCACTCTTAATTTAAAAAAATAATAGGATAATCGTAATGAAATACAACATTGAACAAGGTGAGCTTTTTAGTGAATCCTTGAGTGCGATGATTAAAGATAAATTTTATCACGTAAATATCGATCCGATTAGTAAAACGAAAAGGCTTTTCTTTGATAATTCAGGTGGATCATTTAGATTAAAAGCCGCCAGTAATATTTTCAAAAAACTAGATGAATTACCAGATTGTCCGGAGCACGGTAACACCAGTGCAAAATGGCTAATGGATATCCAAGAAGAAGGATATCGTTCGATAGAAACCATTTTAAATATTGATACTGGTAGTATTGTCACCTCACTGACTGCTTCAATGGTCATGTTTGATATGGTCAGAACAGTAATGGAAAACGTACCTGGTAGTAATGTAGTGACAACGTTGCTAGAGCATCCATCAGCTTATGATGCCATGGTTTCTTATGCTGCGGCCACTGGTAAAGAGTTGAGAGTGGCTAAGACTAACCCTGTGACAGGTGGCGTCGATGTGGAAGAAGTGATCAAGCTGATTGACCAAGATACATGTTTATTAAGCTTTATGTATGCCTCAAATGTCTCTGGCGCCTTGTTAGATGAAGCCAAAATAGTGGCCGAAGCACGGAAGATTAAACCTGATCTGTACATTGTGGCTGATGCTGTACAACATGCACCACACGGAGTTATCGATGTGAGCAAAGTGCCTGTTGATGGTATCAACTTTGCGCCTTATAAGTTTTTTGGTACACGTGGTTTTGGGGTTGGTTATGTATCAGAGCGATTAGCGAAATTACCACATAATAAGCTCATTGCAAAACCACAGGATTATTGGCAGTTAGGCAGCCCTGCTCCTGCCCATTTTGCGGCTTTAACTGAAGTAGTCAATTATGTGTGTTGGATAGGAGAGCAATTCGTTACCTCAACTCAAAGAAGAGAGCTTTTTGTAGAAGGTATGACCCGTATCAAATTGCATGAAAGAGCTTTGATGCATGCCATGTTAGAAGGCACTGAAAATGTACAAGGGTTAAGACATATAGACGGCGTAGATGTATATTTAGATTGCAATGACTTGACCAAAAAAGATTTTATTATGGCGATTGGTTTTGACAATTTAGAATATAAAAAAGCCGTAGATCATTATGAAGCCGCAGGGGTAGTCACGTTCGAACGTTTACTATCAAGCCCTTATTCATCAAGAATGTTAGAATCATTTGGCTTGAAAGGTTCAATTCGTGTATCACCAATCCACTGCCATAACCTACAAGATATAGAAGAGTTTTTAGAAGTCACTAAAACGCTTTGTCAAATACAGTAATTCTTTCCACCTAGATAGAGGTGACACCTTTCATCTCTATCTGGCTAAAATATAGCCAAATTTTCTTATACGCTTTTTTTAATATAAAACGACATAGTTGCGCAATATTTATGTCGTTAGTATCATGTTGGTTCGAAAGTGGCTCAATTATAATTAGGGAAAATATTATGGCAAAATTAGAATCAAACATTGAACTAGAAGCTGCGGCATTTCGTCGCTTATTAGCCCATTTAGACGAGCACAAAGACGTACAAAATATCGAACTGATGAACCTTGCTGACTTTTGCCGTAACTGCTTATCTAAATGGTACAAAGCGGCTGGTGAAGAGCGTGGTATTGAAATCGAATATGAGGATGCGCGCGAGCTTGTTTATGGCATGCCTTATGCTGAGTGGAAAGAAAAGTATCAACAGAAAGCAACGCTAGAGCAGTTAGCGCGTTTTAACGAGATTGCAGCTGCCAAGAATAAAACGGAATAAAGTGGATTAAAACTGACAGTGATGGCTCCAATAAAATAATCCACCACTAGAGAGTGATATCAAGAGACCCAACATTGCCGCTAAGTTTAGCGGCTTTCTATAGACTTGAGTATGCTACTAAACCCTATGGTTCCTTGTTTCTGCATTTGACGGTCAAATAGGCGACCGACTAATGGCAATGGTACAATCAATCGACCCTCAGATACCCAAGTCACGTGTGTGGTGCCATCGCCCAAGTCTTTTAGATCAATGATGCCTTTATCATGTCGCATTTTGATAGGTTTAGACTTTTCGATTTGGTATTGCATATGAGTAGGACGCTCAAACGCCGTAATTCGCTCCCAAAACTTAACGGGGCCCGTTTGGATGCTACGTAAAGCCCCAACGCCATTGCGCTCCTCAACACCCTCATCTACCAACTTAGCCGCCCCCACCGCTTTAAATGAGCCATAACTGGCATGGTCACTCAGTGCTTCAAATACCTCATCAATCGGTTTTCTGACAATGCGCTCTACTTTTATTTTAAACATAATATGATCTCATTAAGACTAAAGTTATTTAGCTTACTGCTATTTTAAAAATAAATAAAGCAGCCACATTGTGAAAACTTATTTTCGTGAAGAGCCTCTACCTTTCGACGGGCGCCTACCATTGGTAGCCGGTTTGCCATTGCCTCCAGACTTATCATTGCCGCCTGACGGCTTACCACGACCAGTAGGACGTCCACCCCTACCTTTAGAACCTGCTGGTTTTCTAGCATCATCTTTGGCGTACTTGCTACGCCCCTTTGTTGCACCTGCTGATTTCGGAGATGCTTTTGACTTTGACGAGGCATCAGTACGTGGTTTTTTTCGTGGCGCACTACGAGATTTTTTGTTTGAGTGATTGTCTTGCGAAGAGGAATCTTCTACAGCTTTGAGCAAAACAGACAGCTCTTTTGGCGTTAAATCACGCCAGTCACCCACAGGCAGACCTTTAAGACTTACATTCATAATCCGCGTACGTTCAAGCTTAACGACTTCGTAGCCAAAGTGCTCACACATACGGCGAATTTGACGGTTCAAACCTTGAACAAGCGTGATGTTAAATACATTAGGAGCTACTTTAGTCACTGGGCATTTTTTGGTCATTTTGCCAAGCATCGGCACACCACCCGCTAAACCCTCGATAACACTATCCGTTAATGGCTTATTAACCGTCACCAAATATTCTTTCTCGTGGTTATTACCAGCACGTAGTACCTTATTGACCAAATCACCGTTGTTAGTCAAAAAGATCAAACCTTGAGAATCTTTGTCTAAACGGCCTATCGGGAAGATACGTAGACTGTGCCTAACAAAATCGACAATATTATTTTTCTCAGAGCTTTCTGTGGTACTCACAATGCCCACTGGTTTATTCAAAGCAATAAATACAAAATCATCAGGCTCTCTTGGCTCAATAAGCTGACCATTGACTTTTACGGCATCTCCAGCAACTACCTGATCACCGACCGAAGCACGCTTACCATTGATGTATACGTTACCTTGTTCAATAAAGCGGTCAGCGTCACGCCTTGAGCAGATACCACTTTCGCTGATATATTTATTTAAACGAGTCGAGGAAGCGTTAAACATAAAGCACCGTTTTACCTGATAAGAAGCATTTTTTGCTAAGAAAAAAGCCTAAATTGAATGAATCAACAATAATGAAATAGTTCACATTATATAGGAAATCGACTGACCCTTTGATGAGAGATGGGTAAAAACCTAGAAATATATAGCGTCATGTAATTTTGGATGATGTCGAAAGAACTTATTTATGAGGTTGGGAATTTAAAAAGCCTCACCATTCATCATACGAGCAGTGAGGCTTTTTTCTAGTTTTTTTTCAAAGCTGTACTTGTAGCACTAGATCACTCTACTAGCTTATCTTCACACTATTCAGCATCATCTAATAGCTTATTGAGCTCGTCCACCATTGCATCGTCTATAATACTGTTTTCTACATAGCTAACCATTTCATCTATCGTTGTCAGATCCATTTCGCCAATACCCAAACTGGCTAATTGCGCATTAATCGATTCTAAGCTGTCATTATCTTCAGCGTCAGCTAATAAATCTTCTTCAAACCTACCTCTGACAAACCAATACATTTTTTCTAGTACCGTTTCTTTTTTGGTCAAAGTAGAATAACCATCGCCATAAATGAATAGATTGAAGTGATAAGGTATTTCTACATCATTGATGAAAAATGTACGCTGGCACTCTAATGTATAGGCTTGAATCTCTTCATTTTCAGCGCTTTCATCACTTTTGTTATCTTCATCATATTCGATTGCTTCTTCTATTAACTCACCTAATATTTGATAATCTCCTACTTTGATTTTATGATTATAAATGATAGCAGAGTCTGCGATTGCATCGAAAATAATAGCACTGACATCTAAGGTATGATTATCGATATCATAGAATGCTTTTAACGCTGGCAAAAACTCGGTCAGTTCTTCTTCAGGCACTTGAATGAGAAACTGCTGCTCGTATATTTTAATCATGTCTTCAGGAGCATAGGTATTAGCAGTATTGGTCTCGTTTCTACCTGTTGGCTGCAAAGGTAAAAAATTATACGGGTTATTTTTGGTCATTCAGAACTGCCTTTTTGCTTAAGTTGAATTTATTAAATGTCTGTGTTGCTCAATCTCTAAGGGCCTTTGAACGTGCTACTATTTTTCAGTACCAATTCTCAATATCAATAGACCTTAGGATTTATGAGCGTATTGTCTCTTATTCAGGCAATTTTAGATAGACAGTTATAAACATACAAGTTCAATCACTCTGGTTTATACAGACAGTCAGAATAATACAGACTAAAGAGACGATTCTAGCCAGCAGCATTTTGATATCGTCTTTAAGAAGTAATCCAATTTTCACTTTTCTCCAGAGCCACTTACATACTAATTATTAATTCACTTGCTGCCACCCAGACGTTGCATGATGCTCGTCTTGATGTGCAAATAAAGGGTGCGCTTTGGCTTCATGTAGACTCAGTACGGGCGTCACACAGACATCAGCTGCTGCAAAAACGCGCTGCCAATACTCAAGCGTTTGACTGGCGAATTTATCCGCGATTATGTTAATCGCTGCTTGACTCTCAGGCGTATTTGGCATGATGCCAAGCTGCCAATGTACCTTTTTAAGCAAAGGCAGCTCCAATATTTCGCACAGACCTTGCCAGAATTTCAGCTCCAACGCACCAACGGCTATATAGCGCAGGTCAGTAGTTTGGTACAGTCGGTAACATGGCAATGCGCCACCTAAAAAATCGTGCTGCGGCAGTAGAGTGTCGTTTAAGCTATTTCCTGAAAGGCTATTAATCAGTTTGCCTGTGACCTTGGGCATGACCATATGATTGTACAAACTGTGCGTCATGCTAGTAGCAATGTGTCGTCCTCTGCCAGTACGCTGCGCGGAAAATACGGCAGCCAACAGTGCTATGATTGCTGTATCACTGCCACCTGCCAAATCCGCAAATTGGATATTGGGCATGGCCTGATCACCCTGCGCTGTTCTTAGCTGATCTAGTACACCGCTCATAGCCATAAAATTGATATCATGACCGGCCTTATTAGCCCAATCATGATTCACTTCAGAATCATCTGTTGAGTAAGCACTTTCCGAATAGATACCTTCTTTCGCGTAATTGCCTGCTACACCATAACCAGTAATAGATATTATCACTAGCTTTGGGTTGATGATATGCAAGTTCTTAGCATCTAGTCCCATTTCTGCCAGCACACCTGGGCGAAAGCTATCTAGCATCACATCAGCTTCTTTAAGATGTGCTTTTATAGCTTTAATCGCTTTGGAATCATGAAAGTCATATCTTTCAGTCATTTTCCCATGGTTTAAAGCCGCAAATAGCTCACCAAATACCCGAGCAGGATCACCTTGTTTGGGCTCGATTTTAAGGACGTCCGCACCCAAATCCGCAAGCAGGCGCGTGGCAAAAGGTCCCGGTAGATTACGAGTCAGATCGATCACTCGTAACCCTTGTAGACAGTCCGCCATTTGATCATGATTGGATAAATGCGCATCAGTCATCAGAGAACGCCTCACCTTTGACTGCCATATCTAACAAGATTTGAGCAGGCTCAAAACGCTCACCGTATTTTGCAGCCAGCTCACGGCTACGCTCAATAAACGCACTCACGCCCATTGCATTGATAAACTGTAGCGTACCACCGTGCTGCGGGGCAAACCCCCAACCGAAGATAGACCCTATATTGGTATCGGCTACTGAGCGCACGACGTTTTCCTCATAGCACTTAGCGGATTCATTGGCTTGAATAAACATCAGGCGATCGACCAAATCTTGCTGCAAGGGTTGCTCCGATTTTGGCGGATATAAATTTGTCAGCTCAGGCCATAGATGCTTATCACCTTCTTTTGGATAGTCATAGAAGCCTTTACCATTTTTTTTGCCTTCGCGCCCATGCTCATTGACCAGCGTTTTTAGTATGTTGTAAGAAGGACGCACTACGATTGACTTACCTTCGGCTGCCACATCCATCTGCTGCTGCTCGCTGACATGTAATGCGAGACTCAATGACACTTCATCTTGCAATGCTAAAGGCGGCATAGGCATGCCTGTTTTTAGTCCAGCGACTTCGATACTACGCGGATGGACACCTTCGCCGAGCATCGCGATGCCCTCTGATACATAGGTACCAAATACCCGCGAGGTATAAAAGCCATGACTATCATTGACGACGATAGGCGTTTTGCCGATTTGAACAACATAATCAAACGCTTTGGCCAACGTTGCATCGTCGGTTTGCTCGCCCATGATAATCTCAACCAGCGGCATCTTGTCTACTGGGGAGAAAAAATGCAGACCGATGAACTGATTTGGACGAGTGCTGGCTTTTGCCAGTCCTGTAATCGGTAGCGTTGAGGTATTGGAGGCATAAATAGCCGTGCTTGGAATCACTGCCTCACTCTGCTGGGTACATTTAGCTTTGATTTCTCGATTTTCAAATACCGCTTCGATAATAAGATCACAATTTGCCAAATCTTCGTAAGAAACTGTTGGCGTAATGCGTTCTAAGAGCGCTTGTTTTTTCTCTTCGGTAGCACGCTTTCGGCTAATGGCTTTATCCAAAATACTAGCAGAATACGCTTTGCCTTTTTCAGCGTTGGCAATTTCTGTGTCCAATAGCACGACATTTATACCTGCTTTGGCAGTGACATAAGCAATGCCAGCGCCCATCATGCCAGCGCCCAAAATACCGACCTTTTTAGTTTGGGTCTGCTCAAATCCTTGAGGGCGAGACTGACCTTTTTTGATACTATTGAGCTGAGTCCATAGCGCGTTGATCATGTTTCTAGATTCAGTAGACAGTACACAAGCGGCAAAATAACGCGACTCAATCTCAAGCCCCGTATCGATATCTACTAGGCATCCTTCAAACACACAAGACATGATATGAGTAATCGCTGGATAGTTACCATGTGACTTTTGATTGGCCATGGCTGGAGCGATGGAAAATATAGGCACCACTTTGGGGTGTTTGCTATCACCGCCGGGAATTTTAAAGCCTTTCTTATCCCATGGCTGCTGCGCACTTGGATTATTTTGAATCCAGTCTTTTGCTTGCTCCAGCATATCTGCTTGATCAGTAGCCATTGCATCAATAAGTCCAATGTCTTTTGCCGCAGCGACGCGTAACTCTTTACCTTGCGTCATCAGATCCAGTGCTGCTTGAATACCGACCAATCGGGACAAACGCTGTGTACCGCCGCCGCCAGGCAATAAGCCCAGTTTCACCTCAGGCAAACCAAGCTTGGTCTTAGGCGTGTCAATGGCAATACGATAATGACAAGCAAGTGCCAACTCTAGACCACCACCTAGCGCCGTTCCTGTCATAGCAGCGACGACAGGTTTACCTGACGTTTCAAGCGTACGCAAACTACTTTTCAATTCTTCAGTAACTGCAAATGCTTGCTCGGCTGTCTTTATCTGGTTCAATTGATCAATATCTGCGCCAACCATAAAGGTTTCTTTGGCCGAGGTGAGAATCAAGCCTTTGGCTGCATCATCATCAATGAAACTATCGACTATCGTGGCGAACGACTCCGTAAAACCATCACCGATGACATTCATTTTACGTTTGCTTTGGTCAATCGTGACGGTGACGATACCATCGTCATCACGTTGGGCAGAGAAGTTTTCTATTGCATTAATTGCTGTCACGCTAGCTGCTGTCTGGTTATTTGTCATCATTTTTATCCCTTAAATGATTCTTTGTATATGGCGTTTTTGTCTACTTGTTTTTCAGTTTAGTTGAGAAATAGGTTAGACACGCTCGATGATGGTTGCAATGCCCATACCACCGCCTACACATAACGTGATCATGGCAGTCTTGAGATCACGGCGCTCTAACTCATCGAGGACGGTCGTCATTAGCATAGCACCAGTCGCCCCAAGCGGATGACCCATGGAGATTGCACCACCATTGACATTGACTATATCAAGCGAGATTCCAAAATCATCAGCGGTATTCATCGGCACAGCAGCGAACGCTTCGTTGATTTCCCAAAGGTCTATGTCAGAGGCTTGCATGCGCGCTTTATCGAGGGCTTTTTGGCAAGCTGGCGTTGGGCCTGTCAGCATAATGGCAGGCTCTGAACCAATAACTGAGGCCATCGTGATTTTGGCGCGTGGTTTTAGCCCTGCTTTTTGACCAGCTGCCGCGCTCCCGATCAAACAAATGGCTGCCCCATCAACGATGCCTGAAGAGTTGCCTGCATGATGCACATGGTTGACGGTTTCAATCGTGGTATATCTGTCTAATATCACGCTATCAAAGCCCATTTTGCCTGGCATGATAAAAGAAGGTTTAAGACCAGCTAAGGTTTCGACGTTGGTATTAGGACGGATGGTTTCGTCTTTATCCAACAGCATCATGCCATTGATATCGGTGACAGGGACAACAGACTTATCGTAATAGCCACTCTCCCATGCCTGTGCAGCGCGGCGATGCGACTCGGTGGCAAAGGCATCAACATCAGTACGACTAAAGCCTTTCAGCGTTGCGATGGTATCCGCACCCACACCTTGCGGTACAAAATGCGTCGCTTCATTGACACGTGGATCCATGTACCACGCACCGCCATCAGAACCCATCGGTACGCGGCTCATAGACTCAACACCGCCCGCCACGACCATGTCTTCCATACCTGACATGACCTTGGCAGCAGCTAGATTGATAGACTCTAGACCAGAGGCACAAAACCGAGACAAAGTTAATCCAGCCACACTTTGTGCCCAGCCAGCGTCGATGACGGCAATACGTGCAATATCCGAGCCTTGCTCACCCACTGGCGTCACGCAGCCAAGCACCACATCATCGACCAAACTGGTATCTAAGTTATGGCGTCGTTGCATCTCCTTTAATAGAGTACGCATCAACCAAATCGGTGATGCCTGATACAAAGAGCCGTCCTTTTTCCCCTTGCCACGTGGCGTGCGGATCGCATCATAAATGTAAGCAGTCTCAGTCATAAAAAATCCTTTTTTTATTTTTAGATAAACAATAATCACCACAATCTAATTTGCGCACATCCTATTTAGCTTGCTAGATAAGATATGCGCAAATTTATATTAAGCGATGCATCTACATAAAGCGTGAAGCCAGCTCTTTCATGATCTCATTAGTACCGCCATAGATTTTTTGCACTCGTGCATCGGTGTATAGACGTGCGATAGGATATTCTGTCATATAGCCATAGCCACCAAATAACTGCACACATTCATCAATCACTGCACACTGCTTTTCAGTGACCCAGTATTTAATCAATGAGGCATGCGGTACAGACAGTTTATCCTCTAACATCGCATCCACTGCCGCATCACACATGGTGCTGGCAGCGAGATAGTCAGCATAGCACTCTGCCATTTTAAATCGCGTATTTTGGAACTTCCAAACCGATTTACCGAACGCTTCACGGCCCTTTACATAGTCTAGTGTCAAATTAATCGCCAGCTTCATCGAGCCAACGCCCGATAGCGCAATAATGAGGCGCTCACGTGGCAACTCCTGCATCATTTGTATAAAACCCATGCCTTCTGCTATACCCAGTAGATTCTGTTGTGGCACGCGTACATTGCTAAAAAACAGCTCTGAAGTATCTTGAGACGTCAACCCCATTTTGTCGAGATTACGTCCACGCTCAAATCCTTCTACCTTGTCGGTTTCTACGACAATCAGGGAAACCCCTTGCGCGCCTTTCTCACGGTCTGTTTTGCATGCTAATAAGATAAGATTGGTATGCTGGCCATTGGTAATAAAGGTTTTGGAACCGTTAATAATATAGTCATCACCGTCTTTTACCGCGTAGGTTTTGATGTTTTGCAGATCTGAGCCAGCGCCAGGTTCAGTCATGGCGATAGCGGCAATATATTCGCCCGTTGCCATTTTGGGTAACCATGCTTGTTTTTGCTCTTCAGTGCCATGCTGCAGAATGTAAGGCGCAACGATTCCTGAATGCACCATACCACCGAACCCTGACTGATTGGCCTCCGTTTGTGCATAAATAAGCGCTGCTTCATGACCAAAATCACCGCCGCCGCCGCCATACTCGTTTGGTATCGATGCGCATAGGAAACCCATCTCACCCGCCTCTTCCCATGCATCGCGATCGATCATGCCGTTTTTGCGCCACTGCTCATCTTTGGGCTCCCAAGATTGAAACATTTTTAGGGCGCTGTCATATACCATTTGATGCTCTTCGGTCATCCAATTTGGCGTGAACTTTTCAATACTCATGATGTCTATCCTTGACGAGGTTGAATAAATAACATTAAGTTATTTGTTTAGAAAATTAATCAAATATCGATTTAGGGTAATATACATTACCCTTATAATATAAATATTAATTCTTTATACTGAACAATATATAAGCCTTATACTAGGGCAGGAAAAACCAATCTGCAATCAATTAGGAATAAATGGTAATCTAAATTACTTTATCTATATTTATAAAACAATTCAGCCAATCAACTACTCAACCGTTATAACGCGTTGAATGGACATTACCCTAAAGAAGAAAAGCCTATGAAGATCTCAAGTCAGTCAAACAATGACCACCAAAAACAATCGCTAGCCCCTCTATCCGATATGCGACCTACCACTTTAGAAAAGATTGAGAAGGCCGTTCGTAAAGACTTTGCAGGGTTTGATTCTAATGAGGTGACCATGGCACAGATTGCAAAATCTGCAAACGTCTCCTTGCAAACGCTCTACAAGTACTTCGGCGACAAGCAAACCCTGTTTTATACCATCATGGATATTGTATTGGACAGGTTAGCTGCTCGCATCATGGATCATTTACAAGGGATTGATAGTGTAAAAGATCGGCTGCGTAAGACACTATGGGTCTGCTTTGATTTCGTCGATGCGCATCCAGATGCAGTGATGGTGCTGTCTTCTGTCTCAGCCTCGCGTATACGTAATATCGCGATCTATGAAAACAAAGAGCTAATTGGCGCGTTTTTGGCGGTATTAGAAGATGGGCAAAATCGTGGGGTGCTTAATGACACCGTTCCACTGCACATACTGTTCGATGTGTTTATGGGGTTTATCAGTCGACTTGGTTTAATGCATACCATTCGCCAAACAGAAACACCGTTAAATGCAGAGTTTGATGCGCTATTTGTGATTTTATGGCGCGCCATCTCTAAACCTGAAGCTTAAAGCTTAAAATGAATTTTATAAAACTGATATTTAGCAGTGTTTGATTCTTAAAAGATAACCTAACGTAAAAAACCCCACGATAAAGTGAGGCTTTTTTATATTTTTTTTCGGTCAATGTGATTATTCAATCAATGTAATTAACAGCTCGTGCTGCTTATACACTTAAAGCTTTTTAGATACTGCTAGATTTTGGCAATCCATACTCTGCATGGTCGACCACGTGGTTGTTTTGTTCAATATTCAGTCGATAGCCTTTGATGATACCGTCGTATGGCAAACTGCCCTCATACTGCTGATAATGCTCGAAGATGCTGTCTTGAATCACTGATTTACGGGCAGCATCGTCTAGTTTGGCAAAACCACTAGGCAAGTGTACTTGCGTAAAACGTGAAGCCGCACCACGAGACATCCAGTTATCAGCACTCGCAAATGTAAAATCCACTTCCGCTCGTAAGCTATATCTGGGTAGCGTATTAGAGTAATTTGCTAAATCATATTTAATCTGCGCAATATCTTCTGCGAATGGCTGATACGGTATCTCAAGTACGGCAAACAGTTTTGCTAAAAATTCATCAGCGGTAAAGTGTTTGTCCATATAGCTACCATCAAGCCCAAGGAATTTGCTCGACAGTACATGGCGCAGGCGGTCGTAGGCAGGTATGGTATGTTTGAGAGGATAGCCCATTTGCTTGACGATATCTTGCGGGCGCAGCTCAAGCGACTCTATCTGTTTGATTATATATTGCGCTAGAGAATGGCGTGGGTGATAACGACGGGTATATTTAGATGGATTAGCAATGTGGCTCATTATATTGAACACCTTAGACTCCTGTAACTCCGACGAAAAAGTATGATATACGCCCAAATAGGCAAAAAATCAGGCACAAATGAGGTTGTCGGAGTACAGGCTCATGCGCTTTACCAGAGTTGTTTTATATCGTGCTGGAAGTTGCAAGGTTTGTCACGCCGCCATGAGACTATTGTCATGGTCGGCGATAACAAAACTGTTAAACCCACGATAGTTCGTTCAACGATGATAGCACATCAGATGACAAAAAATAAATACCGATATTTGTGACCGTTTGTGAATAATTATTTTTCACTTTGCGCATTCAATCTTAGACCTTTCGATGCATCATTTATTCATGTGCTAACACGAGGTTCAATATTGAAATGTTAAGGTTGAAGTATTAAAAGTTATGCTTGATAGCCTAACGATTGACATCAACGACTATTCGACCACGAACCTTGCCATCCAACAATTCACTTGCTGTCGGAATGACTTCGCTTAGACCAATCTCTCTGGTGATTGCATCCAATTGCTTCATATTCAAGCTTGTGCTCAAACGCTGCCATGCTTCTACACGCTCATCATAAGGTCGTGTCACACTATTGATACCAAGTAAACTGACACCGCGTAAAATAAATGGCGCAACAGTAGCAGGGAAATCCATGCCTTGAGCCAGTCCACAAGTAGCGACTAAACCATCTTCACAGGTACTGGCACAGACATTGGCCAGCGTATGACTACCAACAGAATCAATTGCGGCAGCCCATTTTTCCTTACCAAGTGCGCGTCCTGGGCTACTTAATTCAGCACGGTCAATGATCGTCGTTGCACCAAGGCTCTTTAAGTATTCGGCTTCTTCCAGACGTCCCGTAGAGGCGGTGACAGAGTAACCTTGGTTTGCTAAAAGTGCGATGGCAAAGCTACCAACACCGCCATTAGCACCCGTCACCAATACTTCACCGCGCTCTGGTGTGAGTCCATGACGCTCTAATGCGATTAGACAAAGCATCGCTGTGTATCCTGCTGTACCTATCGCCATTGCTTGACGTTCAGTCATCGATTCAGGAAGCGGGATAAGCCAGTCACCGTTTAATCGTGCTTTTTGAGACAGTCCACCCCAATACTTCTCACCCACACTCCAACCATTCAACAATACCTTGTCGCCAGCTTGGTAGCGAGGGTGATTGCTGGTTTCAACAGTGCCTGCTAAATCTATTCCTGGAACCATAGGAAATGTACGTACCACAGGGCTACTGCCAGTAATTGCCAAACCGTCCTTATAATTGAGTGTGCTATATGCCACTCGAACCGTGACATCCCCTTCAGGCAATTGTGTCTCTTCAATCTCAGTGAGATTAGATTGATACACATCGTCATTTTTCTCAATCAATATTGCTTCAAACATACTCGCTCCTATTTAGACCAATCGTCTAAAAATAAATGAAAAATAATTTAGACCGGTCGTCTAAAAATATAGATAAAAAATTACTTCTTCGTATTTACTTGTATTCCCGCGACAAAACCTCGGAAAAAAGTATCTAAAGGACTGATATCTTGCACCAACTTGGCACGCAAAACCGCACCTTCCCAACCAATCCAAAAGAAAGCAGCAAGCTCATCACAATCACTATTAGGATGTATTTGTCCTTGTTGCACTGCAAGCCGTAAGCAAGCCGCTAAACGCTTTTGCCAATCAAGCAGTATGTTTTCCAACTCACAACGAAAACTCTCAGGTAATACAGTCACTTCTTGCCCCAAGTTCCCTACTAAACAGCCGCGCCGAAATTCATGCTTGATCATTCCCGACTTAGCATCTTCAACAAAGTCACTAATACGCTGCATAGGAGACACTTGCTCGTTTAAAAAACAATGATCTAGCTTGCGAGCAAAATATAACGCGTACTGCCGTAATACTTCCTGTCCAAACGCTTCTTTGTTTTTGAAATAATTGTAGAAGGAACCCTTAGGCACATTGATGCGTTTGAGTATGGCATCGATACCAGTGGTTGCAAAGCCTTGCTCTGTCAACATCTCCATCCCAGATCTCAAGAGAGCCTCACGGGTGTCCGTAAACTCTCGTTCAACATTGGGTGGACGCCCTCGACGGGCTTTTGGCTTAGTAATCGTCATGCATAAATATTATGACCGATCGTCTTTAATGTCAATCGATTATTTTTAGCGGTTTATTTATCTGTAAGCCGTTCTAATTTTTTTGACTGTCCTCGCTATCAGTCCTCACCATGATACGTCGCCTCATCCATCCAAACGATAGGATCTTCGCATAGATGAGTTAAGTGATACCAGATATCACTACTACGAGCGATACGGTGATGACCGCCTTCAAAATAATCGACTTGCCAGCTATTAGGCAGATTTACTAAGGTTCGCCTAGCAACGGCTACATCGAGACTTTCATCATCGATTTCTACCATGACTCGTACCATCTCAGTGTTAGAAATAGGAAAAGATAGCTTCATATCATTAACTTCAGGGATACGATCAGCCAATACCTCACTTGGATAAATACAAGGCGCAATTAACAGTGCGCGCAGATTGTATTTATGCGCAAAATGATTGGCAAACCAGCCACCAAGCGAGTGCCCTACCAACACCACTCGTGGATACTGTGTCATTTTTTCACGAATCAAGGCATCATAAGTCTCAAATATTTCTGCAAAATTCTCTCGATAATTGACCGTTTGACAGTATTTAGGCTCACGCGTGATACAGGTATATTTACTGGTCTCATTACTTGAATCGAGACCATGAAAAAACAGTAAAAACGTATCGTTATTTTCGATAGGAAACATCATAAGGCTCTCCTTTTTAATTATTATTTAGGTTTATTCTTAATAATTTGGCTTATCAATTAAACCGATTTTTGGCTAGCAACCTGCGCTTGGTACAAACTCAAAAACTCCTCACAAGCCTGCATTGAGATATTTTTTGCAAAACCTTCATTAAACCAAAAGTCGTAAACCGCTTGGACAATGGCTTTCACCGCTTCTATATTTTCTGGATTTTGTGCTGTTAGTTTCATCGCAATATCTTGCGCCTGTATATCCGACTCACTGTAGGGCGCGCTCCAGCCCACACTATAACGATAGAGCACGTCATTGATTGCCAATATGAATATGGCATTGGACACCCCAAATGACCCGATAAGCCTTTCAAGCATTGCACAGCGCTCTTCATAAATACTAACCTCTATGGGCATGTCAAACTGCTCACATAGACAGTCACAACTCACCATGTGTGAGGGTTTACTAAAATCCTCCCATAGCAACGAATAAGCTCCGCTAACCCCGCCCTTCTCTACTACATTAAATTGCCAAATTGCATAATGAGTATCTAGCCCCTTATAAGGCACATGTATGAACCATTGCATCATCGCATCACTGTCATACATGATATGCGTGCTACCAATCCGCACACCCTGATTAGGCAGTACATCCTGATACACGCTATCCATGCTATGACTATAGAGCTGTGCTCTTTGTACATTTTTATCACTGGTATCGCCCAGCTTTGTTCCTGCTTCAATGATATTTCGATAGGGCTTAAAAGGCGCTACAAACCTGAGCGTCTCATCCGTATTGTTCACGAAATAAATATCATCTTCATAATTGTCTATAGAAACCGTTTCGAGGTAAAACAATGGCTGTTTTCGTATTCGGCCTTTTTCATCACTTGCTAATGACGTTAGACCAGACAGTTTTGAACCACCTGACCACTTAAAATTATCTAACCGTTTTTGCTCAAACTTATACGTTAATGTCGTCATTTTTATATCCTTATTATTTTGAGTTTAGTTTTTTAGCTGCAATTTTTTGATGTCGCTATATTCTGTGTACTGATTTCAAGCCAGCCGCGTCCGTTCGCCATTGTTTGAATGACGTCATTATCTATAAAGTTAAGTAAATTAATCGACTTGGTAAGGTAGTAGTTTTTAATTCTAATAGGCTTTTTAGCCACAGTTTTTCGCTGTTACATTGCTAAGATTTTTGCAATGTTAACGAGATTTTTTCTACTAAGTTTTTTGTTTATTAGTAAATACATTATTAATAAATACAGTTTTTAGGTTTGTACAGACGTAGAAGTTTAGGATAAAACGTAAATAACACTACTAGAAAAAATTCGCTAAGATAGCGTTTCAAAAAATCAGTTAAGAAGTGAAGCATTGCGCCCCGAGGGTTAACTGGTTTTTATCTCATGTTATTTCGCCTGACCTAATAACTATAGTATAAGCTCACATAAAAATAAAGCTATTTAAAACATTATACGACAACTGATGTCGCTTTTATTTCAATGAGTTGCAGTTTAGTCTTTAGCAAGGAGCCCAACACAATAAGTATAATTAGCGACAATTTCATATTACTCAAGCAACCTCAATAAACGTCCAATTAACAATCCTTATCAAAAAACACCTTTCACGATTGATGTTAGCTTGCTATCTTGCCCCGCAAACCTTGCATTCCAATTAAGCCTACCCCACTTTGACCTATCACACGTAGTATCTGCATTTGTATTGGATTTTATGACACATAACCTTGAGGCCAGCTCAAACGCTCGCCGAACTCAGTATTTTCAAGTATTTTTGATGGGCGTTAGTGCCTTTATTATGAACACCACAGAATTTGTCCCTGTGGCGCTGTTGAGCGACATTGCCCAAGATTTCTCTATTACGACGGCAGAGACTGGCTGGATGTTAACACTCTATGCTTGGATTGTCGCTGCGATGTCATTGCCACTAATGCTATTGACCAGTCGATTTGAGCGCAAGCGCTTGCTCTTGGGTCTTTTTGCCGTATTCATTGCCAGTCACGTACTGTCCGTATTTGCATGGAGCTTTGACGTGCTGCTCATTAGTCGAGTTGGAATTGCGTTATCTCATGCGATATTTTGGTCGATCACAGCTGCAATCGCGATACGCGTCGCACCTGAAGGCAAAAAAGCCATGGCGCTTAGCGTACTAGCAACAGGTACATCGTTAGCAATGGTATTGGGTGTGCCGCTAGGACGTTTAGTCGGACAATGGTTTGGTTGGCGTGCGACCTTTGGCGGTATTGGTGTCATCGCCTCAATTGTATTTATTCTACAAGCAAGGCTATTGCCAACGCTACCTAGTATGTTTGAAGGGTCTTTTAGAAAAATTCCAGAACTCCTTAAAAACCCCCTATTAGTGTGTTTGTACCTGCTTATCTTATTGGTCTTTACAGCGCACTATACGGCTTATTCTTATATAGAACCATTTATGCGCCAAGTCGGCAACATCAGTGAAAATGCTGCGACTTTTGTGCTGTTGCTATTCGGTGCAGCAGGAATTGTAGGTAGTGTTATTTTCAGTCGGTGGGGTGATCGGTTCAATACTAGATTGATGCTAATATCGACCATACTGATGCTCGTGTCTATGCTTGCGCTGTTGCTAGCAGTGACCTCTGTATGGGCGCTCAGCTTTATTGCCTTACTGTGGGGCGCGGCGCTTATGCTACTGATTATCTCAATGCAGGCCAAAGTGATCATGGTCGATGTCAATGCGCAAGACATGCTGATGTCGATGTTCTCAGGCATTATCAACTTAGGGATTGGTACGGGTGCACTGTTCGGCGGTTATGCCGTGACGCACATTTCACTATCTAGCGTAGGATATACAGGTGCGGCTATCGCAGTTGTGGCGTTACTATTAATGCTGTTTATGATTAAACGCTTTCCTGAATTGAGTAGACGACTTGGCTAGCTAATAAGTCGATATTAAAAGATAGCCAAAAAATAGTAGTTAGTAGGTAACCGGCAGAAATAATAAGCAGAATGCCAGCCATATAAATGGGCTGGCATTTTTTTTGTTTGTGAATAAAACACTGTAGCCTATGAGTCATTTCAAGGATTTTTTACACATTCATTGAACGGACGTTCAGGTGCAGTTATACTAATTTTATTGGACATAAGTATGCTTAGGCTATAAGCATATCTAATAAAGATTAAGCACAAAAGGATGAGTGTGAAATGAATACTACTCGAAACAAGGAAGTCATTACCTATAATCTGAATTCAGTGACGATAGATATTATCACCCTTCAACTTGTTGGAGATTCATGATGCCTGACGGAATGACTCAACAAGACAGTCCAGATCAAGATAACACTGCGCCCCTTAGACTGGGCAAGTTACATTACGCTTGGATCGTTGCTACGACAGGCTCTATAGCAATGTTCTGTGGACTTGGTTTAGGACGGTTTGCATTTGGCATGCTACTGCCATCCATGTCATCCTCTTTAACGTTAAATTATACCCAAAGTGGCATATTAGGATTTACCAACCTAATAGGGTATCTCGTGGCAGTGCTGCTAAGCCCACTCATCCTACCTCGGTTGGGCACTCGAATGACTGCGACGGCCAGTCTCCTCTTGATTACCATCTCTATGCTTGGTATGGCTTTTATCACTAGTTTTCCAATACTTTGCGCGCTCTATGTGTTGACGGGTATCGGTAGCGGCGGCGTGGTCTTACCAATGATGAGCGTCATGTCACACTGGTTTTTCCCTTCGCACCGCGGGCTTGCTTTGGGACTGGTCATGGCTGGGCCTGGATTTGGGATCATTTTATCAGGCTTTGTCGTACCCAAACTCTTACCTATCTCTACTCTACTGTCTTGGCAGACTGGTTGGCTCATTTTTGCCATGATTAGCGTTGTGGTAGCTTGGCTTACTTTTACTTTGATTCGCAATCATCCAGATGATATCAGTCAAAATCCTTTTGGACACGCACCTACCCTACCTGTTAAAAACAAAAAGAAGCTAGAGCGTAGCAATATTAAGTTGCTTGTACACTTAGGTGTCATTTTTGCTATTTATGGCGCTACTTACATGGTTTATGTCACCTTCATCGTCACCAGCATGGTTGGCTCATATCAATTGAGTGAAGCGACTGCTGGTGGCATTTGGGCATGGATTGGATTGCTTAGCATGTTCTCAGGCATCTTGTTCGGCTGGATTTCTGACCATATTGGCAGACGACTTGGTCTGGCGTTGGCCTTTTTTTTCCTTGCCATCGCTTATCTGTTGGTTGGACTTACTGACTGGCATGTAGGACTGTATTCATCTATTGTCCTGTTTGGCTTAGTGGTTTGGAGTGTGCCTGTCATTATGTCTGCCTCGGCGGGCGATTATTTCGGGCCTGCGGCGGCCGCGAGTGCACTGGCAGCGCTGACTTTTGCTTTTTCAGGTGGACAGGCTTTTGGGCCAGTAGCTGCAGGCTCTATCGCAGAAATCACTGGAGACTTTAGCATCAGTTATATGATATCGGGTATCGCTGCCTTTGTAGCGCTTGGACTTGCTTTATTATTACGTCCACAAAAATCAACTTAATGTCTGTCTCTACGACATTCATACTCTTGTTTATATTGAACTGTACGGCTCTATGGTGATACTGCTTCATACAGGCTTAACTCTTGGCAGTGACGTCTGTATCGAAAACTTTCTTATACTATCTACTCTTAGATTTTTATCGTAATTTAAAGATGCTTATTAGCTAACTAAAACACATTAGCAAGACAGTTGTCATCTGCATGTAAATTAGGTGCTGATAGTTAACTCATGATAAATAAGGGCAGAATGTGTTAATTGTATACGAGGAAAACATCTTGTCGATTACGACGGATTTTCAAAGCATCAAAAGTCTTATTTTCGCAATAATATTCTGTCAGTTTTGCAATCAAAATGATTGCTAGCTTTTAAAAAAGTGGTTACACTCGATTGACAAACTATTACATTGATGACAAGGAAGTCGCTATGCCTCGTAATATCTCCCATTCTAGAATTAGCCATACCACTTTGAAAACTTTTACCAAAAGCATGCTTGCTGTCAGCCTATCTATCGCTGGTATTACTCACGCAAATGCTTATGATAGTGTCACCTTTTTTGGTGATAGCCTGACCGATGGTGGATATTTTAGTCCCATTACTCAAGGGATTTTAGGCCTTGAAGAGTCAGGTCAATTTACGACCAACCCTGACAATACATGGGCAACCTCATTCGCTGAGCAGCTAGGTACTACTTCTGTTGCCAGTAAATCTGATGGTAGCACGGGCAATAATTATGCCATTGGCGGTGCAAGAGCAGGTGTAGATGTCACTGCTTTTGGGGTTCCAGTGGCTTCTGCCAATAGCCAAGTCGATAGCTATATAGCCAATAACAACGTAGATCCTAATGGTCTATATGTAGTATGGGCCGGTGCAAATGACTTGCTTGCTGCAGCTGAAAATCCTACTAGTGCTCAAGCTACCATACTTGGGGCAGTCGCTAGCCAAGTCGAAACGATTAACGCGTTAAAAGACAATGGTGCTAAATATATTTTAGTCCCTAATATTCCTGATGTCGGCCTAACCCCTAGGTTTACCCCAGACCCTGACTTAGAAGGTCAAGACCTTGTAGATGCATTGACAGCGCAAGCATCTGCAACTGGTGCGGCCAGTCTCTACAATCAATTTATGCTCAGTGGCGTCGAAAATACTGGAGCCAATATTATACCGCTAGATATGTTCAGCTTGACACAAGAGATCATTGCGTCGCCTGCTCAGTATGGTTTTACTAACGTGAGTGAACCAGCCTGCGGGGATACCAGCTCTCTAACTTGTGGCAGTGATACGCTTGTAGAAACAAATGCCAACGAAACCTACTTCTTTGCTGATGGCATTCACCCGACTGGTCAAGCACATCAAATGATTGCTGACTATGCAAACGCTGTAGTTACTGCGCCGAGCTTAATCGGTGTGCTGCCTCATATTGCAACGACAACTGGACTTGCAACCAATGAACGACTGCAATCACACGTCAATCAAATCCAAAGCAGTGAGCAAAAACCTGCCCGTACACTATGGGCTGTCGGTGAAGTGGCCAATCAAGAGATTGCAGGGTTTGATGGTGATAACAATACCCAAGTATTGCTTGGCGTAGACTTCGCTCATCCTAACTCAGCCAATGCTGTCACAGGCTTGTATGGCAACATTACCCAAAAAGAGTTTGAAAACTCAGACGTTGGCACAGGTTTGAGTGATATTGATCTAGGAGAGATCGGTTTTGGTGTCTATCATAGCAATAAGTTTGGCGGTTTGCAGATTAATGGTGCTGCAGGATTTGGCAACATGGATGTCGATGTCACCCGTGCTGTCACGCTTGGCAGCAATAGACAGCTGTTTAAATCAAATGCTGACGGTAAGCGCTACTATGCCAATGTGCAGGCAGGCTACCCGATGCAAGTAAGTAGTGTCGCACTCACGCCTTATATCGGCGCTACAGCGAGCCGCGTAAAGATTGATGGACTCAAAGAAAAAGAGATGTCTGGCATTGCTATGCAATTCGATGAGCAAAAATACTCTACGACATACGGCAAGCTTGGGCTGAAAGCCAATCATAGATTGATTAATGATCTCAACATATTTGGTGATATTCATTACCAAAAGCAGCTGAGTGACAATCGTGAAGCGGTGACGGCACGTTTGAATACACTCCCAAATATCAGCTTTGAGACGCCTACGATCGAGACTGATGATGATAACGTTGCAATGACGCTTGGCCTATCTAAAAGCTTTAATTTGTTGAATGCTAATGTTGGTGTCACACATTCACAAGGTGATGATGACGACTCAACCAGCGTATTTGTTGGACTTAGCGGTGCTTTCTAAATAAGTCGTTAATCTAGAAAAATGGTATAGGTGATAATTAATCGTCTATACCATTATAAATTCAAGAAGACCTCATAACCTACTACAGCTTTTGCTCTATAAATTTTCTGCCACACAACTTCTCAACAATCAAACCTAATATCACAAACTCTCTAAAAATCTACTTTACCGCGCAAAGCCTTGGTCTTACCGCGCTGAGTCTTTTTATCCACGCGTTTGCGTTTGGCATTTCTGCTTGGTTTGGTCGGCCTTCTCGTTTTATTGACATAAGTGGCTTTAGCTATGAAGCTTTGCAGTCGCTCTAACGCATCTATTTTATTGCGCTCTTGCGTGCGAAACTGCTGCGCCTTGATAATTAGCACGCCTTCCTTGGTTATTCGGCTATCTTTGCTATTTAGCAGACGATGCTTATACTCATCACTCAGACTTGAGTTGTTAATATCAAAACGCAGGTGAATAGCAGAAGATACTTTGTTGACATTCTGCCCACCTGCGCCTTGCGCTCGTATGGCGCTGACCTCTACCTCATTATCATTAAGGCTAATACTATTATTAATGAAAATCATAGTTTGCTTTTATCGAATGTGAATGGATATGGTTTATGATAAAGCATTATATAGTCAATCCTCTATAAATTAGGTACGGTGTCAGTCTCGCTTGGTATACTGCTTGTGATACTTACACTCGGCTTCCTGATAACCAAATTATATTGGACCGACTACTTATATTAAACCGACTATGAATTGGCCTGCTACTTTGCCAACAGTTGACGACTACGCTCAATCACTGGTGCATCAACCATCTCGCCATCTATTTTGAATACTGCCTGCCCACTCCGCTCGTACTCTTCGACCACACGCTGAGCAAACGAAAGTGTTTCATTTGTTGGTTGCAATGCTTGTTGGACGATTACCACCTGTTTGGGATGAATACATAGCATTCCTAACATCCCTATTTGTGACCATAACTGCACTCGGGCGCTCAGTCCAACTTCATCATTGAAATCAGGATAAATGGTATCGATAGGCGGCGATAATTGGTGCACTTTTGACGTCAGGATTAGTTGATAGCGGATTTGATTGGCGATGATATCTGCGGCAGGCGTTCCTACTTGTAATTGCAAATCATTGCACAGATCTAAAAATCCATAACTAAACGCGGCCAACCCGACTGCTTTTGCCATACTATCGAGTTGATACAATCCTATCGCACTCTCAATCAGTGCAATTACTGGTAAATTGGTAAGCTGATGTACGTTATTAATATCTTCTGCTTGCTCGGCTTTTGCTAGTAATACACCAGCCAAACTGGGCATTTTCTGACAGAGCACTATGTCTTTGAAAAATTCTTCGCTACCTGCTTTATTAATACGCACCCAAACCGGCTGATAACCTGCACTGTCGTGATATTGCTGTAATGCTTCGCGTGCGGATGCTTTATCTTCTGGCGCAACGGCATCCTCTAAATCGACAATAACCGCATCTGCCCCACTAGCAAAGGCTTTCGCTACTCTATCGATGCGAGTCGCTGGCACAAACAGCCATGTTTTATTTTGAGAGATCGTTTTTATTTTATTGTTGATAACTGAATCCATGCATGACTCCATTGTATTGTCCAAGTGGCTTTATACTATCCAAATGACTGTTAGCATCTCTATTATGCCACTATACAGCTGATGCTCATTTAAAATTAGGAAATTGTTCCTGAGCGTAAGACTACAAGTGATTAGACAACTTATCAAAAAACCAAATTAAAAAACTAAATCAAAAAAACCGCATGAAAATTTATCTCATGCGGTTCTTGAGTCTCATGCAGTTCTCAACAATTACTTTTTTATCTAACCTATGTTTTATAGTCGATTCAATTTAAAAGTAGTACAAGGCAACCGAGTGCAGATGTATTATCATACTTCAAGCGAGGTTAACGCTGTAATACTTTTATAGTGGAATAGCTATATAGATTAGCTATTAAGCCAGCATACCACCATCGACAACGATAGTCGCGCCTGTAGTATAGCTTGAAGCGTCAGATACTAAGTACAACACCGTGCCAGCCATTTCATCAGGATTCGCAACGCGCCCTAGCGGAATAGCATGCAGTGCCATATTTAAGACTTTGTCATTGGTCGTCAAAGCCGAGGCAAATTTAGTGTCCGTTAAGCCTGGTAATAGCGCATTGACACGGATATTGAGTGGGCCACATTCTTTGGCAAAGGCTTTTGTCATGCTGATGACTGCAGCTTTGGTAATTGAGTAGATGCCTTGCTTATCGCCTGCCACTAAGCCATTGACTGATGCAGTATTTAAGATGACACCGCCACCCTGCTCTTTCATCATTTTGCCAGCAGCCGTCGACATAAAGAAATAACCACGGATATTAACTTCAACAGTCTTATCAAAGGCGGCTAAGTCTGTATCTAAGATATGACCATAGTACGGATTGGCGGCAGCGTTATTGACTAAGATATCAATTTGACCGAATTCACTTTTAATATGCTCAAAAATTGCGTCAATTTGCTCCATATCTCCCACATGACAAGCAAAAGCACTGGCTTTGTGGCCGTCAGCTTTGATGCTATCAGCGACTGCTTGGCAAGCATCGATTTTGCGGCTTGAGACAATCACATGTGCGCCTCTAGATGCCAATAGACGGGCAATAGACTCACCAATACCACGGCTAGCGCCAGTTACTAGAGCAACTTTACCGGTTAAATCAAATAAATCTTTCATCGTTGTTCCTTATATTTTTATAAACTGTTTATTCTCAAAAAACTATTCCTGAGCGCTGAATTCATTTATCTAAAACGTGTAACTAAAATCAGATAACTAAACGCAGATAATCGCTGTCATAACTAACAGCGATTATCGAGCACTAATGAACTGAACACAGAGCGCTCAACGATCACGGTTACGCTAGCATACCACCATCTAAGGTAAATGCATGACCATTCATAAAAGTACTCTCATCGCTGGCAAGCCACGCAATCGCGTTAGAAATTTCATTAACATTTCCTAAGCGGCGCAGTGGGCTGGCCTTGATCGTTGCTTGCTGCGTACGCTCATCCATAATCGCCATCGTATTACGTACCATTGGCGTATCAATAAAGCTCGGACACACTGCGTTAAAACGAATATTGGCGCGAGCGTATTCGTGGGCAGCAGACTTAGTAAGACCCATCACACCATGTTTGGCAGCACTATAAGCTGAGATCATCGGCGCTGAACGCAGGCCTGCGATAGATGCTACGTTGATCACATGACCACCGCCGTTAGGAAGCATACATTTGACAGCGGCACGCATACAGTGCCAAACGCCTTTTAAGTTCACGGCGATATTGCGATCAAATTCATCTTCACTTAGTTCATGCATTGGTGAAGGCTTATGATCGATACCAGCATTGTTTACCACAACATCTAGGCCACCCAGCGTCTCTATTGCAAAGTCAAACAACGCTTGCACTTCATCACCGCTAGTCACATCTACTTTTTTGAAGACGATACTGTTGCCAGCATCTTGGCCTTGCTGAGCAACCGCAGCGCCCATCTCTTCGGCCATATCACCAATGACCACTTTTGCACCGCGAGACGCTAGCAATAATGCACTTGCTGCGCCGATACCAGAAGCACCACCTGTGATCAAAATTCGTTTGCCAGCCACGTTACTAGCTACATCTGATGCAATTCCATTTGTGTTCAGTGTCATGATCTATCCCTCTACCTTAAGTACTAGTTTTCCGAAGTTTTCACCTTTAAAGAGCATCATCAAGGTATCTGGGAACGTCTCGATACCTTCAACGATATGATCTTTTACTTTCGTATCACCTGACTGAATCCAACCAGCGATATCTTTCATGGCGATTGGGTATTCTTTGATATTATCGAACACCACGATGCCTTCCATCCGAGCACGGTTGACCAATAATGACAAATAGTTCGATGGACCTTTTACTTCTGTGGTGTTGTTATATTGGCTGATAGCACCGCAAATAACGATACGCGCATGGAGATTAATTTTGGTCAGCACGTCATTTAAAATATCACCGCCTACGTTGTCAAAGTACACATCGACGCCGTCTGGACAAGTTTTCTTTAGTGCTTTTTTCACATCTTCGTTTTTATAATCAATCGTTGCATCAAACCCAAGCTCATCGACTAAGAATTTACATTTCTCAGCACCGCCCGCGATACCAACGACGCGGCAGCCCTTGATTTTGGCAATCTGACCGACTAAGCTACCAACGGCACCAGCAGCACCTGATACCACTACCGTCTCGCCTGCTTTTGGCTGACCTGTTTTTAGCAAACCGAAATACCCTGTCATACCTGGCATACCGAGTACGCCTAGGTAATAAGACAGCGGTGCTAGACTTGGATCGACTTTATGCAGACCTGTGCCATCGCTGACCGCATATGACTGCACGCCATCATGGCCTGCAACATAGTCGCCGACTGCAAATTTTTCATGCTTACTTTCGATCACTTCACCAACCGTACCAGCGCGCATGACTTCGCCAATTTGTACTGGTGGGATATAAGATTTGGCATCATTTAACCAACCACGCATCGCAGGATCAATAGAAATGTACTCAACCTTGATTAGCAATTGACCATCGCTAATAGTCGGTATTTCTGTCTCGGTATAATCCCAAGTCTCAGCATTTGGTTCGCCAACAGGTCTTGCCTTTAGTCGCCATTGTTTGTTTATCGCTGTCATGTCTCTTTCCTTAGAGTTGTTCTTAGAACCAATCCGCTTGCATATCAGTGCAAACCGAGTTGGTATTGGTTAAAATTTCGATATCACGTTTGACTAGTGGAAGCTCCCAATCGATAAAGTATTTGGCCGCTTGTATCTTGCCTTTGTAGAAGTTTTGCTGTTCAACATCTTGCGTATTGCTAAGTAGCTGCTCCGCTTTACTGGCTTGGCGAATCCAAATCCAGCTTAGGACGATTGAAGCAAAGATATTCATTAGTGCTTGGGCATTACCCGTAAGCGTTAACGCTTCTTCTGTCTGCAAAACTTTGCCCAAATGCACGAGCACTTCATGCAACTGACCCATATAAGGCATCAGCTTGCCTGCAAGTTGCGCGCTCTCAGGCGTAGTGATGCTTTCCAAATCTTTTGTAATTTCACGTTTTAGGATTTGAATGCCTAATCCACCTTTTTGCCATAACTTACGAAATGACAAATCTAGCGCCTGCACACCATTTGTGCCTTCATGAATAGGATTTAGACGATTGTCACGCCAAAATTGCTCAGCTTGATATTCACGCGTATAGCCCGCGCCGCCCAATACTTGAATACCTAAGTCATTGGCTTTTGGCCCATATTCAGATGGCCATGCTTTTAGTACGGGTGTCAGTAGATCCAATAGTTCGGTTAGCTCGTTTTTTAGTGTTTCGTCTTCACAGGTATTGATACGGTCAATTAGGTTTGAGCCGTATAAGCACAATGAGATACCACCTTCAGAGTAAGCCTTTTGTGCCAATAGCATGCGCTTTACGTCACCATGCTGAATAATAGCCGTTGCATCATCTTCAGGCTTATTGTTTGGCGCGATGCGGCCTTGTGTACGGTCTTTGGCATAATCTAGCGAATACTGATAGCCGCGATAACCAATCATAGACGCACCAAATCCAACTGCGATACGTGCCTCATTCATCATCTTAAACATATAACGCAAGCCAAAATGCTCTTCGCCGATTAAATAACCATGACAATCGCCCGCGTCACCGAAGCTCAATGCTGTAGAAGTTGCACCTCTATAACCAAGCTTATGAATCAGTCCCGTCAGATGTACATCGTTACGCTCGCCCACAGACAAGTCATCATTCAAGCGATACTTTGGTACGGCAAATAAAGAGATGCCTTTGACGCCACCTGGGCCGCCTGGCACTTTGGCCAATACCAAATGCACGATATTGTCAGACAGTTCATGATCACCTGCTGAGATATAAATCTTACTGCCTTTGACGCGATACGAGCCGTCGTCTTGTTTTACCGCAACGGTTTTGATATCAGCAAGTGATGAACCCGCATGTGGCTCGGTCAATGCCATGGTGCCAGTGAATTCACCTGTTAGCATGCGCGGCATGAATGCTGCTTTGATATCATCACTAGCAAAATGTGAGATGACATTGATTGCGGCAGTGGTCAGAAATGGATAGGCAGTCGTTGATGGATTGGCTGCCATAAAGTAGCCTGCGACAGCGGTCATGACCGTTTCAGGTAACTGCATGCCGCCGTCTTCGAAACTATAACGACCAGCGATAAAGCCCGACTCGCGAAACGCATCAAAAGCGACTTTTACGTCGTTTATCATGCTGACTTTTTTGCCATCGAACTGCGGTTCATCTTTGTCTGCAATATGGTTATGCGGCAAAAACAAATTGGTCGCGATTTTATTTGCCGTCTCTAACACGGCATCGAATGTCTCGCGGTTATGTTCTGAGAACTTTACGTGCTCAGTGAGTGATTCTGTGCCTAGCACATCATACAATTGGAAAGGTAATTCAAAATCGTTTAGGAGGGTATCTGCGGCCATAGTATTCTCGTTAACTGATTAAATGTGGTTATCAATTGATATTAGTCTAATTTGATACTTGTCCGTATTGTCATTTATGACATAATTATGGTCAAATAAGACACAAACAGAGTATCTAAGCAGTTGAAATCAACCAAGTAATGGCTATTTTGGTAAGCACAGCAAAGGAAACGAGTGACCTATGCCCTATTTCAAACCTTTTAAAATGATTATTCTTGGCTTCGATGGTGTACTTGGCAGCGTACTATCTGGCGCATTGGACTTGTTTTCATTCACGGGGGTCAGCTGGCAGCGCTTTTCGAATGAGTCTGTAGAGCCACGATTTAATGTGCAGATTGCAAGCTTAGGTGGCGGCGATATTAGGTGCAGCAATCGGTTAATCATGCAAGCCCACTGTGATATTCGAGACGTGACAGAGTGCGATTTATTGCTTGTGCCAACCATTGGCGATTCTATTGATAAGGTATTGAAGCAAAACAGTGAGCTATTGCCACACTTAGTACGGCTTGCGAATACCAAGGCTGATATAGCAAGCAATTGTAGCGGTGCATTTTTTTTGGCAAAGGCGGGATTGTTAGATCATAAGATAGCCACCACGCACTGGGGCTACGCCAATAAGTTTAAGGCAGATTTTCCATTGGTGGACTTGCAAGAGAATCAGTTTGTGACCCATTCTAGAAGCGAGTCGACAAACCAGTCAGGTAATATATTTTGTGCAGCTGGCGGCAGCGCCTTTTATGATTTGGGGCTATTATTAATAGAGCGCTACTGCGGGCGTGAGATTTCTACGCAAGTGGCAAAAACCCAAATTATCGATAGCAAAAGAGGCAGTCAAAATAGCTATACCAATGTGACCCTGCACAAGCCGCATTCCGACCATTTGATTAAACAAGTACAAGAATATATCGAAGAAAACTTTCAGCATTCTTTGCAGGTCAGTAGTTTAGCCGCTATGGTAAATATTACCCCGCGCACTTTAAACAGGCGCTTTCAGTCTTGCGTGGCGATGCGACCGATCGAGTATATTCAGGCCGTCAGAATTGAACAAGCCAAACGCCTACTTGAGTTGGGCGATGTCTCGATAAAGTCGCTTGCCGATCAAGTAGGTTATGATGATATCTCTTCCTTCACGCGTCTATTTAAACGTGCGACAGAGCTGACGCCTAAAGAGTATCAGGATAAGTTTTCACGGTTGGCTATTTAGTCATGGCAATGCATAGTAGTTAGAGATTAGCCCTTAAGCATTTTGCCATAAACCTTCGACATGAATAGCATCAGCTTTGATAGTTGAATAATCGGTAAATGCCAACTGATAGCCGCCATTTGCATTAGGACTCAGCTGACAAGTCGCTCCCAGCGGAAAGCTGTATTTTTTGCCGATATGACCAAAAGGCATACCACTATATATCGGTAATCCTGTTAGTTCATGTAGTTGACGAATGACTGTGGCGACATCATAACGTTTGTCATAGCTGTCCTCACCCGTACCAGACAATGCTCCAAATACAATCGCTTGCTGATTTTTAAAGACGCCTGCGAGATATAAGTCATATAACATGCGCTCAATACGATACGCTTGTTCGCCGACGTCTTCTAAGAATACAATACCACCATCAATTCGCGGTAAATACTCACTACCTGCCAGCGCTGACACGACACTTAGGTTACCACCCCAAATCGTACCAGTTAACGGTTTGGGCTCACCCTTTGTCAGTATGGCAGGTAGCTGCTGACTGGTTAACGAAGCATCTTGTATGCTGATAGTTAGATTGGGATTGGTCAGCGCTTCAACAAACTGCTGACAACTGACTTTATCGGGCGCAGTTTTACCAAACTCACTATAGAGCATTGGCGCGGCAAGCGAGCTCATTGACCCTTTTGCCAATAGCCCACACTGAATAGCCGTTACATCACTGAATCCTGCGAGTATCGTGCCGCGCTCCTTCATAATGCGTCCTAGCGTCGACCAATCCACCATAGGCAATATGCGCATGGCACCGTAACCACCGCGCACACCTAGCAGCAGCTTTGGCACGGCTATTGCCCCAGTAGCAAGGTTTTGAAAATCGCTAGCACGTTGCGCGTCCGTTCCCGCAAAGCGTAAATACTGTCGATTGGTAATCGCAGGATTCTCTACTTTAAACCCCGCACAAGCCACCCGATCTAATGCCAACTGATTACGCTCATCACTACCACCAACGTTAGAGCTGGCAAAAAGTCGCGTCTCAATCGTAGGCGTGATACAACCTGTCTGCGTCAGTGATCTCTGTGACGTTTGCGATAATGAGTTATCATCCAATAACGAAGTTGGCAGATCATCCTTTGTCAGCTGCGTACTATGACCAGACTCGATATGACTGGCTGCGAGCGCTTGAGAAACGCCTTGGCTCGCCAATACTGCTGTGCCTGCACTCACACCGATTCTACGTAGAAACTGCCGACGATTTATTCCAGATGTTATTCCAGTTGCATGACTATTTTTATTATCTGTCCATGACTGACGCTTATTCCCCATATCTTCTTGCTACCTTATCGCTTTTATTTTTATGACTTGTGCTTTTAGACCTTTTGGCAGCATATTGTAAACGCTTTTCTGACACTGATGGTTGCCTAATCTTTACCGATATTTACTTTTTCGCTACTGAGACACACAATATAGGTCGACTAGATTTGTTACTGTAAATACAAATTCATCGCAAAAAACAAAAGGCAATAATTATGTTTAATAAAAAAGCTGATAAAAACAAGTCACTTGATTCTAATTTGGAATACTTGCTAGGCAAAGAAGACAAGCTGAAAGAAAAGTTAGAGGATAGCGGCTACCTTGAGCCGTTTAGTGATGATTTAATGCTATTTATGAGTCTTATCAAAGACTATTATAAAGGTGACTACCGTAAAATTCCTTTTAAGACAATCTCAGCTGGCGTTATTGGTGCGCTCTATGTGCTAAATCCAATTGACCTCATTCCTGATTCTATCCCGTTTATCGGCCATATCGATGATGCGCTAGTACTTAAATTTTGTTTAAAGCAGGCCAAAAAAGATCTGCAAAAATACAAAGAATGGAAGCAGGAGCAATCAACTACTAAGGATAAATTAGAAGATAAGAACGACACGGATAAGACTGATGACGACAAGACTGGTACTGATGAGAGAGATAGCGACGAGACTGATACTAATCTGAAAAAAGCCTCATAAATAGTAATACTTTCAGCTATTAAAAAATCGCAGTATTAAAAAAGCCACGACCTCGAATTAATATTTCGGTCGTGGCTTTTTTGTTTATAATTTATTTAGTGCTGCATTTTAATCAGGTACGTCGTAACTCGCTTTTTCTGGATTCAGTCCGAACGAATAAACGAAGGTCGCAACAAGGCTATTGACAATAATGAAAGGCAAATCAATCGCAGCATGACCAAGCGCATAGCGACCAAGCAGCCACGAGACGATCAACATAATAATAAAAAATGCACCCAAGTATGCCAAAATCGTGGGGTGTTTCAAGTTATAAGGCTGTTCAGTCTTGGACTGTTTGTCCAATACATATGTTCTTACCGCCCAACCAGCTGCATAAGAGAACCCGCCTAGTACCACGTAACTGAAAAAATTCATATCGCTTAACTCTAATGGTATGACTATTTATAACAAAATACTGTCTATGCAAATATCATCGACCAACAATCATATTTGTAGTTGATACTTATCTAAATATTATTATCAACGCTTATTTAAATACTATCATCGACATTATCGATAACAAGATTGGCATGGGGATTGGCTAAAATATCAGTATTCACCTCATCACATTCCACGCGGTAGATCGTGTTGGCACCTCGGTAGATATATGACAAGTACTCACTGTCTAAAAGCGGATCAATATTTGCGTAAGCTGGTTTGACATGAGCCAATACAAGCACTCGATCAGGACGACCAATGACTGCATCGACATTGTCTGGATCGATAGAGAAAAACTGCGGTATGTCGCTATTGTCTATCACTTCTAACGGCTCTGGATTATCCCAGACGCGCTTAGCAGTGACGGGTTCTTTCATCTGCATCACCCAAGTGTCATCTTGCTGACTGATCTTTATCTGAGCAGGCTCATCTTGACTCACCGTATAACAACCCTCAAAGACAGACAAATCGGCCGCGACCTCACTACTTGCTTGAGGGCTAGTATCGTTACAAGCGCTTAGAAAAATCGCGCTGCTGACAGTCATACTGAGCATCAGATACGTCAGTCTCTTATTAAATAAATTTGAGCGTAAGGACATAATGGGGTTATCCTGCAATCATGCATTAAAAACTGTTAAAAACTAAAGCCTTTCAGCGAGCTTCGCTATTTTAACAGAAAACCAAGACGTTACTCTTATGTTATAAGTTACCGTAAGGGTTTTATGACTTTGTGCGTCACGACTGCCCATATTTATGATAGATTTGCTATACTCACAACGTCATCATCATCGTTCAAATAGCGCGAACGAGATGCTCTAGTACTACCCTATGCTTACCACTTATCAGGTCTATACTCTTTTATGTCAGACAACCGTAATTCAATGCCAAACACTCATAAAGACAACGTGATTGATCCATTGTCTGCTAAAACAAATACCACTGTGGCCTATACTGATGGTGCTTGCAAAGGCAATCCTGGCGCTGGCGGCTGGGGCGCACATCTTATATTTAGTGATGGCAGCACGCAAGATTTGTACGGCGGCGACAAAGAAACCACTAATAACCGTATGGAGCTAATGGGCGCGATACAAGCCCTGACCCATAGCCCGCATGAGCATACTCTTGAGATTTGGACTGACTCTAGTTATGTCAAAAAAGGCATCACTGAATGGATTGAAGGCTGGAAGAAAAAGGGCTGGAAAACTGCCAGTAAAAAGCCCGTCGCCAATCAAGATTTATGGCAACAATTGGATAAACTCTGCCAACAGCGTGATGTTAGCTGGCATTGGGTCAAGGGTCACGCTGGACATGCTGGTAATGAAAAAGCAGACGAGCTGGCAAACTTAGGTGTCACGTCTAGCAGCCGCCATTCAGCTATAGTCAGTGAAGCAGATACAACTAAAAAAAAAGACCACATAACGACTGATATTGATACTAATACTGACGCTAACACTGATACCTTGCAAAATACGTCTAGCGCTGACTGGCTTAGTTTTGATCCATTGGGTTTAGATATAATAGAAGACGAGTTTGATGAAGATCTCTTAGAAACTGAACCGTTAAGAGAAGATAGTCAGAAATCATCTGACAAGCTGCAAACACATGAAAACATTGCTGTAGAATCTCACAGCCATCAAGACAATACATACAACCCGACGAGTACCAAAGCTATGCCAGATATTCAAACGCACCTAGATGCTACCGTCGACAATGATATGTTGCCAAGTGTAGAATCTGACGCCCCTAAATTCGATGGGGATACTAGCCGTGCCAACCCACATTTTAAGCCGCTACTACCAACGCCGATACACCGCCATGAAGCAGATCGTCAGCTTATCATGGATACAGAAACCACAGGGCTTGATGCGCTAAAAGGCGACCGTATTATCGAGGTCGGTATTGTGGAGCTGGTCGGACGTAAGTTTACTGGTGAAAAGCTGCACGTTTATATCAATCCGCAGCGTGGCATGGATGATGAAGTTATTCGTATTCATGGTATCTCTGAAGCATTTTTGACTGACAAGCCGACCTTTGATCAAGTGGCTCAGTCTTTGTACGATTTTATGGACGGCGCTGAGATTATCGCTCATAACGCTACTTTCGATATGAACTTCTTAAATATGGAGTTTGCAAAAGTTGGTCTGAATGACTTTGCTAATCGAGTGCAAGTAACCGATTCACTAGCGATGGCCAAGCAGCAATACCCTGGGCAAAAAAACACGCTAGATGCCCTCGTGCGTCGCCTAGATGTTGGTAAGCAAGACCGTACTTTTCACGGGGCATTACTTGACTCAGAGATTTTAGCTGAAGTTTATTTAGCGATGACTGGTGGACAGGTCACGCTTGCCATCGAAGAGGATACAGATACCGACGGCGGACAAACCGCTCATGCAAGTTTCGCCAATTTATCGAATTTATTACTGGCATCATCGGCGGATGAAACTGCTGATCAAAGCTGGTATGCCTCTCTAGCAGAAGATTATCCTGCTCTAAAAGCTAGCATGTAATTATTGTTTGACTTTTTATTGAACCGACATTTGTATAATTTAGTCTTGATTATTATGATAGAAAGCGTTAAAACATCACTAACAAATACTTTCTAAATCAAATTTATAATATTGCTATTCTCATCAGTACATTATGGAAAAATACTTATGGACCAGTCTGCGCAAATGAAGCTAACCGCCCCAACGCTTAGTGTTACTGACTTTAACCTACCATCACTCCATTTACTGCATGATGAGGTTATAGCAACGCTTAAAGATACTGAAATTCATCTAGGCGAGTTTAACGATGATAGTAGTCAGGCACCTTTGTTGTCAGACTCTATCGAAGTACTAAAGCAGCTATCTTGTATTTTTAAACTGATTTCTTTGGTCGGTGCAGAAGCATTGAATGATGCCATTGTAGCTGGTTTACAGAGACTTTATGATAATGGTGATAATAACGATACTGATTTGATCATGGATCTATCAGAAGCCATCATGACCTTGGATCGTTATGTCGAGTTTGTCCTCTTGACTGAATCGGTAGAGCCTACTCTACTGATACCTGTAATCAACAAGCTTAACGCCCATAGTCAAAAAGCGCCTATTACAGCAGATTATTTTTCTGCATTTGGCAGCAGTAGTGTCATCATCGCCAATCCTGAACAAAACTTTGAATCTCTAAGCACACTTAATCTAGACACAGAGCTGCTGACCAACGCATATCGTAGCGGCCTTGCGGTTGCACTACTCAATCAAGATGGCAACATTGACTCCGCGGATCAGCAAAAGCTGGATGCTATGAGTGCAGCTTGTGTATTAATCGCTTCAAATACTGATAGCTTGTTTTGGCAAGCGGCGACTGCTGCCGTGACTGATATCGCAGCAGTATTACCATTAAACCTAAGCCAAAAACACACACTTATCTATTTAGAGCAGCAATTTCAAAGCTATTTACCAGTCATGGATACTCGTTTTGCAGATTTAGTGAGCTTTGCCTGTCAACGTGATAACAAGCAAGCACAGCAACTACGTGAGCAGTATGCAAGCAATCATTTAGAAGGTGCTCAGCTAGAACAAATGAAGCGCTTTTTATTCGGTCCTAACCGTGAACTTACCGATACGTTAAACACAATTATTCAAAATCAAATTAATAACATTAAAGAACACGTCGATAGTTATGCACGTGGCGATTCGATCAACCCTATTGACATGCAGACAGCGCAGATTATTAAAGAGCTGACTGAACTGAGTTCGGCATTACGTTTATTAGGTCTGTCCAACGCAGCCAGTAGTCTTAGCGAAGCAGCAAAAGCTGTTGGTCATTGGCAAGCGCCTTCTCCTGAAGATTTTGATCATTTGCTACTGGCATTAATGCATGCAGAAAATGCCGCCATCGCTATGGCAGAGATGCATACACCAGGGGCAATCTATCTACCACTGAACAATCCGCATATCTCATTGCATCAGCTCAATACCGCCAACGATACCTTGATACAAGAGAGCCGAACTGCGATTGCTAGTGCCGAGCAAGCCATCAATGATTATTTGGCGGAGCCTGAGCGTGACATGCTCAATATCCAAAATATTCCTGGGATGATGCGTCAAGTAGCAGGGGCAGTACGTTTCTTACAACTGGCCACACCTGCTAGCATGCTGAGTCAGCTAGCCAACTATATCGAACAACGTATCGAAGGTGGACGACGTATCGAAGACAGTACATTAGCCTGCATCGCTGATGTTATCATGGCGGTCGATCATCACTTAGATGGTTTTGAGAATAATCGCCCTGTTAGCAAGCAAGCGCTTGATGTTGGTCAACAAAGCTTAAGCCACCTACTTGCTGCTTAATTTTTCTCACTGTCATGTCACGGTCATTACCTCTTAACCATGATATCTCATTTAAATGTAGATAACTTAAGATAATGTAGGTACGAATCGGGTACGTGAGAGTGCTACAGTCATTAGGCTGAACTAGCCTGGTCATTAAGCTAAACCGACCTGACGATATGTATGGATATCTGGGTATCTGGTTTACATAGAATTGATGATACTTTACTCTAAAACAGTCTGTGTCTACGTCGATGCGGACTTACTTTATAATGTTTGGAATTTTATATGGCTCATGCTTTTGTATTAAGTGATGACAGTATCTTATGCCGTCAAATGCCAGATGGTTGGTGGCCTTTGCAAGTTCAACTATCGCCCGATAGCAATGATTCAAACGAGCAAGCTTATCAGGTTGGTCACGTAACGCTGCACGAAAGCCTAGCACCGAGTCTTTGGCTATCAGATGATAACAATAGCACTGGCAACCATGCGGATGATACGGTTGATGCCAATACGGCTCATAGCTTCACTGCCCAAGCGACGAGCGCCATGACTTATGACTATGCAGTTGCTCATAACGTGACGCTACCAATTATCGCTGAAAGCAGTGGCAACACTTTTGTTCCTTATCGAAAGCTGATGACTCATTTGCCAGTCGCTTTGTCAGATCAGATTAGCCAAGCGATACAACTATTAAGCTGGCAAGCAGATACGCAGTTTTGTAGTCGCTGCGCTAGCCCTACTGTACATGCCGACCAAGGCGAACGCGCCATGGTTTGTCCCGTATGTCGATTGCGCCAGTATCCTCGCGTACAACCTTGCGTCATTACTGCTATTACTCGGCCAAACCCAGTGACGGGTGAGATGCAAATCTTATTGGCTCATCATCATCGTCATGGACAGCAAAACCTACCGCCAATGTATGGTTTGATCGCAGGGTTCGTAGAAGTTGGAGAGAGTCTGGAGCATGCCGTAGTGCGTGAAGTCGCAGAAGAGGTCAATATCAGCGTAACAGATATTTGCTATATGAGCAGTCAACCATGGCCATTTCCCTCTAATTTAATGCTTGGTTTTCGTGCATCCTATGCCAGTGGTGATATTATCTTGCAAGAAGATGAGCTAGCACATGCTGATTTCTTTGATCTTTCAAACCTGCCCAGAATCCCGCCAAAGGGTAGTATCGCTCGCGATTTGATTGACCAAGTGGCTAAAGAACAAAATATAGATTTATAATCAGTCCTTATCTATAGATACCACATTTCGCTATAGTGTTGTATTTTCAATCTCATCTCTTTAAAATCGCTGCTTCTGTTATAAGCGTTTTACTTTAAATTTTATTTTTTAATAAGTAAGACGCTAATACGAGTAGTAACACGCTAACATAAGCCAATGCTCTTATAGATACTGTTTTACAAAGACCGCTTTCTCAACCTTTTATCTCTATTTATACTAATACCAATTCTAACGACTGGTATTAAGGTCCTTAATTAAATGCAAAGTAGCACCAATATACGCTTAGTCAATCTACCTATCTTATTCGATGCATTAAACATTGATACCTTGCCCACTGACATACAAGCAAAAATTGCACGTGTGGATGCTTGTCTGCCACAGACGCAGTGCGGGCTATGTGAGCATCCAGATGGTTGCCTGCCATATGCCGCTGCGATTGTATTAGATGGCGAGCCGTATAACAAATGTGTGCCCGGTGGTCAGCCTGTCACCAATGCAATTGCTCAGACTCTCGATATAGACACTCCTGACACTACGCTGACGGCAGTACCCTCGCAATGGCCAATAGATGCTACTTCCGAACGTCCGACCGAGGTTCGTGCGGTTATCCGTGAAGATGACTGTATCGGCTGCACCAAATGCATTCCTGCTTGCCCAGTCGATGCTATCGTTGGTACTGGCAAGCATATGCATACGATTTTTACAGACTTGTGTACGGGCTGTGAGCTATGTATCGCGCCCTGCCCTGTTGATTGCATTGACTTAGTCACGATTGAGCGAGAAGTATCTGAGCCTGAGCGAATAGCAGAGCAAGAGGATTTGAGACAACGCTACCACACTCATTTGAAACGCGTCACAGAACAGCTTGCCGATACGAGCAATAGTAGGCCTGTCGTTAGTATGGTAGAGGCCAAGCTCAATAATGCAGCAAGCCAGTCTCTCAACATCAGTGAGTCACAAGCGAAAAATACCATTGCGGCTGCCAAGCTCCGTACCAAAATCAAAAAATTAGAAAAGCAACTGAGTGTCCGTGCAAATGATAAAAAACAAGCAGAGCTTGAGTCATTGCAGGCCGAGCTTGAGTCATTACAAATAGCGCTATAACGGTAATAGCGGATTACGCAATTAATTCGTTAATAAATTGATACTTTAATCATTAACATGAATGCTAGCGCTAGCATATAATTTGGCACCACCATTCATCAATATAATAGTCAAAATGCCATGAGTAAAACGGTCAAACATAAAACAGCTGACACGCCGCCCTCTAGACGAATGCCCAATCGTGACGTGCGTCCATTCTTTGAAAAACTGGCAGCGACTATTGATGAACCTGTCACCGAACTTAACTATGACAGTAATTTTGAGTTACTTATCGCGGTGATTTTGTCCGCACAAGCAACTGATGTCAGTGTCAATATTGCTACCAAGCAATTGTACCCTGTGGCCAACACACCTGAGGCAATACTGGCACTAGGCGAAGACGGTCTCAAATCCTATATCAAAAATATTGGTTTATATAATGCCAAAGCAAAAAACGTCATCAAAACCTGTCGTGATTTAATTGAGAAATTTGATAGCACTGTTCCTGATAACCGTAAAGATTTAGAATCACTGGCAGGTGTCGGCCGAAAAACTGCCAACGTTGTGCTAAATACGGCCTTTGGCCAGCCGACCATGGCCGTTGACACGCATATCTTTCGGGTGGGCAATCGTACTGGGCTTGCCACTGGGAAAACCGTACTCATCGTCGAAAAAAAGTTGGTCGAGCGTATACCTGAAGACTTCATCGTAGACGCCCATCATTATCTTATCTTACACGGCCGCTATACCTGCCAAGCACGTACACCCAAATGCGGCGCTTGCCCTGTCTATGAAGAATGTATGTTCAAAGATAAAGCTACGTTTTTAGAATTATAATGACAATTGATTACTTATCGTTTGCTCAATATGTGTTTTACTTTTATGAATAAATAGAATGTTGATGCCATAATCATATGGTATGGCAAAGTGCTATAACGTCTTGTCTTTATAAAAGATACTTTCAAATAAGGGTGACATATGCATACGATTACCGCGCTAGTATTTGATGACTTTGAAACCTTAGATTTATTCGGACCTATCGAGATGTTTGGGAGCTTACCTGAGCATTATCGTATTCAATTTACCTCGATAGCTGGTGGCATCATCCGCAGTAAGCATGGCGTACCTATGCAAACAATCGCCATCACAGAACTAGCGTATCAAACTGATATTGTTCTAGTACCAGGCGGGTTTGGCACGCGGCAGCTAGTCTACAGTCCTTCCTTTTTGAAAACGCTAACAGCCCTCACTCATCAAGCTGACTGGGTACTTAGCGTCTGTACTGGTAGCGCCTTATTAGCAAAAAGCGGTGTATTAAATGGCAAACGTGCTACCTCTAATAAACTGGCATGGCAATGGGTGACCTCTCAGTCGAATCAAGTTAATTGGGTCAAACAAGCACGCTGGGTCATCGATGGTAAGTTTTATACTTCGTCAGGGGTTAGCGCAGGCATGGATATGGCACTTGGTTTCATCGCTGATAGACATGGCGTCGATAGAGCACATCAAGTCGCGCAACATACTGAATTTCGTTGGCAACAAAATAGCCATATTGATGACTTTTACCGCCCTTAATCCATCACCAGTTACCTCATAACACCATCCATTGCTAGAGTTTTACCTCGATACACGGTAAAATATGCTAATTTTTTGATTCCTTTTCATCTTTTCATTTAGATATATTTAATAATGACTGAGTTCGTACACTACAGTCCCTGCAATTAAGCGACCCCATTATGCGTGAATACAACTTATTTACCTCAGAATCTGTGAGCGAAGGCCATCCTGACAAAATGGCTGACCAAATATCAGACGCTATCCTTGACGCTATCTTACGTGAAGATCTGCACGCACGTGTGGCATGCGAAACTTTAGTAAAAACAGGCGCAGTCATACTTGCAGGTGAAATCACCACAACAGCAAATATCGATTTGGAGCGTCTCGTTCGTGACACCGTAAATGGCATTGGCTATCACCATTCAGACTTAGGCTTTGATGGCGAGACTTGTGCAGTCATCAACATGCTAGGCAAACAATCTCCTGAAATCGCCCAAGGTGTCGACCGTAGCAACCCTGAAGAGCAAGGTGCAGGTGACCAAGGTTTGATGTTTGGCTATGCCAGTAATGAGACCGAAGTACTGATGCCAGCACCTATCGAGTATGCCCATCGTTTGATGGAGCGTCAGTCAGAGCTGCGCCGTGCAGGTGAGCTGCCATGGTTGCGTCCAGATGCCAAAGCGCAGGTGACCTTGAAGTATGATGGCAATCGTCCTGTCGCCATCGATGCTGTTGTATTATCAACACAGCATGATCCAAGCATCTCGCAGTCAGATCTACAAGAAGCTGTGATGGAATCTATCATCAAGCAAGTGCTACCAGCTGACTTATTGCACGCTGGCACACGCTATCATATCAACCCAACTGGTAAGTTTGTGATTGGTGGTCCTGTCGGTGATGCTGGTTTGACTGGTCGTAAAATTATTGTTGATACTTACGGCGGCATGGCACGTCATGGTGGCGGTGCGTTCAGTGGTAAAGATCCTTCAAAAGTGGATCGCAGTGCTGCTTACGCGGTACGTTATGTGGCCAAAAACATCGTAGCAGCAGGTCTTGCTGAGCGTTGTGAAGTACAGGTTAGCTATGCAATTGGTGTCGCTGAGCCTACTTCTATCTCTGTTAATACCTTTGGTACTAGCAAAATCAGCAACGATGAAATCATCCGCTTGATTCGTACGCATTTTGATCTACGTCCTTACGGCATTACCCGTATGTTAAACTTACTACAACCAATGTATCAGCAGACTGCTACCTTTGGACACTTTGGTCGTCCAGGCTCAGAGACTGCCTTTACGTGGGAAAAAACAGACAAAGCTGATATCTTAAAAGCAGACGCTGGTTTATAAGAGTCACTACTTTAAAACGTTTACCAACCATTTTTATATACTAAAAACTACTGACACTTATTATTAGGAGTTGCTTATGTCTCAAGACAATATTCAAGACCAAAACGCTGATGCTAACATCGAAATCACCCCTGAAATGCAGGCATTCTATCAACGTGCTGACGCTATCATCGGTATCGCCAACAGCCAGCTAGGCCCTGAGGCGCATTCAGGTCAAGTAGGTGCTTCTTTATTGTATGCTGCAGCACGCTATAGCGCGTCAGTTGCCTCTATCGGTTTTGTCAAAGGCGATGATTTCGCCAAAGAGAAAGACGATATTGTCGAGTTTTATGTCAAACAGTATCGCCAAATGCTGAGCGATAATTTAACGGATTATGCTCAAAACTTTGACAAATACGTGCAGCTAAATCAAGACGACAAACCAGCTGAATAAACAAATGTCATTAGTCTAGATGTCTTTCATTTAGGCATACTGTTTTAAAATCAGTATTTGATGGCAGAAAACAAAACCCCAAGCTTAATTGAGCTTGGGGTTTTTTGTATGGTGTTTAAGTAGATAGCTACTGACAAATGGGCTACCATAAACACTTAAGCGTTTAGCCTCAGTAGGCAAATCAATCAGCAATAACAGGACGCTATCGAATATTATTAATAAGGAGATATGATCATGCAGAAAAATCTATCCAAGCGACTCTCGGTGCTGAAACCATCATCACTTATATTATCATTGGTACTTACATTGACTGCTTGTAGCTCTACACTTAATACACCTACCAATGTGCCTACTCAATCAAGCACGAATAATAGCCAAATGCTTGAAAATACGCTAACCCAATGTCCAACCTCTCGCTCTGAGAGCACAATGTGTACCATGCAATATGATCCTGTCTGTGTAAAAACGAAAGTTGGCTCAGTGATAAGTTACCGTACTGCTGGTAATGCCTGTTCGGCCTGTAATATTCCTGAAGCCGTTGGTTATGCAAAAGGCGAATGTAGCTAATCTATAAATCGGCTGTCTTGAAAGCTAATGTATTAAAAGACTTTCTATTAAAAATATTGAACATCCATAAAAATACCCAGACTAAGAAAGACTGGGTATTTTTCATTAGGAAACGAACATTACTGAGACAGTAAGTTTATTTAGTCCAAACCTAGACGTCTTTCTCAAGTGCTGGTGGGCCTTTTAACAACTCTTCATCACGGAATTCATTGGCCGAGTTGTGCTCTGCTGACTCTTCTGTAGTGAACCATTGCTGATTACGATACAGTATCAAGCGATCTCGACTGAGGCCACGCAATAGAGAATACATCATCACGACGATCACAATAGCAAAAGGAAAACCTGAGACAATCGATGCCGCTTGTAACGCACTTAAGCCGCCTGCTGCTAATAATACAGCAGCAATAACGCCTTCAGAACCTGCCCAAAATAAGCGCTGTATCTTTGGCGGATTGGTATCACCACCTGATGTCAGCATATCGATGACAAAACTGGCCGAATCTGATGAGGTGACGAACCATAGGACAATCATCACCACGATGAGCAAGTTAACCGCACCCGTTAATGGATAAGATTCCATCAATTTAAAAATAGCACTACCTGTATCTGCCTTCACCGCCTCAATAAGGCCCGGGCTAACTATGTTAGGGTCTGCTGCTGCCATCAGCTCCATATTGACCGCAGAACCACCAAAAGCAGTAAACCACAAGAACAAAATCGTGATAGGAATTAATAGCACTCCTAATATAAACTCACGGATGGTACGCCCTCGCGAAATACGGGCAACGAATACCCCAACGAATGGTGACCAACTAATCCACCATGCCCAGTAGAAAATCGTCCAAGAAGCTTGCCAGTTTTCTTCGCCTCTATAAGACTCTGTCCACAAACCTAATGGTACGATTTGGTGCAAATAGTTGCCGATGTTTTCTACAAAGCTATTAAAGATAAACTGCGTAGGCCCGAAGATAATCACAAAACTTAGCAATATCACAGTGAACAATATATTGGTATCACTTAGACGCTTGATGCCTTTGTCCAATCCCATAAACAGAGATAACCCTGCTAGTATTGTGATAAGGCCAATCAAAATAATCTGCACCGTAATATTATTGGGTATACCAAATAACGTCTCAAGGCCTGAGTTAATCTGCAAGACGCCAAGACCTAACGTGGTTACTACCCCAAACATCGTACCAAATACGGCGAGCGTATCTACCGTATGACCCCAACCGCCGTAGATCTTTTTGCCCAATATTGGATAAAGTGTCGAACGGATGGCCAGTGGCAAACCTACTCGATAATGAAAATATGCGAGTGATAGTGCAACCATGCCATATAGCGCCCATACATGCAGACCATAATGTAGGAACGAGATATTCATCGCTTGCTTGGCAGCGGCAACTGTCTCCGCCTCACCCAATGGTGGTGCCATAAAGTGATACAACGGCTCAGCGGTGCCCCAATAGAGCAGCCCAATACCGATACCGGCTGAAAATAACATGCCAATCCAAGAGACTAGATTGTACTCTGGTCTTTCATTCTGATGACCGAGCCTGATATCACCGTAGCGGCTAAATATCATATAAATACTCATGACCAATGTTAAATTGACCACGACAATAAAGAACCAGCCAAAGCGTAAAGAAACAAATGCTTTTGCTTGGTTGAACACGACTTCTGCTTGTTCGTTAAATAATGCGCCAAAAATAATGAATGCTACTATCAAGATTGCTGACGTCAAAAATACAGGTTTACTTACCCGCGGAAAAGGGCCTAATCGGCCAACTTTTACATGATCCATAAGTATATCCCCAAAAAAGTGCGTAACCATACCAAGGTATGAACGAATTATCAAATATAACACCTTGTAAATACTGCCAAATGTATAGAAATGGTAGTAACATTACGGTAATAATTTTCAACAATCCGAATTTTTCTTGAACAGATTTAAATACTTTTATTCAAAAAAGAAACCCCAACTTAAAAATAAATTGGGGCTTCTTCTGTCAAAATCTTAAGCAGTTATCTTACTTCTACCTATTTTTTAGTCACCTTTAACAATCTTAGGCGGTCCTTTTAGTAAGTGCTCATCAGCGAACTCATTGGCTGAATTATGGTCTGCTGACTCTTCAGTGATAAAGTGTTGCTGAGCTCTATAAAGTATCAATCGATCTCGACTAAGACCACGTAGCAACGCATACATCATTGCAAATACAACCAAAGCAAATGGTAATCCTGCTACGATAGCTGCTGCCTGCAATGCACTTAGTCCACCAGCGGCAAGTAAAACGGCTGCAATAATACCTTCTGTGCTGGCCCAAAATAGACGCTGGATTTTTGGTGGATTTGTATCGCCACCTGCTGTCAGCATGTCAATGACAAAACTTGCTGAGTCTGACGAAGTTACAAACCAAAGTACAATCATGATGACAATCATAAAAGTGATCGGCTGTGCCAATGGATAGTACTCAACCAATTTAAAAATCGCACTACCAAAGTCTGTTTGTACCGCTTCAACCAGTCCTGGGCTCACTAGTGCTGGATCAATAGCAGCTAATAATTCCATATGGATAGCAACGCCACCAAATGTTGAGAACCAAAAGAACAAGATCATCATAGGGATGAGCATCACACCAAGTACGAACTCTCTAATGGTACGACCACGGCTAATACGAGCAATAAACACACCAACAAATGGTGCCCAACTTACCCACCATGCCCAATAGAATATCGTCCATGCTGACTGCCAGTTTGCCTCACCATCATAAGACTCACCCCATAAACCTAAAGGTACGACCGCTGAAAGGTAGTTACCGATATTCTCTAGAAAGCTGTCAAAGATAAATAGCGTTGGCCCTAAGACGACCATAAAACCAAGCAATATAGCTGTTAGTCCAATATTGATATCACTTAGACGCTTAATACCTTTGTCCAAGCCCATCATGACAGAACAAGCAGCCAAAAAGGTAACAAACGCAATTAGCGCGATTTGTACCGTCAAAGTATTAGGAACGCCAAATAAACGCTCAAGCCCTGAGTTAATCTGCATTACCCCAAGACCCAGCGATGTTACGACACCAAACATCGTGCCAAATACGGCTAGTACATCAACAGTATGTCCCCAACGACCATAGATTTTTTTACCCAATATTGGATAAAGTGTCGAGCGAATCGACAATGGTAAGCCACGGCGAAAATGAAAATAAGCCAAAGACAATGCAACGATCGCATACAGTGCCCAAGCATGTAAACCCCAATGTAAGAAGGTAATATTCATCGCCTGCTTGGCGGCTTCTATCGTTTCCTTTTCACCGAGTGGCGGCGCCATAAAGTGATACAGTGGCTCTGCTGTGCCCCAATAGACAAGTCCAATCCCGATACCAGCAGAAAACAACATGCCGATCCATGAGAATAAACTATATTGCGGTGTCTCAGTTTGAGCCCCTAAGCGAATATCACCATAACGACTCATTGCCAAGTAAACACAAAGTCCTAAGGCCACATTAACGAGAATAATGAAAAACCAACCAAATTTATCGGTAATAAAGCCTTGTAAAAAACTAAAAACAGTCCCTGCTGTTTCAGTGAAAAGCGCACCGAAAAGGATAAAGCCAACAATCAGCAGTGACGAGGTAATAAACACAGGTTTGCTCACCCGTGGAAAAGGGCCTAATCTGCCTACTTTTACTTCTTCCATGTGTAAGTCTCAAAATTTAAGGAACATTACCTTAACAAAATAGGTGTTAACTATCAATCAATTACAAAATAAAACTTGATGAAAAAACAAATTTACTATAAAAGAATTTAATAGCTTTATTAAAATAATTAAATATGTAGATAGTCAAACATGTCGTCAATCTAATGTTATTTCGATATTATTTGGGAAATAATCTGAGTAATTGCGCATCCTTACCGTCTTCAAGTGTCCACACTTGCCCGTCTACTGCTAGCACACTGCGTACACGCTCACCCATATCATAGCGATAACGCTCAGTGGCGGTATTGTCTTCACTTATGCCAACAACGATAAGCGCTTTAGACGACAGGCCACTAATAAGCGCATTGCCCTGCCAGCTAGGAAAGTCATTATGAGTACCAGCCGCATAGATGCTCATAGCAGATGGTGAAATGACAGGTGTCCAAGTAATTTTGGGTGCCGCAAACTCTGGCTTTGTGTCATGGTCAGGAATATCTAAACCTGAATAATTGCGTCCATTGGATACCACTGGCCAGCCATAGTTGTTACCCTTCTCAATAATATTAAATTCATCGCCACCTTTTGGTCCCATTTCGTGCGCCCACAGCTGTCCACTATCGTCAAATGCCATACCCAGCACATTGCGATGTCCGATGGTCCAAAACTGTTTGGCCAACTCATTATCAGTAAACGGATTGTCTGTCGGGGTGTTACCATCAGGACTTAATCGTATTATCTTACCCAGATTGCCATTCATGTCTTGTGCTGGGTCTTTGTCTTGACGCTCGCCTGAGCTGATATATAGATAACGTCCATCGGGCGAAAATAGTAGGCGATGACTATAATGTCCCTGCCCTGTGACTTTTGGAAACTGCTCCCAAATAGGCGTAATATTCTGCAACATGGGTGTGGCTGTCTCTAGTCCTGAGAGTGTCGCCTTGATAACTTTAGCCCCAAATGTGTTGCTGTCACTGCCTGTTCCTGCTTCCACATAGCTAAGATAAACGGTATTGGACGTCGCAAAATCTGGAGCCACGATGATGTCTCCTAATCCGCCTTGACCACCGTAAGCGACTGTAGGCACGCCTTCGATTTTGGTCTTATTACCCGTCACGGTGTCTACAACAAATAGCTCCCCTGTTTTTTGCGTTACTAGTAATTTTGGCGCTTCACTATCTACAATGGGTAACGCTGTCATAGCCCAAGGCTCATCAAAGGTAGCAACTGCTTTGGTCGTAAAGTCAGGCTTGCTAGTCTCTGCTTGTGTGTCTATTTGCGTGTCTGCTTGGGCATCATTATCTGAAGTGGAAACTTCTTTAGACTCTATTGCGGTATTTTTATTATTACTAGTACTTACTGCTGAAGGATTAGAGCACGCGGCAGTGCTAAACAGCAATGCTGCAATAATTAGCGGCGAAGTTAAAGGTATATTTATCCGTTCGATATGGGCTGTCATCGTTCTGTTTCTCCATTCAGTTGATACTTATACTACTAGTCATTGATTCAGTTATAGCATAGTCCTGAGACTTAAGAGATATTAAAATGGTAAAAAAACAGTAACGTAAAACGCGTCTTATAAATAAAAACCCATTACCTACGATTGTAGGTAAGGGGTTTGTTTTAAGCGTAAAGTTGGGTCATAAAGACGCCAAAGCCAATATGATTAGCTCATTCTAAGCTTATCAAAAGTTAGCTTGTCGTCAGCACCCACATCGACTTTGATAATATCACCAGCGACAAAATCACCTGCTAGTAGCTTGAGCGACAATGGGTTTTCGATCTCTTGTTGAATGGCACGCTTCAAAGGACGAGCACCATAAACAGGATCATAACCCACGGCAACCAATTTATTCATCGCATCTGCTGACAGCTCAATATCCATTTCACGCTCTTGGATACGCTGACGTAATCGATCCAATTGAATATCCGCAATACCTGCCATTTGCGACATACCAAGCGGGTGGAAGACGACGATTTCGTCAATACGGTTGACGAACTCTGGACGGAAATGCTGCCCAACAGAATCCATCACTTCCGCTTTAATATCCTCGTAGCTTTCACCTACCATCTCTTGAATTTTATGCGAACCGAGGTTACTGGTCATGATAATCACAGTATTTTTGAAATCTACCACACGACCTTGCGAGTCAGTTAAACGACCATCGTCCAATACTTGCAGCAAGATGTTGAACACATCGGGATGCGCCTTTTCTACTTCATCGAACAGTATAACGCTATATGGCTTACGGCGCACCGCTTCAGTCAATGTACCGCCTTCTTCATAACCCACATAGCCTGGAGGTGCGCCCACTAGTCGGCTGACACTGTGTTTTTCCATGTATTCACTCATGTCGATACGTACGATTGCATCTTCAGAGTCAAACAAAAAGTTTGCTAACGATTTGGTAAGCTCAGTTTTACCAACACCAGTAGGTCCCAAGAATAAGAACGAACCAGAAGGACGGTTGGGATCAGACAAGCCTGCACGGCTACGACGTACCGCATTGGCCACTGATTCGACCGCTTCATTTTGACCAATGACACGCTCATGGAGCTTTTCTTCCATTGCGATCATCTTATCACGCTCACCTTGCATCATTTTGCTGACTGGAATACCAGTCGCGGCCGCAACCACTTCGGCGATTTCGTTGTCTGTCACCTTGTTACGTAGCAATTTCACACCGCTACCTTCACCCGTCTGCTCTTTTTGCTCAGCCAAATCAGACTCATGAATTCGACGTTCTAACTGCGGAATGGTTTCGTATTGCAGCTTACTCATGGTCTCGTAGTCGCCTTCACGGCTAGCCTTGTCATAGGCGATACGGGCCTTATCCAGCTCGTCTTTTAGCTGTTGGCTGCCCTTGACCAATGCTTTTTCTGCCTGCCAAACCTCGTTGAGATCAGCGTATTCTTTTTCTAATTCTGCTATTTGTGCATCGAGCACTTTACGCTCGGCTTGCGCGCCAGCATCCTCTTCATTTTTGAGGACTTCACGCTGCATTTTTAGCTGAATCAAACGGCTATCAAGCTTACCTAATGATTCAGGCTTGCTATCCATCTCCATTCGCAAACGACTGGCCGCCTCATCAATTAAATCAATCGCTTTATCCGGTAGCTTACGATCAGTGATATAGCGATGACTCATGCGCGCAGCAGCGATGATGGCACTGTCTTGAATATCGACGCCATGATGCAACTCGTAACGCTCTTTTAGACCCCGTAATATCGCAATGGTATCTTCGACTGTTGGCTCATCGACCAGTACTTTTTGGAAACGACGCTCAAGCGCAGCATCTTTTTCGATGTACTTGCGGTATTCATCTAGCGTTGTCGCTCCAACGCAATGCAGCTCACCGCGAGCCAGCGCAGGTTTTAGCATGTTGCCTGCATCCATCGCACCTTCAGACTTACCTGCACCAACCATGGTGTGCAGCTCATCGATAAACAAAATAACATTGCCTTCTTGCTTGGCCAAATCGCTCAGCACGCCTTTAAGACGCTCTTCGAACTCACCACGGAATTTTGCTCCAGCGATTAGCGCACCCAAATCTAACGACAGCACTTCTTTACGGCGCAAACCTTCTGGTACGTCACCATTGATAATTTTTTGTGCCAAGCCTTCTACGATAGCTGTTTTACCAACGCCCGGCTCACCGATGAGCACAGGGTTGTTTTTGGTACGGCGTGACAGCACCTGAATAGTACGGCGGATCTCTTCGTCACGGCCAATGACTGGATCTAACTTGCCAAGCTCTGCTTGTTCAGTCAGGTTAATGGTGTATTTATTGAGTGCATCACGCTGATCTTCGGCGTTTTGGTTGTTCACCGTATCATCACCGCGCAACTGCTCAATCACCGCCTTTAGCTTGCTTGCTGTCACTCCAGCACTTTCAAATATCTTTTTAGTTTCGCCCTGCTCAGCAAGTGCCAACATCACCCATTCTGTTGCGATAAAATCATCGCCCTCTTTTTGCGCCTGACGATCGGCCAAGTTCAAGATTTTAACCGAATTCGGATTTAGGTTGACGTCACCTGTCGGCTCCGAAATGGTCGCTTGGTTATCCAATGCTTTTGCAACGCCATTTTTTAGTGCTGGAATAGAAGCGCCTGCTTGTTGGCAGATCGATAAATTAGATTCATCTTGTAGCAACACCGCAAGCAAATGCACAGGATCGATACCTGTATGATCGCGACCTAATGCTAGGCTCTGTGCTTCTTGAATGGCGGATTGCAGTTTTTGAGTAAACTTCTCAAATCTCATGTCTATATCCTTTTATAATTGGTATTTTCAGTAGCACTTCTAAAAAATCTATTAGTCTAGTGTCCACTGTTATCTGTCATTTATATAAGGTATATATACAATTATTTCAAGACAATTACCAAATAAAACCTTACTTAAAGCAATGGTATTTATTATTAATAATATTTAAAGTGGTTATTAATATCAGTTAAAGGTGGTTAGTAGATTAGTTACGCTATTTTGTGAGTATAAATTAAAGATAAACCTCTATGAAATACGCTGATGGATAATACATCTATTTAACATAGACCTAATCATAATCCGACTACTCCATGATTTCGATAGAAGTACCAAGGGTCACCGCTGCCATAATTTCATCCATCTCAGCATTGGCAACAGCGATACAACCATCGGTCCAATCGCGTTTTTGGTTCAACCAGCTCAAATGTCCAAAGCCATTCATTTGTCCGTGAATCATGATATCGCCACCTGGATTGACCCCCAATGACTGCGCTCGTGCCTTGTCTTCATCATTGGGATAGCTGATATGGATAGAGCGATGCGCAATAGAGTTCTCATTTTTATAATCTAATGTATAAACTCCAACTGGCGTACGTTGGTCACCTTCTTGTTGCTTATGACCTGTTGGACTATCCCCTAGCGCAATACGATACGACCTAATAACGTTACCATCGCTCATCAATTTTAAGACACGATCTGATTTATCGACGAAGACTCGATCAATGATCGTAGAAGGAGGAATAGTGTTTTTGGGTTTTGAAGTGCTTTTGACATAAGCAATAGCGCTGATGCTGACAATGGCAGCAAGACTAAGACCAATGATAATGGGCAACCAAGGCGTACGCTGCTCATTTGATGAGTAAGATTTTTTATAAAAAAATGGCATAGACTCTGATTCCCATAATTAATTTATTATCATTAATCATATGTATCAAAGCACTATGCCAGATTCTGTAGATACGTTTTGTGCAAAAGTTATGAATCACTCACTAGACTGCTACACCATGCGAATCGCACCATCTAAGCGAATAACTTCACCATTTAGATAAGCATTATCGATGATATGAGTGACCAATTTGGCAAATTCATTGGGAGCGCCTAAACGTTTAGGGTATGGCACACCTGCCTCTAGCTGTTCACGTGCTTTTTCAGGAATACTCTCCATCATTGGCGTAGCAAAGACACCCGGTGCGATAGTCATCATGCGGATGCCATGACGTGCCAGCTCGCGAGCAAGTGGCAAAGTCAAACCAACCACGCCCGCCTTGGACGAAGAATAGCTGGCTTGACCTACTTGACCGTCAAAGGCAGCGATAGACGCTGTATTAATGATAATACCTTGATCTACATTCTTCTCTACATGGTCGCCTGCACTACCATCACTCGCTATGCGCTTGGCAATGCTAGCAGCGACCAAACGGGCGACATTAAATGAGCCGACCAGATTGATATTGACCCCGCGGCTAAATGCCTCAAGGTCTGCCGGATTGTTATCGCGATCTAGCAGTTTTTGTACCACTACGATACCAGCACAGTTGATTGAACCTTGTAGACCGCCGAAAGCTGACTCTGCCATTTCAACTGCTGATTGCACTTCATCGCCGTTGGTGATATCACAGCGCACAAAGCGCGCACTATCACCCAACTCAGCGACCAATGATTGTCCAGCAGTTTCATTTAAATCAGCGATAACAACGTTACCACCTTGATCGACAATCGCGCGAGCCACTGACTCTCCCAAACCTGATGCACCGCCTGTGACCAAAAAGCTATTTTGTTTAACTTGCATGATTATTCCTTTAAATTTTTACTTTTTATTAAATACTTTTCTATTAAATTTATAGACGCTTTACCAACTCATTTATGCAGCAGACAGACTACGCAGCAAAAAGCGTTGAATCTTACCACTTGGCGTTTTCGGCAATTCTGTCACAAACTCGACCTCACGCGGATACGCATGAGTGGATAGACGTTTACGTACTAGTTCTTGGATTTCTTTAGCGATTTGCTCACTGCCTTCGATACCGTCTTTTAGCACCACGTAAGATTTGATAGTATGACCGCGCACTTCATCTGGCACGCCCACGGCTGCTGACTCTGCGACAGCGTCATGCTCTAATACGGTGTTTTCAACATCTGTAGGCCCTACGCGATAACCTGCGGTAATAATAATGTCATCATCACGGCCTGAGAACCAATAGCTACCGTCACTATGACGTTCAACCACGTCGCCTGTCAGATAGTAATCATCTACAAAGGCTTGCTTCTCATTCCAACTATAACCACGGAAATAAAATGCAGGTGACTGACTGACTACGACTGCTAGCTGACCTTGTTCACCATCTGGCAATACATTCATATCATCATCTAATACGACTAACGTATGTCCTGGTAGCGCCATACCCATCGAGCCAACAGGACATTCATGTGCCAGTGCATGATGTGCACAGCAAGTCATGCCAGTCTCTGTTTGCCCATATTGGTCTTTGACTTGGCACGCTAGATAGGTTTCGACCCAGTTAACCACTTCGGTATTCAGCGTCTCCCCTGCTGAGTTGGCACAGCGTAAAGATAGCTTGGTATTTGTATTTTTATGAGCGCCTTCATCAACATTGTCGTCTTTACTATCAAATACGCCGCTAGATTTCATCATGCGAAATGCAGTTGGTGAAGACGCTAAATTGGTAATCTTATGACGCACCATAAACTCACGGGTATTGGTCGCATCAAATCCCATTTCATTAAAATAAGTGGTGATGCCCAATAGAAGAGGTCCTGTGATGGCGTAGTACAAGCCATACGCCCAGCCAGGATCTGCCATATTCCAATACTGATCGTCATCGCGTAGATCGATGGCATAACGCATATAAAGGTAAAATGCAGGCAGTGCCGCTAACGGAACGCTGACGCCTTTTGATTTACCAACCGTACCCGAGGTAAACATTTGCAAGAATGGCGCATCCGTATCGAGCGTGACGGGTTCCATCGTTTGCGACTGTGCTGCCATAGACTGAATATAATGGTCGTCACCCCATGTCTGAGCATCCTCAATACTGCCGACCAATACCATTTTGGTTTGCGCAGCTAAGTCTTCAAACTTGCTGCGATTCTCTGAATTGGTAAAAACAACTTTGGTATCGGCTTTATCCATTCGATACTTGATCGAATCATAGCCAAAAGCAGTAAATAGTGGCTGATATACCGCGCCAATGCGCCATGTTGCTAATACAACAGTGAGCAGCTCTGGCGTACGCGGTAGCATCGTCGCTACCTTGTCTCCTGCTTTTACCCCATACGACTTTAGCAGGTTAGCGATTTGAGCACTCGCTTTGTCAAGCTCACCAAAAGTCATGCGTGTTATGTTGCCTGCGGTATCTTCGTGTACTAACGCAGCATTGTCAGCGCGGCCATCGCGTACATGACGACCACAGCAAGCCATATAAGCGTTTAAACGATCATCCACGTGCTCGCCAAAGATTTCTGACAGCAATGTATTCATATCAAAATTATTATAGTAATCGGTATAGTTTTTTGGTGCGACGGTAGTATCTGTATCAATATTCGTCGGAGTTTGAGAGGCGGTGTTCATAAGCTAATCCTTTAGCAATAGCAGGTAACTGGTAAAATGACATTTATGATTGTAAAACGGTCACATCCTATAGACCGTTTCATGTGTTCGTATTTATCATGCTCTATTAGTAACGCATTTTTATGTTTATTTCAATACATAATGTATCATTTTTATTTTATAGAAATAAACATAATCCATAACTAATTATCATTAATTCGCTATAAGTCCGCGAAGGCACCTACCATCAATAGCCAAAGTACTGCCACATATTTTCAATTTCCTATTAAAGAATTAACACCTCAATACTATTATCTAAAACCTCACACCTAAACATCAGCTCTTAAAAACCCTAATAACGCTTTTTCTTCACAGCTTTGATATTTTTTGGTTCGACCACGGCGCGCTTGTTTGTAAGTCTCAAAGAACTGCCCTGCCAAAAAACGCTCAATGACAATGGGGTGAATATAAGAGGCACGGCATACGGTTGGTGTGTTGCCCAACTCTGCTGCTACACTTTTTACCATATCAGTAACTAGTTGCTGTCGCTCAGCGCTTTCTGGAGCGCTGGCCAATATGCTAGCCCCTGCAGTCGTTTGTAGTTCGTCATATAGGTAGCTTGCTGCGAGTACACTTGCCATCCAGGTGCGAAAGTCCTTCGCACTGTACAGTTTGCTTTCACAGTCCGTGCCGCACGTATGCATCCGTAAGTAGTCATTGATATCGCTACTATCGACGACTTGTTTATGCCCATTGTCATCTAAATATTTGAATATCTGATAACCTGGTAGCTCAGAACAGGCTTGCACGATATCAATCAATCGTTCGTCTTGCAGCTCGATATGATGCTCTTTGGCGCTTTTTCCGACGAAATCAAACGCCAATCCATTGTCGGTCTCACTAACATGTTTGCTGCGTAGCGTACTCAGACCATAGCTTTTATTTTGCTTGGCGTAACGGCTATTGCCAATACGAATCAAAGTGGTCTCTAGTAATTTAACGACGGCAGCGAGTACGTTGGTGCGTGATAAGGAATCTGCTTCCAAATCTACCTCCACCTGCGCGCGCAGATTGGGCAGTGCCTCTGCAAATCCTATCATCGCATCAAACTTGGCTTGGTCACGAATATTGTTCCATGACGGATGATACAAGTACTGTTTGCGCGATTTTTCGTCTCGCCCTGTTGATTGCAGATGGCCTCTTTCATCTTGACATATCCAGACCTCTGACCACATGGGCGGTATCACCAATGCATCAAAACGCTGACGCAATGCTTTGTCTTTGACGGTTTTGCCTGTAGCATCACGATAAGTAAAACCGCGACCCCAACGTCTACGCTCGTAGCCTGGTTCATCATCACTCACGTAGCGCAAATTGGCACGGCGTGCGAGATGCTCGTAATCATGACGCACGTCTTTAGTAGTTGTCTGCTGGCTCGCCTTTACTGTTACCTTTGTCATAAACCTATATACCTTTGAAAATTCATGGTTTTAGCATAATTAATGACAGTAATTTTTGCTGTTTATTTGGCACAGACAAAGTGTAATGCTGTGTAAAACGTAGCAGATGACAGGGTTCTCAACTATTGAGTTTTAGGGCATAATTTAATAACTCTCAAAACTTAAGTTGAATAAAACACAATGAAAAACACTTCTATCGAAATAGCACCGCTCTCTAAAGCCGACTATGACTTTTGGTTGATGTTGTGGCAAGACTATTTGAATTTTTATGAGACTGCCTTGCCCCTTAGCGTCATAGAGGGAACATGGCGTAATATTTTAGATGATAACGTGGCAATTTATGGATTTGGCGCTTGGAAGGACGATGCGTTGGTAGGTTTTACCCATGTCGTGCTGCATCCCAATACATGGAATACTAACGACTGTTGTTACCTAGAGGATTTATATGTCACTGATAACGTACGTGGTCAAGGCGCAGGCCGTGCATTAATCGAAGCGGTATATGCTTTTGCCAATGAGAAAAACTGTAACCGTGTCTATTGGGTAACGCAAGAAGATAACACCTCTGCACGTAAGCTATACGACAACATCGCCAGCTTAACCGACATGGTGCAGTATCGTAAAAACCTATAATTTTAATTAACTCTGTGTTGACTACTCTGTTAAAGTTCATACCTATTTTAAAAACATGCATAAAAAAACGCCAAGCGTAAAATACTTGGCGTTTTTCGTTTTGATATTGCTATAACTTAGAAGTTGTTATTTACCGTATACACATAAGTAAGCAGTTTCGACGTCTACTTTTACTTGGAACTTCTGATTGGCTTCAACGGTGAACTGCTCGCCAGCGTTAAAGGTTTGCCACTCTTCACTCTCTGGTAGCTTAACCGTCAATGCACCGCTCACCACGCTCATGGTTTCAAATTCACTGGTGCCAAACTCATACTCACCAATTTCCATAACACCAACAGTAGCAGGCTTGGTCGCCGTTTGAAAAGCAATAGAAGTCACTTTATCATCAAAATAATTATTAACGCTTGGCATAATTTTCCTTAATTAAATATTGGTTACTATTTTAAAGCGGCTGCTTATTTAAAACGGCCTTTTACAGTCCTGCTTTTAGACTCGCTTCAATAAACTGATCGAGGTCACCATCTAGTACAGCACCAGTGTTAAAGGTTTCAACACCGGTACGCAAGTCCTTGATACGTGAGTCATCAAGCACGTACGAGCGAATTTGACTGCCCCAGCCAACATCAGACTTACCATCTTCGACCGCTTGCTGTGACTCCATACGTTTTTGCATCTCAAGCTCATACAATTTGGCACGTAGCATTTTCATGGCAGTGGCTTTGTTACCATGTTGACTACGCTCATTCTGACACGTTACTACCACACCCGACGGCTCATGGGTGATACGTACCGCAGAATCTGTGGTGTTTACGTGCTGACCACCAGCTCCTGATGAGCGATAGGTATCAATGCGTAAATCCGCTGGATTGATATCAATCTCGACATTGTCATCGATTTCAGGCGAGACAAATACCGCAGCAAACGAGGTATGACGACCATTATTACTATCAAATGGTGACTTACGTACCAAACGGTGGACGCCAATCTCGGTACGTAACCAGCCAAACGCATAATCGCCTTTAATCTCAATCGTTGCTGACTTGATACCAGCCACGCTACCTGAGGATACTTCAATCACATCCACTTTAAAGCCATGTGCTTCTGCCCAGCGCGTATACATACGTAGCAGCATTTCAGCCCAGTCTTGTGCCTCGGTGCCGCCACTGCCCGACTGTATATCTAAGTAGCAGTTATTTGGATCCATCTCACCGCTGAACATCCGGCGGAATTCTAAATCAGCAACGCGTTTCTCAGCGCTATCTAGCTCGCTCTGCACGTCGGCTAGCAGTGACTCATCTTCTGCTTCGACAGCCAGCTCTAGCATCGCAGTGGCGTCTTCTAATGTGGTTTCAAGAGAGACCACTACATCGATGACACCATCAAGATGGCTTTTTTCTTTATTAATCTTGGTTGCGCGCTCTGGATCATTCCATAGCTCAGGGTTTTCTAATTCCAAATTGACTTCTTCTAAGCGTTCTTGCTTACCATCGAAGTCAAAGATACCTCCGCAAGTCCTGCCCACGCTCGGATAAGTCTTTGATCTGTTCTTGATACGGATTGATTTCCATAAATGTTCCTGTTTTTTTAAAGAATAAATAACGAATGTGGCGCTATTTTAAATGAGATTAAACATAAATGAGTGACTAATTGTCACTGTTATCAATATTGCTACTATGTCTAAATCAAATCATCTACAAAGACCAGTCCTCTACTGCCCAGCGATGTGCCAAGGCATGTGCATGTAACGCATCATCAGGCGATACACAAACGGCCACATCAGCCCATTCAAGTAACGGAATATCGTTTTTGGAATCGGAATACGCGTATGTTTTTTCAAACGTGATGCCAGAGGCTTGCTGTTTATTCAGCCATTTATCTAGATGATAGATTTTACCCGCTTGAAAGTTTGGTCTATCAATTAGCTTACCTGTGTAGCGATTATCTTTGATCTCAAGCGGCGTTGCCAATACATTGGCCGCTTCAATACCAAAACGCTTGGCAATGGCCGACACTACGAAATCATTGGTCGCAGAAATAATCACCACAGCGTGCCCTTGCTCAATATGCTGACACAATGCTTCCATCCCTTTTGGGCGGATATGCGGCTCGATTTCGCTTTTGATATAGTCTTCTCTTAGCTCATCAAGTCGATCAAGCGGCAGACTGCTCAAAAACTGCGCGACGAATTCGTTATATTCTGTTGCGTCTAGCGTGCCTTCTATATAGTCATTATAGAATTTCTGATTGGCAGTGCGATACTGCGCCTCATCGACAAGGTCGTGCTTGACGATATACTCGCCCCAAAGGTAATCGCTATCAACATCAAGTAATGTATGATCTAAATCAAATAATGCTAGTTGTTTTTGTTGTGTTTGTGCTTGATTTGCCTGCATAGTGAGACCTTATCGTTGGTTGCGAAAAAATATGAATCGTTTAATAAAATTGGGTACGTTATGCATTAAGGCTGACCGTATTAATTGAACAGTCTATCAATGAAATAAGTATGCGCCCTATCGTCTATCTATTTAAACTTAGCTCGTTTACTTACCCTTAGTCAGGCATCGCTACTTCTGTTAAACCTGTTTTGAACTTTTGACAACGCTCAGCATAATGCAGCGCTGACATTTTTAGCATAGCAGCTTGCTCATCTGTTAGTGTCTTGACCACTTTTGCAGGCGAGCCCATCACCAGCGAGTTGTCTGGAATTACCTGACCTTCAGTAATCAAGGCTTTTGCCCCTATGAGACAGTTTTTACCGATCTTGGCATTATTGAGCACCACTGCCCCAATACCAATCAGGCTATTATCGCCAATCTCACAACCATGTAGCATGGCCAAATGACCAATGGTGACATAGTTGCCAACTGTGACCTTCACGCCTGCATCGGTATGAATGACACTATTCTCTTGGACATTGCTATAGTCACCGATATGGATACGATCATTGTCACCGCGTATTACCGCACCAAACCAGACATTGGCTTGATGACCGAGATATACATCACCCATCACTTGCGCTGAATCTGCTACCCAGCCGTTGAACGGTGCCGCAAACTCAGGGGTTTTGTCTAAATACTGATAAATCATAACAACTCCTTGTCATCTTCATTATTGTTATAACAAACGATCATAAAAATTGGGGCTATAGATGCGCTGTCTATTGTGGCAAAGCCAACTGCTAAAATCCAGCGCTATTAGTAGACAATGAATTTCAATTTAGTAATTGAAAATGCAGCTTATATTCGCTTAGGCTATTTGTAGAAGCTAATTATCTTTCTAAGACCGTAATTATTGGCTGTGTAATGACTATTAATCCGGTAAACCGACTAGCTATAACCATCTATTTTGTATATAATACGCAAAATCTGTGCCTAAGCGAGCGGACATGATGCAAGTTACCTATTCACTATCTAGTGGGTTTTGTAGTTTCCATCAATAATGTCTTCTCGCTTTTTTGTGGAAAATTTTTGTGTATCGGCCTTTTATTGACTTTATACGACAGTGTTCAAACCGCCGTAAATAAAGGGATGCGTAGCAATTTTAGACTATCAAAACACGATGGCACTCACCAATAATAGCGGAGGCAATCCTTGAATTCATCGGCAGAAGTACAAGCAATTTTGGCACTAGCAGACGGTACAATATTTCACGGAGTCAGTATCGGCAGCCTAGGTCATCGTATTGGTGAAGTGGTCTTTAATACAGCCATGACAGGGTACCAAGAAATCCTAACTGACCCAAGTTATGCTCGCCAGCTGGTGACCTTAACTTATCCTCATATTGGTAACACGGGTACCAACGCTGAGGACACAGAATCTGGCAATGGTCACAAGGTTTGGGCCGAAGGTCTTATCATCCGTGACGCCACTATGGTCACCTCTAACTTCCGCAACTCAGAATCTTTAAGCGACTACTTACAACGTAATGAGACTGTTGCTATCGCTGAAATTGATACACGTCAGTTGACTCGCCTGTTACGTGATAAAGGCGCACAAAACGGCTGTATCCTAACTGCCTCAAATGGTGAAACCATCACTAGCGAAGACGAGCAAAAAGCGATTGAATTGGCACAAGGGTTTGCTGGTCTAAAGGGCATGGACTTGGCAAAAGAGTGCTGCACGACAGACAGCTTTGAATGGACAGCAGGTACATGGGATTTGTCAGATACCCTACTCAACCGTGACATTCCTGGCAGTCATGACAGCGGTACTGGCGGCTTCTTTAAGCAGCTAGGTACTCATGTTGATTCTAAATACAATGTCGTTGCTTATGACTTCGGTAGCAAAACAAATATCCTACGCATGCTTGTTGACCGTGGCTGTCATGTAACTGTTGTACCAGCGCAGACCCCTATCGCTGAGGTACTAGCAATGAATCCAGATGGTATCTTCTTATCAAATGGCCCTGGCGATCCTGCTGCTTGTGACTATGCTATCGATAGCGTCCGTCACATCATCGAGCAAACTGACATTCCAACGTTTGGCATCTGCTTAGGCCATCAGCTGATTGGTCTGGCCAGCGGTGCAAACACCATCAAGATGAAAACTGGCCATCATGGTGCCAACCATCCCGTACAAGATTTAGCCACAGGCACAGTGATGATTACCAGTCAAAATCATGGTTTTGCGGTTGATGAAAACACGCTACCTGACAATGTTAAATCAACTCATCGCTCACTGTTCGATGGTACCAACCAAGGTATCGAGCTGACCAATAAGCCAGTCTTTAGCTTCCAAGGTCACCCAGAAGCCAGCCCTGGTCCGCACGATTGTGCGCCATTGTTTGATAAGTTTGCTGAGATGATGGAACAGTCTAAAACTGCCCAAGCGTAAATGGGTGCTTACAAATAATCAGTGAACGCTTGAATCGTGTATTACGGTTCAAGCAGCACGAAAATAAAGCATAAAACTGCAAGCATAAAACGCCACGAGCGTTATCAAAAATAAAGATTAATTAAAATATAACCCAAACGAAGGTAGCTCTAACTATGCCAAAACGTACCGACATAAAAAGCATTCTTATCATTGGCGCAGGCCCCATCGTCATCGGCCAAGCATGTGAGTTTGACTATTCAGGCGCACAGGCGTGTAAAGCACTAAAAGAAGAAGGCTACCGCGTCATCTTGGTCAACTCAAACCCTGCGACCATCATGACTGACCCTGTCATGGCTGACGCGACCTATATCGAGCCGATTACTTGGCAAACGGTTGAGCAAATCATTGCTAAAGAGCGCCCTGATGCGATCTTACCAACCATGGGCGGACAGACTGCCCTAAACTGCGCACTAGACCTAGACAAGCACGGCGTATTGACCAAATATGAGTGTGAGCTGATTGGCGCGACCAAAGACTCAATCGAGATGGCAGAAGATCGCGACTTGTTTGACAAAGCGATGAAGCGTATCGGCCTTGAGTGCCCACGCGCTGAAACGGCTGAGACGATGGAAGAAGCCTTTGCCACCCAAGAAAAAATGGGCTATCCGTGTATCATTCGTCCGTCATTCACGATGGGTGGTTCAGGTGGCGGTATCGCCTATAACCGCGATGAGTTCATTGAAATCTGTGAGCGCGGTTTTGACTTATCACCAAACCATCAGCTCCTCATCGATGAATCACTCATCGGTTGGAAAGAGTACGAGATGGAAGTGGTCCGTGACAAAAACGACAACTGCATCATCATCTGTGCCATCGAAAACTTTGACCCAATGGGTGTGCATACAGGCGATTCAATCACCGTCGCGCCAGCACAGACACTGACCGACAAAGAATACCAAATCATGCGTAACGCCTCACTCGCGGTATTGCGTGAGATTGGTGTAGAAACGGGCGGCTCAAACGTACAGTTCGGTATCAACCCTGATACGGGTCGTATGGTGGTCATCGAGATGAACCCACGCGTATCACGCTCGTCTGCCCTTGCCTCAAAAGCCACTGGTTTCCCAATTGCCAAAATCGCCGCAAAATTGGCAATTGGTTACACGCTAGATGAATTGCAAAATGATATCACGGGTGGCAAAACGCCAGCGAGCTTCGAGCCTGCTCTTGATTATGTCGTGACTAAGATACCTCGTTTTAACTTCGAAAAATTCCCACAAGCAGACAATATCTTATCGACGCAGATGAAATCAGTCGGTGAAGTCATGGCAATCGGTCGTAACTTCCAAGAGTCTATGCAAAAAGCACTACGCGGCATGGAAACCGGTACAGATGGTTTTGATGAGCAAATTGACTTTGCTGCTATCAAAGACGGTAAGCTTAGCACTGACAAAGCCCGTAGCGAGATCATCAACCGTCTAACGATTCCAACGCCTGAGCGTATCTACTACGTCGCTGATGCATTTCGCATTGGTATGAGTGTCGATGAAGTGTTCAAATTTACCAAAATTGATCCATGGTTCTTGGTACAGATCGAAGACATCGTTAAAACAGAAGCCACTGTAAAATCTCTTGGCTTTGGCGGCTTAAACGACAAAAACCTACGTAGCTTTAAACGCAAAGGCTTGTCAGATTTGCGTTTGGCTAAATTGCTTGGTATCTCGCAAAAGCAGCTACGCAAAAAGCGTTGGGATCTAAACGTCTATCCAGTCTATAAGCGTGTCGATACCTGTGCAGCAGAGTTTGCTACTAGCACGGCTTATATGTACTCAACCTACGATAGCGAATGTGAAGCAAACCCAACAGACAAAAAGAAAATCATGGTTATCGGTGGTGGTCCTAACCGTATCGGCCAAGGTATCGAGTTTGATTACTGCTGTGTGCATGCAGCGCTTGCTATGCGTGAAGACGGTTACGAGACCATCATGGTTAACTGTAACCCTGAAACGGTTTCAACCGATTATGACACTTCTGACCGTCTATACTTTGAGCCAATCACGTTAGAAGATGTGCTAGAAATCGTCCGTATCGAAAACCCTGATGGCGTCATCGTACAGTTCGGTGGTCAAACGCCATTGAAACTGGCTCGTGCACTAGAGTCAGCAGGCGTTAAAATCATCGGTACCAGCCCTGATGCAATTGATCGCGCTGAAGACCGCGAGCGTTTCCAGCACATGATTCAGCAGCTCAACTTAGTGCAGCCATCAAACGCTCTAGCAACCAGTCTAGAAGATGGCTTGGTTAAAGCAAAAGACGTGGGCTATCCATTGGTTGTACGTCCATCATATGTACTTGGTGGCCGCGCGATGGAAATTGTCTACAACGAAGACGAGTTAAGACATTACCTACGTACTGCGGTACAAGCTTCGAACGAAGCACCTGTCCTACTCGATCGCTTCTTAGACGATGCTATCGAAGTCGATGTTGACTGTGTATGCGATGGTACTGATGTCGTTATCGGCGGTATCATGCAGCATATCGAACAGGCTGGCGTTCACTCAGGTGACTCAGCATGCTCATTACCACCATATTCACTATCTAAAGAGCTATGTGATGTAATGCGCGCGCAAACGGTCGCTATGGCAAAAGAGCTAGGCGTAATCGGTCTGATGAACGTACAGTTCGCAGTAAAAGGCGAAACAGTATATATCTTAGAAGTGAATCCACGTGCTGCACGTACCGTACCGTTCGTCTCTAAGTGTATCGGTACTTCGTTAGCACAAGTTGCGGCTCGCTGTATGGCTGGTACTTCATTGAAAGACCAAGGTTTTACCACTGAGATTGTGCCAGCATTCTATGCGGTCAAAGAAGCGGTATTCCCATTTGCTAAATTCCCAGGTGTTGACCCAATCTTGAGTCCTGAGATGAAATCAACGGGCGAAGTCATGGGCGTGGGCAAAACCTTTGGCGAAGCATTCTACAAGGCAATTATCGGTAGTAATGAGCGTCTGCCAGGTCTACCAACTGAAGGCGAGACAAAAACTGTCTTTATCTCAGTTCGTGACAGCGACAAAGCCCAAATCGCTCCGATTGCTCGTCAGCTTGCTGACTTTGGTTTTAAGATTGTCTCAACCACTGGTACACAGAAAATCTTGAGCGACGCTGGTATCGAATGTCAGCAGATCAACAAGGTTACTGAAGGTCGCCCGCATATCGTTGATGCCTTGAAAAACGGTAAAATCGACCTTATCATTAACACGACCGAAGGTAAGCAAGCCCAAGAGGATTCGTTCTCTATTCGACGCAGTGCACTGCAAGGTAAAGTATTCTACGTCACCACCCTAGGTGCCGCTGATGCCGTCTGTAAATCTTATGCCATCGACTTACCGTTTGATGTCTATAAGTTACAAGATTTGCATGAGCAAGCAAAGTCTATTGACGTGGCTGAATAATTTCAGTAGATTAAGCATAACCGTTAGGCTTGCCTAAAAGCTCACTCAAGTATTGATGGTTGTTTTAAATATAGCCAACCATGCTTGAGGAACGATACCTTTACCGTGATAGACCTAAAAAGCATAGTGGCTAAATTGCGACTATGCTTTTTATTACGTAAGCTTAAGTGCGCCTATGCTTGAATTGAGGTGAGATACACTCATAAATGATGGCCAACTTGTTCATTACATCGTCTTAATTATCACTCTTTTATATTTTATATCCATTGCAACAACACTGACACCATCTCATTATGAGGTGGTGTGGTGTTATTGGTTTAAGGAAAAAACATGCAACGTTACCCAATGACTCCGCAAGGACACGCGGCTTTAGAAGCCGAATTAAAACAGTTAAAAAGTGTCGACCGTCCACGCATCACCGCATCGATTGCTGAAGCGCGTGAACACGGTGATCTAAAAGAAAATGCTGAATACCATGCTGCCCGTGAGCAACAAGGTTTTTGTGAAGCGCGTATTCGTGACATCGAAGCCAAACTTGGTGGTGCTCAAGTTATCGATCCTTCGACACTGCCAAAAGAAGGCCGTATCGTATTTGGCGTCAGCGTCGTGATCGAAAACATGGACACCGAAGAAGAAAAACAATACAAAATCGTTGGCGATGATGAAGCTGACTTCAAAGCTGGCAAAATCTCAGTCAACTCACCAATCGCTCGCGGTCTGATTGGTAAATTCGAAGGTGACGAAGTGCGCATCGAAACGCCAAAGGGCGTGGTTGAATATGAAGTCATGAAAGTTATATATGACTAATAGCTACAATGCGTTCTAATCTATAAATTTGATGTTCTCAAAGTTAGACAGTTCGAGAAATGACTTTTAGATAGCAGCTTCGATGACAATGTTTGCGCCTGATTACTTTGCTATTCAATTCCATAGGTGAAAGCTGTACTACACATAGATAGCATTTATACCATTTCGGTTACACAATGCTGCTTTTATCCATGATTTGTTTTGGCGCATAATTATTTAAGTTTGAGTGCACAACAGCTTTAATATTCAGTTTATTCAGTAAGAAATAGTTAAGATTGAATAACTTCTATGCAAGTTAACACTGCTGCGCTTTTACTAAAAATAATGATGGTCTGATCGCACACATAGGCTAGTATCAGCACTACTACCCTCGTTATTTGGCATATTTTTTGGTGTCATTTAGCGGGGGTTTTGTTTATCTAAACATTATCTATTGTTGTATTACTTACTATTATTTTTGAGGGTTTTTTTATGATTGCGCACAATAGTTTTCAAGTATCCACTGTTAAAACGATTATGGCAAAGAATGCAGCTATGTCTGCAATTCTAGCAGGGTTCGTATTGGCTGCATCATCGGCCAATGCTGCCCCTGAGATTGCCATTAGCTCATCTGCTAGCGGTAGCAACACGGTGGTCGAGCAATACTCTGATGGTAAAACTGCTACGATTACGGCGACGCCAAACGGAATCACCATGCAAGACGGCATGCCGTACGCGGTAACTCAGGTGACCACTGTGCCACGCTATGTTGTGCGTCAGTCTCCTGTTGTCCAAGGTACGACGACCGTTACTAGCGTACCAGTGACTAACTCTATTACCAATAAAGTCACTAAAGTAGATGTGATTACCACGCCTGCTAGCAGCGTGACGCAAGTACTACCTGTCGCAACCAATGTCACCCCGCCAGTGATTATGCAGCAGCCAGTGACCAATCAAGTAACGACAACTTTGGATACGTTGCAACTGACTCCTACCTTTAGTACGCCTGGCGTGGTCAATGCCAACACCAAAGTCATGAAAATTCTAAAAAATGCTGATGGACGTGAAGTTGCCGTTCCTGCCAATCATATTGCCCCAGGCGATGTGATCGAGTATCACACCACTTATACCAACACCACAGCACAGCCGGTTAATGACATCAACGCCATGATCTCATTACCAAGTGGCGTCCAGTTAGTCTCGTTGAATAGTCCTCTGCCGACGCTTGCTACCACTGGCGGTGATAGTTATCAAACCATTCAGCAAGTTGGTAATACGGTGGTTGTCCAAGAAAACTACTCTGGTCTGAAATGGAACTTGGTGAACTTTGATGCCAATGCGGCCAAAACCGTCGTTATACGTGCCAAGGTTCAATAAACATTAAACAGTCGCTTTTTATTATTTAACAGCTATCTGAATATGTAAAAGGTCTTGTGGACTAGTCATCTAGTCCACAAGACCTTTTTTTGTGCCAGCGGCTTGCTCATGAGTATGATAAAACATTGCTTTAAGCTTAGGATATAAATGCTTGATGCAGTGGCAGAAATAGCTGAGCTTTTAGAGAAGATCATTTTTCTTTATACAGAATAGGCCGATTAATTAGATTATTAAGTTTTGTCATAAAAAAGATAAAACCAAAACCAAAGATTGACGTAGTGAGCACTCCTATCATGTTTTGATCGAACATTAGGTTTTTGGTATCTTCGTAAGTTATTTGCAGTTCCTCCTCTGATCCTCTAATGTCTAAGCTGACTAATTGCGGTAAATTATTCGATACGCCTAAAAAATTGGGCTGATAGTACCAACCAACTCTTGCGTACTTGCCAAGCCTAGGTTCAAGGTATGTAGGACCCATACATGACCCAGTATTAATAAAGCCAAATACATTATAGCTACAGCCGTAAAGCGTTATTTGTTTAGGATTTTCGATAGATTGTAAGGCTATACTAAACCTCGTATCGGTGATAATGCCTTCACTGTATTGTAGCTCCGACCCCTGCGGAAAATCTCTACCCTGCCATTCCAAAAAATTGAGTGCAATGAAAAAAGTTATAAACGCGACATTTAGAAACGTATCGAACTTTTGAGACGCTGATTTTTCTTTAAATTTTTTGAGCATAAAATTTCTCTAAAAGACCCTTTTATGGAATGTTTGAAAAATCTATATTTACCCTTAAAAAGTGAATATATTAAGCCACAGAGTTTAGCCTTTAAATAAACCTCAAACTACTGTTTACTATATTAGACACGAATCGTACGACACTATTTGTCGTGTTGTTTTTAGAATTATCCTATTAATACAATGACTTAATGAGTATTTTGGTAAAATAATCTTTCATCAATTAATTGGTAAAACGCGACTTATGGCAAACATCAATTATGAAAGATTACAGGGCAAACTCAATATTTTGGCTGATGCTGCCAAGTATGATGTCTCTTGCTCATCCTCCGCTGGTACTCGCAAAAACCAAGGCGGCGGACTAGGCGACGCCTCAGCAACGGGTATCTGTCACAGCTACACCGAAGATGGTCGCTGCATCAGTCTGTTAAAGATTCTTTTGACCAATCACTGCATTTATGACTGTGCTTATTGCACCTCGCGCAAGAGTAATGACACGCCACGCGCTGCATTCAGTGTCGAAGAAGTCGTCGATTTGACTATGCAATTCTATCGCCGTAACTATATCGAAGGGTTATTTCTTAGCTCTGGTATCTTTAAAAGCGGCGACTATACAATGGAGCGACTGGTCGAAGTCGCCAAACTTTTGCGTACGCGTGAGCGATTTAACGGTTATATACATCTAAAAACCATCCCAGGTGCGTCAAAAGAGCTTCTGCTAGAAGCAGGGTTGTATGCTGACCGTTTAAGCGTCAATATCGAGATTCCGACCAAATCAGGTTTGGCTTTACTTGCGCCAGAAAAATCTCACGATCAATTAAAAGCACCAATGGAAACGGTAAAAGAAGAAATTATCACCATTCGTGAGAGCCGCAAAACTCATAAGAAAACGCCTAAATTTACGCCGGCAGGTCAGACCAGTCAAATGATTGTCGGTGCCAGTAATGAGACTGACTTGCAGGTAATTCAGCTATCGAGTCACTTCTATAAAACGTATGATCTCAAGCGGGTCTACTACTCAGGTTATGTACCGATGCTCTCTGATAATCGCTTGCCTGCAATTGGAACGCCTGTGCCCATGGTGCGGGAGAATCGTCTGTATCAGGCAGATTGGTTAATGCGCTTTTATGGTTTTGGTGCGCATGAGATTGTGGAGCCGGAGTCGCCATTTTTAGATTTGGACTGCGACCCTAAGCTTGCTTGGGCGATACGCCATCGCGAGCATTTCCCAGTCAATATTCAGACAGCAACCTATGAGATGATTGTACGTATCCCAGGTATCGGTACAAAGACTGCTAAGAAAATCGTTAAAGCACGTAAGTTCAATCAACTGACGCTATACCATTTAAAAAAGATGGGGGCTGCGGTCAACCGTGCTAAATACTTTATCGCAACCACTGGCAAAAATGAACACCTTGCTCATTTAACGCGCGATAATTTTCGTCAGTATGTACTGGCTCAAACGCAGACTAAATTTAAAGATCAACGTAGTGGGCAGTTGGCTTTATTTTAGAAGGTTTCTAGATAGTGTGCCTTAGAAAATATTGCTATCTCGCTACTGTATTTATGATAGAAATACTGTATTCATGATAGAAATATAGGATAAAACATGTCAGCACTTATACAAAATAACTCTTACGATGTCGGTCAATTGACGCCTAGCATTGTACTGTATGAGCCTAGCTTTGAAGGTTGGCTGAGTGCGGTGTTTTATGTCTATGCCAATCGTCTACAAAACGATATATCACTGAAGCTAACTGCTCAAGATTGCTATACGCCTTCACTGATAGCACAAGCGACCAATGTGACAACCGATGAAGATAAAGCTGAACGCGTCTTGGTAAAGTTAAATAAGCTACTGGGTCGCTCGGATATGCGAAATATTTTGTGGGGATTTTTATCAGAGAAGGACGATATCGGTACGACATTATTTCGTGTGGTCAAATACGCCATCGACTACCCTAGTCGCTATATCATGCAAGACCTTGGTAATTTAGATGTTCTTGAATTGGTACAGACCGTCAAATCGGTTGGTCGTGAGAAACATCGGATGGAGGCGTTTGTACGTTTTGAGCATACGACCGATGATATTTATTTTGCACGTGTAGAGCCTGATTTTAATGTACTACCACTAATCGGAGAGCATTTTCGTCAGCGCTATCAAGACCAACACTGGGCGATCTATGATCTAACGCGAGGCTACGGTATCTATTATGATAAAAGTGGTAGTACACCCTCACGACCGGCAACACTACAAACCATCACCGACCTCGATGATACGGTACTACGCAACCCTGCTAGCATCCATAGTCCTGATGAGCAGCGCTATCAAAAATTCTGGCAAGGGTATTTTACCAACGTCAATATCAAAGAGCGCAAAAACCCTAAGTTACATAAACAGTATTTACCGCAGCGCTATTGGAAATACTTAAGTGAAAAACAAGTACTGCCCAATGCTGAGCATTTACAAAAACGGCGTTAATGGCTGTTACTAGCCTTTAATACATACATTTTCACTTATATATTATAAAAACCAACTATCTAGACTCATCTTTCTATCTTGATGGTTGAGTTTTAATCGCTTTTAACTGACAATAGCAAATTGATATTACTAACCAGTGACCAACGCTATTATGAAAGTTATGCGCTTACTGTCGTCTCTAAAGCATGATGAATCCGAGCGCGGCATTTTTCATCTTGGGCGAGCATTGGTCAAAAATGAGCATACCTCTATTATTGTCTCTAGTGCTGATGAGGATAATGATTTAGTACGTCGGCTCAAGCGTGATGGCAATATCTACCATCAGCTACATATGAACAAAAAGTCGTGGCTATCTTTGTTGCAAGTCTCTGCACTACGGCATTTGATAGAAAAGTACGAGCCTGACGTCATTCATGTGCACTCTCGTACCCCTGCATGGATATTACATTTAGCACTGCGCCGCGCACGTGTCAAACGCTTTCCCAAACTGGTCTCGACCATGTATGGTTTTTATCCTATTAATAAATACTCTCAAGCCTTGCTCAATGTTGATACGATAATCACCGTATCTGATAGTGTTACTCAGTACTTAAAAAAAGGACTGCGTCTCGAAGACGTAGACCCTAAAATCATCACACGTATCTATCGCGGCATCGATACTCGCCGTTACCCTTATCGTCATAACCCTTCGGTTTATTGGTTACGTCATACCTTTGCCGAGTACCCTGAGCTTGAGCACAAAAAATGGCTTGTATTCCCAACCGTCATTGGTAATGAGTATGGGCAAGAGTGGTTGATAGATATTTTGGGTAACCTGCAAGAGCAGTTCCCTAATATTCACGTCATTATTATGGATGAAGACTATAAAGACGGTGATGTCGCTCACGAAGATTTTCGCCAACGCACCAATAGCTTAGGGCTTGCTGAACGTATTACCTATGTCGGCAGCAAGCGTAATGACATGCGGGAATGGCTGTCGGCTGCCAATATTGTTATGGCACTTGCCAATGAACCCGAGTCAATCGGCATCAATGCACTACAAGCCATACATCTAGGTACGCCAGTCATTGGCTGGGATCAAGCAGCCTTTAGCGAGATTTTACAACCGCTCTACCCGCAAGGATTGGTAAAAAAATACAATGCCAATGCGCTTTGTAAAGCGGTTAGAAATCAGTTAGAGAGTGTGACGCGTCCTGAAATGACCAACAAATTCACCATGCGTGAGATGATTGAAAAGACGCTTGAAGTATATCAAAGCTTACATGATGCGGCGCTTGCAGAAGAACAAGCCGAAGCAGATGCGATCGCAGTTCGACGCATCAAACGCAGTCTGAAGAAAGCATCTAAACCTGCCCTTAACGTCGCTGTAAAAAATATCGAACCTGTTGCTAAGAATCCAAAAATAAAGCTGACCAAAGAAAAAACTAAGACAGCAGATAAAATCGATACGGTAGATACGATAGATACGATAGATACGATAGAAACAGCAGAAGACAATCAACAACCATAAACCAAGCGTTGTATTCGATAGGTAATTTTTTAATCAAAAAAGGCTACTTCTAAAGTGAAAGTAGCCTTTTTTATTCAATCATCGCTAGGCAATATAAAAACCAACAAAATCTAGTATTAGTTTAATAAGTCGTCGGTGTATGGGCGCTTACAATACGGGTCACGCTATCGGTAGGGTTGATAAAAGTATGCGGTTGAATGGTATCAATCACATAGCTATCACCTTGGTTTAGTAAATAAGTGCTGTCTTCGATACGGATAATAATCTTACCTTCGATGACCGTACCAATCTCCTCACCTTCGTGAGCGATTTTTTCTTCTGTTGAGCTATTTGGCTGATAGGTCTCTATTAAGAACCCTAAGTTTCTTGTCCTGCTACAGTTATAAACCTGCTTTAGCGACACTTTGCTATTAGGTTCATTTAGCTCTAATAGATCTTTTGGCGTTACAATCACTCTAGCCTTTGGCTCTTTCCACTCGTCACTAAAGAACGTGGTCAGATCAGAACCCAATACTGTCAAAATCGCCTTTAACGTATTGACCGCTGGGCTAACCTTGTTGCGCTCAATCGAACTGATCGACGTATTCGTCAATCCTGACAGTTTTGCCAATTTACGTTGCGAGTAACCTTTTGCTAGACGTAGCTGGTTAATCTTTTTGCCAATGTCTTCTTTCAACGATTCATCTGATTCAGAATCATTCAATTCATCATCATCGATATCATCTATGTCAATATCAACATCAGCTGCATCTTTGTCATCGACACTATCAACATCGTTTTCAATGTTATCACTATCAGTGACAGCGGTTTCTGCCTGACTTTTAGTTGTGCTATTCGGTTTGTGGTTCTCTGGCATGGTGAATAAATTCCGTGAATAGAAATTTGGACAAGCTATCTTGCGCATAATTTAACTCAGGATGCCATTGTACACCAATCATAAATGGATGTTGTAACAAGCTGATAGCCTCCACCAGACCATCAGGCGCTAACGCTTCAATGAATAAACGCTCGCCTACTTTATTGATGGCTTGTTTGTGCAATGAGTTGACGTGCCACTTTTCACCAAATGCTGCCAGTCTTCCTTGAGGTTGAATAATGACGTCATGTATGGGCTGATACTGCACCTCAAGCGGCTGGGTATTGTCTTCTAAATGCTGCTCATAAAACCCATCAATATCACGCCAATCAGGATATAGCGTGCCACCAAAATGAACATTCATCTCTTGCAAGCCTCGGCACACTGCGAACAGCGGAATGTTTTTTTCGTCTGCATAAGTCAGTAATTTGAAGCTCAGCTCATCACGGCCTAGATCTTGTTTGGTTTCGGTATGCGTCGCGCCATAACGAGTTGGGGCGACATTGCTATAACTACCGGTCAATAAAATCCCATCTGCTATTTCGAGCAGCGCATCGAAGTTTTCGCTATCGGCAGCTGTATTTGGCAGCAGTATAGGATTGCCACCATAAAAGTTTACTGCATCGATGTATTTTTGATATACCGCCTGTGCTGGCTGTCCATCAACCATCTTATGACAAGACACAATAGCAATAATAGGTCTGGAATTTTTCATATCATTTTCCCTCGTTATAACAACTAGACGTAAGCTGTCTATGTTGCCTAATCCCTTATTTAGCTAAAATTTAACACAACGCCTCGTAGAATGTAAACTATAAACTTCATTAATATCGGTATTTGTACTAAAAACCCGCATTTGAGTTATTTTAAGATAATTTTAAATAAAAATTGACAATTATAGTTTTCATCCATATATTAAAAGTCAGCAGCAATGATAACCAACATAGTTTAACTTTTAGACTGAATAAAAACGCCTAAGAGCACAGTCTATAAGTCACTAATATCATTGATAAAAAATTTAGCAGTAGTACAAACACCTCATATCCAAATCGTCACTTATCAAATACTTATTTATTAAGTGTTCGTTATAAATGCCACTAGCAGAGAATTTAGACACCACAGCCGAAACGTAATAGCAGTAACAAACCCCGTAATTCTACAAATTCATAGGAAGAACAGAGATGATGACAACCAATGGAATGGGCAAATCTGCAAACAGCACAGAGTATATCTATGTTGCCGCAGGAGATATCAATGGCTTACTTCGTGGTAAGCGCATCCCTTTTGATCAAATGGAAAAAGCAGAAAACGGTGCAATCCGATTACCTCTGTCAATTTTAGGTGTCGATATATGGGGCGCTGATGTCATCGAGTCTTCGCAGTGTAATGGCGATATAGATGCCATTGCCCGTCCAACTGGCCGTGCTGCTTATCCACTTCTCAATACCAGCGCCCCTTCATCGCTACTACCTATCTGGCTATATACCGAAGACAATGAGCCTTACTATGGTGATGCCCGCCACGTTTTGGACTACATCAGCAAAAAGTTCAAAGCACTGGGGCTGACGCCTGTAATGGCTACCGAGCTAGAGTTTTATTTGGTTGACTATACCGAGGGAGAGACACCCAAACCGCCTATTCGCCCCAAAAGCGGCCTAAGACTAAATAAGACATCCATCTTAAGTATCAATGACCTATTACAATTCGATGAGTTTTTAGATGAAGTGTACGCACAGTGTGAAAAGCTCGATATCCCTGTTGATGCGGCACTGGCTGAAAATGGTTGTGGTCAGTTTGAAATCAATTTATTACACGTAAATAACCCATTAAAAGCTGCTGACGACGCGATTTTGTTTAAACAAGTGGTGAAAGCGGTCGCTGCCCGTCGTAAGCTTACTGCTACCTTTATGGCAAAACCTTTTGGCCTACAGTCTGGTAACGGCTTTCATGTGCATTGCAGCTTATTGGATAAAGATGGCAATAATGTATTTGATGATGGGTCAGATGAAGGCTCAGATATGTTGCGTCATGCAGTAGCTGGCCTACTAAAGACCATGTCAGATTGCACCTTATTGTTTGCACCGCATGTCAACTCTTACCGCCGCTTTACTCCCGGCACATTGGCGCCAAACAACGTGTCATGGGGTTATGAAAACCGAACAGCAGCCGTACGTATCCCTGGCGGTGACACAAAAGCACGCCGTATCGAGCACCGTGTATCTGGCGCTGATGCCAACCCTTATCTCGTTTGTAGCGCAGTACTGGCGGGTATGCTGTATGGTATCGAAAACAAGCTTGAAGCACCTGAGCCGATTAACAGCATTACTTATGATGCAGCAGAACTAAAAACCTTACCGTTGGACTGGCTCTCAGCCATTCGTCAATTTGAGAGCAGCGATGTGGTTGACTCACTATTCCCAAGCGAGATGATTGAGCTATTGATTGCGGTCAAAAAGCAAGAGGCCAAACGCTTTGCTCAGCAAGTGACCAACCTTGAATACCTCACCTATTTACAGGACGTCTAATATGTCAAATAGCAAACCGTCTAACAACACGCGCAATATCCCGCATTATTCAGACAAAGGTCAATACCCTGACAGCTATTATGCAGCCAGTCGCAACCCTAAGCCTGACAGACCAACGTTAGAAAATGACATTCATGTTGAGATTTGCGTGGTTGGTGGTGGCTATAGCGGCCTATCGACAGCACTGCATCTTATCGAGACAGATCATGAAGTCGTAATACTCGAAGGCGCACAGATTGGTTGGGGTGCATCAGGTCGTAACGGTGGTCAGATTGTTAATGGTCTAAATGCCAGCCTGCAAAAAATCAAAAAATCTTATGGTCAGCAAAGCGCAGACTTCGTCGGTCAGCTAGTGACTCGCGGTGGCAAAATCATTCGCCGGTTTGTCAGTGACTACGACATCAGCTGCGACCTCAAAGAGAAAAACATCTTTGCAGCATTGAATAACGGACAGCTAAAAGATTTGCAAGAGACGCATGCACTGTGGGAAAGCCACGGTATGCACGACCGAGAAATGCTAGACAAACAGGGTATGCAAGAGCATATCAAGTCAGAAGCCTATGTAGGCGGGGTTATTGATCACTCAGGTGGACACTTCCATCCATTGAACCTTGCATTGGGTGAAGCGGCAGCTATCGAAAAAAATGGCGGCACAATTTATGAAAACACCTTAGTGGTAGATATTGAATACGCTGACGACTCTATCAAAGTCATTACTGAGTTTGGTACGGTGACCTGTAAGCAAGCCGTTCTATGCGGTAACGCTTATCTCAATAAAGTCATTCCTAAGCTGACAGATCGCGTCATGCCAGTATCGACACAGATTATCGCGACCGAGCCATTGGGTGATTTGGCCGATCAACTACTCCCTACTGACGTCTGTGTCGAAGATGTGCGCTATATCTTGGATTACTATCGTCTCTCAGCAGACAAACGCATGTTGTTTGGAGGCGGTACAGTTTATGGCGGTCAAGATCCTGCTGATATCACCGCCAAAATCAGACCCAATATGAATAAGATTTTCCCAGAGCTGCGCGATGTAAAAATCGACTACGCGTGGAGTGGTAACTTTGCCTTGTCCTTCTCTCGCGTCCCGCAAATGGGCAAACTACATGAGCGCGTATATTTCGCCCATGGCTATAGTGGACACGGCGTAACAGGCTCTCATCTGTTTGGACAAATCTTGGCTGATGCCATCAATGGCAAAACCAAAGAGTTCGACACCTTTGCACAGATACCTTGGATTCCATTCCCAGGTGGCAGAGCTCTACGAGTCCCTTACTCTGTCATGGGATCATGGTGGTATGCACTAAAAGACACGACTGGCTTGTAAGCAACGTAATGGCTTCGATTTTCTACTTAATGATAAGCAAGGTGTTGAAGCCATTAATACAACGGATTGTTATTACTATCTCGGCAGGAAGTCCACTCGTACTTCCTATCGATCATCACCTTAAAAACAGGATCTTTTCTATATAAGCCATAATGTCACACAAGGAACGTCACCATGAACATGAAACTCAATGACGCTGTTGAAGGACAGTATCATAACAAACGAGTTTTTCTCACTGTCGTAGTGGGAATAGCTATCTATCTTGCCTTTGTCTGGTTATCATCCACCCGCGATCCATCAGAGTCTTGGGGAATCCTATCCCTACTGCCAACCATGCTAGTACTCATCATTGCTATTGTCTCTAGACGTCCTTTTGAGTCAATGATTGCAGGCTGTGTAGCTGGTCTTGTGATGCTCAATCCATTCGATTTGGTTTCTCCTTTTGCAGACAATATCTCAGCCGTACTCGGTAACGAAACCATTATTTGGATCGTGCTCGTTTGTGGTCTCATGGGCGGTCTTATCCAATTACTCGAGGTTAGTGGTTGCTTAGATGGCTTTAGTGAATGGCTCAAAAAAATTATTAAGTCACGTAGACAGTCGTTACTCGCGACTTTTGCATTGGGTGTTGTGGTCTTTATCGATGATTACCTGAACTGTTTGGCTGTTTCTACCTCGGTCAAAAAACTCACCGATACTTATGGTGTATCCCGTGAAAAGCTCGCTTATATTGTCGACTCGACCGCTGCACCTATGTGTGTGATTGTTCCTATCTCTACCTGGGCAGTCTACTTTTCAGGCCTGTTAGAAGAAAATGGTGTCGCTGCAGATGGTGGAGGTATCGGACTTTATATCAGCTCTATACCTTATATGGCTTACGCTTGGTTTGCCCTACTTATCGTATTCTTGGTCGCTTACGGTATCATCGGCGACTGGGGCCCAATGAAGCGTGCAGAAAAACGCGCGAAAGAAGGCAATCCTGTGCCAGAAGACTTTGTCGATGAGCAATTGGTCTCAAATGTAAAAGCCAAACGCACGTTATCATTCAAAGCCAATATTTTTAACTTTGCATTCCCAATGATTTTGCTTATCGTCTCAACCGTTTACTTTGAAGTGGATTTATTAAGAGGCGCATTGCTCACCTGTTTTGTGACTGTTGCAGTTTATTGGGCACAAGGTCTTTTAAGTTTTGAGACTCAAGTAGAATCGATTTTCACGGGCTTCAAGGTCATGTTATATCCATTATCAACCGTTATCGGTGGTTTCTTTTTGAAAGCCATCAACGATGAGTTGGGTATGACCATGTATGTGATTGAGGCTATCTCACCGCATATGACTGTTATCATCTTCCCTGCTGTTATTTTCGCTGTTATGGCTTTTCTAACCTTTGCGACCTCATCAAGCTGGGGCCTATACGTCCTTGCCATGCCGATTGTATTTCCAGTAGCAGCGGCGCTTGGTGTTAGCACGCCATTGGTTATTGGTGCTTTATTATCAGCGTCATCATTTGGTAGCCACGCTTGTTTCTTTAGTGATTCATCATTACTAGCGGCGCAAGGTGCCGGTTGTTCGCCCATGCAGCACGCCTTTACTCAGTTCCCTTATGCAATGTTTGGTGCTGTATTGTCGGTTGCTACCTTCTTAGGACTTGGTTTTATGATGGCGTAACGCTAGATAGTGAGTAAAGAAACTACTACTACTCTCACTGCTAAATATATTCTTAACCACAATACGGTTTAAATACATCCCTATTTAGACCGTTAGTATGATAAGAAACTACTTTTATCAATTTTATAACCCTTACTTTTATTACCTAAAAATCTAACGATAATCAAAGGAGCTATACCATGCGATCCGTTACTGTCGCCAGCACTCAAATCACCTGCACTTGGGACAAACAAGAAAACATCGAGAAAGCCACCGCATTGGTCACTGACGCTGCCAAAGCTGGTGCCAATATTATCTTGCTACAAGAGTTATTCGAGACTCCTTATTTTTGCCAAGTTCATGATTTCGATTATTTCAACCTTGCCACCGAAGTCGAGCATAATACCGCCATCAATCATTTTAAAGAACTGGCAAAGTCGCTTGAAGTGGTATTGCCTATCAGCTTTTATGAAAAGTCAGGCAATGCTATGTTTAATAGTGTGACCATCATCGATGCTGACGGCGAGATATTAGGTACTTACCGTAAAACCCATATTCCAGATGGTATTCCTTACGCAGAGAAATTCTACTTCACGCCTGGTGACACTGGCTTTAAAGTATGGGACACCAAATACGCCAAAATCGGCGTGGGTATTTGCTGGGATCAGTGGTTCCCTGAATGCGCCCGTAGTATGGCATTGATGGGTGCCGAATTACTGCTTTACCCGACTGCTATTGGTGATGAGCCAACTCTAAATATCAACTCAACTGGCCATTGGCAGCGTTGTATGCAGGGTCATTCTGCTGCTAACCTCGTGCCAGTTATCGCCTCTAACCGTATTGGAGAAGAAACCATTAGCCAAAATGGCACGGACAGCACGATGCAGTTTTATGGTAGCTCGTTTATCACGGATGGCCGCGGTGAAATAATACAAGAAGCTTCAACCGATAAAAGTGAATTTATCATGGCCACCTTTGATCTAGATGTATTGGCCGAACAACGTCGTCAATGGGGCGTGTTCCGCGACCGTCGTCCATCGATGTATGGCACGTTACTTACTCACGGATAATTCCACCCTTTTATAACTGCTTAAGTACGATAAGGTGAACCCATGTCTACATTACTGACAGACTCAACCCCTCAGCAAGATGGCTTTTATATGCCAGCAGAATTTGAGCCAATACAAAAAGCATGGATGGTTTGGCCATACCGTACTGACAACTGGCGACAACAAGCTGTCCCTGCCAAGAAAGCTTATGCTGATGTAGCACTAGCCATTAACAGATTTTGTGAAGTTGGCGTATTGGTCAATCCTGATGACTATCAGCAGTGTCGTGACAGCCTACCTGATGATATCGATGTCATATCAATGCCCAGCAACGACGCGTGGGCGCGTGATACCGTGCCGACTTTTTTGATCAATGACGCTGGTGAGCTACGCGCTTGCGATTGGACATTCAATGCGTGGGGCGGCGATTATGATGGGCTATACTCACCGTGGGATGACGATGACAAATTAGCATCGCGTTTGTGCGAGCAGCTAGATATTCCGCGTTATCGAACGGATAACTTCGTCATGGAAGGCGGTGCATTTCATGTCGATGGTGAAGGTACGGTATTGACCACCCGTATGTGTCTGCTCAGTCCTGGGCGGAATCCGCACTTGAATGAAGCACAAATTGAAGACAAGCTAAAATCCTACCTCAATGTTCAAAAGGTACTTTGGATTGATGATGGGATTGACCCTGACGAGACCACAGGTCACATTGATGATATTGCTTGCTTTGCGCGTCCTGGTGAAGTGGTTTGTTTATACACTGATGACCCTGAGCATCCATTTTATGAAGCCACTCAAAAAGCGTACAAACAGCTGTCAGAGATGACCGATGCCAAAGGTCGAAAATTAAAAGTACATAAACTGTGCTGTACCCAGCAGCCAGTGACCTTGCCTGATGATTATGACATTGTACAGTCTGACGATGCCAAACCACGCCTGACAGGTGATGTCTGTATCGCTTCATATGCCAACTTTTTGATTTGTAATGACGCTGTCATCGTACCGCAATATGATGATATAAATGATGCACTTGCTATCGAGCAGCTTGAAAAAGTCTTTCCTGAGCATCAGGTAGTGGGAGTAAGAACGAAAGAGATTGTTTTTGGTGGCGGCAATATTCACTGTATTACCCAGCAGCAGCCAAGGACGTCTATATAAAGTACATTTACATGAAGGCTATTTAGATAAAGAGCGTCTGCATAAAAATATCGATACAAACGGATTTTGAACCCAATAATATTTTAAAACAAAGGATATAACTATGAGCGATTACCAAGTCAATAACCCAGCCACTGGCGAAGTAGAAGCCACTTACCCTACTGCTACTGAGCAAGATATTCAAAGCGTCATTGAACAAGCAGACAACGCCTATCAAGACTGGCGTCACGTCTCATTAGATGAGCGTAGTGCACTACTACATAAAATTGCCGATATCTACCTTGAGCGCCAAGATGAGCTATCACGTATCGTTGCCAACGAAATGGGGAAACCTGTTGCCCAAGCAAAAGGCGAGATCGGCCTAGTTGCTGATATTTTTCGCTACTATGCAGACAACGCTGAGCAACTGCTAGCACCTAGCACTATTGACGTCGACAGCGGATCAGCATCGGTAGAAAAACACCCTGTAGGCGCATTATTAGGCATCATGCCGTGGAACTATCCGCATTACCAAGTGGCCCGTTTTGTCGCGCCAAACTTTATGGCGGGTAATACTATTATCCTAAAACATGCCCCGCAATGTCCTAAGACAGCTGAAGTTATCGTTGATATTTTCAAAGACGCAGGCGTGCCTGATGGTGTGTACAACAATATTTTTGCAACCAATGAGCAATCAGCAACCATCATCAATGACAAACGTGTACAAGGCGTCTCACTGACAGGTTCTGAGCGTGCAGGTCAGGCCGTTGCTAAAGAAGCTGGCGGCGCACTCAAAAAAGTCGTACTAGAACTGGGCGGTTCAGATGCCTTTATCGTTGCCGCCGATGCAGATATCAAGCAAGCGATAAAAGGGGCAATCTCTGGTCGCTTTGGCAATACAGGACAGGCTTGTAATGCAGCTAAGCGTTTAATCGTTATCGAATCGGTTTATGACAAGTTTGTTGAAGGTTTTACCAATGCCGTGAGCAATATGTCGTTGAATGATCCTCTTGATGAAAATACCTTTATCGGTCCAATGTCATCAAAAGCGGCGGCGGTCAACCTACAGTCACAGCTAGATAGCGCTATCCAAGCGGGTGCTACCGTGCTTGTAGAGGGTGGCATGCTCAAAGACAAGCCTGGCGCTTGGTTTAAGCCTGCAGTACTGACAGATGTGACTGAATCTATGGACGTTTACCGTGAGGAGCTGTTCGGCCCTGTGGCAGTCGTTTACAAAGCAAATGATATCGATCATGCGATCAAAATTGCCAATGACGTACCATTTGGTCTTGGTGCCTCTATCCAAACGCAAGACAAGGCACTGGCGGCTGAGATTGCTGACAAACTAGAAGTCGGTATGGTGACTATCAACGCCCCTTCTGGTTCTGAAGCCAATACGCCATTTGGTGGTGTTAAGCGCTCAGGGTTTGGTCGTGAGCTAGGTACGCTTGGCATTACTGAGTTTTTAAACTATAAGCTAATTCGCGATAAGTCTTAATAGTTAAAACCTTAGTTGAATGAACAAAAAAGGCCTAACGTTTGACGTTAGGCTTTTTTATGGGAAGGTAATTAATTAATACTACCAATTGATTAAGAGCACACTACTTTTTATAAGGATTTTCTTTTAACCATTGCTGGTTAGAAGTTTTTAGCTCGTGCAGCTCATGATCCATGATTTCTTTACTCTTACCAGGATTCTTCATCGTGGCATAACCATACAACACACCACCAAGTACTATCCAACCAAGGAAAATCCACCACTCAATCGCGACGAGTGCTGATGGCATACCCGGTAAATAGAGTGCCAACATACCAAGGCTCAAGAGAATGGTCACAATACCGACCAATTTACCTACTGGTACTCTAAACGGACGTACCATATTAGGCTCACGATAGCGTAGTACTAAGAACGAAAGAGCCACGCAGGTATAAGCGATAACGATACCAAACCCGCCAGCATCAACAATCCATACCAGCATTTTACGACCAAATAATGGTGCTAATGTCGCCAGACCACCAATCAACAGAATGGCATTAACTGGGGTGTTGTACTTAGGATGTAGTTTGCACAAAAACTGTGGCAACATATGCGTTTTGCCCATTGCATATAGCAGGCGGCTACCACCGATAAGAAACGCATTCCAGCTTGATAAAATACCTAGCACACCACCTACCACTAGCAAAGTGCCCGCCCATTTACCATTCCAAGCATTGGTCATCGCATCAGCAGTTGCCAGCGTTGAATCTTGCGCTTGTAACATTGGCAAAGTCTTACCCACACTCCAAGCGACCGCTACATACCAAAGCACTGCAATAATAATAGAGACGATCAAAAACTTACCGATATTTGGACGGGTTAAATTAATCTCTTCGGCAGCTTGTGGAATAACGTCAAAGCCTACAAACAAAAACGGTACCATCACCATGACTGTCATGATGCCGCCCATACCACCAATAAAGGCTGGCGCTTGTACAGAGTTGGACGTCTCAGGACTAAACAACGCGGCACCTATAAACAATAAGATACCAACGAGGAAGATACCCACTACTGCTGTCTTTTGGAACCAAGCACTCACTTCCATACCGCGAATATTCAACCATGTCACGATAATTGAACCTATCATGCCGACTGCTACCCATGTCGCATAAACATCCCAGCCAGCAATATTCCAAAGGTAGCCTTGGCTATAATTGGGAATAATATATTCAACCACGGTCGGCAGGGCTACTGCTTCAAAAGCGACGACTGAAAAATAACCAAATAAAATACTCCACGAGCAAATAAAGGAGACGGTCACACCCAGTGCACGATGTGTATAGGTATGCTCTCCCCCTGTAATAGGCATTGATGCTGCTAGCTCAGCATAAGTCACCCCAATCAAAACGACTACCAAACCGCCAATTAAAAAGGCGCTAATTGCGCCCCATATACCTGCCGAGATGATCCAACCACCTGCCAGTACTACCCAGCCCCAACCAACCATTGCACCGAATGCCAGCGCAATGATATCAAACACACCTAACGATTTTTTTAATTCAGACATAACCTACTCCTTGTCCGTGTGTCATCCGTGTAAACCTTTTACAGTTACACTATTTTTGTTTAGTGGGACAGTACCCATCATATTTTCTATGTCTGTCATATCGCCGCAGCACTTGTCTTTGCCATCGGTATAGTATTCAAATAGCAAACGCAAAAACGGCGTCTTGACTTGCAAGGCGCCGTTAAAAAACTCACTCAGGGCGAGTGTCATAAGGGCAACCTTGCCATTATCTTAAATATAATCCTCTAGCCAAGACTCAAGCTTGGCTAAAAGCGTTCCATCGCCAAAATAAATGACACTTGCTGCTTTTACGTGTTACTTTTACTCTTTACTTCTTAAGCAGTCAAAATACCTTTGATGATATCAAGACCTTCTTGTAGCACTTCATCTTCAACTGTCAATGGCACCATCACACGAATGGCATTGCCATACATACCACAAGACGCTAATAGCAAGCCTTGCTCAAAAGATTTTTGCTTAAGATTAGCAGTGGCAGCAGCATCTGGCTTGCCTTCGCTATCAACCAAATCAAATGCGAGCATGGCACCTTTATAGCGGATATTGCCAATGCTACTTAGATTCAAGCCTTTTAAGAATTCGGCAATAGTATCGCCAATCACGACACTGCGTTCGAGTAAGTTTTCTTCTTCGATAACTTCTATGACAGCCAATGCTGCCGCTAACGCAATCGGGCTACCAGAATACGTACCACCCAATCCGCCTACCTGCGGAGCGTCCATAATGTCGGCGCGACCAATCACTGCTGATACAGGGTAACCGCCAGCCAAACTCTTAGCTGTAGTCATTAAGTCTGGCTCAACACCTAACTGCTCGCCTGCAAACAAAGTACCCGTTCTAGCAAAACCACATTGGACTTCGTCAAAAATCAATACAATACCGTGCTCATCACAAATTTCACGTAATGCTTTAGCAAATGATGGTGTTACTTGGTGGAAGCCTCCCTCGCCCTGAATAGGCTCAATAATCATTGCCGCTACTTCACTTGGGTCAATATCTGCCTGAAAAATCATATCAAGGCTATGTAGCGCTTGTGCTTCAGTGACGTTTAACTCTTCTGCAGGGAACAATGCATGGAACACAGGGCCAGGCATCGGGCCAAAGTTCTTTTTGTACGGCAATACTTTACCTGTCAGGCTCATGCACATTAGCGTGCGGCCATGCCAGCCACCAACGAAAGAAATTACACCAGGGCGGCCAGTTTTGGCACGAGCAATTTTGATCGTGTTCTCGACCGCTTCAGCACCAGTGGTCAAAAATAGCGCTTTGGTTGGACCGCTAATAGGTGCTTTTTCGCACAGTTTTTCTGCAAGATCCACATAGCTTTCATAGCTAACAATTTGTGCAGCAGTGTGCGTGAACTTGTCAACTTGCTCATGTACACGTTGGGTGATTTTTGGATGACTATGACCGGTATTTAATACCGAGATACCACCGATAAAATCAATATAACGCTTACCTTCGATGTCCCAAATTTCTGAGTTCTTTGCTCGTTCTGCAAAGATAGGAAAGGCAACCCCAAGTCCTGTTGGTAAAACAGCTTTGCGGCGCTCAAGTAATGATTGATTGGTAGTCATGGGAATGTCCTTTTCTTCGTCGTAACATAGGTGCCATCTAATGATTGGCGGTTTATAGTAATGGGTGGTTCAATTCATACTTGTTGCATATCCAATGGCACCTTTTTCAAGACACCAAAGATATCCGAAATTTCATTAGCTGATGTCAGAGCACCAGTATTTGGTCGTGATATAGTCTTCGATGCCGTATTTTGAACCTTCACGGCCAAATCCAGACTGCTTCACGCCGCCAAATGGGGCCACTTCTGTAGAAATTAGACCAGTGTTATGGCCGATGATGCCGTACTCAAGACCTTCGGTAACGCGCCATGAGCGTGCATAGTCGCCACTGTAGAAGTAAGCGGCCAAACCGTAAATCGTATCATTGGCAGCACGGATCACTTCTGCTTCGTCTTTAAACGTAAAGATGGTCGCAATCGGTCCAAAGATTTCTTCAGAAGCGATGTCCATGTCACTGCTAATATCGGTAATAACCGTTGGATTATAAGTCAGCTCTGAAGCGTTATTGATACTACCGCCAGTGACCAGCTTAGCGCCTTTATCTAATGCATCTTTTAGCAAGGCCTGTACCTTGTCCAATGCTTTTTTGTTGATTAGCGGGCCAATATCGACGCCTTCTTCTAAGCCGTTACCTACTTTTAATTCAGCGACTTTTTTGACAAAAACCTCTAAGAACTTGTCTTTGATGCTGTCTTGAACATATACGCGGTTGGCACAAACACAGGTCTGACCAGCGTTACGATATTTAGAAGCGATTAGGCCTGCTGCGGCTTTTTCTAGATCGGCATCATCAAAGACGATAAATGGCGCGTTACCACCCAACTCTAACGATAGCTTCTTAATAGTTGGCGCGCATTGTGCCATTAGCGTACGGCCTACTTCTGTAGAGCCAGTGAACGACAGTTTATGGATGCGTGCATCACCGGTTAGAATATCGCCAATAACAGACGATTTACCAGTGACGACTTGAATGACACCAGCTGGAATACCGGCTTGCTCTGCCAATACGCCCAGTGCCAATGCAGAGTATGGGGTCTCAGTAGCAGGCTTGACAATAATCGTACAGCCTGCTGCTAGTGCAGGAGCAACTTTACGTGTGATCATCGCAGCTGGGAAGTTCCAAGGCGTGATAGCAGCACAAACACCAACTGGTTGCTTGAGAACGACATGACGTAGCTGTGTGCTATTGGCAGGAATCACATCGCCATAGACTCGCTTACCTTCTTCAGCGAACCAACGGATAAAGCTATTGGCATAACCCACTTCACCGCGTGACTCAGTCAGTGGCTTGCCTTGCTCAGCGGTCATGATGATGGCCAAATCTTCTTTATTGGCATCAATCAGATCAGCCCATTTTTGCAATAATTCTGCACGTTCTTTGGCTGTTTTTGATGCCCACTCTGCTTGTACATCATGAGCATAAGCAACGGCTTCGTTGACGTCTTCAGTAGTTAGGCTTGGTACTGTACCAATAAGCTCGCCATTAAAAGGATTGTTTACATCAAGCGAAGCCTCATCGCGAGCAGCATGCCAGCCGTCTTTGATAAAGCAAGATTGTTTGAGTAAGTCTGGATTTGATAACTGCAGCGTATTTGACATGTTGACGCTCCTTGTCATATAGGATGTATGTATAAGAATGGGTACAAAGTGAGTCGTAAATAATTATTGATAATTCTTTATTTGTTCAATATACTGAACAAGTATTCTATATACGAGACATCATTATAAGAACGATATGATGCGATTTGCAACCCTTAATCGCATTATTTTAGAAATTATCTTGTACCCCTTTCTTTTACTTCATTTTTACCGCATTTTTATAGGACACTTATGAGCTCGACTGCCGTGCCTGCGCTAGACAAAACATTTCAGATTTTAGATTTAATCACCGATAGCTCACAGCCGCTAACAGCGGCTCTTATTGCTAAGGAGCTTGGCCTGCCGCGTAGCTCCACCCATAATATTTTGCAGAGTTTACTCGCCAAGCATGTTATTTATAAAGATCCTGAAAGTCGCTTTTATTTGGGTTCGTATCTGATGTATTGGGCAGGCAAGTATGAACAGCAGCAAGGTGTTGTACAGTTGTTTAAGGATTTGATTGTGCAGTATCCAGTACTGCTTCAGCACACGGTTACCTTGTCAAAGCTAGATCTGGGAGAGGTGGTATTCTTGGCTTGTCATGAATCACCAGCGCCGCTTGGCTTTACGTTTCGCGCAGGTGTGCGGGTGCCTGCAGTATTTTCCGCGACTGGCAAAGCCATGCTATCGACCTTGTCTATGGACAGCATTCACTCATTATATAATGAGACTTTTCCTACGCCTCTGACACAGCATGGAGTCAATAACTTTACAGACTTGGCGTCAGAGCTTGAGACGATTAAAGAGAGCCGTGTATCACTCGATGATGGACAATTGCGCGATGGAATGTATTGCTTGGGCACTTATATTCGTAATGCATCAGGCAATGCGGTCGCCGGTATGGCGGTGAGTTTTTTGCAAGGAGAGTACGAGTCTAAACGGGCTGAGGTTAGTGCGGTATTGATTGAATTGGCCGAGCAAATTGAGCGACATTTAGGATTGATTGAGCAGTCATGACTGTCAGATGATACGGTTAACTTATACTAATGGCTTACAAATACTAGTGGCTTATAAATATTAGTGAGTTATAAAGTAGAGTTGCAGGGCGTATGGCAATCATCAGCCAATAATCAAACCCTGCAACCCATTTTATCTCGTCCTAATATAATGCAAACATATTAAAATTTTAGCTATTTTAATTGGCTATAGTACGTTAGTTACTAATGCTTTTAATCGCTATTGGTAATAAGGCCTGATAAAAAAGCTTGTAGATTGTCATTGAGCTTTGGTAAATAATAACCACCTTCAACTAGAACAATTAATGGCTTGTTTAACGCGACCATTTTTTGCGCCAATATTTTAAACCCTTCAGTACTGACGGAGCATCTTGCTTCTGGATCGTTCTCGTAGACATCAAAGCCTAAAACATGAACTATCACATCAGGATCAAATAACGTCATCGCATCAATGGACTTGTCAATATACTCAAAAAATCCTGCTTCATCGGTCCCATGTGGCATCGGAAAGTTGATATTGTAACCCTCACCTTCACCAACGCCCTTTTCAAACTCATGGCCAGTCACTGATGGATAAAAATTAATGGGGCTGCCATGTACCGAAGTATAGAGCACGTCTTTACGGTCGTAAAATATCTCTTGAATACCTTGCCCGTGGTGCATGTCAGTATCTATGATGGCAATTTTTGCGTATTTTTGTCGCAGATGTTGGGCTATGATAGCAGCGTTATTGAGGTAACAAAATCCACCTGCTGCACTCTTGCGCGCATGATGGCCAGGAGGCCTTGAAAAACAGAGTTGTATATTGCTTTCGGCACGTTCTTCATCTGACGCATCATTATTTAGCAGCGCCTCAGCAGCATTGAGTGCGGTCTGTGCAGACCAATAGATAGACGTCCAAGAATGCTCGCTGATGGGTGCGCTATCATCCGCTTGATACTTCGCCGCTTTAGCCATGATACCAATACCAGGATTGTCATAAGGCACAAAAGTCCCTGTCTGCACCTGTGCACCTAAATCCTCTTCGACTGCCATCCACTCATCATAGCCATGCTTGAGAAACTGAACATAACCAAAATCATGAACCGCTAATATTGGCCCCATTCCGATATTTGTAGCAGTTGTCACTTCTAAACCCAATGCAGCTGGTGCTTTCAATAACTCAACCATTCGCTCAGGAACCTCTAACGGCTCATGCATTTTTCCATAAGAAAAATAAGGTAGTGGTCTGTGCAAGCTTAGGTTTTCATGACTATAAATTTTCATATGTAACATTCCATTGTTTATGATAAATTTTGGCTTCAGTGTCAGGGGCTATCAAACATTAAACCGTGGCACCGAAAGAGATTTTTAAAAAAGATGAGTGTTGAACAAATTCTAAAACCACTACCTCCTGCTCATACTTACAATGAGTTAGGTATTAGCGAACGATGACTAACTACTCATTCAACATTTATAGTTAAAATTCTTTGTTCAATATACTGAACGATAGTTCTATATATAGAACTTATTATAGGAATGATAAGCGACAATTTGCAACTCTTAATTATTCGTATTACGCTCATGATGATTTTGAAGATGTAGGAAATATATTTTTATATTATTGACAAGGCTATTTATCAAGTAATTACATTCTATGTATGCAGTTCACTTAAAGGAGATATAACATGACTGGTAATTATTTTTAGCATCGTCAAGACAGCGTAAATACGGCAAGCCGAAAATAATTACCAGCTGTGCGATATACTAAACATCCATTCTACTTAATGCTGTCTCTAGCTTTCAGCTGTTACTTATGGTCTTTCAATCAAACTAAACGATCCCATCGGCTTTTAGCTTAGCAATCATCTCACTGTCATAGCCTAAATCAGCAAGTGTACTGTCAGTATGCTCACTGAGCTGCGGTGGCGGCGTACGATAGCTGACTGGTGATGCGGACAATTTGATGGGGTTACCGAGTGCACGCACAGGACTGCCTTGCTCAGTGAAATTCACAATCATCTCCCGTGCTTGCGCTTGCGGCATTGCCAATGCTTCAGCCACATTATGTATGGCACCACACGGAATGCCTGCTTGATCTAACACTTCTAACCAATAAGTACGTGGCTGCGTGACAAATTGCTTAGTCAGCTCACCGCACAGCATTTCGCGATTGGCAACGCGTTGTGGATTGGTCATAAAGCGCTCATCAGTATGCCAGTCAACTGCCAATACCTCACACAATTTGGCAAACTGACTGTCATTACCACAGGCTAAAATAAAGTGCTGCTTACCCTGACCGGCAAATACTTGATAAGGTACAATGTTCGGATGCTGATTACCCAGTCTTGGCGGTATCTTATCGGATGCCAAATGGTTCATACCGACATTAGCCAGCATAGCAAGTGCGCTATCGAGCAACGCCACATCGACGTGTTGGCCAAGTCCAGTATGTTGACGTGCAAGTAGCGCCGCTTGAATCCCAATCGTCAACTGTAGCCCAGCAAATAGATCAACGACTGCGACACCAACCTTGTGCGGTTCTCCATCACTAGGGCCTGTGATGCTCATCAGCCCCGACAATCCTTGGATAATATAATCATAACCGGGGCGCTTTGCATCTGGTCCCGTCTGCCCAAACCCCGTCAATGACGCATAGATCAGACGCGGGTTATCTTGCTTTAGACTATCGTAATCCAATCCATATTTTTTCAGACCGCCCACTTTGAAATTTTCGACCAAAATATCACTGTCAGCGATCAATTGCTTAATGATGGTTTGTCCTGTTGGCGTGGTGATATCTACCGTCAGCGATTTTTTATTGCGGTTGATGGTCGCATAATAAGCGGAGGTGTCATCGCTAAATTTTGGCGGAGCCCAATGACGCGTCTCATCACCGATATGCGGACGCTCAACTTTGATGACTTCTGCACCCAGATCAGCGAGCACTTGCGTGCAAGAAGGACCTGCCAACACTCTCGATAAATCGAGAACTTTGATACCGTGCAATGCGCCTTTTGCCAATTCATTGCTGTTATTGCTGTTATCGCTATTGCTATCGACAGTCATAATAAACCCTTATTGTGTGGCGAATTTTTTGGTAATGAAATTGTTATTCATGATGTAATTAATAAGCAGTTACAGCATGAATAACAACTAAAAAACGTACGTTACTGCTTATATATGCTTCGTAAAAAGCCAAGCAGTCACGTACGTCATAGAATACAGTTGCACCAAACACTTTTAGCTATAGTCAGTTCAATACAATTTCGATACAAGGAAACCGAGTGCAAGTTATACATTAGTATGCTTAGCAAGGATGACGATGTAGCGGATTTATATAGACTTGACTATAAAACGCTTAAAAGAATGCTTGGATACCTGTCTGTGCACGGCCTAGGATAAGCGCATGAATATCATGTGTGCCCTCGTAAGTGTTGACCGCTTCTAAGTTCATTACATGACGAATGATATGGAATTCATCAGAGATACCGTTACCGCCATGCATATCACGAGCGATACGAGCGATATCAAGTGCCTTGCCGCAGTTGTTACGCTTGATAAGTGAAATCATTTCAGGCGCTGCATTGTCTTCATCCATCAAACGACCGACACGTAGCGCTGCTTGTAAGCCCAAGGTAATTTCTGTCTGCATATTGGCAAGCTTCAACTGCACGAGCTGTGTCGCGGCAAGCGGACGACCAAACTGCTTACGATCGAGCGTGTACTGACGGGCGGCTTTCCAGCAGAATTCAGCCGCTCCCATCGAACCCCAAGCGATACCATAACGGGCTTTATTTAAGCAGCCAAATGGTCCTTTTAGGCCACGGATATCTGGGAAAGCATTGGCTTCAGGAACGAATACTTTGTCCATGACAATCTCACCCGTGACTGACGCACGTAGTGAAAACTTGCCTTCGATTTTCGGCGCAGATAATCCTTTCATACCTTTATCTAAAACAAAACCACGAATCTCGCCAGCATCATCTTTTGCCCAGACGACAAATACGTCTGCGATAGGACTGTTGGTGATCCACATTTTATTACCCGTCAACTCATAACCGCCATCTACAGCACGCGCACGAGTAGACATCGACGAAGGATCAGATCCTGAATCTGGCTCAGTCAGACCGAAGCAGCCGACGTACTCACCTGTGGCAAGTTTTGGCAGGTACTTTTCTCTTTGCTCTTCTGTGCCATACGCCCAAATAGGATGCATAACCAAGCTTGACTGTACGCTCATCGCTGAACGGTAGCCCGAATCAACGGCTTCCACTTCCTTAGCAATCAGACCATAAGCAACACTCGATAAACCTGCACAGCCATAACCTTCAATCGTGACGCCTAGCAGACCCATTTCACCCATTTGACGCATGATATTACGATCAAAATTCTCATTGCGATTGGCCTCAATAATGCCAGGCATCAGCTCTTTTTGAAAAAACTGACGCGCGCTGTCGGTGACCATACGCTCTTCTTCAGTGAGCTGGTCACGTAGTAAAAAAGGATCTTCCCAATCAAAGCGTGGGCTAGTAGATGTTGCCATGTGGATCTCCTTGGTATCAGTCATCCTGACTGACGAATAGTGATTGATACATCATTTGGTCTAACAAGTCATTGACTTCATTATTCCGCTGTGCGAAACTTAGTTTCATAATCTAAAACCATTTAACCAAACTTTCGCCGCGCTGTAAACCTTTATCCAAAAAAGATGAGTATAAAATGACGAAACCCTTATCAACAGCTACTCCGCTACTCGAACGCATGCATGCAACAATGAGTCAAAACAAGGAAGAGAATGACCGACAGTTTGTGACGGCATTGGGACGGGGACTGATCATACTGGCAGCTTTTGAGCATCATGAGCGGCTCACCCATCAACAGCTATGTCAGATGACCGAACTACCGAAAGCAACCATTACTCGCCTTATCCATACCTTAACCACGCTTGGGTTTTTACGTTTCACTGAGCACGGACAGTATCAATTGGGCAGTAGTGCGGTACGTCTCAGTGCGACTGCATGGAGTCGCCACGATATGGTGGCATACGCTGAGCCACTGTTGCGGCAGTTCGCCAGTGACAACGAAGTATCGGTGAATCTAGCGACTGAAGTCGAAGGAGAGATGCGCTATCACGCTTGCTGCCGTAGTCCTGCTCGTCTATCGGTCAACTTACAGGTTGGCTCCGCCGTACCCGTCGCACGCACTGCTATTGGAAGGGCTTTTTATGCGGTAAGTACGCAAGCGAGACAGGCAGTTATCATTAATAATCTCCAAGAGAATTTACCTGTTGAAGAATATAACCATGCGCAAACTGCCCTAGCCAGCGCGGCAGAGCATTATAAAAAGTATGGCTATACGGTGTCAGATGGTGAGTTCTCTACTGACATATTGGCAGTCGCGGTTGGGGTCTATGATGTCGCAACAGGACAATACGCGTATTCGCTCAATGCCAGTGTACCAAGTGCCAACTGGGAAGCGGATAAGTATGCTGCGATGATAGTGCCGAAATTGCAGGCGTTGGCGGAGCGGATTGGTGGTGGGGTTTAAAACAGTAATACAGTGAAGATATAACTCTCTTATTTTTTATTATTTATGGGACTGGTTGACCACGTTGGTGTTATGTACCCATAGTCCTGCTTGATCAATAAAATAGGTATTATTGTCTGCCACCTCAAAGTTATAGACGATTGTGTTATAAGGGATAGACGCGCCTTGATCATTCGTTAGATGATTTAGTATTCGTGGATTACCTTCTTTATCTAGGATACCAATATCAAAGTAACCATGTCGCTGATAATAGCTAATATTATTAACATAGCCTATACCTTTATATTCTGCCTCACTATAGTCGAGCATGTGCGCTTCGGCATCTTGCACATAATCACCGTAGTAATCTTCATGATAATGCTTTTGATACCAAAAATAATTTGGATTACTCTCCAAATCTTTATGAGCGATTTGATAGGTAGGTTGCACACGCTCAACGGTATACATTACGCCATCGGCATTCACAGCAATTTCATACTGTCGTAGCTCATCCACACGTTTAAAGTGAGGCTGATCATAGAATTCAATATCTTCCTGTGGGTTCTCCATGGCACCAACGACCCAAACAGGGTGATTGGGCGTCGCTAGAAAATCACTGAAGCGACTAGCTGACTTGTATGTTTGATAATCAACCATCTCGCGATCTTTATTATACATATTGAGATTTTTTTCTAAACGCACGATCCACATCTCTTTGTCTTCATGCACAAAGGTCTTGACCACAGGCTTATACTCTATATCACCGCTACCATCTTCAGGCTTGGAGAGTACAGGCTTTGATAAAACTAAGTCGCCCACTTTGATATCTTGGATTGGCACTAAACCTTTGTCTGTAAGAATCAAAGACCCTGCCACAAATCCTGTGTTGTTCATGTCTTATCCTTTTTAATATTATCGTTTTAACCCATCAAATCTCAGCCCAAACTTCATCAAATACTTACGCAGTCGGTCGCTGTCGTTATTGCTTTTTAGCTGGTTTCTGGAGTTGGCATACAGATAGCGCCCAGCCGCCGCTTGATTTTTATGGTTAATACAAATCTCAATCACATACGCCAATTGCACCGCATCAAACGGATCAATAGTCGCAAGAGTTTCCTCATCTAGATATTTTATTAAAATATTATGGCTACCCTGCTCGATGGTTTCGCTATCTAAAGTAGCACTTTTCTTACTTAAACTATTCGAACCATTTAAACGATCAGGCAGCTCCCAAAGATGCGTTAAGCGCTCAATCTCCGCTTGCACATCATCATTACGAATCACTTTACTCTCAGCCAGCGTGGTCAGGCGTATCATACTGGCGGTCAAATCACGGAAGTTCCCTTGCCATGTCGCATCCTGACTCATTGCAAAGCTTTCATACAGCTGCCTTGATTCTGGGGTGAATCGATATTGCTGCTGCTGCTCGCTACCGAGGCGTGCTAGCTCATAGTCGATATTGGCAGGTAAGTCCTCTAGCCTATCTTTCAGCGATGGCAAAAAGAACGTCCATGTATTAAGACGCGCAAATAAATCTGCCCGAAACTCGCCATTAGCGACCGCTTGCCGCAAGTTTTTATTGGTGCCTGCCATTAGCTGAAACGACACGCTAATCGGCGTATCACTACCGAGCGGATAAAAGCGCTGCTCCTCCAGTGCGGTTAATAGCATCGCTTGCTCATCAAGCCCTAACTCACCGATTTCATCTAAGAATAACAAACCACCATCAGCTGATTTTAGCAGTCCATCACGGCTCGACGCAGCTCCCGTGAAGGCACCTTTGACATGACCGAATAACACACTCATGGCGGTGTCACCACGCAGCGTGGCGCAGTTGATCTCGACGAATTGTTCAAGCGTGTTTTTGCCTTGCGTGCTGTTAACTTTGGCTTTTTTGAGCGCGTAAATTTGGCCTGCCAGTTGCGACTTGCCCGCTCCTGTTGCGCCCATCAATAATATGGGTGCGGTTGAGCGGGTCGCGACCTTTTCGATATCAGAGATGAGTTTTTGATAAGCGGCGTTTTGGGTGACTAGATCGGCTTGCAAGGTTTGCCAATGTTGGGCTTTTTCTGCTTCAAAGCGTTCACGTAATCCATCATATCGTGAGACATCCAAATCAATCACTTGATAGCGCCCTTGCGGATCGGCTTGCTCAGGTCTTGGGCAAGGAGAGGTCTGAATCAAATCAGCGGGAATAAAGCCCGCCTCTACCAATAAGAACCAGCAAATCTGCGCCACATGCGTACCTGTGGTCAGATGCAGCAAGTAATCGGTACTGTCCTGAAAATCGAACCCTGCGGCAAAATCATACAACTCAGCATAAACGTCGGCAAAATCCCACGGACTAATCAATGCCACATGATGGCCAATCACTTGTGTCTGCGGACTAACCTGCGCCACGTCATCGACAATTATTTTAAACAGGCGCTTATCGCGCTTGCTATATAAGATATGCAGCTCATCGACCAGTAGCTCGTCATGCAGACCTAGACTCACTGTTGGACGCCAACGTTGCCAACGCTTATCATTAAAGCCATTATCTAAGGTAGTACCGAGGAAGCCGATGACGGCGGTTTTGTTGTTCGAAACACTATTCATAATATTACTTATCACTGATTATCATTAGTAAATAATATATTATTTTCTATTTAGTTAGATTTATTTCTATATATTTTTAGACCATGGTTAAGTAAATTTATCTATTTGAAAAACATGTAATAATTAAACCATTTACTATCAATCACTTACAAATAAATTGCAAATATCATAAAAACTTGGCACGCCCTTAGCATTATATAAAGTAAGAATTACCTTTAATAATAAACAAACTTTGCACTGCTAAGGAATACAACATGCAACCAACCACTCATAACATCATTCAAGACGGTGGAACGCCTATCAGACTTTGGACTAAGGGCGTCCCTGTCGATCCAAAAGCACACGATCAATTGATCAAAGCATCAAAAATGCCATTTGTATATAAATGGCTTGCGGTAATGCCCGATGTACATGTCGGTATCGGCGCGACTATCGGTACGGTATTGCCAACCAAAGAAGCGATTATTCCAGCGGCAGTTGGCGTCGATATCGGCTGCGGAATGATGGCCGTACAAACCACCCTAACCGCAAACGATTTGCCAGATAGCTTGCTTGGTCTGCGTACCGAACTAGAAAAAGCCATTCCACATGGTCGTAGTAAAACGCGTGGTCGCGGGTCACGCCGCGATGTCGGCGCATGGGCAAACCCTGATGATACCGTAATGAACGGTTGGGGAACGCTGGTTGATGACTTTAACTATATAACCCAAAAGCACCCTCGCCTAAAAAATACCAATAACCTTAATCATTTGGGTACGTTGGGTACGGGGAACCATTTCGTCGAGGTGTGCCTTGATGAGACCAACCAAGTTTGGATCATGCTGCACTCAGGCTCACGCGGTGTGGGTAATGCCATCGGTCGTTATTTTATTGAGCTGGCACGTGAGGACATGCGCAAGTGGTTTATCAACTTGCCTGATAAAGATTTGGCCTACTTTGCCGAGGGTACAGAGCATTTCGATGACTATTGGTTTGCGGTGGGTTGGGCGCAGCGTTTTGCCTTTAAAAACCGTGAAATCATGATGGAAAAAGCCATCAAAGCGCTACACCACATCATACCTAAACCATTTGATGCAGCCGTAAAAGCAGTGAACTGTCATCATAACTATGTAGAAAAAGAACAGCATTATGGCGAGGAAGTATTTGTGACCCGCAAAGGCGCTGTCCGTGCACGCGTTGGTGAATATGGAATTATTCCGGGGTCAATGGGTGCCAAATCATTCATCGTACGCGGTAAAGGGAACGAAGAATCGTTTTGCTCTTGCTCGCATGGCGCAGGTCGTATCATGTCACGTACCGAAGCGAAAAAGGTATTTACGGTCGCCGATCAAATTGCACAGACCGAGGGCGTAGAATGCCGAAAGGACGCGGATGTGATTGATGAGATTCCAGCGGCTTATAAAAATATTGATGACGTGATGCAAGCACAAAGTGATTTGGTAGAAGTAATACATACACTGCGTCAGGTGGTTTGTGTTAAGGGGTGATTCCACCTTATCCAATTTATTATAGTAAAAATAATCTTAAATAAAATTTAAAAGGGCTAGTATCATGATTGTAAGATCTTATTTCAAATGTCTAACGTGTGATCAAATTAATGTTTTCAGAGTTCAAATTGGTCACTCAAATATTCAAAAGCACGAAATAGCTTGTATTGAATGCTATGAAAACTTAGCTTTTAATCTACACCTAAATCAAAGTTTAGGTGATATTGAAGGATTTGAAACTATTGAAAACTGTGAGTTGATAAAACGTAAAAATGTCAACAACTATGATGAGCTGCCTGTCAGATACTTATCTGATGAGATATTAGCATCTAAATCTGAAATCAGTAGTGAGTTGTCTTTCCCTTCAGGAAGAGTGGTACATAATATTACGGAAATGATAAAGTCAGGAAATTTATCAAACTTTGAAATTCAATCACAACCTCATGTGAGTATTGTCGATGATTGGGAAATCTTACGTAAAGCTTGGAACTTAGAAAACAACAATAAAAAAGACTTATCTATAGAAAAGTTGGCTTCCTTAAGTTTTAAGGATGGACTCTTAGACTTGGACGTTGAAAGTGCTTTGTATGAGTTTATATATAAGTTTTTATCTGTAAGTGATAACTCATTATCTTTATTTGAAAATGCACTTAATTTTACACAGACTATTGCTAGGACAGAGTTAAACGAACTTAAAGAGCATTATAAAAGTGTAAAATCTGATCGTATGAGAAGAGCTTTGGATATTTTCCTTCAATTTTTTAATAATTTTAGTCAATTTTCACAAGTAAAATTTTCCGAGTACCTTCTGGAAGATTTGGTTGTAACATCAAAATCCTTTGAAAAAGTAAAGATGTTTTATGGTAATTGCTTTGAACATATAACTAGTAATATTGAAACTCTTGCTTGCTTAAATAATATTGTTGAGGGTAGAAATTTTGATCAGTTTGAATCTATGAATTTAAAAAAATACAACAAAATAGATAAATCAAATAAAGCTAACCCCTTAAAGAACAACTCTAACTATTACAACCTCTTCAAAGATATTGATAGTCAGTTAAGAAATGCATCTCACCACGGACATATTTTCTGTGAAGAAGATACGGTCAAATATAGATTGAACAATGGTCAAGATTATAAAGAAATATCTTATACAGACTATCTAAAGAAATGTACATCAATCTTTCACTCATTCTGTATTTTGACTGCCATAGAAATTTATTTGGATAAAATTGCTTTTATTGAAACTAAGAAAGCTAATGGATTAAATCCTTTAGCGCAGGCAATAAAGCAAGCCAATCTTTAGAAGAAGATTCGCTTTAAGATTTTATAGGTTGTTGATTACTAAAAATTCTAATATATAAGTTTATAAAGAGCCTACCATTGTATCAGTCGCCAATGCCCTTCTCGGCTGAAAATGATAGTTATCAAATTGATACGGGTTGGACTCCTGTCATGCCCAACATATATGAAGTGTTTAAAGTAAATAAGGTTAAGCATTTTAACCTCTTAAGGAAAACCAAAATGAAACTCGCAGAAGCCCTACTTATCCGTAGCGATATGCAAAAAAAGCTGGCTCAACTGAAGGGTCGTATCAACGCCAACATTAAAGTCCAAGAAGGCGATACGCCATCTGAGGACCCAAACGCATTGATGATTGATGCCAGCCAAATCATCGCTGAGCTGTGTAACAGTTTTGGCTAAAACCCATCTTCCCGACGCATAATCATTATCTAAAAAGGGCGACTTTAATACCCCCAAACGAATATAGATGCGGTAAACTAAAGTGTGTGTGGTATGTGACCACAGCACAGATTTATAATGATTTTCACATTGAAAATTTGATAATGACTTTTATATGAGGAAATACCCATGATGAACATGAACGATATGTTAGGCGCTGTAACTGGTGGTGATAACGATAACAATGGCCTATCAGGCTTGATCGACAGCGCAAAAAACATCAGTAGCGAAGACATACAAAGATACCAAAGCATGTCAAAAGCTGAGCTATTAGATGAAATCAAAAACTCTGAGCACAGCGCAGCTGTCGTGACATTTATCAAAGAGTTATTAGCGAAAAAATTCAACAGCTAATCGTTGATATCTAAAGCTAAACGTTGATAGATTGATAGATGAACAGGGCCTAAAAAATATGCGTTATAACGTATTTTTTAGGCTCTTTTATTTGATAGTAATTGATAGTAATTGATAGTGAATTAAGCACGCACGATAAAACAATCACATCCCGCTTTACGAAAAATTAAACTTTGAGAGTGTACCAATGAGCTTTATGTCCAACCAAAGCGCCAATAATGCCAGTGCCCATACTGCGAGCACCAAGAGCGTGACCCTAAAAATAGATGGCAGCACTGGCGAAGGTGGCGGACAAATCATTCGTACCGCTCTCTCATTATCGATGCTGACAGGCATACCCATTGAAATGTTTAATATCCGCGCTGGGCGAGCCAAACATGGGTTGATGCGTCAACACCTGATGTGCGTACAAGCCTCGCAGCAAATATCGAACGCTAGCGTATCAGGTGCAACGTTGGGCAGCACATCGTTTCGCTTTGCGCCGAATGCTATCAAATCAGGTGACTACCATTTTGATATTGGCTCGGCTGGCAGTACCAGTTTGGTGCTACAAACGCTACTTCCTGCTCTGCTTTTTGCTAATACAGATCAAAACATCAACTCAACAGTGAGTATAAAAGGCGGTACGCACAACCCTCTAGCGCCAACCACGGACTTTTTGCAGCAGGCATTTGTCCCTGCATTAGCGAAATTAGGCATGCACGTTGATATTGAATGCGTACAAGCAGGCTTTGCGCCCATCGGTGGCGGTGTGATAAAAGCAACCATTACACCTTTTATGCGCCGTGCTGATTCCAAGCCATTGACGCTAACCAAACGTGGAGCGCTGACAAATATCACATTAGTAGCCAGTGTCCTAAATTTAGAATATGACATTGGCAAACGTGAACTTGCCAGCGCTAAATCCGTACTGCTTGAAAGCGGAGTAGATGACTCACTTATTACTACCAAAGCCAATAAGCTAGACGGTATCGGTGAAGGCAATACTTGCTATGCACAGGTTACTCATGAATGTGGCGATCATCTGCATCACGAAATATTTACGCTACTGGGTGAAAAGCGTACGTCGGCGGAAAAGATGGGCAATCGCTTAGCAGGTTTAGTCAAACGCTATCTATTCAAAACCGATGCGCTGGCCGATGAATATCTAACCGATCAATTGTTGTTACCATTAGCTTTATCTGGTGGTGGCCAATTCACTGCACGAGTTATCAGCGAACACACTAAAACCCAATCATGGCTAATTGAGCAGTTTTTGCCGGTTAAGATTGCTTTTGACACTATTAATGATAGTCAAACTTTAGTACAAATTGTTTGTTAAAGTTTATGAAAGGGCATCCTCATTTCATAAATAGTGATTAATAGGACTAGGAACACACCCTAGTAGTATTACTACCCTGTTACCCATTGATACCGACGTAACGACGTCATGCGTGTATGATGTACGCGACAAATGTAAGCATCTTATTTATATCAATCATTACTATTGAGCCTCGCTATGCCTGAATCTCGTACCAATCTAAACCCTGAACCAAAAACCAGCTCGCCGTATTTTATCGGATTATTACTTCGCTATAGCACGTTTGGCGCGGCGATTTTAATTCTGTTAGCGGGTTTATTGTTGGTAAGTTGGTGGCTGATTGTTATCGGTGGTTTGGCTGTGGCACTTGGTATCTATGACTTGATTCAGTCCAAGCACGCGATATTGAGCAACTACCCTGTCGCTGGACATATTCGCTATGTATTAGAGGATTTTCGCCCTGAGATTCGCCAGTATTTGCTTGAGGACGATAAAGAACAAGTGCCGTTTTCACGCCAGCAGCGTGCGCTAGTCTATCAACGTGCTAAGAACGTCAGTGACACCAATGCCTTTGGTACGCTAGATAATTTATATACCCATGGTAAAGAGTGGTTTTTGCAATCCACCATCAGTGCACCACTAGAAAACAAAGACTTTCGCATCATGGTCGGCGGTGAGCGTTGTCAGCAGCCGCATGATATGTCGGTATTTAATATCTCTGCGATGAGTTTTGGCAGTCTGTCAGCTAATGCCATCATGGCACTCAATCAAGGCGCGAAACTCGGTGGCTTTACCCATGACACGGGCGAAGGTGCTATCAGCCCTTATCATCGCAAGTTCGGTGGTGACTTGATTTGGGAGTTGGGTACGGGTTATTTCGGTTGCCGCGATGCTAATGGTAATTTCGATGCACAGTCTTTTGCTGAAAAAGCCGTCGATCCACAAGTAAAAATGATCGAAATCAAACTATCGCAAGGTGCTAAACCAGGTAAAGGCGGCGTGCTACCAGCGGAGAAAATCACCCAAGAGATTGCTGACACGCGTCAAGTACCGCTTGGTCAAGATTGCATCTCACCCTCTTCACATACCGCTTTTAGTACCCCGCGCGAGCTAGTCACCTTTTGGCAGCAGCTACGCGACCTATCCGGTGGCAAGCCAGTTGGCTTTAAGCTATGTATTGGTCAGCCATGGCAGTTTATGGCGATTGTCAAAGCGATGATAGAGACGGATAACTATCCTGATTTTATCGTTATCGATGGTGCAGAAGGCGGCACAGGTGCAGCGCCCGTCGAGTTTATGGACAACGTCGGCATGCCGATGGTCGAAGGATTTTTGCTAGTACACAATACCTTGGTCGGTGCAGGTATTCGTGACAAAATTAAGCTTGGCGTCAGTGGAAAAATCGTATCAGGCTTTGATATCGCTCGCATGATTGCGCTAGGTGCCGATTGGTGTAACTCGGCACGTGGCTTTATGTTTGCGGTCGGCTGCATTCAGTCGCGCTCTTGTCATACCAACACTTGCCCGACAGGTGTGGCAACCCAAGATCCGTATCGTCAAAAGGCGCTCGACGTCCCTAGTAAGGCTGAGCGTGTTGCAAGTTTCCACAAAAACACGCTAAAATCGCTTGCCAGCATCGTAGGCGCGGTCGGTTTACAGCATCCTAGCCAATTGCAACCGTACCATATCGCACGCCGTCTAGATGATGGACAGATTAAGCTGTTATCCAAGTTTTTCTACTTTGCTGATAAAGGCGCACTACTCGATCATAGTGCTCGTGCCGACGTATTTAACCAGATGTGGGTCATGGCAAACCCTGATAGCTTTTTAGCCAACAATGACGCGCTCATTGCTTATAACAAAGATTCGCGCGATAAGGGCAAAGAAACAGGGGCGCCAACAGAACAGAGCGCTGGGTATAATTCTGAGCATTTAACCAATCTCACCGATGGTGGGCGATTAATTGGTAATGTGAATAATACAATCCGCGACTTCCCGCCTACTAGTGACTGAATCAGCGCCTAAATCGTTGTACTTAAAAAGTAGTAATGAAAGTATAATTAAGCAGTAGATAGCAACCAAACTTAATAATTAGTACATTAAAAGATGCGTGATTGATGCCAAGTTCTATTTTTACCTTATTCTTATCAACGATAGTGCTTGCGCTAGGCCTGAGCGCCTGCCAGCAGACAAATACCAATGCGGCTAGTAGCAGTACCGATAGCTGGTCGTGTCAGACTGAAGACACACCTTTTACTTATAGTGTTTGCCGTGTCGATGCTACCGCGTTAGCGAGCGGGCGTTATTCCTTACAACTGTTTTGGCAATCTGCTGATAACCATGAGCCTCTACTAACCTTTGATGCGTTATTGGCCACATTACCGAACGATAAAAGTCTCAACTTTGCGATGAATGCAGGCATGTATAATGAAAACTATGCACCGATTGGCTATACCGTTATCGAAGGCAAAGAACTCAAATCGCTAAATACGAAAGAAGGGGGCGGTAATTTTCATCTATTACCTAATGGGGTTATGTGGTGGGACAAAGCTGGCACAGTGCAAATCACCGAAAGTAATGCATTAAATGAGCAGCTAAACAACGGTGATGTGCAGCCTTGGTATGCGACACAATCGGGTCCTATGTTGGTTATCAATAACGAGATACACCCACAGTTTAACCCTGATAGCAGCTCAATCAAACTGCGTAATGGTGCCGGTGTCTGCGGTGATGGCAGTCTACAGCTCGTTAATAGCGATGAGCCTGTGACTTTTTATCAGTTTGCAGAATTATTTAAGGATGAGCTGGGTTGTTCAAACGCGCTGTTTTTAGACGGTGGTATTGCCTCAGCATTGTATGCGCCTAGTATCGATAAGCAGGATAAAAAAGAGATGGGTGTGATGATTGGATTGGTTGAAAATAAAGAATAATGTACCCTGATACTCTTTATTTTCAACTAAGATTAAAAAAGCACTTAGCGTGATGATTTCATGCTAAGTGCTTTTTTATAAACGTTTATTTTGAATATTATAGTCAAAGAACTCTAAAATGGGTACAAGGCAGCCGACTGCAGATTGTACATCTAAGGAGGATAACGCCGTAGCGGTTTAGTAGTTCACCGATTATATGTTAAAAACTAGCCACCCAAGCTCATCTTAGGGCCAAACGGTTCGTAGTGAACGCTATCGACACCATGATCTAATGCTACTAACCCATTAATCATACTCTCCATAAACGGCATCGAGCCGCACACATAGATATCGGCAGGCTTAGGCAAGGTAGCAAGCCATATCTCATCTAATATCTGCCCAGACTCAAAGTAAAAAATATGTTTTTCTACGCTCTCAGCCTGTTCGAGTAATGCCTCTACCTGATCAGAAAAAGCATGATGGGTAGCATTTTGACAGGCATAAACCCAGATAATAGGTCGTTTAGGATTGGCTAATACTTGCGCCTCTAGCATAGCCAGTACAGGTGTCACCCCGACTCCTGCACTCATCAATACCAATGGAATCTCATTCTGGTGTACCAAATCTTGATTGAGCGCAAAGTCACCAGCTGGCGCCGACAATAAAACCGTATCACCTATTTCTAGTTGATCATGCATATAGTTAGAAACCAACCCATGATGCGCATTACGTTTATCACGTCTGACAGCAAACTGGATGCCCGTATCGGTACTGGCAGAGTATAAAGAATAATGACGTAAGGCTATATGGTCGCTGTTTTTTGGGTCTGTTTTCACCGTGATATATTGACCAGCGGTTAAGGTCAACTTGCTTAAATCAATATCTTGATTATCGTTCACTGGCACTACCGTAAAGGCTGCGATATCCTTAGCAGTTGCTTCCTTTTTAGTGACTTTAAACGGTGCAAACCCCTGCCACATTGCTGCTTCATACATGCCATGTTCAATCTGAATAAATACCGAGGCGATCTCATTATAAGCTTCTGTCCAAGCGTCAATAATGTCATCGGTAGCCGCCTCACCCAATACTTCTTTGATCGCCCCAATCAGATGTTTGCCAACGATAGGATAATGCTCAGGTAATATCTGTAAGGCTCTATGCTTGTGGCTAATCTGGGTCACTTGTGGCAATAGCGTAGCCAGTTTGTCCAAGTGCTTGGCAGCGGCCAATACTGTCATTGCTAGTGCCGTCTGCTGTCTTCCCAATTTTTGATTGGTCTCATTAAAGATATCTAACAACTCAGGATATTCGTTAAACATATTTCTATAAAACACAGTGGTAATCGCAACGCCATGCTCTTCGAGTACAGGAACAGTTGCGGTGACGATTTCTAACGTTTTTGGTGAGGCCATGTTGTTTCTCTTAGTCATTAACTTCATTGATAAACTGAGATGTTAAAAATAATCGATCTAAACTGGCAATAATGAGCAGGCCTTTTTACAGTGGTCGTCAAAATTATTAGCAAATCAATTCAGAAGATTTATAAAATTCATTTAAAATGAATGTTAACACACTTTATTAGGCATACCAATATACAATCAATATGGAACCTATTTGAATCGACAAAAAAACAGCCGCTATAGTGTCATAACGGCTGTTTTTTTATCGATGCAACCTGTGCTAACAGGCTTTGTTCATCAATTAGGCTGAATATTAAAATTACCGTGCCATATATTGAGTCATTTCTTCAACACCATGTAGCGTCATCGGATACATTTTATTTTCGAACAGCTTTTTGATCTCAACGATGGTCTGCGTATATTGCCAATATGACGGGTTTTCAGGATTGAGCCAAGTTACTTTATCAAAATGCTCAAGTACGCGCTTCAACCATACGATGCCCGCTTCATTATTCATATACTCTACGCTACCACCGACTGTCATCAGCTCATAGGGTGACATTGATGCATCACCGACAAATATCACGCGATACTCTCGGCCATATTTGTTTAGTAGCTCAAACGTTGGCATCGGTGCACTATGGCGACGGTTATTGTCTTTCCACACATAATCATACAGACAATTATGAAAGTAAAAAAACTCCAAGGTTTTAAACTCATTCTTTGCCGCAGAAAACAGTTTTTCCAGCGCCTCTACATGGATATCCATACTACCGCCTACATCAAACAGCATCAGCACTTTGACGCGGTTACGGCGCTCCGCCTGCATATGAATATCGAGCACACCCTTTTTTGCCGTACGCTTAATCGTCTCATGAATATCTAGCTCGTCAGCACTGCCAGTCCGCGCAAACTGACGCAGATTACGTAGCGCCATCTGAATTTGGCGAGTACCGAGCTGATTGTCATCATCGAGATTGCGATATTTACGCTGCTCCCAGACTTTCGCTGCGCTACGTTTGCGCGACTCACCGCCGACGCGTACGCCTTCTGGATGGTCACCATAAGCACCAAATGGTGAAGTGCCGCCTGTGCCTACCCATTTACTGCCACCTTGATGACGCTCTTTTTGCTCTTTTAACCGTTCCTCTAACGCCTTCATTAGCTCTTCCAGTGAACCGTACTTTTTCAGTAGACGTCTTTGCTCTTCGGTCAGATTCTTTGGATCGAGCTTTAGATCCAGCCATTCTTTAGGCACGTCTGTTAGCTTGGCTAATAGCTCATCCATATCGAGACTATCAACGCCTTCAAAATAATCCGCCATGGCCCGATCGAACTTATCAAAATGGCGCTCGTCTTTGACCATGCACAGTCGGATCAGCCGATACATATCTTCGCGGCTGGCAAAGGTAGTCAGTGCAGGATCTTCAGGATGCGTCTGCATCATCAGCCCTTTATCTAACGCGGCATTGAGATCGAGTAGCTCGCGCGTGCTGACTGGCACGCCGTAAGTACGCAAGGTATAGAATAGTTTGATAAACATAGAGTCGTATCACTTATTGGCTGACATTATTATCTGATGATATTTCTCATACAGTTCTGAGCGAAGCAATTGTATTGACGTAAATACCAATACAAGCGGTAAAACCTTAACGGCGCATCATATTGGCAAAACGCTGCAATAAACTCACGTCGGCTTCGTTTTTGAGTAACGCACCATATAGTGGCGGGATAGATTTCTCACCGCGCAGGTTCTCTTCTAGCTCTTCTTGCGCCATATCATCAGCAAGTAACAAGGTTAACCAGTCGACCAACTCAGACGTTGATGGCGGCTTTTTGAGACCTTGAATACCGCGCAGTTTATAGAAAAGATCCAATGCATCATTGACCAGTTTTTCTTGAATATCTGGAAAGTGTACTTCGATGATTTGGCGCATGGTTTCTTCTTCTGGGAAGTCAATATAATGGAAGAAACAACGACGCAAAAAGGCATCGGGTAGCTCTTTTTCATTGTTTGAGGTGATAATTACCACAGGACGCTGCGCTGCTATGATGGTCTCGCCCGTCTCATAAACATAAAAAGACATCTTATCAAGCTCATGTAGCAAGTCATTTGGGAACTCGATATCGGCTTTATCAATCTCGTCAATCAGCAGCACGCTACGCTCTGTACTGGTAAAAGCATCCCACAGCTTGCCCGGCTTGATATAGTTGGCAATGTCATAAACCTTGTCATCACCCAACTGCGAATCCCGCAGGCGCGATACTGCATCATACTCGTATAGTCCTTGCTCAGCCTTGGTGGTTGATTTGACGTGCCAAGTAATTAGCGGCATACCTAAACTTTCTGCAACTTCTTCGGCAAGTAAGGTCTTACCTGTGCCAGGCTCACCTTTGATGAGTAGCGGCTTTTGTAAGGTCATGGCGGCATTTACGGCCAGTTGCAAATCATCGGTAGCAATATAATTACTGGTACCAGTAAAGTTTTTCTTAGCATTGTCAGCTGTGGTCATAATCAGATCTCGATTGTTGTTATAGATAAGTTGTTATAAATGGATAGTTCTAAAACATAAATGACTAATAAAGGATAAGTTAGTAAAGAATAAATTAGATTAGCACAGCCTGATGCATTGCCAAAATACTCGTGCGTTCGCATTTATTAACAATTGTTATGTGCAATATGTAGTGAGCAATTATTTATATGCCTAATAAACAGTCGAGCATAAAAAAAGACACGCAGCGGTGTCTTTTTATTCGGGTATCAAATATTTTTTAAAACAATAGCACTATCTCAATGCCTAGCTTATTTTTATCAATTGTCAAACGTATCGCTATCCGTTTTCTTAGCCAATGTGCTGTCTTTTTTTAGGCTTACATTAGTGTCAGGCTGTTCGGTTACGGTAGCGCCTTCTGCTAGATAACTGCCTGTCGTCATTTGCATCGTTGCTTGTGTATCTTCTGCGCTGCGACTACGAGCTTTGTCCAAGCTTGATGCAAATGCGCTACGTATCAGCTGCCATACAAACCCAACGAATAATCCTGCAACCAGTATCACTAGTATAGGCAACATACTGGCAACTGCGCCTGCGTAATCTTTCATCATCACAGCATAGACGACACTAATACTGGCTGGTGCAAGCTCGCTCGGATCGCCAAGCGCTGTACCTGGTGCTAGTAATACCGCGAACAGAACCATCCAGCTCATACCGCCCAATGGTTTTGGCAGTACACGAGCAACGAGTATCCATAGCACTAGTACCAAAACAGCACCGCCAAGATAAGCATACATAGGCAAATCAGCGGGCGGGACATCCTTTACCATTTGGCCCCACCAAATGGCAATCTCACCGAGAATGTCACTGATAGACTCTAACGGTAAGCTATGTAAGATATTTTTTAACCAGTCCATGCGTATTTATTTACCTGCGTTTATCGCCAATGACACAATTTGTGTCTAGCGGTATATGTGCGTTCTGTAGAACCAGAATGAGGCCAACTACATAATGGACTTATGCATTATATAGGCTCGTATTTACATTGCGTAGGGTGTCAGTTTATCACGACTCTCTACTCAAATGCATGTGAGCAAATGTGTCGTAAGTTTCTATCGACGCTGTTTTCAAAGTAGCGTACTGACATTTCCTACCACACTGACTTGCCGACAAACCCATTAATTATAGATGCTGTCCTGCGATTCACGAGCGCGCAGCTCAGCTTGGCGGCGCATCACATCTTGCGGCGGCAACTGCACAAAGTAGCCTTGAGATTGTAGTTTTGCCAGTACTTCTTCTTTGTCGACACGAGCGAGCTTAGCTGTCGTCGCCAAATCCAAGTGCATGACAAATTTACTACGACCTAAACCTGCACGAAAATCTTTCGGTAACACACCCAGCCAGTCTTTGATTTCATCAGTATCATCAGGATAATCAGGACGTGCAATGTAGATATACATGTCGTCATGTTTGGGAAATTTATAAATATCGCAATGCATAAAAACCACCTATCAGAAACTATGGGCGTAGGTTAGCATATTTCAGGCAAATACCAGTAGTCGCTTTGCGTTTTGCTATCGTAATTTTTGTCAAAAGGCACAGATAAAACGTTGATATGAGGAAGAAAAATACCGTTATAAAACATATCATTTTTAACGAACTACTCTCACAAGACATCATTTTCGCCAAATTTATTCATTTTAATGGCTCTGATGACTTGTAAAAGCGCTTTGAACCTTTCATAATAAAAGCGTTTTTCAGGAGAGAGTTTGTGGGCATCCATTTTGTATTGAACCGCATTGGTTATACAAATAGCGATATAAAAAATCATAACTGCCGCACAACCACCGAAGGCGCATCCACCCTGCCAATCGCTCAGGTAAAAGGACTGAAAAACGCATGTCACTGTTGTTTGATAATGTCTGGTAGTATGACGCTCATGAGTGCGCTACTTTTTTATCAAATATAAGGCATAACAAATCTGGAGAGTGGTAAGAACGGACGACGTCTTACCCACCGAAGGGGAGAAAATACGCTATCATCGACGATAGGGCTCATATAACTGCCCAAAAATGATGATTCGTGTTGAAAATCTCAGGTCACAGGACAGATAGGGCTTTAGCTTAAGCTGACGTACAGCGTCTGTTTGGCTTACGTCTTCATCTTTGCTTTCTGTGTCACCCTTTGATGTGATATTTGCGCCTTGCAATATTGCTTTTCGCTACTTTTACGTTGCGCATCACTCCTTACTCTGCCGAGTACGACTGATGTACACATAAGGATTTGTTATGACTGATACCCATTCTCAAGACATCACTTCTCAAAACGATCAAAGTCAAGCTCCTCAGCGCACTCCTTTTTACCAGTCTCATATTGATAGTGAGGGCAAACTGGTCGATTTTTCTGGTTGGGAATTGCCCATTCATTACGGTTCACAAATCGAAGAGCACGAAGCGGTACGTACAGATGCAGGTATGTTTGATGTCTCACATATGGTTGTGACTGACATCAAAGGTGCTGATACCAAAGCATGGCTACAAAAACTGCTCGCAAACGATGTCAACAAACTCACTACCGCTGGTAAAGCGTTATACACTGGTATGCTCAATGAGCAAGGCGGCGTCATTGATGATTTGATCGTCTATCTGACCAATGCCGATGAGACCGAATACCGCATCGTCTCTAACGCAGCCACTCGTGATAAAGACTTAGCACAGTTTAATAAGGTTGCCGAAGGTTTCGATATTACCATTACCGAGCGTCCTGAGCTTGCCATGCTTGCCGTGCAAGGCCCAAATGCTATTACAAAACTGGCTCAAGCCAAACCAAGTTGGGCAGATACGTTATCAGGTCTGAAACCTTTCGTTGGTGCTGATTTAACAGATATCGAAGGTGCTGATTGGTTCGTAGCTCGTACTGGCTATACTGGTGAAGATGGCGTCGAAGTCATTATGCATGCTGATGATGCCCCTGCTTTCTTTGAGCAGCTAAAAGCAAATGGCATCAAACCTGCCGGTCTTGGCGCACGTGATACCTTGCGTATGGAAGCCGGCATGAACCTTTATGGTCATGACATGGACGAGACCATCAGCCCTTACGAGTGCAACATGGGCTGGACGCTAGCGCTCAAAGACGACCGCGCCTTTGTCGGTCGTGAAGCATTGGTCAGCAAACGTAAGCAGTCAAAAGAAGACAACACTGCTATGAAGCAAGTAGGTCTGCTATTGACCACGCGTGGCGTATTACGTGAAGGCATGACAGTGACTATCAATCAAGGCACTGACAATGAGCAAACTGGTATTATCACCAGTGGCACATTCTCCCCTAGCCTAAAAAATTCAATCGCGATTGCCCGTGTGCCTGCCAGCTTATCAGAAGATGACAGTGTACAAGTCGATTTACGTGGTAAAGGTAAGTTCGTCGATGTACGCGTATTGAAGCTACCTTTTGTCCGTAACGGCAAGCAACAGTTTGACTCTTAGGTCTTATAAATTCTATCATTAGAGCGCATTGTCATTTTACACACGATTATAAAAGTGACGACACGCCCAGCCTCCATTACTTTTGTTAATTAACCTCTATCACTTAGGAGAGAGACCATGAGCAACATCCCAGCAGAGCTAAAATATATTGCGAGTCACGAGTGGCTACGCCTAGAAGACGACGGTACGATCACTGTTGGTATCACTGACCATGCTCAAGATCTATTGGGTGATGTGGTATTCGTTGAACTACCAGATGTGGGCGATATCATCGCTGTTGATGACGAAATCTCAGTTGTTGAATCAGTAAAAGCGGCTTCTGACGTTTATGCCCCTATTTCAGGTGAAGTAATCGCTATCAACGAAGCGCTAGAAGATGATCCTGAAATCATTAACTCTGACCCATACGGCGAAGGTTGGTTCTTCAGAATGAAGCCTGACAATATCGCTGACTACGAAGCACTAATGACTGCTGACGAGTACGAAAGCGACTTATAAGCTAAGCACGTAAGCTAAGCATGCTACTTATAAGTTAAACACGCTCTTGTAAGACATTAGCACTTATAAGACTTTAGCTTATACAAAGCACTAGCCCCGACTAAACATCATAGATACTGGCAGCAGCTGGTATCTATACTCTCTATTTAAACGATTTAAAAACCTTTCTTATTAAAAGTATTGGCTCATTGACCATGCTTGTTATTTGAAAGCAGCTTTATATGTAGATCTCCAACAATCATTATCGTCCGATGTTATTGCTACCAAGCGTTATCTCATTGACTCGTATTGATCGCCTATTCGAATCCCAATGAATACGTGCTATCAATAATGACTCAAACCGATAACCCAATCCCCAGCATGGATCCTAATATGAATGCCAACACCGATAATAAAGACCACATTGCTACACCAAACCATACGCCGCAGCTACAAGCATTTCGCGATATTGTAGAATCACGCCGTTCCGTGCGCCGTTTTACTGACACACCTATCCCTGATGACGTATTGGCAGACTGTCTGCGTTTGGCCATGCTAGCGCCAAACTCTAGCAACCTACAGCCGTGGGAATTTTATGTTATCGATGATGCTGACAATCGCAAACGCGCCGTCAAAAACTGCATGAATCAAAACGCAGCAAAAACATCAGCCCGTTTGATTGCCATCGTTGCTCGTACTGATGTTTGGCACGATCACGCTAAGCAAGTATTGCGCGAATACCCTGATCAGCCAGTGCCAAAGAAAGTAAAAGACTACTACAATAAAGTCGTCACCATGGACTTCTTGCGCGGCCCAGCCAACGTGGTTTCAGCCGCGAAATGGGGTGCTACGCAAGTGGTCAGACGAGTGAAAGGCCCGATCAAATCGCCTTACTATACGTTTGAAGATACCAAAAACTGGGCAACCAATAACACCGCGCTTGCCGCAGAAAACCTCATGCTAGCACTACGTGCTCATGGATTTGATAGCTGTGCTATGGGCGGCTTTGATGAGCCTGCTATGAAACGCCTACTAGGCTTAGGCAACGATCAGCATATCATTATGATGATTGGCGCAGGTGAACGTGCTGACAATGGCGTTTACAACACCCAGTTCCGCTTTGATCAAAAACAGTTTGTGCATTACGTATAACGTACAATTCAAACTATTATTTTATAGCCGATTCAATATGATTTAGATACAAGGAAGCCGAGTGAAAGTACTACAAATAGTAGACTGAACGAGACTGACACCGCATCTAATTTATAGAGGATTGGCTACAATTGCTATTTTGCTTATTACTCCCTTAACCAAGGATTGTCATGACTATCTCTCAAAACCCATCGTTTGATACCTTTCAAGGATTGTTCAACGAAGCTGAATTTGTCTATCGCCACTTAGGTTCGAACGAAACCAAGCAAGCTGACCTACTCAGCGCTGTTGGTTATAAAGATATGCAAAGCTTTATCAATGACACTGTGCCTGAGCCAGTACGTTTACACAAAGAGTTGGACTTGCCAGTGGCGATGAGTGAGCACGCTGCGCTTGCCAAACTGCGTACGATGGCAGATGATATCACTGTCAACAAAAGCTATATCGGTCAAGGCTACTCGCCTGTACGTATGCCGGCGGTCATTCAGCGCAACGTTCTTGAAAATCCAGGCTGGTATACTGCTTATACGCCTTACCAAGCGGAAATCGCTCAAGGTCGCTTAGAAGCACTGCTTAACTTCCAACAAGTATGTATCGATTTGACTGGTCTTGAGTTAGCTGGTGCATCATTGCTTGATGAAGCAACAGCAGCGGCAGAAGCGATGGCGATGTCGAAGCGTGTAAGCAAAAGCAAATCAACACAGTATTTCGTCGATGAGCGTGTCTATCCACAAACGTTAGATGTTATCAATACTCGTGCTAAATACTTTGGTTGGGACGTGGTTGTTGGTGATTTTGAGACGGCCAAATCTGGCGACTATTTTGGTGCGTTATTCCAGTATGTCGGCTCTGAAGGTGACGTTAAAGACTTAACAGACGTTATCAGCGCAGTGAAAGAAAACAAAACCTATGTGAGTGTCGTCAGTGACATCATGAGCTTGGTACTATTAAAGTCACCAGCTGATATGGGTGCAGACGTAGCGCTAGGTAGTACGCAGCGTTTCGGTATTCCAATGGGCTTTGGTGGTCCACATGCTGCTTATTTTGCATTCTCTGATAAAGCCAAACGCTCAGCACCTGGTCGTATTATTGGTGTCTCAAAAGATGCACAAGGCAATACAGCATTACGTATGGCTCTACAAACGCGTGAGCAGCATATCCGCCGCGAAAAAGCCAACTCAAACATCTGTACCTCACAAGTGTTGCTGGCCAACCTCGCTGGTATGTACGCTGTGTATCATGGTCCAGGCGGCGTAAAACGTATTGCCACTCGTATTCATGCGTTTGCCACTGCGTTTGCTGATGCTATCACAGAATCTAATGACAGCAGCTTGAGCGTGGTGCATGATCAATTCTTCGATACAGTCGTCGTTGATTGTGGTTCAGAAAAGCTTGCTACTCAAATCTTTAAAAATGCAGACAACGTTGGCTACAACTTATGGCGTTTAGGCGACACCAAATTGAGCGTTGCTTTTAGTGAAACCAGCGATCAGCAAGACTTCAACACGTTGACTCAGCTATTCGTCAACAAGTCACACGATCTACCTGAAACCGCTCGCGTCTCACTTGACAGCGCACACCTGCGCACGGATGAAATCTTGACCCATCCAGTATTCAACTCGCATCACACTGAGCATGAAATGCTACGCTACCTAAAGTCGCTTGAAGACAAAGATCTAGCGATGAACCGCAGCATGATTTCATTGGGTAGCTGTACCATGAAGCTAAACGCTACCAGTGAGATGCTACCGATTACTTGGCCTGAGTTTGCCAACGTGCACCCTTTTGCACCGCGTGATCAAGTCACTGGCTATATCGCGATGATCGATAGCTTACAAGATCAGCTCAAAGCTATTACTGGTTTTGATGATGTCTCTATGCAGCCAAACTCTGGTGCCTCTGGTGAATATGCTGGTCTGTTAGCGATTCGCCGTTATCATGAGTCATTGGGCGAAACCAATCGCGATGTTTGCTTGATTCCGATGTCAGCGCACGGTACCAACCCTGCTACCGCTATGATGATGGGTATGAAAGTCGTCGTGGTCAAAACTGACGAAAACGGTAACGTTGATATCGATGATCTAACGGCTAAATGTGAAGAATACAGCGATCGCCTAGGTGCGCTAATGATCACTTATCCATCGACACACGGTGTATTCGAAGAAGGCATCCGTCATATCTGTGATTTGACCCACAAACATGGTGGTCAGGTCTATATGGACGGCGCGAACATGAATGCTCAGGTAGGCATGATGCAGCCTGCAGACGTTGGTGCTGATGTATTGCACATGAATCTGCACAAAACTTTCTGTATTCCGCATGGCGGCGGTGGTCCAGGCATGGGCCCTATCGGTATGAAGGCGCATTTGGCAACATTTATGGCTAACCATACTTTGAGCCCTGTACATAATGCACAAAAAGACTGCTCAGCAGTATCGGCAGCACCTTACGGTTCAGCGAGCATCTTACCTATCTCATGGATGTATATTGCTATGATGGGCCGTGATGGCTTACTAAAAGCAACGGAGCTGGCACTACTGAACGCCAACTACGTAGCAGCTGAGCTAAAAGGTCATTACCCTGTCTTGTATGCAGGCAAAAACGGCCGCGTGGCTCACGAATGTATCATCGATATTCGTCCGTTAAAAGAAGAGACTGGCATCACTGAGAGCGATATCGCTAAGCGCTTGATGGATTATGGTTTCCATTCACCAACGATGAGCTTCCCAGTCGCTGGCACGCTTATGATTGAGCCAACAGAGTCTGAGTCAAAAGAAGAGTTGGATCGCTTTATCAGTGCGCTAAAATCTATCAAAGCTGAAGCCATGAAAGCCAAAGCTGGTGAAAATAACTGGACGCTAGAAGACAACCCATTAGTCAATGCACCGCATACGGCTGCTATGATTACTAGTGAAGAGTGGGCGCATCCGTACAGCCGTGAGACTGCTGCATTCCCACTGCCGTACATTCGTGCAAACAAGTTCTGGCCAAGTGTCGCGCGTGTCGATGATGCATATGGTGACAAGAACCTAATGTGCTCTTGCCCAAGTATCGAAAACTATATGTAATTATCATTCTCGATAGTTGTTCTCTGTAGTAAAAAACCTCCAAGTCAGCTCCTGACTTGGAGGTTTTTATTGTGCTGACTTTTTATCTATTATATTAGTAGGTAGGATTATGAATAAACGATAAGAAACCAGTGGCATAAAAGTCTATATCAATAATAAGCTATGTATCTTAAATCTCTAAAGCAATCATTTGGACACTGCTATGCAACACAAAGCGCCTAAACAAAAGAATCGCGTCATTCTAATCCACGGGCTACACCAAACGGCTTGGATTATGCGACCATTAGCCAAACGCTTACAAGCAGCAGGATTTGATACCCATCAGTATGGCTACCGTAGTATGCGTGATGGTATCAAAACCAATAGCACCCGCCTAAATAGCTGGCTAGAAATAAACCATCACCCAGATCATCCTATAGATTTGGTCGGGCATAGTTTGGGTGGTTTGATCATTCGTGATTTTGTTGCACAATATCCAAAATGGCAAATTGGACGTTGCGTGACTCTAGGGACACCGCATATAGGCAGTGTTTGTGCCGATTATATCTGGCGATTGGCTCCTGCTGTCGTCGGACGTTCATATGTTGATGCACTCGACGGTACAGTCGCACCATTGCCTACACATGTGACGCTAGGCGTCATCGCTGGCAACCGTCCTTATGGTTTAGGTCAGCTATTCTTGCAATATCATAATCGCAAACTGCGCAAATCTACCAAGCCACTACTTAACGAGCAGCTTGCACATGATGGTACTGTCTATATAGAAGAAACGAAAATAGAGACTGCCGCCGATCATATCGTTCTGCCAGTCTCACATACTGGTATGCTAGTGAACCCAGACGTCGCTGAGCAGACGATATATTTTTTAGAACATGGACGATTTAAACGCTGAGCCTTACACAAATGATTAGGGACTATTTCTCTATTTTATCAAATGCTGCCTTACCAAACGCGACCTTATCGAACGCCGCGTTATTGAGCATGAACACCCATACCTTGTTGCAGCTCCGTTTTGTGCTTTTTGATAACAGGTATCAATGTCTGAGTAACCCAGTCATTGCGCCAACCTTTTAACCCTTGTGGTAACTCACTTAAAGGTTTGTCAAAAGCTATCACTTCGTACAACTGCCCTAACCATTTTTTGCGCATCAAGACGCTAGCAGGTACACCAGTATCTCGTGAATGGTCATCAATCGCTTGCTGTACTGCTTTTGACAGGACTTTATTTTTTGAGCGATAAGGCGGTAATAGACAAGCTGGATGCTCAGAAAATGGTAGACCTTTCGCTTCTCTGACTACTTTAAGCAGCTCTTCACCATACAATCGCAGCATACTACGGTGCATGGTAGTCTTGTGCGCCAAATCACGCATGCTATTTGGCTTTTCGGTGACAATCTCACGCACAGCTTGTTTTTTGATTACAAAGGTACGGGGCTGATTGGTCGCGCGTGCCAACTCCTCACGCCATGTCGCAACGCCTTTGAGTATTGCCATCTCTTGCGAATTATAACGATAATCTGCCATCGTTAGGTACACTGCTTCGTCTTCGATATGCTGCGTATCATACAAATCACTGGCATAGAGCTGACAGTCAGCCCAAACATAATCATACAAACCTTGTGCCTTAAGCGCATGCTCGATACTGAGATACAGCGCTGGCAAATAACGCACATCGTCGATGGCATATTGCTCTTGCTCATCTGTCAGCGGGCGCTGGAGCCAATCAGACTGGCTGTGTTCTTTATCGATATGCATGTCTAACTGATCAGCCAATGCCTGCTGATAGCCCATTTGCAATTGACCCGTTAGATAAGACAGTGCAATCTGCGTATCAAAGATATTGGTCAGTGGTGGACAGCCAGACAGTAGATAAAAGATACCCAAATCTTCACCACAAGCATGCCAAATAGCGACATCCACTTTGCGTAGCGCTTCCCACAACTCAGCCAGTTGCAACTGGGGTGCATCCAGCAAATAAACATGATCGCCGGTATTCAGCTGCACGAGTGCCAGACGCGGATAATAAGTGTCACGCTTGATAAACTCAGTATCTAAGGCCACACGTCCACAAGTCGCCAAAGCCTCAATAACTTGTGCTAAACCATGCTGTTGACGTACCCAAGTAATGGCGACATCATCAGCGATATCCAGTAGTGCGTCGATATCTAGTGCTAATGACGACTCTGTTGGCTCATTACTGATATCCACTAATTCGTTTGATGAGTCATCAGGAATATTAGACGAGTTAGAATGGGCTAAAGCGTTTGAAGCGTTGTTGGACACGGGCAGATACCTGCATTAATAAGAGGAAATAAAACGCTAAACTGCGCCTTAATAGAATTAAAAGATAAACAATAATAAAGTAATTATAACAATTTCAAGAAATGAATTGGGTAAGACTTTGAAGCAATCAAGACGTTATAAAAAAGAACGGTTTTGCATGGCTTGACCAAGCGTCATACTATCCAAATACTCAAGCTCGCCGCCCATCGGTACGCCTTGTGCTAAGCGCGTCACTTTATTAACATGGCGACTAACCGCCTCACTAATAAAATGCGCCGTAGTCTGACCTTCGACAGTCGTACCTGTTGCCAGTATAAGCTCTTCTATGGGTTCTTGCTTCACTCGCCATACTAGCTGATCAATATTTAAGTCATCGGCGCTGACACCATCAATTGGCGATAAATGTCCTCCCAACACAAAATAGCGTCCACGGTAACCAGCCGTCTGTTCAATCGCCATCACATCTGCTGCCGTCTCGACCACGCATAGCAGACTGTCATCACGTCTAACATCTTGGCAAAGCGGACATACAGCCTCATCACTAAAGCTATGACAACGCTGACATTCAATAATATCACGCATGGCTTCATCTAGTGCTTGGGCAAGTGCCATGCCTTGGGGGCGTTTTTTACTGAGCAGATGTAACGCCATTCGTTGGGCGCTTTTTTGACCGACGCCTGGCAATATACGCAGCTGTTTGACCAGCTGATCAAATTTGGCTGTAAGCAAAGTAGCTTCCTTTAGTTGACTTTATCTAACTGAATTTATAAATCGTAGCTATAAAAATGGGGTCGTATCGTGTCGATAACAACCCCATTTTTGTCTTCAGTATGACATATTTAGTGCTTAAAACATGCCTTGCATACCTGGTGGCAGACCCATACCTGAAGTCGCGCCAGCCATCGTTTCTTCATACAGTGCATCCGCTTGACGAACCGCATCATTGATAGCAGCAGCGATAAGGTCTTCGATCATATCTGGCTCATCTTCTAGCAGACTTGGATCAATAGTCAAACGCTTAACCACATGACGACCAGTCATCGTTACCTTAACTAAACCACTGCCCGCTTCTGCTTGTACTTCTTTGTTAGCAAGCTCTTTCTTAGCGCTTTCAACGTTCGCTTCTACTTTCTTTTGCATCGTTTGTGCTTGTTGCATCAATGCTTGAATGTTCATAGTTACCTCTTTTGTTATTTATGGTTTGTATTTTATGCTAGTGCGTATAGTAATGAGTAATTAATAACGTAAAGTTAATGCAATGCGTTAGTGCAGATTATACCGTTATCTTTACAAACTGTCTAAACCGCGTGCTAAGTCCTTGATAATATCTTCTACATCCTCCAAACCTACTGACAGACGAATCAGACCGTCTTTAACGCCGGCTTCAGCACGAGCTTCAGGAGTCAGGCGGAAATGCGTGGTGGTTGCAGGATGAGTAATCGTGGTTTTGGCATCGCCCAAGTTATTGGTAATAGAGACCATTTGTGTTGAATCAATCACATGCCACGCCGCTTCTTTGGTATCACGGCTATCAGATGCCTTGACCTCAAAGCCCATAATAGCACCGTAACCATCTTTCATATGATGCTGACGTGTGGCAATCTCGTGCGCAGAATGGTCACTCAAGCCTGAGAAATGCACAGTACTGACATTAGGATGATTGACCAAAAATTCTGCCACTTGATTGGCATTTTGGCAATGCGCTTGCATACGTAATTTGAGCGTCTCAAGCCCCTTAGTAAATACCCACGCATTAAACGGGCTCATGCTAATACCGCCTGAGCGCACAACAGTAAATGCTTCTTGCATCAGCTTATCACTACCGACCAACGCACCGCCTAACACTCTACCCTGACCATCCAAATATTTGGTCGCAGAGTGAATCACCACATCCGCACCCAAATCTAGTGGGCGCTGTAGTGCTGGTGTGGCAAAGCAGTTATCAACAACAAGTAATATATCATTGGCCTTACACAGCTGACTCAAATAACCAATATCACAAATCTGCGCCAATGGATTACTTGGGCTTTCGCAATAGATCACCTTGGTATTTGGTTGAACCGCATTGGCCCATGCCTCATTGTCGAAGCAGTCCACATAGCTGACTTCAACGCCAAACTTGGCCATATAGTTGTTGAATAGACCGATAGATGAGCCAAATAACTGGTTGGCCGCGAGCAGATGGTCGCCCGCTTTTAGGTATGCCAAGCACATGGTCAAGATAGCGCCCATACCAGAGGCCGTCGCAACCGCGCGTTCACCATTTTCTAGTGCGGCTAAACGACGCTCAAAAGTACGTACGCTTGGATTGGTATGACGCGAGTAGACATTGCCTGTTTTTGTACCATCAAAATGAGCGGCAGCATCAGCGGCTGAGCGATAAACGTAAGAGCTGGTGGTAAAAATAGGCTCTGAATGCTCGCCTTCGTCTGTACGATGTTGACCTGCCCGCACCGCGATGGTCTGCATGCCATAATCAAGCCCTAAATCTAAGGCATCGTTGCGCCAGTTTGGATCTAACCCATCGTTTGAATTTTTTTGGTTCAAACGGTTCTCATCATGGTTTTGCGACTGACTCATAAACGTTCCATTACTTTGGTTGATATGTTAATTGCTATTGTGTTAATTGATATAAAGTGACTGATTATTCTTCTGTTTGTTGACCGAATTCATCAGCGTTATCATATCATGTCGACTTATTCCGCACAGCTGGTTTCAAATAGCCACTAAATATTATTTTCGAATACCAAAGATGTATCAATTCTAATGCTTAAAAAACGCTTAAAATCTGCCACAGTTATAGTTAAACACCACTTAAAAAACAATGATTTCGTGCGTCAAATCTAACAAAAATAACGTATTTATAATAGGCAGATATCACAACAGCTGCTAAGCTTAGCGACGATTTAGATTTTGCCACGCGTAATACAACAACAGTTTGGTAATTCGTCTAAAAAGAGTAATTTGAACACTCAGAATCATTATTTATCAGTACATTTAGGCTCATTAAGGTAAATTCGTTATGTCGATGTTCAGTATAGAACCAAGCAGCTTATCGTTGAGTCTAACACTAGGACTGACTTTAGGTCTTAGTGCTTGCCAGAGTTTGCCCAAGCAGCCACATTTACCGGAAAGCCAAGCACTATCAGCGCGTGTAGAGGCTCTATATTCAGATAAGCAAACGACGCAAGGTGAAACTATTAAGGCTAGCAGCACTGACTTGGTCTCTGCTATTAGTGCACAAAACGATATTCATCCTGATTTGTCTGGTTACCATCCAATCGTGACCGGAGCCAATGCTTTTGCGGCACGTAGCATCTTGACAGATATGGCCACGCGCAATATTGATGCGCAGTACTATATTTGGCATAACGATCAGGCTGGGCAGCTTCTGTTAAAAGACTTATGGGACGCGGCTGAGCGCGGTGTGATCGTGCGCTTATTGTTAGATGATTTTAATAATAGTGCCAAGTTCGACCAGCATTTATTACGCTTTGCCAGTCATCCCAATATCGCGGTGCGTATCATCAACCCTTTGATGCATCGTAAGTTTCCGACGTTGAACTATGTGACTGGTTTGCCGCGTATCAATCGCCGTATGCATAATAAGAGCATGACCTTTGATAAGCAAATCACCATCATTGGTGGGCGTAACATCGGTAACGAATACCTTAGTAACGATCAAAGTAGCCAGTTTGCAGATTTGGATGTCTTACTAATCGGTAAAGTGGTCGCAGATATTGATAACAGTTTTGATAGCTACTGGTCATCGCCTTTATCATTTGACATAGAAACCTTAGCGAAATTTGATGATGATGTCACACTTGATTTTTTAAAGGCCTTAGACAAGCTCGGTCTGGATGAAGAAAACAACGAAGGCAGTAGTCTAACGGTTTATAAAGCGGCTATCAAAGATTCTACGATAGACAGTGATTTGCTCAACAAGCGCGTCCCCTTTCGCTGGACAGATATGCAGTTCTTGAGTGATGATGTCGGCAAACTAAGCAAAACCGTTCCTGCCGATACAAATTTGGTTCATCAACTGCGTAACCTGCTGGGTAGCCCAACTAAGAAGCTGACGATTATCTCCTCTTACTTTGTACCGACCAAAGATGGCGTCGATACCTTGGTTAAGTTGTCGGAAGCTGGCGTCGATATCAAGATATTGACTAACTCATTTGATGCGACCGATGTGACTGCCGTTCATTCTGGTTATAGCCAGTGGCGACCTCGCCTGCTTCGTTCAGGCGTTAAAATATATGAGCTCAAATCAACCGCTGCTGAGGAAAAACGTGATAATAAATTATGGCGAGCGCGTAGCCAATCATCGACCAGTTTGCACGCAAAAACGTTTGCAGTAGATGACTATCAAGTCTTTATTGGTTCATATAATGTTGACCCACGCTCTGCCAATATCAATACCGAAATGGGCGTAATCATTAATGATGATGAACTAGCAAGACAGCTGCATGGCGCTTTGAGCGACGATCTATTAAATCAAGCGTATGAGGTCAAGCTGCTAGAAAATGGCAATCTGCAATGGCACACCATGGAGAAAGGTGAAGAAGTAGTCTATGACTCCGAGCCACGAGTGGACATAGGTGACCATGTTTGGCTAACTATTATGTCTTGGTTGCCCATTGACTGGCTGTTGTAGATATATAGCTGATTAATTTCGACAGTTCTAGACCATTAAAACATTTAGTTTTGCGACTCAGTTGTATTAAGTAAACAAAATACCATTCAAAAAAATTTATTTTAAACACCCAATTTATTGTTTCGACAAATCATCTTTTATATATCTTGATTTGCCGTTTTTACCATGGCCGGTTATCCAAACGATAATCGTCTTAATGACCACTTTACTCTGTGGATATGTGATCTATTATGCCGTCTCGCTCTCAATATGCCTTAATGTCTACTAAAGACAAAAACATAGTGATGTTCATTAGCTTCATCAGTGCTGTGATATTTTTTGATTTTTTGATTTACTTGTATATTGCAGATATTGTTTCAGCGGCAATTTTTCCTGCTAGTGCTGATCCTAGAGTTGCTAAACTGCAAGGAATGGGGCTTTTTGTTATTGGTTATTTGGCACGTCCAATCGGAGGTGTTCTGATCGGTCGTTATGGTGATATAAAAGGTAGAAAGCCAGTTTTATTACTAAGTATAATAGTCACCGCGTGTAGTCTCCTAGCAATGGCATTTTTGCCAACTTATGCACAATGGGGTATATTTGCGCCCGCTTTATTTATTTTATTAAGAGTCATACAGGGTATGGCATACGGGCTTTACGTTCCCTTATCTTGGGTATTTGTAGCGGAGCATGTGCCCAGACAGTATTTATCAGTAGCTTGTAGTTACGTTACTGCCAGCTTCTTTGTAGGCGTATTATTTTCAAATGCATTTTTCATGTGGCTCTCGAGTTTTATGACTACCGCCGAGTTGACTGAATATGGATGGCGCGTGCCATTTTTAGTTGCCGCGGTACTAAGTGCTTTGCCGTTATTGGTGTGGCGAATGGTTGGAGAAACTCCTTTCTTTTCGGCACTCGTAAAACCAAAGACAGCTAAAAATGCAGGCAAGCCTCTGACGTTACTTTTTAAACACTGCAAACATTCTATTTTTATCGGCATGGTACTGACATTAGTAATCTCTAGTATTTCTACTGTTATTGTGTTGCTATTACCCGACTTAATAGAGATAAACTTTTCATTGGACAGTGATTTGTTCGGATTTTCCCATAGCTTGGGTATTATATTTATAATTTTTGGCTGTATATTCTATGGGATGATTTCTAATCATGAGAATTTTGGCAAAGTATTGGTCATCGGTTCAATTTTGCTAATTATCCAAATGCTGCTGTTCTTTTATCATTTACAGGCGGGCGGTGATTATATATTAATCATGTATGCGATTTTGGGCTTCTGTGCTGGCGTGATTGGCATGGTCCCTGCTATCCTTATAGAGCTGTTTCCGACCAATGTACGTCTCACCGGCGTTGCTTTTTGCAACAATGTCACACAGGGTATCGTGGGTGTGCTGATACCGTTTGGTCTCGGATACGCCACAACTTTAATAAGCTTTTCACCAGCACTGTACATTGCCTTTATTGGCTTTATCGGTATTATTATGGGGCTTTATTTTTATAATTTGCCTGAACTTAAAAAGATTGACCATGTTATTTTATAACTATACGTTATTTTGAAAATAGCCTGTCAATCATTGCTTCGCATAACGCTTGAAGCTCTGGAAATGCTCGAAAACAAGGTGCAATGGGTTGTCTCATCCATTGCACCTTCTCCATTTATTTAAGACACAAATATTAAGGCTTGATCACCATGGTTGATATGACCAACAAACGACTCTCAGTTGCGCCAATGATCGACTGGACTACGACAGATTATCGTTATTTTGCACGACTGTTTAATCCGCATACCTATCTTTATACCGAGATGATCAGTACTGGTGCTTTGATACATGGCAATCGAGCACGCCACTTGCGTTTCGATACGCTTGAGCATCCTCTTGTATTGCAGCTCGGCGGTGCAGACATCAGTGAGATGACGCAATGCGCAGAGTTTGCCCAGCAGTATGGCTATGATGAGGTCAATATCAACGTCGGCTGTCCCTCAGATCGCGTACAGCACAATAAGATAGGTGCCTGTCTGATGGCAGAACCTCAGACCGTCGCTGATTTGGTCAAGCATATGCAAGCTGCAGTCGATATTCCAGTGACAGTCAAACATCGTATTGGTATTGATGACTTTGACAGCTATGAGTTTATGGTGGACTTTGTACAGACAGTGGCAGCGGCAGGTTGTACCCGCTTTATCGTACATGCGCGTACGGCATGGCTGCAGGGGCTCAGCCCTAAGCAAAACCGCGAGATACCACCACTGCGTTACGATGATGTGTACCGTCTAAAGCAAGACTTTCCTGAGCTAGATATCGAAATCAATGGCGGCATTGATACAATTGAGGACATCAGAACGCATCTACAGCATATCGATGGCGTGATGATTGGTCGGGCGTTTTATCATAATCCGTATCTATTAGCAGAAGCCAATAGCTTATGGAACGAGGCAACTCCTGAGACAATACCTAAGCGCTCGGAGATTTTAGAGCAGCTATATCCATATCTCGAAGAACAACTCGCAAAAGGCGAAGCGTTGCCAACGATGACACGGCATTATTTAGGACTCTTCCAAGGTCTGATGGGCGCGCGTAAGTGGCGTCAAGCATTAAGCGGCAAACCTCAGCTGACAATCGATGATATTAAGCGAGCTGCCGATGAAGTGCTACTATTAAATCCTGATGCATAATCCTAACGCGTAGCTAAATTTTTATATCTAACTGACTCGATAGAATGTACATCCAACCGTCGCTTTGGCTAGCATTTTATCTATGCCGCTTGCGCAATATACTGCCACATCGCTGCACCATTATTGACAATGTGTAGCACGATTGGCAGTAAGAGCGAGCCTGACTTAATCCGCGCATAGCAAAATATCAATGCCAATATCACGATGGTACTAATCTCATAAATACCATACTGCACATGAATAACAGCAAATATCAAACTTGTCACGATACTAGCGACGATCGCACCATGGTTTTTTGAATATGATGGTGCTGTAAACTGTTCCGCGATAGCGGACCACAATATACCGCGAAAGATCACCTCTTCATAAATTGGTGCGACGACCACCATGGCAAAGACCAATAGCCAAACCGAACTGACTGACTGGTAGAGAGGATCAACAAACACCAACGGCGCCATATCGAGTACATACGTCAGTGCCTGACTAGCAATCATAAATATCAGTAGCAGTCCAAGCATTCCTATACCCAGCGACAGTGAGAACGGCTTTAAGGCTAGATATTGACGCAGACTGCCACTCTTTAAACGAATGATAAGTATGCTAATTGCCACTAGCAATACACAGCCGATGAGTATAGACAGGCTCACGACCGTTCCATCATTACTACCAAAATAGAATATCCTCCCTATCGATGTCTTTTCATCGGTAGGTAATACCAGCTTGCCAGCGACATAAACACCTACCAACTGGCTGATAAAGAACGCAAGCACCATTGCTACTGTCAGCACAAATGTACCCACGCGCGAAAATAGCGGCAGAGACTTGGGTGAGGCAGTCATACTAGATGGAACAGTTAGGTTTTTTGGCATAAAGATGTCACTTAAAAATACTCTAGCAGCTCATATCCATTACAAACATGACTGATGATATGTTGCATTTACTTTAACAATTGCTGCTTAATCAATCCTAGCACCTGCATTGAGACAGACTCTGGATGCTCAAGTGGGAACATATGTCCCCCTTCATGAGTCTCATAAGGAATGCACAAGCGCGATTTTATCTGCTGTGGAAAACGACGTTTCAAAAAGATACTGTCTTGTCCGATAATTAAAGTCACAGGCACTTTAGGACCACGATTAGGTGCCAGCCAATACCAAGATGGATTGGTACGGAACACTGCAACTTCGCTCGCTTTAGGGATAGCCAATGTCACTTTGCCATCCGCGCGCTCATGTAAGCCGTGATCGATATATCCTTGAAAACTACGCTCATCAAAATTCTTGAAAAACCCTTTATGTCGCATTTTCTCATACGCGTCGTCGCGGCTATCCCACACATCACGGCGATGTTTAGACACGCCAGCTGGTGATAGTTTGTCCATCAGACGATTATTCATAAGCGGTAATCTGTCTGCTGTCTTTGCCAAGTGCCACAACAAGCTGACTTTGCCATAAATCCAAGGCGGGTCCATAAGTACTGCTTGTGCAAACAATTTAGGCTGACGATACGTGGCCTGCAACGTACACATAGCCCCAAGCGAATGCCCTACTCCTACTAGCTGTGCTACGCCATGCTTGTTGCAAGCACTGTTTACGCTGTCGATGATTTGCTGCGTCAGACTGCGCCAATGATCGTCCACTGGATAATCAGGTGTATCACCCAACATCGCAATATACTCAATCGTAAAAAACTCTGATAAACCCTCAAAAAACGGCTCATATACCGCGCTTGGCATTCCATTAGCATGAGCAAAATGCAGCACAGGTTTATTGGTTATTTTAGAGACAGGTAGTTTAGCAAAGGACTGCAAATTTATTTCATCACTCATAACAGACTCTCGTGGGATCGTTTACGTTATATATTATTTTTAATGATTGAACCTTGTACCATTATGAAAACCAACAGCATCAAAACTAACCCTATCGAAACCAACAACGTTTATATGACAAGTTTGACGACTGTGTTTGATGGTTATGGTTGTATAGCCAATTTAATCAGGCTATCACGCAGACCAAAGTTTTTTATTTGGTATGGCATACAATTAAGGCTGAGCACAATTATATGCTCAGCCTTAACAATCATACACATTATATCTAAAACATAAAACGCTTAACGCATCTGCCCAGTGTTGCTTTCTTGTGGCAATACATCAAGACTAACGCTAGAGCCAATACCTGCACCTAACTTCACTGCAAAACGGTCCATAAACATTTGGAACGGATCGGTTGGGCTATAGCTAATGATCGTATCAAGGTCTAGTTGCTTACTTAGACTTGTGATACTGCCTGTTTTATCTGCTAAGCCTAGCTCAATAGACTGCTCACCTGTCCAGAATAACCCTGAGAACAGTTTGTTTTGTTCAGGATTTTTCAGACGGTCGCCGCGACCTTCTTTGACAGCGTTGATAAAATGCTTGTGCGTATTGGCAAGCACCCCTTCAACATGCTTTTCTTCGTAATCAGTCAATGGACGAGACAAGCTTAAGATATCTTTATACTCACCAGCCGTAATCGTACGATCTTCTACACCAACTTTGTCCATCAAGCCTTTAACGTTGTAGCTTGGCATAATGACACCGATAGAGCCGACCAAACTTGAAGGATTAACATAAATCTCATCTGCAGCAGACGCAATATAATAAGCACCTGACGCACCGATATCACCAATCACCGCATAAAGCTTTTTGTCTGGGTACTCTTGACGTAAGTCCATCATAGTCTGCCAAATCTCATCAGACTGTACTGGTGAACCGCCAGGTGAGTTAATGTCTAATGCCACAGCTTTTGAGTTGCTGTTTGCAAAAGCATCTCTCAATGCTTCATTGACATCATACGCATTAGCCACATCATCATTACTGATGACGCCTTGTAGTTCAACCACTGCCAAGTGTGGGTCGCTAGTATCTACTGCGTCCATGCCTGTTGGCGCACTGCTACAACCACGACCAAGGGTCAAAAATATCAATAGGATATAACCAAAGGTCAGTAGTTTAAAGAATATACTCCAGCGACGAGCGCGGCGCTGCTCAACCACACTCGCTAATAACGTGTTTTCTAGCACCTTCCATTCTTGTCCACTTGGCGGGCTTGGTTGCTGTAGTTGTGTTGGCTGATTTGCCGAGTTATCAGGACGTTTGTTAGGGTCTGGTGGCCAGTTGGGCATATAACTTCCTAAGTTAAAAACAATCTAAAACAGAAAATGAGGGTACCAGTAAATACAGACATAGCAGTTATCCAATCGATAACTGCTCATTGTATCAACTACTTGAATTAACAGGCTGCTAAGTATGGTGGTATTTCTATATCGGTTCAATAGTATAACTGTGAAATATCACTATATTGTAACACTGATAATATAAGCCTTATTTTTGAGAGTTAGTATTTTTGGCAGTGGGATTGCTATCAAGGTTATTTAACAATAATGCATCTTCTAGTAGCTTATTATCGTAAGTGATAATTTCATCGACTCTCTGAAGACTTATGACATCAGCTGTAATCTGCGAGGTACTATGACCAAGCCAGCGTGTATTTTCGAATAGCATGTCATCATTATTCAATTCAACTGAACATAATAATGACCACATTTCCCAAACGCGTTGATGAGTAGCAGTATCTAGCATCAGACGTGACTGGGAAGACGCTGACTGCTTGCTAGTTAACTGATTGGTGGCTATTTGTGCTTGAGGATTGTCAGGTGAATTGACAGGTGAATTGGCAGGTAACGAATTGAGTGGATCTGCCGCATTGTATCTAAGAACACGTATAGGCAGATTAGTATCAAGAGCAATCGTACAATCCCAAACGCTGGTATCACCTATTTTGATCCAACCAGTGATGGCTTGTACTGACAACTCATCGTTGGCCGACTGCCATATTTTGCCTTGCTCACAACGTTGGGCACTGATAGTGGGCGTATCTTCAGACTGCTTAACTGTTTTGTAAGCTTGCTGAAATGCAGACCAACGATCAGAGCGCCCTGCTTGCCAATATTGGCTAATGGCTAAACGGTCATTTAATTGAGCAACGGTCATCGGCAGTAATTCAGAATTTCTGGTATTAGCAGTATTCTTATCGTCAGGAATTAACGTATCAGTCAGGCCGTCACTGCTACTCTGTATGACAATACTCTCTAACTTATCGACAGATAAACTGCCCAGTTGCTGCTCTAAATTTGTAGATAGTTTATCTGCTGTCAGGCTGCTCGGCATCGTTCGTGTAGAGGTTGGTCTATGATCAGCTAAGAACAACCAATTAGTGTTTTCTTCGTTAACAGTAGGATATTGTAGCAATGCTGCCGTTATATACGAATCACCCGTTGGTAGAATATATAGGGTCGGTACTGTTACCAGTGACTGCTGATTGGCATACACCGTCACCATCAGTAACATTAATGGTGGCAACGTTAACCAACGACTGAGTAAACCTCGTGGCAGTAGCCAAGGCAATGCACTTAGCAAAGCCATCGATAGTATCGCTATATTAACTGGTGTATAGAGCCATGCATCCGATAGCGCTGGCAGTGATGTCAGCCAACTCATCAGATTGTGTAGATGACCAACAATCTTACTAATAATTATCCAGAGAATATCAGCAATACTCGGCACCAGAAGGTAACACAGTCCTGCTAATAGATTGAGCGGTACAATCACCCAACCAAATAGCCCGATAGCAAATAAATTGATAAAAAGACCCCATAACGACGCCTTACCGAATAAAAGCAACGTAACGGGTAATAAAGTAAGAAACAGCCAAAACTGTAGTTTAAACACACGCTTGGCCATTTGCCAAACACGGTTAGGTAGCGTGTCATTAATACGAGTACGCGGCTTATCATCGTATAAAGTCGTAGTAGCAGTCTGGTGCTGATACGACGTATCGTCATACTTGAGTAGTAACGCCACTGCGATAAAAGATAGCCAATACCCCGCCTGCCATAATACGTAAGGGTCACGCCAAGCTATCAATACAGCCAGCGCTAATAGCACGCGCATCGTACTGATAGGAAGCAATGTTAATCTGACGAATCCGATCGCTAATAACATCCAAGCCGTACGGGCAGCAGGCACGTCAAAACCAGTAAATAGCGCATAAATAAAAGCGGCGCCAATCATTACCCACCAGCGCACTTGCCAACGCGGAATGCGACGGTAAATAGCCGAATAATTATGATCAAACAGCAGTACGACTATGCCTGCCAGCACAATAGCTAAAAATAGTACGTGCGTGCCTGAAATAGCGAGCAGATGTGAGATACCCGCCAGTTGATATAAATCCTTAGTATCACGATTAATCAAGCTACGATCACCCGTGAGCAGACTTAATGTCACGGCTCTTGCTTGTTGCTCTGCTGTCGTTTGTGCTGACCAGTCTTGATAGAAATGTTGTCGCAATCGCCAACGCCCCTGATCGATACGGGTACGAAAGCACTGAAGATATGAATCAAAGTCTAGCGACTGCTTGAGAGGTTTTCTATCGCTGATTCCATTGCTAATTTCGCTACTATTTACCACTGTAGGGCTAACAGACAAAATACTTGCAACGCCATCAATATGCCGACCTCGCAACCAGCGATAACTGTCAAAACCAGTAGGATTATTGACTGTTTGCTTAGAAGTAGCCAATGGCGTCAGTGCTAGGCTCATGAATACTTCATCACCAGGCTGCAATTCATTTAGGTCTGCAAACTGGCTACCATTTGCAGACTTTCTTGGATAGGCGTTAAGTAAGATTCGGTGTTCGCTGGCTCTGATACCGTCTTCATTGGGATTAATATTGTGGTTAATGCTTAGGCTATTTTTATTTGCATCTAAGTAGTCGGATGTTTTAGTTGCTAACTCTTGAGAAGTCAGCTCAGCGACTAACGGGGCGATGTTCGTTATCACTGCTACTTGTCTATAACCGCTGTCTGTAGCAGTATCATAAACACTGTCGCTCAACCCTTCGATACGCACGAGCGCTTGTACTCGTATCGGAGCGGTAATTTCAGTGGTTTCTGCTTGTTGGTGAGTAACCAAAGCTTGCAGTGCGCTGCCTATCACTAACGCAGTCGCCAACAAAGCTAAGAACAAGTATATAAGAATTCGAAAAGGAAGTTTAGTATAAGAAAGTTTAGTATGACGAAATGCGTGGTTAAAGGTGTTGTTATCAACGCTGTGGCTGTCTATTGAGGGTATGTTGAATTGAGCAAAAGCCAACAGAGACGTGGCAAATACAATCAGCGCCAAAGACAGATTAGACGTACCAACTGTCTCTAGCAAAGATAAGTCAGTTGGCAATATCACATTATCTGCGACTGCCAATACGCCCATCATAACTATAATTATGAGGCTACCAATCAACCAGTACACCAGCACTCCTTGCTTGATGACTTAAATATTATTCGGCCAAATATGGTTACTTACT